>Ga0307477_10000819_pt1 | contig 30389 bp, 29 predicted proteins | sample atmos_gasesECM2C_FD_203316 | JGI IMG/M metagenome (GOLD analysis project Ga0307477, IMG submission 203316) | Hardwood forest soil microbial communities from Morgan-Monroe State Forest, Indiana, United States - atmos_gasesECM2C_515 | ecosystem: Environmental > Terrestrial > Soil > Temperate...
GAAAGCAGACCTTCTGGTCGGCGAGCACCGCCTGGACGTCTCCGCCCGCGGTCGGCATCCAGTGGAGCTTCACCGGCTTCAGATCCTCCGCCGTCAGCACGGCGACCACGCCCGGCGTCGTCAGGGCCTTGCTCTTGTCGATGGAGGCGATGCGCGCGTGCGCATACGGGCTGCGCACGATCGCACCGAACAGCATGCCGGGGAGCTTGATGTCGTCGATGTAGGTGCCCTGGCCGCGAATGAAGCGGGCGTCCTCCTTGCGCAGCATCGAGCTGCCGAGGCCCTGGAGTTTCTGCTCCCGCTCCTTGAGTTCCTGCGTCTCAGCCATGATCGTTCTCCGTCGAAAGCGCGGCTCTAGGCGGCGGCCGGTGTGGTGGCGAGCTTCCTGGCGGCCGATTGCACCGCTTTGACGATGTTCTGATAACCGGTACAACGGCACAGATTTCCCGACAGCCCGTAGCGGATCTCCTGCTCACTCGGGTTGGGATTCTCCTGCAGCAGGCGGTAGGCGCGCGTCAACATTCCCGGCGTGCAGTAGCCGCACTGCAGGCCATGCTCCTCGTGGAAGGCCTGCTGAAGCGCATGCAGCACGCCGGCACGCTCCAGACCTTCGACGGTGAGCACCTCTGCCCCCTCGCATTGCACGGTGAGCACCGTGCAGGATTTGATCGACATGCCGTTGCAGTCGACCGTGCAGGCGCCGCAGTGCGAGGTCTCGCAGCCGATGTGCGGCCCGGTGTGCGCGAGCCTTTCCCGCAGCGTGTAGATCAGCAGCTCGCGCGGCTCGACTTCAACCGCGACCGACTTGCCGTTCAGCTTGAAGGACACCTGGTGCATCTTGGCCACGGTTAGTTCCTCGCGGAGTTTCAGCTCTTGGCGCGGGCGGCGGCCGCCTGCAGCGCGCGGCGTGTCATCTCGCCGCACATCGCCGTCTTGTACTCTGCATCGCCGCGCTGATCGGCCGTCGGCGCGCAGATGCTCATCGCGAGGCGCGCGGCCTCGGCCAGGCTCGATTCGTTGATCGGCCGGCCGAGCAGCGCGTCCTCTGCCGCCTTCGCCCTGAGTGCCGTCGGTCCGACGTTGGTGAGCGCGATCGCCACCTTCACGACGTTCGTACCCTTCATCTGCAACAACACTGCGGTGGCGGCGGTCGCGAAGTCGCCCGTCTTGCGCTTGAGCTTCTGATACGACCAGCCACTGCCGGCAGGCGGAATCGGGATGCGAATCTGAGTGAGGATCTCATCGGGGGCGAGCTGGGTGGAGTACAGCCCGAGGAAGTGGCCGTCGGCCTTGACCGTCCGCTTGGCCTTTGGACCGGTCAGCACGAACGCGGCATCGAGCGCGATCATCAGGGCCGGCTGATCGTTGCCGGGATCGCCATGCGATATGTCGCCGCCGATGGTTCCCTTGTAGCGCACCTGCGGGTCGGCGATGGTGCCGGCGCCCTCAGCGAGCAGCGGCACCTTGCTGCGCACGACCGACGAGCCGAGGAGGTCGGCTTGCGTGGTCATGGCGCCGATCACCAGCTCCCCACCCTCTTCCCGTATCCCGCGCAGGTCGGGAATGCGGCCGAGGTCAATGAGATGTGCCGGCTGCGCAAAGCGCAGCTTCATCAGCGGCAGCAGGCTATGGCCGCCCGCGAGCAGCTTCGCCTCGCCGCCGAGGTTGGCTAACAATGACACCGCCTCGCCGATCGAGCGCGGCGCGTGGTAATCGAATGACGGAGGGATCACGGCGTCTCCTTGGTGTTGCTGGGTTCTCGCCACCGCCCCCGGAGCCGTCACATCGAGTGTGCGCCGGCGCCGAGGCTTCCCAACGACAGGCAATTTTGCCAACGGCTGGCGATATCTTGCTCGCGCGATTGCCTGGAAATCAAAAGCTGATGCCACCCTCGTACCTGACCGACCGCAGCGGCGCGAGTTCTTCGATACCCGGGCCCGAGAGAGCGCACGCGAACTCGGAACGCGACGCGGATTGCGACGGTCACGGTGTGCCTAAGTGACTGAATGAGGAAGCGAAAAGATGCACTCCGCGCAAGCGCTGCCGCACCGTTCCCAGACGCAGACTAGTCCGTCCGAAAACCGCCGGTTTCCGCCGACGCTCGGGGGTAGGTTCCACCTGCAACGTCGCGCACGCGCCGCCTGCAGGGAGAACTCACATGCCTCAGATCTCACGCTTCATTCTCGCGGCAACTGGTTGCCTGGCTATCTCGGTGGTGGCGGCCGCGGATTCGCCCCCTCAAGCCAGGTATCGGGTGACGGTACTCAGCAGCGCGGGCGCTTCTGGCAACAGCATCGACAATCTCGGACTGACTTCCGGGAGTTACACGCTGGCCAGCGGGGCGCTGCACGCGAGCGTCTGGGCCTTCGGACAGCAGAAGGACCTCGGCACGCTGGGCAGCGGCAGCGGTCTGAGCAGTCGGGTGCAGTGGCCGGTGAAGAACGTTCTCGGCCTCATCTCCGGGATCTCGCTGACGGACCAGCTCGATCCTAACCGGGAGGGCTGGAGCTGCGGATTCTTTCTCAACAACCCGAATTTCAACGTGTGTCTCGGCTTCGTGTGGGATCCCCGCAGCGGCAGGATGCGCCCCCTGCCGACGCTCGGCGGGACGAACGGCTTTGCCACCGGCACCAACAACCTGGGAGAGACCGTCGGCTGGGCGGAGAATACCGTTCACGACCCGACCTGCATCCCGCCGCAGTCCCTGCAGTTCAAGCCGGTCGTGTGGGGACCGGGGCGGGAGGAGATCCATGCACTGCCACTGCCCGACGGCGACACCTCGGGTGCGGCCACCGCACTCAATGATCGCGGCCAGATCGTGGGGATCTCGGGCACCTGTGGATTCGCAGTCGGCGGACCCACCGGCAAGCACGCAGTGCTGTGGGACAACGGCATCGCAACGGTGCTCGTGAACCCGAATGGGGCTCCCTTCTGGAACACCCCGATGATGATCAACGAGCAGGGCGAGGTCGTGGGCTTCGCCGGCGTGCCCGGCGATCCTGCAGGCAACTTCACTCCGCCTTTCATGTGGACGAAGACGCAAGGCTGGGTGTTCCTGCCCATGCTTTCAGGCGACATCGCGGGGGTCGCCACCAGCATCAATGCACGTCGCCAGGTGGTCGGCTATTCGAACGATGCGAACGGCAACTTTCATCCCTGGATCTGGCAACATGGCGTCACCACCAACCTCAACGCCTTGATCGAGCCGGGATCTGGCCTCTCCGGCCCCATTCTGCTTGCGTTTGACATTAATGATCTTGGTGAGATCACCGGCACCACCTCAACCGGGCAGGCCTTCGTCGCCACGCCGATCGGCGGCGACGACGACTGAATGCCGCACACCAGACGACTCGAGCTGCCGCAGGACTGTTTCTGCCCGGCGGGGCGGGGGTGTAGCGTCGTCGGGCATGAATGAGGTACCCGGTCTCAGCCGCATGGCGCTGCATCGCGCGCGCATCAGCCGCGATGCGCGTTTCGACGGCAAGTTCTACATCGCCGTGCTCACCACGGGGGTGTATTGCCGCCCGATTTGTCCTTCACCGCAGTCCAAGAAATCCAACGTGCGCTATTACGCGACCGCGGCGGCGGCCGCGGCCGCTGGATATCGTCCCTGTCGTCGCTGCCGTCCGGAGGTGGCACCCGGCAGTCCCGCGTGGCTCGGACCGTCGGCAGTAGTGCGCCGCGCGCTGCGTCTGATCCAGGAGGGCGCGCTGGACGAGGCCACAGTTGATGCGTTGGCGCTGCGCGTCGGCGTCGGGCCGCGGCACCTGGACCGACTCTTCACCGAGCACGTCGGCGTCTCGCCCATCGCGGTCGCGCAAACGCGCCGCCTGCATTTCGCGAAGCAGTTGTTGGATCAAACCAACCTGCCGATCACGCAGGTCGCCATGAGCGCCGGATTCGGCAGCCTGCGGCGGTTCAACGAAACTTACCAGGCCACCTTCGGCTGTACACCGCGGGTGACGCGCCGGCGCAGCAATCGCTCGCCCGCTCGAGACGAGCAGCTTTCCCTGACACTCAGTTTTCGCCCTCCCTACGACTGGGACGCACTGGTCGCGTTTCTCTCGGCGCGGGCGATCCGCGGCGTCGAGCATGTCAGCGTCAGTGGCTACCTCCGGACGATTCGGCTGGCGCGCGGCTACGCGCGCATTCGCGTCGCCCCCCTGAGCACCGAGCATGCGCTGCAACTCGAGGTGTCGCGAGCCGAGCCGAGCGACTTGTTCGAGATCGCCACCACTGCCCGGAGAGTGTTTGATCTCAGCGCCGATCCGGCGGCGATCGCGGAGGTTTTGTCGGCTGATCCGCTGTTGAAGCCGCTGGCCAGGCGGCGCCCAGGACTCAGGATCCCGGGAGTTTGGGACGCATTCGAGTGTGCGGTGCGCGCGGTGTTGGGTCAGAGCATGAGCGTTTCCGCGGCACGACTCGCGAGCGAGCGTCTGGTGCGCAGAGTCGGGGACCGAGTGGCGGCGGCATCCGACGACCTGGCGCATCTTTTTCCGTTACCGCAGCAGATCGTGGAGGCGGACCTGAATGGCATTGGTCTGACCGCCGCGACGATCGCCGGGTTGCGGGCATTGGCACGCGCGGTGCGCGACGGGACGCTGAATCTACTGGCGCCCGCCGACGAAGTCGTGGCGGCGCTTGCCGCGCTTCCCGGCGTGAGTGACTGGGCGGCGCAGTACGTCGCGATGCGCGCGCTGGGAGAACCCGACGCCTTTCCCTGCAACGAAATCCTGTTACGTCGTGTTGCTCGCGGGGACAGGTCGTCGGCAGGAGACATCGACGATCGCGCGCAAGCCTGGCGACCGTGGCGCGGCTATGCCGCCGTTCACTTGTGGCAGTCAGCCGCGGAGCGCGCTGCCGCGGCTCGACCCGCCGCAAACGGTTAGACCGCGCGCGGTTTGCTCGTCAGGCTATTTGCGCTCTTGATAGCTTTCTGGCTATCATGCGGCCATGCCGACCACCAACGCGGCGGCGCGGCTGCTGGCCTCGGCACGGCGCTCGACAGGACTGACACAACGCGAGTTGGCCCGGCGCGCCGGCACGTCACAGTCGGTCGTCGCACGCATAGAGTGCGGCGCCGCCAGTCCCAGCTGGCGGACTCTCGAGCATCTCTTGAGGAGCGCGGGCTTCGAGCTCGACGCCGTGCTGCGGCCGAGAGCGCGAGCACGCTCGCACATGCTGAGCGACGTCGCCCGCATCCTGCGCTTGACGCCCGAGCAGCGGCTGCTCGAGCTGCGCAATGCCGCGCGCCTGTTTGCGGCCGCGCGACGCGTGCCCGATGGGCGCGTTTGATCCGGAACGGATCCTGCGAACACTCGCCAGGCGGCGCGTGCGCTATATTCTCGTCGGTGCCACCGCGGCGCGACTGCAGGGATTCCCGCGGCTCACCGCGGCTGCCGACATTGCGCCGGCGGTGGATGCGGCTAATCTCAAGCGCCTGGCCACGGCCTTGCGCGATCTGCACGCGCGCGTCTACACGGAATCGGTGCCGGAAGGGTTGCCGTTCGCCTGCGATGCCGAGACCCTGGCGCGCGCCAATCTCTGGAACCTGGTGACCGATGCCGGCCGGTTGGATCTCGTGTTCAAGCCGAGCGGAACCGAAGGCTACGAGGACCTGGCGAGGTCGGCCGTGACCTTCGAGGCGTTCGGCATCGAAGTGCGCGTCGCGAGCCTCGCGGACATCCTGCGCTCCAAGCTCGCCTCGAATCGTCCCCAGGATCAGCAGGACGTGCTGATTCTCACCGAGATGCTGAAGCGCCGCTGATGACCGTCGGCTCCCCGTCAGGATCGGTGGCCGCGCCCGCCCCCGCGGCGACGCTCGTCCGTGTCTCCGCGGACGGCGCTGCCGGCAGTAAGAGAACGACGCAGCCGCGCCCGGCAACGAACTGCACGTCGCCGCCGTGACTGCGTGCCACCTGACGCACGATCGCGAGTCCAAGACCTGAGCCCGGCGCGTCCGCCTGGACGCGCCGAAAACGCGCGAACACCGACTCCTCCTCACCCGGCGGAACGCCGCCGCCTTCGTCGCTCACCTCCACCATGAGCTGCTCGCCTGCGGCGCTCGTCCGGGGCTCGATTCGTACGCGCACGGTGCCCTCCCCGTGCAGTAACGCGTTGTCGAGCAGGTTGCGCAGCATGTCTTCGAGGTCATGCACGCGTCCACGCACCGCCGCCACCTCCGGCACCTCGACCTCGAGACGCCGCGCGCGCGCCTCCATCAGCGGCACGAGCGTCGCCGCCACCTGGCGCACGACGCGCGATAGATTGACGACGCCCAGATCCGCCTCCGCGCCGTGGCGGGCGAGCGATTCCTTGCGTGCCAGGTCGAGCAATTGCTCCACCAGGCGCGTCATTTGAGCCAGATCGCTCTCGATCGCCGGCCAGTCGGTCGCACCGCTGAGGCGGGCGCGTTGCAGACGCAGCGCCAGTACCGCGAGCGGCGTGCGCAGCTCATGGGCCGCATCGGCCGTGAGCTGCCGTTCGGTCGCATAGGCGCGCGCGAGCCGATCGAGCGCGGCGTTGACCGCATCGACCAGTGGCACGATCTCGCGCGGCAGGCCGCCGCGCGTAATGCGTGCCTCGGGCATGCCAGGGCCAGCGAGCGCGGCCTCGCGTGAGGCACGCTCCAGGGGCCGCAGACTCCAGCTGGCGATCGCCCAGATCAATCCGAGCGCGAGCAGCGCAATCGGCGCGAGCACCAGCAGGTGCTCGGAGCCCTCCTCGAACAGGCTGTCGACCAGCGTGTCGCTTGCGATGTCGCGGCGGGCGACCGTGAGCCACCTGCCCGCGGGAGCCGCAGTGGTGAGCACAACCTGCTGGTGGGGAGCAGCACCGAAGAGGACCACGTGTCCCACGCCGCCGCCGACAGTGGCGGCCATGTCGGGAAGCGGTGCGCTGAGATTCGCCGAGGAGGTGAGCGGCGCTCCCGCGGCGTCGAACAGTGTGTAGCTGAACTGCTGTGAGGGGTCACCGTAGGCGCGCGCCCAGTCGGGGGGCAGGCTGAGGCTGACGCGCCCGTCGCCGTTGACGTGCAGCGCAGCGATTACGGCGCGCGCCTGCGCCTGCAGTGACCGCGCTCGCAGGTCCGCGACCAGGTTGTGCACGGCGAAGCGGTACGAAGCCAACGCGGCGATCAGGCCGACCGCGAATACGGCCAGCAGCGCCCCGAGCAGCCGATAGCGCAGACTGAAGATACGGCTCAATGCTCGACCGCCTGCAGCCGATAACCGATGCCCCACTGAGTCTCGATGTTGAGTCCCGCCCGGGCCGCGGCCAGCTTGCGACGCAGCCGCGACACCGCGGCCTCGAGCGCATTGGCGCTGCCGGCATCGTCGAGCGCATACAGACGCTCTTCGAGAACGTCCTTCGCGATCACCTGCCCCGGCGCCCGCAGCAGCTCCTCGAGCAGCGCCGCCTCGCGCCGCGTGAGCTCGAGCGGCATCTCATCGACCCGCGCCTCGCGCGACTGTGGATCGAAGCTGAGCCGACCGAGGCGATAGAGTGCGTCACGGCGCACTCCCGGCCGGCGCAACACCGCGCGCAGTCGTGCCTCGAACTCGAGCAGGTTGAAAGGCTTGACGATGTAGTCGTCAGCGCCGGCATTGAGCCCGAGCAGACGGCTCTCCACGCCGTCGCGCGCCGTCAGCAGGATCGCCGGCAGCTGCGGCAGCGTGCGACGCAGCGCCGCGAGCACTTCCATGCCGTCGACGTCCGGCAAGCCGAGATCGAGCACCACTGCATCGAAGGGTGCCGCCGCCACGGCGGCCAGGGCTGCCTGACCTCCGCCGACGGCATCGACGGCAAAGCCGCGCTCGCGCAGATGATCGCTGATCATCTCGCGCATCGCATGATGGTCCTCGACGAGTAACACTCTCATGGGTCAGCGCTCATCTGCCTCACGGGCAGTGCTCAGCCTAGCGCGGATTCCTGACCGAAAGCTGACCGGCACTCCCGAGCTGCACCGTCAGGACTTCGTCAGGATTAACTGCGATGGTAGCTCCATGGCTCACTATAGCGGCACACGCGCCGGGCTGGCCACGACGGCCGTGCGCGCCGCGCGCGGCGGCCGCCCGATCGTTCGCGCCAGTGCCTGGCTCGCTCCGTTTGCGCTCGGCGCGCTCGCGGCCGGGTGCGCCACCTACCATCCCGCACCGCTCCCCAGCAAACCCGATCTGGCGCCGCGCCTCGCGCAGCTGCGACTCGAGTTGCCGGCCGCGGACGGCGAGCCGGCGGCGCGCATCGACGTGGACCGGCCGCTCGAGATCGACCAGGTGGGGTTGCTGGCGCTGCTCAACGATCCGGAGCTGCGCGCGCAGCAGGGGGAGAGTCAGGTTGCACGCGCCAATGAGCAGCAGGCATCAGCGCTTCCCAACCCCTCGCTGACTCTGACGTGGGAAGCGGTGCTGGCGGGACCCGGCACCGTGCCCTCCTGGGCGGTCTCGCTCACCGAGGACATCGCTGCGCTCGTGACCTACCACGCACGCGTCAAGGCGGCGCAGGCGCTCACCCAACAGGTCGCGGCGCAGCAGCTGTGGGAGCAGTGGCAGGTCGTCGAGAAGGCGCGCGCGCTCGCGCTCGACATCTACTGGGCGGGGCAGTCGATCGTCCTGAGCGAGCAGGAGCGCGAGCTCATCGAGCGCGATCTGAGCGCCACCCGTCGCGCGCTCAGCGACGGCAACCTCGACTACTCGGCGCTCGCACCGCTGCTCGCCGCACAAGCGGCGCTCGATCAGTCGCTCGCCGCGCTCCGCCTCGACAGCGAGAGCAACTGGCAGGCGCTCGACAGTCTCCTCGGGCTCGAGAGCGGCGTGCGTTTCGCCATCGCCGCGCCGGACCTGCCGCCCATACCCGCCGACGTCGACGCCCTGATCGCGAGCCTGCCGCAACGGCGTCCTGACCTGCTCGCCCTGCAGCTCGGGTATCGGGCCTCGGATGAAGGCGTGCGGGCCGCGGTGCTCGGGCAATTCCCCGCCTTCACGCTCGGCCCGATCTGGGAGCAGGACACCAGCAATATCAGGTCGATCGGTCCAACGGCGGTCTTCGAGCTGCCGATCTTCCATCACCACCGGGCGGCCGTCGCACAGGCGAACGCTTCGCGGTTGGTGCTGCGGGAGCAATACCAGGCGCGACTCGACAGCGCGGTGGCAGAGGCGCGCACGCTGCTCGCCTTGGCCGAGCGCACCTCGAGAGACATCGCTCAGGCGCGCGCGGCAGCCAGCGCCGCACTTGAGCTGGCGGTGGCGGCGCGCGCCGCCTATGCGCAAGGCAATCTCGATCACCGCAGTCTGAGCGACTACGAGAGCGCGGCGCTCGAGCGCGAATTGCGCACCGCCTCGCTCGCCCGCAGCCTCGGGGAGGCTCAGATCGGCCTCACCGTCAATCTCGGCATCGGGCTGCCGCGCGCTGCCGCGCCGCTCCCGGGCGCAGAGACGGTGGAGCCATGAGATTCATGACGCTGCGCGGGCCGAAGTCCGGATGGCTCGTCCTGCTGCTCGCGCTCGGCGCGGCAGCGCCGGCCGTGCATACCGCCAGCGAGGAAGAGCCCGCCTCGAGCAGCGCACTCGTCGAAGTCACCGCACTCAAGCGCGGGAGCCTGCCGCGCACGACGCTGGTGTACGGCATCATGCAGCCGAGCAACGCCGCGCGACACAGCGTCATGGCACCCGCGGCAGCGGTGGTCGCCGAGCTCGACGTGCGCCTGGGCGAGACGCTCGCGGCCGGGGCGCCGCTGATTCGGCTCACGCCGACCCCGACAGCGGCCGCCGCCTACGCCCAGGCAGAGTCCGCCCGGCGGCTGGCGACTGACCTTGCGCAGCGCACGCGCACGATGGTGAGTCAACATCTCGCCACCGCGCAGCAGCTCGCGGCAGCCGAGAAAGCCGAGAGTGATGCGCGCGCCTCACTCGCCGCGCTCAAGGCGCAGGGCGCGGCGGGACCGAACGTGCTGCGCGCTCCGTTCGCGGCGACGGTCACGGCGCTATCGGCCAGCGTCGGCAGCATCGTTGCCGAGGGCGCGCCGCTCCTCGAGCTCGCGCGCCCGGCGCAAGTGGTGCTGCGCGCCGGCGCGGTGCCCGCGGTGGCGAACGACATTGCCGCCGGCAACCCGGCCGAAGTCACGCCACTCGGTCGAAGCGGCGCTTTGCCCGCCAGGGTGCTGCTGCGCGGCGCAGTGGTGGATGCGGCGAGCGGCCTCGTGCCGATCGAGATCGCCCTGGCGCACGGCGCGTTGCTCCCGGGAGAGACCGCGGTCGCGACCGTCACCACCGGCGTGGTGCAGGGATTCATCGTGCCGCACGCCGCGATCCTGCTCGATGACGAAGGCAACTCCTATGTCGTGCAGGCGATCGACGGCATTGCCCGCAAGGTCGCGGTGCGCGTGCTCGCGAGCCAGGCCGATCAGGACGCCGTCGACGGGCGACTCGACCCCGCCGCACCGCTCGTGCTGGCCGGCAACTACCAGCTCAATGACGGCATGAAGTTGCGGATCGCACCGCGCGCCGCGCCGCCGAAGTCATGAGCTTCAGCGGCTGGGTCGAGCGACACGGCCGCTCGGTGCTGTTCGTCGCCGGCGCGCTGGCACTCGGCGGGCTGGCCGCCGGCTTTGCGCTGCCGGTCGGACTCTTTCCGGTCACGAGCTTTCCGCGCATCCGCGCCGAGATCAGCGCCGGCAGCATGCCCGCCAGGCAGATGTTGCTCGATGTGACTCAGCCGCTCGAGCAGGTAGCGCGCGCGGTTCCGGGCGCGGCCAGCGTGGAATCGACCACCTCACGCGGTGCGGCCGAGATGTTCGTCGACTTTCCCTGGGGCTTCGACATGACGCAGGCGTTGCTGAGCGTCGAGGCGGCGTTCGCGCAGAAGCTGCCGGAGCTTGCGCCGGGCACGAGCTACGACGTCATTCAGATGAGTCCGAACATTCTGATGCCGTTCGTCTCCTACGCGCTCACTTCCGACTCGGTACCGCCGGCGGAATTGCGCCGTCTGGCGCAGTATCAGATCGCCCCGCTCCTCTCGGGTATTGCCGGCGTGCGGCGGATCGGAGTGCTCGGCGGACAGACACCGGAGGTGCAGGTGTCGGTGCGGCCCGACGCCCTCAGCGCCTACGGTCTCACGCTCGCCGATCTGACGCAGGCGATCGCTGCCAGCAACGTCGTGAGCGCAGTCGGTCGGCTCGAGGACAATGATCGGCTGTTTCTCGCCGTGCAGAATGACGCCTTCACCTCGGCCGACTCGGTGCGCGCGCTGACGCTGCACATCGGCAAGAGCGGCGTGGTGCGCCTCGGCGACATTGCGGACGTGCGCATGGGCGCGGAGCCGCAATGGCTCTCGATCAACAACAACGGTCGCCCGGCGGTCACCTTCGACGTCTATCAGCAGGACAGCGCCGACGCGCTCACGCTGGCGCGCGAGGTCGACCGGCGCGTGGCGGACTTCATGGCCAGGCAGCCGCACTCGATTGGACTCTACAAGTGGTATGACCAGACCGAGCTGGTGCGCTCCTCGATGTCGGCCGTGGCGGAAGCGATCGTCATCGGCCTGATCCTCGCGGCCGGTGTGGTGTTCGGCTTCCTGCGCAACGGGCGCGCGACGCTGATCGCGCTGATCGTGGTGCCGCTCGCTGTAATGACCAGCGTGCTGCTGCTGGCGGCGCTCGGCATGACCTTCAATATCATGACACTCGGGGGTATCGCCGCTGCCATCGGCCTCCTGATCGACGACGTGATCGTGATGGTGGAGCACATCGCGCGCCGTGCCGGCGCGCCGCAGGTCGCACATCCGCGCGCGACGGTGCTCGAGGCTGCCGCCGAATTCCTCCCGCCCCTCATCGGCTCGAGCCTCGCGAGCGTCGTGATCTTCGTGCCGCTCGCCTTCCTGAGCGGCGTCGCGGGCGCCTTCTTCAAGTTCCTGTCGCTCACCATGGCGGCGGCGCTGGTCATCTCCTTTGCGCTCACCGCGTTTGCGGTGCCGCTGCTGGTGCGCCGATTGATCGACTTCGAGCTCTGGCACGACCCGGGCCAGCAGAGCGTCAGCCGGCTGCAGCGAGCACACGGCCGGCTGCTCGAGAGCCTGTTCGCGCGGCCGATGCTGATCGGCCTGGCGGTCGCGGTGCTGCTCGCGCTCGGCTTGCTGGCCTACACGCGGGTCGCCACCGGCTTCCTGCCGCGCGTGGACGAGGGCGGCTTCGTGCTCGACTACTACACCGCTCCCGGCACCTCGCTCACCGAGACCAATCGCGAGCTCGCCCAGGTGGAGGCGATTCTGAGAGCGGACCCGAACGTCTATACCTACTCGCGACGCACTGGCGCCGGGCTCGGCGGCGATCTGAAGGAGACCTATCAGGGCGACTTCTTCGTACGCCTGGTCCCCGCTTCGCGCCGCCGGTCCATCTGGTCCGTCATGGACGACGTCACCGGCAAGATCACCACTGAGGTGCCGGGTATCCACCTCGAGATTCACCAGCTGCTGAGCGACCTGATCGGCGACATGGTCGGCCGTCCGCAGCCGGTGGTGGTGAAGCTCCATGCCCGCGATCCCGAGGTGCTCGGCAGCGTCGCCCGGCAGGTCGCCGCGGCGGTGGCGCAGGTGCGCGGCATCGAGCCCGCCTCGGTCAACAACGGCGTCGTGCCGGCAGGCGACGCGCTCGAGATTGCGGTCGACGCCGCGGCCGCCGCCAGCCAGGGGATGACCGCGGCCGATGTGCAGGCCCAGGCGACCGCCTACCTCAACGGCGCAGTGGCGACGCGCTACCTGGGGCCGGTGCAGGATGTTGGCGTGCGTGTCTGGCTGCGCTCAGCCGCCGGCCGCATCTACCGCGACCGCATGTACGAGCTCCCGATCCGCGCGCCGAGCGGCCGCGTCCTGACACTCGGCACCCTGGCGCGCGTCGACTTCGTGGCCGGTCAGCCCGAGCTGACGCGCGACAATCTGGCGCAGATCGTGGCGGTGACCGCGGAGCTCACCGGGGCGCACGATCTCGGCTCGACGATCGCCGGCCTCAGGCGCGCGCTCGATCGCCCCGGGCTGATTCCGGCCGGCGTGAGTTATTCGATCAGCGGCGCGTATGAGCAGGAGCAGATCGCCGCGCGCGGCATGTTACGGGTGTTCGTCGCGGCGGTGCTCGCCGAGATCATCCTGCTGCTGTATCTCTACGAGCGCTTCTGGATCCCGGTGATCATCGTCGCAAGCTCGTTGGTTTCGACCAGCGCAGTGTTTCTCGGCCTGTGGATCACGGGGACCGAGCTCAATATCACCGCCATGATGGGCATGGTGATGATCGTCGGTATTTCGACGGAAATGGCCGTATTTCTGGTGTCCGAATACCAGACGCTCGAGGGGGAGATGCCGGGGCGGGGAGCGCTCTCTCAGGCCGCGCGCGATCGGCTGCGGCCGATCCTGATGAGCACGCTGGCGATGATCCTCGCCCTGATCCCGCTGGCGGCGGCCATCAGCGGCTCGGGTGACCAGATGTTGCAGCCGCTCGCCATCGCGATCATTTCCGGGGCGCTGATTCAACTGCCACTGGTGCTGCTCGCGATGCCGGTGGTCATCGGACTGACGTTGCGTGATGCGGCCGGCGCGATCGGTTAAACTAACGTCGCTGAAACTGACTTCCCCATAGCGGCCGGTCGGGGTTCTTGCTTTGCCGGACACCGTTCAAAAACCACGCTGGCATGCCGTCGCCGTCAAGTCGACGGCCTCGGGCTGTGAGGCTGCGCGCTCCTTGAAGGGACTGCGGTTCCTGTCCGGCGAAGCCCCGCGGCTGCCGCTGGTCAATTGTTCGCGGCCCGGAGCCTGCCAGTGCGTCTACGAGAAGTTCGACGACCGGCGCGAGGGACCACGCCGTGACATCGAGGAGACCGGGCGCCGCGCCTACCGCGATCCCGGCCAGGAGCGCCGCGCGACTGGCGGACGGCGCACCGCGGACAAGCGCGGCACGGACAAGCGCAACCCCGGCAAGTGAACCCGGTCGGCCCGCCGCTCGCCCGGCAGTGGTGTCGATGAGCGGCGCGCGCTGGCGGCCGCCGTCCCGGTGGTAACTTATTATGTTTGATTTCATCGTCGTCGGGGCCGGGATGGCGGGGGTGAGCGTGGCCGATGCGCTCGCCGCACACGCATCAAGCGTGGCGTTGATCGAAGCCGAGGACCAGCCCGGCTATCACTCGACCGGTCGCTCGGCAGCGCTGTTCGCTCCCAACTACGGCAGCTCGCTCTTTACGGCGCTCGCTCGTGCCAGCGAGCCGTTTCTGCGCAGCCCGCCGGCAGGTTTCGCCCCTCAACCCCTGCTTCGCCCGCGCGGGGCCATGTACCTCGCCCGCAGCGATCAACTCGATCGCCTCGAGGCGACCGCAGGCGAGCTGCGATCGGCAGGCAGCGAAGTTGAATTTCTCTCGCTCGAGGCGGCGCGTGCCCGCGTGCCGCTGCTGCGCCCGGCGTACGTTGCTGCAGCGCTGTACGAGGCGAACGTCCAGGACATCGACGTGGAGGCGCTGCTGCGTGGGTTTCTGAAACGCGGACGCGCGCACGGCGTGCGACTGCTCACCGGTGCGCGCCTCACGAGCCTCGAGCGGCGGCGCGGCGCCTGGCACCTCGAAATCCAGGGCGAAACCGTGTCTGCGCCGGTGCTCGTGAATGCGGCCGGCGCGTGGGCCGATGAGGTCGGCGCTGCCTGCGGCGCCGCCCCGCTCGGCTTGCGCCCCCTGCGTCGTACGGCCGCGCTCATCGATGCGCCCGCGGATATCCCGGTCAGCGGGTGGCCCGCGGTCATGGATCTCGATGAGCAGTTCTATCTGAAGCCTGACGCCGGGAAATTGCTCGTGTCGCCGGCCGACGAGGAACCCATGGCGCCGTGCGATGCCTACGCCGATGAGCTGACGGTCGCGGTCGGCATCGATCGCATGCAGAGCGCACTCGACATCGACGTGCGCCGTGTCACGCACAGCTGGGCGGGGCTGCGGACCTTCGCTCCGGATCGCGATCCGGTCATCGGATTCGATCACAAGGTCAAAGGGCTCCTGTGGTGCGCCGGGCAGGGCGGTTACGGCATACAGACTGCGCCGGCCTGCGCTCTGCTGGCCGCGGCGCTGGCACACGGCGAGGACGCACCGGCGGCGCTTGCCGAACGGGGCGTGACTGCGGCTGCGGTCTCGCCTGCGCGCTTCGGCCGGTGAAGGTGAGCGGCGTGACCGGTGCTTCAACACGGATCGTCTCGGATCTGCTCGCGGGCTACCGCGCCGGACGGCTGGCGCCCCTGGCGATCATCGACGACGTGCTGAACGCGATCGCGACGCAGGAGGATCGGCGCGCGTGGATCACGCTGCTGCCGCCCGAGCACGTGCGCGCGCTCGCCCGTGCTGTCGCAGCGCAGTCGCCCGACTCGCTGCCGCTCTACGGCGTGCCGTTTGCCATCAAGGACAACATTGATCTCGCCGGAGTGCCGACCAGCGCCGCCTGCCGCGAGTTCGCCTATACGCCCACGCAGTCGGCGCCGGTCGTCGATCGGCTGCTGGCAGCCGGCGCAATCCCGATCGGCAAGACCAACCTCGATCAGTTCGCCACCGGGCTCACCGGCACCCGCTCACCCTGGGGGGCGTGTCGCAACAGCGTCGACCGTGAGTTCATTTCCGGCGGCTCGAGCTCGGGTTCTGCGGTGGTGGTCGCCACCGGCCAGGTGAGCTTTGCACTCGGCACCGACACCGCCGGCTCCGGCCGGGTACCGGCTGCATTCAACAACCTGGTGGGACTCAAGCCGACCTGCGGGCGGCTCAGCACGCGCGGCGTCGTGCCCGCCTGCCGGTCGCTCGATTGCGTCGCGCTCCTGACCCGCACGGTTCACGACGCCGCGCGGGTGCTCACAGTGGCGCAGGGGTTCGATGAGCTCGACCCCTACTCGCGGCGCGCCGCGCCCTCCCCGCCGCGCAGCGATCTGCGGCGCGGGAGCTTCCGCTTCGGTGTGCCGGCTGGTGCGCAGCTCGAGTTCTTCGGCGACGCAGAGTCCGCGCGGCTGTTCGCTGCGGCGATCGAGCAGCTCGAGTCGCTCGGCGGGCAGCGCTGCGAGATCGACTTCGAGCCGTTTCTGGCGGCGGGCCAATTGCTCTACGGCGGACCCTTCCTCGCTGAGCGCTACGCCGCCGTCGGCGAGTTCATCGAGCGCCACTCCGCAGCGGTCCTGCCGGTGACGCGCGAAATCATCCTGGGTGGCCGGGCCATCTCGGCCCCCGCCGCCTTCGCGGGACAACACCGCCTGCGCGAGCTGCAGCGCGCCGTCGAGCAGCTCTTCACGCGCATCGACGTGCTCGCGACACCGACCGCAGGCACGATCTATCGGATCGCCGCGGTCGAGGCCGAGCCGGTGACGCTCAGCTCGAACCTGAGCTTTTACACCAACTTCACGAATCTGCTCGATCTCACCGCGGTCGCGCTGCCCGCGGGGTTCCGAGCCGATGGACTCCCGTTCGGGATCTCGCTCAGCGCGCCCGCCTGGAGCGAGGAGGCGTTGCTCGAGCTGGCCGCGCGCTTCGAGACTTGTGGACTGCGAAGAACAGCTGCCGGTGCTCACCCGCGCGCGTGATGCTCGCCTGGCCGAGCGCCACCAGCACATACAGCGCGTTGAGCGCCAGCAGGCGCGTCGGCACGTGCCGAGTGCGGCGTGCCACCGCGAGCGCCTGATTGGCGGTGACGCCGCGCGAGCCCCCGAGGCGCTTCTGGATGAATTCGACCGCGCCCTTGTTGACCAGGTTGAAATAGCCCGAGGCGCGCCGTGCCCTCGAGCGCGCGAACGACAGCACGAAATAAAAGCCGGCCGTCTCGAACACGTGATAGGTCTGGCGAACCGCCTCGACCCGACCGCAGTATTCGAGTCCACGCTGCAGAGTCCGGATGTTCATAACACCGATCTTAACTCTTACCGCCACCGTTTGCTTGCTGCCACCGTCGCCTCGGATAGAATTGAACACCATGAGTGCGAGCCAGACTTCCGTTAGACGCGATCCAGGCTATGTCGGCCTGACGGCGCCGGTCGCCGCGCTCCCGGCTTCCTACTACTTCGATCCCGCCCATTACCAGCAGGAGCTGGCACGCATCTGGTACCGCAACTGGCTGTATGTCTGCCGCTCGAGCGACCTCGGCACGGCGCGCAGCTTTCGTACTCTGACGGTGGGCGATCAGTCCATGCTGGTGGTGCGGGGTGAGGACGGCGCAGCGCGCGCCTTTCATAACACCTGCCGGCACCGCGGCGCCGCCTTGTGCAGCGCGGCGGAAGGGCGCTTTCCGGCGGCCGGCATCGTTTGTCCGTATCACAGCTGGCGTTACAACCTGCGCGGTGAGCTGGTGCAGACCTCCTCCCGCCAGCACGGCGATGGCTTCGAGCTGCGCGACTTCCCGCTCTACGGCCTGCCGGTGACCGAGTGGGGCGGCAGCATCTTCGTCGCACTCACCCAGGATCCTCCGACCTTCGCCCGCAGCTTCGATCTGCCCTTGAGCCGACTCGATGACTATCCACTGAGCGGGCTCGCGGTCGGACATCGGCTGCAAAAGAGCATGCGCTGCAACTGGAAGGTGTTCTGGGAGAACTACAACGAATGCCTGCACTGCCCGGGGGTACACCCGCGGCTGGCGCGACTGGTGCCGATCTATGGCAGAGCGCTGCTCGAGCGCCGCGACGATCCGCACTGGCAGGATCACGCCGCCGACGACGACCCGCGCTACGGCGGCGGGCTGCGCAGCGGCGCCGAGTCATGGACGATGGACGGGCGACTGGTGGGAGTACCGTTCCCCAAAGTGAGCCTGGAGGACCGTAAGGCGGGGCATCTCTATATCACCAGCTACCCGTCGGTGTTCCTGGTCGCCCACGCCGACTACGTGCGGGTGGTGCGCCTGCTGCCACTCGGGCCCGAGCTCACGGACATGAGCATCGAGTTTCTCTTCCTGCCGGAGACGCTGGCCGATCCCAACCGCAACATCATGAATGCGGTCGAGTTTACCGACATCGTGATGAGCGAGGACGCCGCGATCTGTGAGATCAATCAGCGCGGCCTGCACGCCCTGCCGCACCGCTCTGGCGTGCTGATGCCCGAGGAGCACGCGATCCGGCAGTTTCAGGACTGGGTCAGATCCGAGCTGACCCGCAGCTGACTTGAGGCACATGCGCGCCGGCCCGGCAGCCGCCACCTGCGCAGTGCTGCTCGCCGCGGGGCTGTGCGCCTGCCATCGCGGCACCGCCGGCGCCACGCCGCACTCCCCGACGCGCAGCGAGGAGCGCGTCCTGCACGTCTACAACTGGGACGAATACATCGGCTACCACACGGTCGAGCAGTTCGAGCAGCTCACCGGGATCCGCGTCATTTACGATCTGTTCGACTCGAACGAGACACTCGAGTCGCGCCTGATGATCGGCGATTCGGGCTACGACATCGTCAGCACCAGCATGGCCTATTTCGGCCGCCAGATCCGCGCGGGACTGTACGAGCCGCTCGACAAGTCCGCGCTCCCCAACTGGAAAAACCTCGATCCGCAGGTGCTCGAGGTCCAGGCGCAAGCCGATCCCGGCAACCGCTACGCCGCCCCCTACCTGCACGCTCTGAACGGCTTCGCCTACAACGTGCAGCTGATCCGGGCGCGGCTGCCGGATGCCCCGGTCGACAGCCTCGACATGCTGTTCAAGCCGCAGGTCGTCGCGCACTTCGCCGACTGCGGCGTGAGCTTCCTCGACTCCCCGGATGATGTGGTGCAGCTCGCGCTGCGCTACCTGGGTCTCGATCCCAACTCACGCCGCTTCGAGGATCTCAAGGCCGCCGAGCGACTGGTCATGGCGGTCCGTCCCTATATCCGCACCTTCGATTCCAACGACTACGTCGATCAGCTCGCCACCCGCGAGCTGTGCGTCGCGATGGCCTGGTCGAGCGACTACTCGATTGCCGCGATGAAGGCGCACGCCGCCGGCCTCGACCTGCAGCTGGCTTTCACCCTGCCGCGTGAAGGCTCCAACATCACCTACAACGCCCTGCTCATCCCTGTCGGCGCGCCGCACCGCCGCGCAGCGCACGAGTTCATCAACTTCATTCTCGACCCGCACGTGATCGCGGACATCACCAACGACATGCACTACGGCAACGACAACCTGGCCGCCCGCCGGTTCGTCGATCCGAAGCTCCTGAATGATCCGGCGATCTACCCGCCACCCGCGCTGCGCGCGCGGCTCTTCCTGCCGACCGAGTTCGATGCGAGCTATCAGCGGCTGCGGACGCGGACCTGGACGCGCATCAAGAGCGGGCTGTAGGCGCGCCGAGCGGAGCAGCCGGAGCGCCCCGCCCGAAGAGAGCGCGCCGCTACGCGAGCGGCGCCGCCATGTAGCGCGGATCGTGGGGGGTGCGCGCGAAGATCCGCCTCAGCATCGGCTCGAAGACCTCGAGCCTCTCGGTCGGATAGTCAGGATCGAACGAGCATTGGTCCCAGGCCGCGCAGAAGTGCACGCACGCGTCGTAGTTGGGATGATCGCGCAGGCGATCGCGCGCATGGCGATCGCCGCCGAAATGGTGCACGTAGTAGTAATTCTGGAACAGGCCGTGCTGCGCCACGATCCACGACACCTCGGGGCGCACGTACGGTCGCAGGATGGCTGCCGCAAGCTCCGCGTGGTTGTATGGGGCGAGCTCATCGCCGATGTCGTGCAATAGCGCGCCGACGATCATCTCCTCATCGGCGGCGTCGCGCAGCGCGCGCGTCGCGGCCTGCAACGAATGCTGCAGACGGCTGACCGGATAGCCTTCGAGGGAATGATCGAGCTTCTGCAGTGCCGCGAGCACGCGCGTGCCGAGGTCGGCAGCGTACTTGCGCTCCGACTCATCGAGCAGCCGATAGTCCGCGGCGGTGCCGTCCTCCATGCGCCGGAAGCTGACCATGCGGCTCATGCGCTGCGCCTCAGGTCGACGCTGCGCCCGAGGCGGCGGCGCAGTACGCGCCACAGGCTGCGCGGCCCGTCGATGTCGATGTAACAGCCCTGCAGGTGACGCAGTCCCTCGGCGGGGTCGAAGCCGGTGCGGCCATGGAGCAGCCGGCAGTTGTCGAACATCACCAGGTCGCCGGAGTTGAGCAGGAACCGGATCTCGTAGTCGGGCGCCCGCAGACGATGATCGAACAGCTGCCGCGCGCGGTAGTAGGCCCCGAGCTGTTGCGGACTGAAGAGCGGCACGAAATCGAGCCGCGGGCTGAAATGTATCGCCTTGAGGGCGCCGGTGACGTCGAGCTCGATCGGCGCGGCGCTCGCGGTGAGCTCGGTGTCGGCGTCGATGTATTTGAAGCGCACCGGCGTGGTCGAGAGGATCTCGAAGGCTTCCGGCTCCTCCGCCCGCAGCGCCTGCGCCACGGCGAAACCGTCGACGAGCGTCGAGAGCCCGCCGCTGGTCTCGTTCACCAGGCAGTGCAGCAGCTGGATCCCGGGCACCGGCGCGCGGTAGGGGTTGTCGGTGTGCGGGTCGAGCGCGCGCGAGGTGTAGGCGAGATCGGTGGCGTCGGGAGTCGAGCGCACATCGAACAGTGCGCCGAAGTTGGTCTCGCGCGTGAAGCCGAAGCGCGCACCCACCTTGAGCACGGAGCCGGGGCTCGCCGGCACGCCTTCGAAAATCACGAATCCCAGTGTCAGAAAAGAATCGAGCCAGGAGAACAGCTCCCGCTCGGAAGGCTCCGTGCGCCAGCGCACACGCGGCAGATCCTTCAGCGTGCCATTCCAGAGGCGCGGCGGCGGGCAGTCGTGACTTGCGGGCGCGAGCGCGGCTTCGGCGAGCAGCTCCTCGGCCTTGAAGCTCGCGTCGTGCCCATCGCTGAAGCGTACGCGAAATACGCCGGGCGCGGGCTGCGATACCGCGAGCACTCGCAGCTCGATATCGAAGTCGGACGGATCCTGCAGCCGCTGCTGAGTCTTGAGGTCGATGCTGGCAGAGTCCTGGCAACGCTCACGCAGCCAGAGCGGATGCACCGCGTGCTCGCCGCCGTCCGCCCGCACGAGTGTCAGCTCGGCGGGGCCGGTGATCTTGAGAGTCAACTGCTGCACCGGAGCCACGTCCGAGTCTAGCGTCGCGCGTCTCCTGGTGTCCACGCCGCCGCCTCGAGCAGCAGGCTCATGCAGGTGAGCGCCGCTTCCGCCTTATGTAGCTCGCTGATATCGAGCGCACGCGTCGTGACACCGGCATCCTCGAGGCGGCGCCGGGTCTGTGGGTACGCGCTGCTGACGAGCGTCGTCGCACCGATGGTGAGGGTGTTGGCGCCGTAGCTCTCGCCGGCCGCCACCTCGATCACGACGCGGGCATCGAACATGCGCGGCTCGACCCACGCGGGATTCACGAGCAGCACATCCGGGGGAATGAACGTACAGGCACTCTTCAAATGAAGGCAGCCGGCGAATCCTACCGTCTCGACCCGATAACCGAAGCGCTCGAGCGCTGCGGCGAGCTGCGCTGCGCCTGCAGCGTTGCTGCGCGCCGAAGCCCCCACATAGAGCGTGCGCCCGATCTGCAGCACGTCGCCGCCTTCGAGCGAGCCGGGTGCGGTGATCGATACCACGGCCACGTGCGGCGCGAGCGCCTGCGCCACGGTGTCCGTCTCGCCGCGACGCGAGGCGGCGCCGGGGCGAGTGAGGACCGCGACCTCGGGAAGGATCACCGCGGTGTCCTCGACGAACACGCCGTCGGCATGCTCCGGCAACGGTGCCAGCCACTCGAGGCGACAGTCGAGCGTCTGCAACGCGGCCACATACTCCTGGTGCTGGCGGCGTGCACGCGCCGGGTCGATGGCGGCGCGCTCGAGATGACTCAGCTCGCACTGCGCGAGCCTGGGACTGACTTCCCTCACCAGGGCGAGCACGCGGCCGGGCTTTCAGAGCTTCGGTGCCGGGACCGCGCGCGCGGCGATCCGCAGGCATTCGAGCAGCGCGCTGGCCGCCGGTGGCAGCTCGCCGGGTGCCCGCAGGATGGCGCCGACCGGGCTGTCCATGGATTTGAGCTTCACCGGCAGCATCGCGAGCAGCTTCTGCCGCACGTCATCGAGCGCCACGTGATAAGGCATGACGCCGATGCAGTCGGACTTGCGCAGCAGCACGCGGTTGGTGAGGATCGACACCGACTCGATGATGTTGCTCGGCAGCGGCGCGCCGGCGTCGCGGAAGGCGCGCTCGAGCTGTCGACGCAGTGTCGTCTCGGGCGCCGGCAGCAGCCACGGCTGCGTCGCGAGCTCGCGCAGCCCGAGGCGCCGCTTGCGCAGCAGCGGATGGCCGCGGCGCACGACCAGGCAGATCGGCTCGGCGTAGAACTCCTCGTACACCAATGCGGGACTGCGCCCCTCCTCGGGCAGGCGCCCCAGCACCATGTCGAGGTCGCCGACCAGGAGTGAAGGCACCAGCAGGTCGTAGGTGCCGACGATGACGCTGATGGCGACCCGTGGCCGCTCCTGCTTCAGCAGCACGATCGCATCGGGCAGGATGCTCGCGGAAGCGGCCAGCAACGTTCCGACGCTCACCTTGCCGCTGTAGCCGATGCGCCGGTCCTCGAGCTCCTCGGCCGCGTGGCGCAGCTGGCTCAGGACGATCTTGGCGTGGCGCGCGAAGATCTCACCGTAAGGAGTCGGCGCGAGTCCCCGGTTGCTGCGCTCGAACAGCGGCGCGCCGAGCGTCGCCTCGATGTCCTTGAGCGCCTTGGTGACCGTCGGTTGCGCGAGGTTCAACTGGCGTGCGGCCTTGAGGACGCTGCGCGCCTCGTAGAGCGCCGCGATCAGCTCGACGTGACGCAGACGGAACTTGCGGGTGATCCAGCGTTCGAGACGCGCCGAGCTCATACGCCGGCGATCATAGCCGGTCCGCTACGGCGCGCGGGGCGCAGCGATGCGCCTGCGATTCCCGCGACGACGCGTGGCCTGCGGCGCGGCGCTCAGGCGCTCGCGAACGCCGCCCCGCCGGCGACCTCGCGGGCGCGCGCGGGCGCGAGACCGAAGAAACGCCGCGCGTTCGAGTGCAGCAGCTTCGCACGCGTCGCGCCTGCGAGCTCCGGGTGCGAGCGGATGAGGGTCCCGACGCGCTGCTCGCCGAGGGGGAAAGGATAGTCGGAGCCGAGCATCACGCGATCCTCGCCCATCACCTTGACGAGCAGGCCGAGCGCATCGTCGCTGAACACCGCGGCATCGACCGAGAAGCGATCGACATACGAGGACGGCAGCTGCGGGCAATCCGCACGCACGACGTCGCGATTGCGCCAGGCGTTGTCGACTCGACCCAGGAGATAGGGAAAGCTTCCGCCGCCATGAGCGAAGCACAGCTTGAGCGAGCGCGGCAGCCGCTCGAACGCGCCCGACAGGATGAGCGAAAGGATCGAAAGCTGCGTCTCCGCCGGCATCGCGACCAGCCACGGCAGCATGTACTTCGACATGCGCTCCTGTCCCATCATGTCCCAGGGATGCACGAACACCGCGGCGCCCTCGGCGGCGCAGTGCTGCAGGAAAGTGATCAGCCCTTCGTCGTCGAGATCGCGTGTGCCGACGTGGTTACCAATGTGCACGCCGAGATGCCCGTCAGCCATGGCGCGAGTCAGCTCGCGGCAGGCGAGATCGGTGTCCTGCAGCGGCACCTGGCAGAGCGATTTCAACCGCCGCGGCGCGGCGGCGCATATTTCGCGCGCCGCATCGTTGAAGATGCGCGCGCACTCGAGGGCCTGCGCTGCGGGGCGGTGATAGGCGAACAGCACCGGGGTCGCGCACATGATCTGCACGTCCACCCCGTCACGGTCCATGTCGGCGAGCCGCACCCGCGGATCCCAGCACGCCGCGGTTACCGGGCGAAACTCGCGCTCGCCCACCATCAGCATCGCCTCGCCGGGCGCGGTGTGCTTCATCCACGGCCAGTCGGGCGTGCCGAAGCGCTTGGCCAGGTCCTCCCAGCTGCGCGGCAGGAAGTGCGCATGGATGTCCACGAGCTTCATGTTCGTCTCCTCGAGGCGCGCGAGACGGCCCGCCGCTCGGGGGGGCGCCACGCGATCGCCTTGATCTCGATCCGCAGCAGCGGATGTGGCAGGGCTGCGACCGCCACGGTGGTGCGCGCCGGTCCGTCGTAACCGAAGAATTCGCTGTACACCTCGTTATAGCCGCCGAAGTCGTCCATGCTGACGAGGTAGGTCGAGATCTCGACGACATCCGACAGCCGGGCGCCGGCGCTCGCGAGGATGTCGCGGACGTTCTCGAGCACGGCGCGGGTCTGCCGCCGTATGTCGAGCACCTGACGTCCGCTGGCATCGAGCTCTGCTCCCGCGATGGAGTCGTCCGCACGGCGCGCACTGGTGCCGGACACGAAGATGAAATCCCCGGCGCGTCGGAAGTGCGGAAAGGTGCCGCGCGGGCGGGCCTTGCCCGGAATGACCGCACTCGCCGTCACGGCCGGCCGCGGCGCCGCGGCCGGCGGCGGCGGTTTGCGCGCGCGGGCGGTGGTTCGCGTGGAGGCGCTCATTGCGGCCCCCTAGAGCTTCACGCAGATGTTCATCGGCTCGGAGAAGAAGGCGAGCGAGTGCATGCCGCCTTCGCGGCCGATGCCCGACAGCTTCACCCCGCCGAAGGGAGTGCGCAGGTCGCGCAGGAACCAGTCGTTCACCCAGGCGATGCCGACTTCCATGGCGCGCGCCACGCGATGCGCGCGCTGCAGGTTCGAGGTCCAGACCGCCGCCGCGAGCCCATAACGGGTGTCATTCGCCAGCCGCACCGCCTCTTCCTCGGTATCGAACGGCGCCACGTGGCAAACGGGGCCGAAGATCTCCTCCTTCACGCAGCGTGCCTGCTCCGAGAGCCCGCGCACGATCGTCGGCTCGATGAAAGCGCCGCCGTCGCGCTCATCGCCGAAGGGGGGCACGCCGCCACCGCACAGGATCTCACCGCCCTCCGCGCGCGCCAGGCGGTAGTAGGACAGCACCTTCTCGCGGTGCGCGCGCGAGATCAGTGGCCCGATGTCGACGCCCTCGTAAGGACCGCCGATCTTCAGCGCCCGCGCGCGCTCGGTGAGCGCGCCGACGAAGCGCTCGAACAGAGGCCGCTCGACGTACACGCGCTCGGAGCACAGGCACACCTGGCCGCAGTTGGAGAACACCGAGCGCACCGTGCCCGCAAGTGCGCCATCGAAATCCGCGTCGGCAAACACCAGCGCGGCGTTCTTGCCGCCGAGCTCGAACGACAGCGGCTTCACCGTGTCGGCGGCGCTCTTCATGATCGCCGCACCGGTGGCGGACTCACCCGTAAAGGCGATCGCATTGACGTCCGGGTGGCGGCTGAGGGCTTCACCGGCCGAGCCCGGCCCGAAGCCATGCACCAGGTTGAACACGCCGGGTGGCAGGCCGACCTCCTGCGTGACTTCAGCGAGCAGTGCCGCGCTCGAGGGAGTCTCCTCGGAGGGTTTGGCGACCACGGCGTTGCCGCAGGCGAGCGCCGGTGCCACTTTCCAGGTGAGGAGCAGAAAGGGGAGATTCCAGGGCGCGATGACCGCCACCACGCCGACCGGCTTGTGGACGGAATAGTTGAGCGCGCCGCGCCCGTCGGGCGTCGCCATCTCGAAGCATTCGGAGGCGCGCGCCAGCGCGAGGTCCGCGTAAGCGCGGAAGTTGGCGGCGCCACGCGGAATGTCGAGGCTGCGCGCCTGCTGCAGCGTCTTGCCGGTATCGGCGATCTCCGCGGCGACGAACTCATCGAAGCGCTGCTCGATGCGATCGGCCACCTTGCGCAATAGCGCACAGCGCTCGGCCGTCGACAGCCGCCCCCAGGGACCCCGCAGCGCCGCGCGCGCCGCCTGCACGGCGCGATCCACCAGCACGGCGTCGGCCTCGCTGACCGTCGAGATCACTCGGCCGTTGACCGGACTGATATTGTCAAAGCGGGCGGTGGAGCGAATGAACTCGCCGCCGATGAGACAGGGCAGCTGGGCGCCGGCCAGGGGGTAAGGGGCGGCGGTTCGTGCCTCAGCCCGGATGTTCGCTGCCTCTGCGCGCGCCATTCTGCGGCGAAGTGTAGGCGGGGATGACCCTCAACAAATAATGGATTTTTACGCTTCTGGTATGCAGTTCTCCTATACCAGACGGGGCTGGCCGGCGGCGGCAGCGCCACCAGGCATCTTTTGGAGACAGTTAAGCGTTTACTTAACTGTCGGCGGGAGAATACCGCAAGCGCTCCGCGGCCTCAGGGCCGCGGTCGGGCGAGCAGCGCCTCACGGCGGGCGAGGCTCTGCGCGCTCCATACCTCGGCGCTCTTGTAGTACTGCGCAAAGGTGCGTGCCCCCGCGGGCAGCACCACCCAGGGCTGCTTCGACTCGATGTAGATGTGCACGTCGGGCGGGAAGCGATCGGGCTCATCGAGCGTGCCGACACGGACGAAGCTCATGAGGTCCCCGAGTCCGGCGTAGTGGCTCCAGACCGCGACGCGACACGCCGGACAGCGCGCGATCAACTGGCCCTTGCCGCTGTTGCTCGGAGTCGCCACGAGCTCCGGCGGCTCGCTGGTGAGCTCGACCTGGTCCGACTCGATGAGCGCGTTCAGCACGAATGCGCTCCCGGTCTCGCGCTGGCACCAGCGGCAATGGCAGCAGTGCACGATGAGTGGCGCACGCTGCAGCCGGTAGCGCACGCTCCGGCACGTGCAGCCACCGTCGGCGACCAAGGAAGGCGCGCTGCTCACGGCGGCGTCTACTCCATGTCCGGATACGGGCCGCGCCCGCCCTCGGCGACAAAGCGCTCGATACGCGCCTGCAGCACCGGCAGCGGCACCGAGCCGAGCTCGAGCACTGCATCGTGGAAGGCACGAATATTGAAACGCTCGCCGAGCGCGCGCTCGGCGCGGTCACGCGCCTCGAGAATGGCGCGCTCGCCGAGGTAGTACGACAACGCCTGCGCGGGCCAGGCGATGTAGCGGTCGACTTCAGTCTCGATCTCATGCTCGGGAAGCGCCGTGTAGCGCCTCAGGTACTCGATCGCCTGATCGCGCGTCCAGCCCTGCGCGTGCAGGCCGGTATCGACCACCAGCCGCGCCGCGCGCCAGATCTGGTAGCCGAGCATGCCGAAGCGGTCATAGGCCGTGTCGTACATCCCCATCTCGACCCCGAGGCGCTCGCAATAGAGTGCCCACCCTTCGCCGTAGGCGGAGATGTAAGTGAGCTGGCGGAAGCTCGGCTGGTCCTTGTGCTCCATCGCGATCGGCATCTGGAAGGCGTGCCCGGGGGCGGATTCGTGCAGCGTGAGCGCGGTGAGGTTATAGAGCGGGCGGCTCGGCAAGTCGTAGGTGTTCAACAGGTAAACGCCCGGACCACCGCGGCCGGCGGTGTAGAAAGGGGCGAGGTCGTCCGGCACCGGGCGGATCGCAAAGCGCGCGCGCGGCAGATAGCCGAAGAACAACGAGGCCTTGCCGTCGAAGCGCTTGGCGATCGAGGCGGCATGCATCAGCAGCTCCTCGGGCGTGCGCACATAGAAGCGCGGGTCAGTGCGCAGGAACTTGAGGAAGGCCGCGAAATCGCCCTGGAAACCGGTCTCGCGCATCGCGGCGAGCATCTCCGCGTGCAGCCGCTCGACCTCGGCCGTCCCGAGCCGATGGATCTCATCGGGATCGAGGTCGAGGGTAGTGAACTCGCGGATCTTGGCGCGATAGTAGTTGCGTCCGTCGGGCAGATCCGCGGCCGAGAGCGTGGTGCGTGTCCCGGGCACGTACTCCTCGCGCATGAACTTGAGCAGCTCGACGTACGCCGGCTGCACCACCTCGCGGATGGCGCGCACCGCATCCGCGCGCAGGTTCGCCTGCCTCACCGGGGCGATGCCCGGCATGTCTCTGAAGGGCGTATAGAAGAGGCTCGCTTCCGGAGTCGCCGCCTCGATGACCGCGGTGAGCGAGTGATCGCGGCCCTCCATGGTGATGCGCGGTGGCGTGAAGCCGCGGCGCATGCCGGCGCGCATCTCGTCCATCTGCTCGTGGAAGTAGCGCGGGATGTCGTGCATCTGCGCGATCCAGTGCTGGTAGTCGGTGAGTGTGCGGAACGGCCGGCGGGCGGTGTAGCCGATGTCGGTCCAGAAGGTCGTGTCCGAGTTGGCCGGCATCTCGAAGTCGCGGAAGCGCTGGTTCGCGATCAGCGCCTCGAGCTGCGCATGGTAGACGTCGTAGTTGAGCTGCTCCGCGGCGGATAGACTCGAGCGCCCGATGTCGTCCACCTGGCGGAGCGCGTCCTGCCAGTAGTCGAGGCGCATCTGCTGCGTCGCCGGGTCGACCTTCGGCAGGTGATCGGCGATCGGGCGGGCCGAATCTTCGCTGTCCGGCAGCTGCTCGACACGCCATTGCCACTCTCGGGTGTAGATCGCCCGCAACCGCTCGTCGGCCGCATGCTGCCGCGAGGGTGGCGAGCAACCACCCAGAGTCAGAACGGGCAGACTGAGCGCGAAGACCGCAGGCAGGTGGCGGCGCATACTTTTTTACAGTCGACGAACAGCCCGGCGAGCGGCCGCTAAGCATACTCGGGTGGCAGCCGCGACGATTGCCGTCAGCCGCCGCGATGGCCGTCAGCCGCCGAGATGGCCGTGAGCCGCCACGATTGCCGTCCGCCGCCGCGATGCGGTACAAGCTCACCGGCATGTGGAGAGCGATCGCTGCCGTCGGCATCGGTGGGAGCCTCGGGGCACTGCTTCGCTGGTGGCTCGGCCTCGCGCTCAACCCTCACTTTGCAGTCATTCCGCCGGGCACGCTCGCCGCCAATCTGATCGGCGGCTACGTGGTTGGGGCGGCGATCGCTTTTTTCGCGACCTACTCGGCGCTCGCGCCCGAGTGGCGGCTGTTCGTGATCACCGGCTTCTGCGGCGGACTCACGACGTTCTCCACCTTCTCGGCGGAGGTCGTGACGCTCATGCAGCAGGGACGGGTTCTCTGGGCCCTCGGTGCCGCGGCGGCGCATCTCGGGGGATCGATCCTCATGACCTTCGCCGGCATTGGCACGGTGGTGTGGATCCGTAGCTGAGGACCGCCGGCGGCACAGCGGCACGGAGCTCGATATGCAAGGCTCGTTCCTGCGGTTCTACGTACACGAAGGCCTTCGGCATGAGCGGCGACTGGTGTGGGAGTGGCTGCTCGACGAGGCCAACGGCCTCGGAATCCGCGGCGGTTCGGCCTTTCGCGCCATGGCAGGCTTCGGGCGCCACCACGTGCTGCACGAGAGCACTTTCTTCGAGCTCGCCGGCACGCTCACCGTCGAGGTCGAGTTCATCGTCAGCGACGAGGAGGCGCACAAGCTCCTGCAGCGCCTCGAGGCCGCCGGCATTCGGCTCTTCTACGCGTGCACGCCGGCGCTGTTCGGGGTCATAAACCCGGATTCTCAGGATCCGCCGTTGCCTGACTGACGGACTTGCGCTCGATCTGATGCAGCGGCACAACCGCCGAGATCGCGCGCGTCGGTCGATTCGCCTCGGGCGCCTCGAGCGGCGCGCACGGGCGCAGAGTCGCGAGGCAGCGCACGGTCAGCTCCTGGTACTCGCGCGTTCCCATCGCCTTCCAGGCGAGCTCCTCGTCCCTGAGCGCGCGCACCACCCGCGCCGGCACGCCTGTCACCAGACTCCGGCGCGGCACGACGAAGCCCGCCGCCACGAAGCTCGCAGCGCCGACGAAAGCCTCCTCCTCCACCACCGCGCCGTCCATGACGATGGCCCCGATGCCGATCAGCGCGCCGCGCCGGACGATGCAGCCGTGGAGCACCGCCGCGTGGCCGATGTGGGCGTCGACTTCCAGCAGCGTGTCCTGTCCCGGGAAGCTGTGCAGCACGCAACAGTCCTGCACATTGGCGCCTGCGCTCATGATGATGCGGCCGAAGTCTCCGCGAAGCGAGGCGGCCGGTCCGACATAACAGCCTGCGCCGACGATCACGTCGCCGATCAGTGACGCCTGCGGATGTACGAAGGCCGAAGGATCGACCACCGGCACGAGTCCGTCGATGGAGTAAGCCGCCACGCCCGCCGCCTCGCGCGCACCGCGCGGGCGCTCAGCCCGCACGCCCCCGTGAAAGAAACGCGCGAATGCCGGCGCGGAATTCCTCCGACTGCAGCTGGGCGCCGAAAATCTTCGCCTCCTCGTCGATGCGCGCGAGCAGCTCTGCCGGATCGCCGCGCAACAGCCGGCGCGTCGCACTCAGCGCCCCGACGGGCTGCTGGGCGACGGCAAGCGCGAGCTTGCGCGCCTCATCGAGCAATGCTTCGTCCTCGACCACGTGATTGACGAGACCGAACCGCTCCGCGCGCGCGGCGTCGAGCGGCTTGCCGAGGAGCAGAAGCTCGGCGGCGCGCTGCTGTCCCACCAGGCGGGGCAGCAACAGTGAGCTGGCCGCCTCGGGCACGAGGCCTAACGCGACGAACGGCATCGAGAGC
>Ga0307477_10000820_pt1 | contig 30319 bp, 29 predicted proteins | sample atmos_gasesECM2C_FD_203316 | JGI IMG/M metagenome (GOLD analysis project Ga0307477, IMG submission 203316) | Hardwood forest soil microbial communities from Morgan-Monroe State Forest, Indiana, United States - atmos_gasesECM2C_515 | ecosystem: Environmental > Terrestrial > Soil > Temperate...
CCACCTTCGTCGAGCGCACCGCCGATGGCAAGCTCGCCAACCAGACGACGGCGATCGCGACACTGGGCGGCGCGACCATGGACATCGAAGAGAACTACCTGATCAAAAAACTCTTCAGCGGCGGCCTGGGCATCGTCTCGATCGAAAACCAGGCGCGAATATGACATAGCTCCACCGTCCCCGGTCTGGGGACAAGCTTCGGACGGGGTGGCGCAACGACCTTCCAGCAAGACCTCGCCAACGCCGATGCCATCTTGATCATGGGCAGCAACATGGCCGAAAACCACCCGGTCGGCTTTCGCTGGCCGATGAAGGCCCGCGAGAAAGGGGCCACCATCATTCATGTCGATCCTCGCTTTACACGCACGTCGGCCGCCGCGAATCTCTATGTGCCGATCCGATCGGGCAGTGACATCGCGTTTCTCGGCGGGCTTATCAACTACGTGCTGGCGAACGATGGCTGGTTCCACGACTACGTGCTCGCCTATACCAACGCGTCGACGATCGTCAGCGACGATTACGTCGATGCCGAAGATAACGGCGGCCTCTTCTCCGGGTACGATTCGCCCTCGAATAGTTACGACAACGCCAGCTGGGCCTACGCCGGGGGCCGCGACGAGACCCTACAGCACCCACGCTGCGTCTTCCAGATCCTCAAACGCCATTACGCGCGCTACACGCCCGAGGTGGTGGAGCGCGTGTGCGGCTCGCCGAAAGAGCTCTTCCTCCAGGTGGCCGACGTGCTGGCGAAAAATTCCGGGCGCGAGCGGACGAGCGCGATCTGCTACGCCGTGGGCTGGACGCAGCAGAGCTACGGGGCCCAGATCATTCGGGCCGCCGCCATCCTGCAGTTGCTGCTAGGGAATATCGGCCGGCCGGGTGGCGGCATCATGGCGCTGCGCGGCCACGCCTCGATCCAGGGTTCGACCGACGTCCCCACGCTGTTCGATCTGTTGCCCGGCTATCTCCCGCACCCGGCCGTCGCGAGGGGCGATGACACGCTCGAGTTGTACCTGCGCGAGTCAGCCGTCCGCGGCGGCTACTGGTCGAACCTGCCGAAATTCATGGTCTCGCTGCTGAAGGCCTGGTACGGCGAAGCCGCGACCACCGCCAACGAGTATGGCTATCAGTGGATTCCCAAGCTGACCGGCGATCACTCTCATATCACCACCGCCGCCGCCATGGCCGACGGCAAGGTCAACGGCTTTGTCGTCTTCGGGCAGAATCCCGCGAACGGGAGTCCCCACGCGGGCCTGCAGCGCAAGGCGCTCACCCAACTCGACTGGATGGTCGCGCTCGACCTCTACGAGACCGAGACCGCGGCCTTCTGGTATGCCGCGCCCGAGGGATGGAAGCCCGCGGACATCAAGACCGAGGTCTTCCTGTTCCCAACGGCCGGCCCTGGTGAGAAAGAAGGGACCTTCACCAACACCCAGCGGCTTCTGCAGTATCACGACAAGGCGGTCGATCCGCCCAATGACACCCGATCCGACCTCTGGTTCCTCTATCACCTCGGCCGGCGGCTGAAGGAGCTGTACCGTGGGTCGACCAATCCGCGGGACGAGGGTCTGCGCAACCTGACCTGGGACTACCTTCCGGACCGGCCCAACCCGGAGTATCGAATCAAGGACGAGCCGTCGGCGGAGAAGGTCCTGATGGAAGTCAACGGCTACACCGTTGCCGATCGCCAGCAGATTGCCGACTACGAGCGGCTGAAGGACGACGGCTCGACCGCATGCGGCGTCTGGATCTATTCCGGCGTGTTTCCAGCGCCGGGTCAGAACCTGGCGCGTCGTCGAAACCGCACGCCGGGGAACTATGTCGACCCCGAGTGGGGGTTCGCCTGGCCTGGCAACCGGCGCATCCTCTATAACCGCGCCTCCGCCGACCCGGCCGGCAAGCCCTGGTCCGAGCGAAAGAAATACGTCTGGTGGGATGCAGCCGCCGGGAGTTGGACCGGGCTCGATGTTCCCGACTTCCCGCGGAAGAAGGCGCCCGACACGCCGGCGAACGACCAGGGCATCGGCATCGACCGGCATTCCGGTTCCGATCCCTTCACGCTCAAAGCCGATGGTCGCGGCTGGCTGTTTGCTCCGAGCGGGCTCAAGGACGGACCGCTTCCCACGCACTACGAACCACTCGAATCACCAATCACGAATGATCTCTACTCGCGCCAGGACAGCCCGGTGGCCAAGAGGTTTCGACGCAAGGACAACGCGATCAGTCCACCCGGCGACCCGCAGTACCCGTACATCGTCACGACCTACCGCGTAACCGAGCAGTACACCTCCGGCTCGATGTCGCGCTGGAACAGCTGGCTGAGCGAGCTGATGCCCGAAATGTTCGCCGAGATCAGTCCCGAGCTGGCGGCGGAGAAGGGGATCGAGAACCTCGATTGGGTCGTGATCTCGACACCCCGCAACCAGATCGAATGCAAGGCGCTGGTCACCCGGCGGATGCGCCCCTTCCGGCACAACGGCAAGATCATTCACGAGGTCGGGCTGCCGTATCACTGGGGCTACAAAGGGCTGGTGACCGGAGCGATGGCGAATGACCTGATCGCGCTCTCCGAAGAACCCAACGTCTACATCCAGGAAGACAAAGCGCTCACCTGCAACCTTCGAAAGGGTCGCTTGCGGTGATCGACGGCTACAAGCGGCTGATGAACCTCGAGGAGCCGCCGGCGAAAAAGACAGCCAAGGGCTTCTTCACCGATACCAGCCTCTGCATCGGCTGTAAGGCCTGCGAGGTCGCCTGCAAGCAGTGGAACCAGTTGCCGGCCGATGGATTCGCCATCACCGGCAAGAGCTATGACAACACCGGGCACCTGGGCGCCACCACCTGGCGGCACGTGCAATTCATCGAGCAGGCGAAGGCCAACGGGAGACGGCAGGAGCAGCGCTGGCTGATGATGTCGGACGTCTGCAAGCACTGTGCCAACGCGGCCTGCCTGGAGGCTTGTCCGACGGGGGCGCTGGTGCGCACCGAATTCGACACCGTCTATGTGCAGCAAGACATCTGCAACGGCTGCGGCTTCTGCGTCCCCGCCTGCCCTTTCGGCGTGATCGACCGTGTGCCGAAGGAGAGCACGTTCGAGGTGGGAACCGCCCACAAGTGCACGCTCTGCTACGACCGGCTGAAGGATGACATGACCCCCGCCTGCGCCAAGTCGTGTCCGACCGCGTCGATCCAGTTCGGCGACGTCGAGGAGCTACAGGTGCGCGCCCGCGAACGCCTCGGTGAGCTGAGGGCCCGCGGTGAATCGACGGCGCGCCTGTACGGAATGCCCGAGGGCAAAGAGGCGCAGGAGGTCGGTCCGCTGCACGCCTTCTTCTTGCTGCTCGACAGGCCGGCGGCGTACAACCTGCCCGAGGTCCCGCGCTTGCCGCGCAAGACGATGGCAGAACGATACGGGTGGAGCGCCGCCGTCGGGATTGGGTTCGCGATGGTGGCGGCTCTCGTCTTCCGCGGCGGCCGCCGATGACAGAACAGGCGATTCCCTCCCCCTCTGGGGGAGGGCAGGGTGGGGGCCTTGGAGGCTATTACGACTATCCGGTCGTTCGCCGTCCGGTATGGACCTGGGAGGTGCCGGCATACTTCTGGCTCGGCGGGATGGGTGCCGGCGCCTTCGTCACCGCGTCGCTGGCGCAAACGTTTGGGTCGGCTGAGGATCGGCGTATAGCCGCCGATGGTTACTACCTCGCAGCTGGTTCGCTCCTTCCCTGCGCCCCGCTGCTGATTGCCGACCTAGGCCGCTCCGACCGCTTTCATCACATGCTGCGCATCTTCAAGCCGCTCTCGCCGATGAACCTCGGCGCCTGGACCTTGACCGCCTTCACGCCGATTGCCGTTGCGCGGGCCGCGTCGCACGCGGCCGATTCGGGCCTGCTTCGCGGGCCCCTCCGGGTGCTCGCCGGGCTCGTGCCGCGTCGCCTCACCGAGCTGACCGGCTCTCTTCTCGGCCTGACCCTTGCCGGTTATAGCGGCGTTCTCCTGGGCGCGACCAATGTCCCGTTATGGGCGAAGAGCAAGTTGCTGGGTGGCGTGTTCATGGCCTCGGCGTTGTCGAGCGGTTCGGCCGCGGTGACGCTGCAGGCCGCTCGCCGGGGCGCGCCCGAGGCAACGTTACACCGACTCGCGGCGCTGGAATCGGCCGCGTCGCTCGGCGAGATGGCCATCGTTGCCGCCTACCTGCGGCAGTCGGGAAGGACCGCGCGCCCGTTGACGACGGGTCGTTTTGCCGCGCCGTTCTGGCTCGGCGCGGTTGGCGCGGGTAGCGTGCTGCCGCTGTTGCTTCATCGATTTACGCGTCGCCATCACGGGCGCACCCTACGATCGCTCTCAACCGCAGCGGCGCTTTGCACCATCGCGGGATCCCTCGCCCTTCGGTGGAGCATCTTCGAGGCTGGGAAGGATTCGTCAGAAGACCAGGCGGCCTCATTCGACCTGTCCAAGGCCTGAGAAAATCTCGGCGGGTGCGACAGCTCGATCTGAACGCTGACGTCGGCGAAGGTGACCCGGAAGCCGATGCGGCGCTCCTTCCACTGGTGAGTTCGGCCAATATCGCCTGCGGACTTCACGCGGGAGACACGCACACGATGCGAGCGACCGTCTTGTTGGCGATGCGAAACGACGTCGCCATCGGTGCCCACCCAGGGTTCGACGACCGCGAAGGCTTCGGTCGGCGTCCGCAGCACCTGACCGGTAATGAAATCCGGGAGCTCCTCGTGAGCCAACTGGGTGCGCTTGATGCGATCGCGCGCACCGAAGGCGCCACGCTGCGCCACGTCAAGCCGCACGGCGCGCTCTACAACCAGGCAGAAACGGACGGAGCATTAGCGGACGCGATCGTCGGGGGCGTCCGTGCGTTCGACTCGGCCCTACGGCTCGTCGGCCGCGCTGGCTCGGCGCTGGAAAAGGCGGCGCAGGCCGCCGGTCATCCGTTCACGGCCGAGGCCTTTGCCGACCGGCGATACCGCGCGGATGGCACACTGGCGCCGCGGTCCGAGGCCGGTGCGGTCCTGATCGATCCAGCCGACGTGGCTGGCCAGGTCCGATCGTTGGTCACTGACAGTGAAGTCCGGGCGAGCGACGGCAGCCGGGTTGCCGTATCGTTTGGAACCCTGTGCGTGCATGGCGACACCCCTGGCGCCGTCACCCTGGCCAGGCGGATCCGTCAGGAACTGGCCGCGCTTGGGGTCAGCGTCTCAACCCCGGGCTGATCGGGCTCGTGGTCCTGGCGGTCGCGGGCTCGGCCGTCCTCGGCCACCAGCTCGGGTTATCGACCGGGCAGCCGTCAGCGGTCACACCGAAACGCCTCGTCGTGGACGATCCCTATACGGCTGGAGGCAATTGGTACAGGGGCAATCTGCACGTCGCCTCCGTCAGGGGCGTCGGCAAAGACCCGCCCTCGGCAATCGGCGCCTGGTACGCGGCGCACGGCTACGCCTTCGTCGGGATCAGCGACATGAACACCTATACGTGGGTGTCGGAATATGGCGATCCTGCCCACCCTGCGGCTCCCACTGTCGACGCGACCTATCCCTTTGGCGAGGTGCTGGCGGTCGGCATGGACCACTGGCAGCCGGCCAACGACCTCCAGGGCGCCATCGATTGGATCGCGCGTGACGGTGGCTTGCCCGTCCTGGCGGCGCCTCGCTCCACGACCCGACCCCAGAGTCTCGCGACGGTGCTGGCGGTCCACGGCCTGTTCGGCCTCGAGGTCTATGACGCGAGAGTGGCGGACAGCAATCCGGAACAGGCAGACGCCACCGCGATGTGGGACCGGCTGCTGTCAGCCGGGAATCGCGTCTACGCCTTCGCTGGTGACGACGCCACCAGCTTGCAAGATCCCGCGCTCGGTCGCGCCTGGATCGACGTGCTCGCGCCGGCGCAAAACCTCGACTCCTTGCTGAGCTCGCTTCGGCAGGGCGCGTTCGTTGCGACGACCGGTGCCGAGATCACGCGATTGAACCTCTCGGGGACGACGATCACGGCCGAAGCGTCGGCCGGCACGAGCTTGCGCTTCATCGGCCGCGGCGGTCAGCTCCTGAAAGCCGTGAGCACCAGCGCCGGATCGTATCGGGTCAGCGGTAACGAAGGCTACGTCCGCGTCGAGGCGATCGGGGAGAACGGCGCGAAGGGCTGGAGTCAGCCCTTCTTCATCAGCTGGCAGTGAGCCTGGCGCGTCAGGGCGTGAGTTGCGAAGCCGTCTGCGATTGTGCGGTTGGTGCCGCCCCCGCCGTCGTCGAGAAGTGCCAGAGCTTTCGGCCGGCAATCCCGTTGATGGTGTACGTCAACTCAGCGCTATAGGTGGTGCCGGGCTGCAGCGGCGTGTTGGCGAGGAACGCAAACGAATTCTCGGTTTCACTGCTCGGTTGCAGGGAGATGCCTGGGAGCTCGGCCCCTGAGGGATCGCGCAGGTGAAAAGCCGTGATCGTCACCCTGGCATTGCGGTCGAAGGTTGCACTGACCGGGTACCCGATCGGATAGCTGGCGTTGGGCGCGGGATCCGGGATTTCGTTGCCGTTGAAGGCGGTCGGCACGTCAACCTGGTTGTCGGCCGGATAGAGGATGACGCGCCCGGTGGTTGTCTCGCGGTAGGACATGTCCATCACCTGGACCGTCATCGGTCCGAGGTAGGCATCGCCGTAGCCGAGCTCGAGCAGGTCGGCGCGAAGGATGGGAAACCGGTGGTACACGGAATCGATCCAGTCGCTGACCGCGGCCGCCGGGTCGGCCCGGTGCGTGATGACTTCTGCCATCGACCGCTGCGGATAGCCGAAGTGCTGCGCGCGCGTCAGCACGTTGTCGCCAACGTAGCCCTGGCCGGTTGCGTCTTCTTTGTGAATACCGAGGTCGCGGATGCTGGCGAGCGCGCCATTGAAGAACGTATAGAAGCTATGCGCGAGTGCTGATTGGTGGATGATTGGCGAACTGGTGACCGGACCTAACCCGGCCAGCCGCCGGTAGCGGTTGACGGTCGCCAGCGCCTGCGCCTGCCGGTCGAGCGCCGCCTGGTCGAGATCGACGAAGGTCGTGGCAGGTGCTGCGCCGACTCCGCCCGGGGCCACCGTCCCCTTGGCCGCCGTTGCGGCGGCGGTCTCATCCTTGTTCAGGTAGCGGAGCACCGAGACCAGGAAGGCACCCGCCTCCTGATCGGTCGGTTGCGCCGCGATCGCCGCCCGCTCGTCTCGAATGGCCGTAGCCGGATCCTTGTCCCTGGCGACCGCGATGTCGCCCAGCAGTTTGAGGTCGAGGGCGCTGCGCGGCTGCAGCTGCAGCGCCGCCTCGTACGCGCTCTTGGCGACGTCGTAGTCCTGGGCGAAGAGCGCGACCTCGCCGAGCTGCTCGCGCAGCCCCGCGTCGTCTGGTGACAGGGTCGCGGCCCGTTGCAGAAATTGGGTCGCGCCAGTCAGATCCTGGCGGGCGATCGAAAAGCGCGCCAGTTCGAGTAGTCGCTCGACCCAGGTCGGCTGGGCGCCTGCCGCCAGCTTGAGGTGCGCCAGCGCTTGCGGGTAGTCCTTCTGGTCGCGGTAGTAGTTGGCCCAATTGCGCTCGACCTCGGCCTTGTCGTAGTCGGAGCCCTTCTTGGCGAGCTGAGCGCCCTTCGTCAGCTGGGTCTGGGCGCTGGCGTACTGGCCGACGTCGGCGAGCGCTTCGGCGTAGAACACATGGGCCAGGGTCGAGTCCGGTGCCGCCTTCACCGCAGCAGCCCCGTCGCGCGCCGCCGACTGGATGTCGTCGTTCCAGTCCTCAACCCGGGTCAGGATGGTGAGGACGAAGCCATCGTGGGGCGCGATGGTCTGGGCTTTCCTGGCTTCGTCGAGCGCTGCTGTTTGCTTGGTTTCGTAGTTGAGCACCAGCGCGTAGGTCGCGTGGTCTTTGGCGTCCTGGGGATGCGCCTTGATCAGGTCCTGCAGCTGGGCGGCGGCGGCGGCGTATTTGTTCTGGAACATGAGGGCGAGCGCGGAGTCCGCGCTCGGCCCCGAGGCCTTCGGGGCGACCGGGTCGCATGCGGCCAGCAGCACAGCAAGAAGAAGGATCGCGCCGCCCCGCCGCCTCACGGGGTCAGTCTATCGGGCGCTTCTTAGAGAGTCGTAAGGGTCGAACTCGTGACGATCTCATGACGTCGCGGCGCTGGAAAGCGGTCTGCGATACGTCGCATTCGCATGACCGAGCGGGCGCGCAAGCTGGACGCGAGCCGGCTCAAGGTGATTTCCGGCGGCAGTCCAACCCCGGCGCCGTCGTACCGGCTGCTGACGCAGGTCAGCGCCGCGCTGAGCAGCTCGCTCGACCTCGACCGTACGCTGAAAGATGTCCTCGAGCGGATGAATGCCCTCGTGGCCTTTGATGCCGCGACGATCTTTCTGCTCGACGACTCGCGCACCGAGCTCCATGTCAAGGCCGCCCTCGGAGTGCCGGTGGCCCTGAAGGAAGTCAAAAGCTTCAAAGTCGGCGAGGGCGTCGTCGGGTGGGTGGTACGCCACGGCGCCACCGCCGTGATCGCGGACTCGTCCAAGGACGCCCGCTACAAGGTGACCGGGGCGGAGCGCCGATCGAAGACCGTCCTGGCCGCTCCGCTGCGTGCCCAGGAGAATCTGCTGGGAGCGCTCGTGCTGGTTCGTGCCGCCCGCGAACCCTTCGGCCCGGAGCACCAGAAGCTGGTCGAGGCGATCGCCACGCAGGCGGCCGTGGCCATCGATCATGCCCGGCTGTTCGAAACCGAGCGTGCCTCCCGGCGCCGAGCGGAGGCTCTGCTCGCGACGGCCCAGGCGGGCAGCGAGGCCGTGACTACGCCGGAATTGCTGCAGCGGGCCGTTAAACAGGTGGCCTTCGCCATGCGTGCAACTGCCGCCGCCGTCATCCTGCCGGACGAGGAGGGCGAGATCATCGAGGCGGCCTTCGACGCCTCGGATCCGCCGGCGTTCGGTCTCGAGTCGCTTCGCAGCCAGCCCGTTGGCGCGCTGCCGTTGCTGGCCGGACTCGTGGAGTCGGTCCGGCCCCTCGTGCTGTTGCGCACCACTCGGCCGTCACTTCTCGATGACGCTTTCTGGTCGCATAGCGAGGCGCAGGCGGTCGCCGCCGTGCCGGTTCGCTGGCAGGGACGGATGACGGCCGCGCTGCTGGTCGGTTTTGCCGATGCCGAGCGGCTCACCCCGTCCGAACTCGAACTGCTGGATGAGATCGGCCGCCAGGTGGCATTGGGGATGGAGCGGCTCCGCTTGCAAGCCAGAGTGCAGGACCAGCAGAACGAAATGGCCGTGGTAACGGAACGCAACCGGATCGCCCGCGACATGCACGACGGCCTCGTCCAGTACGTCTACGCGCTCGGGCTCCAACTCGAGCACGCGCGTGACCTGGCGGTCAGCCAGCCGGATGCCGTCCCGCCGGTCTTGAGCGGCTCGATCCAGCAGCTGAACCATGTTCTCTCTGAGATGCGCACGTTCATCTACCAGCTGCGCCCAATCATCATGAAAGAGAAAGAGATCGGCCAGTGGGTAGCCGATCTCTGCACGCACTTCCAGGATGCCACCGGCATCCCGGTCCAGGTCGAGATTGGCGCCTCCCCCAGTGAGGATCTCTCGCCGGAGATTTCGATCGCGCTATTTCGGATCATCCAGGAGACGCTCGCCAACGTCTACAAGCACGCCGAAGCCACCCACGCGAACTTATCGCTGAACTTCGCCGATGAGTCGGCCACGCTCGTGATCGAAGACGACGGCAAGGGCTTCGATGTCGACGCCCGGCCGGCGCCCGGCATCGAACGTGGTCGGGGCTTGCCCAACATCGAGGAGCGCGTTCACGAGCTCGGCGCCACGCTGACGCTCGAAAGCGCACCCGGCGCCGGCACCCGCCTGGAGGCGGTGTTTCCATACCGCCGATGACCACCGGGACCGTTCGCCTGCTGATCGCCGACGATCACGAGATGATCCGGCTTGGGCTTCGCACCATCCTCGAGTCCGATCCGCGCATCCGGGTCGTGGGTGAGGCCGCCTCGCCCCAGGACGCTGTTTACCAGGCTGCCTTGCTCCGCCCCGACGTGGTGCTGCTCGACGTTCGGATGCCTGGCGGCAGTGGCATCGACGCCTGCCGCGAGATCCTCGGACGCAACCTCGGCAGCAAGGTCATCATGCTGACGTCATTCGCCGACGAAGATGCTGTCTACGAGTCGATCATGGCCGGCGCCTCTGGCTATCTGCTCAAGGAGATCAACAAGTCGGCCCTGATCGACGCCGTCATCTCGGTCGCCGACGGCCGCTCGCTGCTCGACCCCGAAGTCACCCGCAAGGTCCTGGAACGCATCCGGAAGATGGCGGCCAGCTCCGACGAGGTCGTTCGCGCGGCGCTCTCTGACCAGGAAAAGCGCGTGCTGCGGCTGGCCGCCCAGGGCAAGACCAACAAGCAGATCGCCGCCGACCTGTTTCTATCCGATAAGACCGTCAAGCACCACATCTCGAACATCCTGAGCAAGCTGAATCTGAGCTCGCGCGCCCAGGCTGCGGTGTGGGCGACCCAGCATGGCCTCCTCGACGACGGCTTCCCCGAGCGCAAAGCGAGTTAGCCCTGCGCCGGAATCGCCGCGAACTCACGTTTCCCTTACGGAGCCGCTTGCGCCGGGTATCGTCCGTTCGGCCCAAAGCTGGGCTGAGTGGCAGATAAGCCGGGGGGCCGGCGCAGGCTACGCTCCCGTTGCGTGGCTACGGCTGTGCTGATCAATCCAGGAGGACCGCATGCTGCTCGTTGACAAGCTCAACAAAGGCAAGCTTCCCGAGAAGCCCCAGGGCGGGGAACCGGGGGCGCCGCCAGGCTTGTCCAGCATTTCGGTCAAGCCCCAGAACATTGCGGCTCGCGTCCCCAACATCGATCGCATCAAGAAGGCGGTTCACGACCGCCTGATCAGCGCGCTGGGCGGCAACTCGGATACCGCCAGTGCCGACATGGTGCAGCGTCGCATCGGCGAGCTGGTCGACGAGTACTGCCAGGAAACCAACCTCAAGCTCACCAAGCACGACCGCGAGGAGCTTGCCGAGCTGATCATGCACGACACCCTGGGTCTCGGCCCGCTGGAGTCCCTGTTGGAAGACCCCGAGGTCAGCGAAATCATGGTCAACGGTCCGAAGACGATTTTTGCCGAGCGGCGCGGCCGCCTTACCCAGTCGGAGCTGGTCTTCGAGGACGAGCGGCAGCTTCGCAGGGTCATCGACCGGATCGTCGCGCGCATCGGTCGCCGGGTCGATGAATCGTCGCCCATGGTCGATGCCCGGCTTCCCGACGGCTCGCGCGTGAACATCGTCATCCCGCCGCTGGCGGTGCAGGGCTCGAGCATCACCATCCGAAAGTTCTCACGCGTCCCCTACAAAGTCTCCGACCTCGTGAACTTCGGAACCCTCAACAAAGAAATGGCCGACTTCATCCGGGCGTGCGTGCGCTCGCGAATCTCGATGGTCGTCAGCGGCGGCACCGGCTCCGGCAAAACGACGACGCTCAACGTGCTTTCAAACTTCATCCCCGACACCGAGCGTGTGGTCACCGTCGAGGATACGGCTGAGCTGCAGCTGAGGCAGCGCAACCTCGTCACTCTGGAGGCGCGCAGCGCCAACGTCGAAGGCCGTGGCGCGGTCGCGATCCGCGACCTGGTCGTCAACGCCTTGCGTATGCGCCCCGACCGGATCGTCGTGGGGGAATGCCGCGCCGCCGAAACGCTGGACATGCTCCAGGCGATGAACACCGGCCACGACGGCAGCATGACCACAGTCCACGCCAACAGCCCGAAGGACGCCCTCAACCGGATCGAGACCATGGTGATCATGGGCGGGTCAGACCTCCCCTTCCAGGCGATCCGTGAGCAGATCGTCGGCGGGATCACCCTGTTCGTGCAGCAGGCCCGTCTTCGTGACGGCCGTCGCGTCGTCACCCATATCTCGGAGATCACCGGGATCTCCGCCAACGTCATCCAGCTGTCGGACATCTGCGTCTTCGATCAGACGGGTATCGACGAAGAGGGCAACGTGCTGGGCGCGTTCCGCTGGACCGGCGTGGTGCCGAAATTGCTGCCCCGTCTGAAGGCCAACGGCGAGGACTTCCCGATCGAGGTCTTCGGCAGGAGCGGCCTCCAGGTCATCGAGGGGCAGTCGGCAGCCGCCGGCGACGCGCCGATACGCGCCACGGCGGAGTGACGGATGTCAAAGTGGTCTTTTTCGCGACGGCAGAAGCCGGCCGATAAGCCGGCGGTCCCAGCGACGTCACCGGCGGCCAAAACGCCGGCCGCACGCGTAACCCCGCCGAGCGCACCGGCATCGTCGCCACCCACCCGGCGGTCGGTCGACTCCGATGCCTCGGGGCGCTCCCTCGAGGCGCAGCTGGATGACGCCGGTACCACCCAGGCCCGGTTGCGACTGGACCTCGCCGAGTTGCTCAAAGCCCACCGGCAGCAGGGACGGGTGCTCGAACGCAACCAGAAGCTACTCGAGCAAACGGAACAGGAACTCGCGCGGCATCGGGGGCGGGCGACCGCACTCGAGGCCGAGATCGGCCAACAGAGAAATATCGCGGAACAACATGCCCGCCGGGTCCAGGAGCTCGAGCAGGTCGCCGAGAAGCACGCCACCCTCCAAACCGCCTATGAGGCCCTCGATCGCGAGCGCCAGGACCTGAACGCCCGCCTGTCGGACATAACCCGAAGCCGGGCCACGGCGAACACCGAACGCGATCGGCTTGCCGGCGAACTCGCCAGCGCCCACGCGACGATTGCCGCTCGTGACGCGGAGGTTGCCGCCCTCAAAGTGGAGCAGGAAACCGTCGAGACGCGCTCCAACGAGCTGCGCTCCGAGATCGAGGCTGCCAAGCGCGCCAGCGACGGGCTTCGCGCCGACCTCGAGCGGGCGCTCGAAAATCAGGCCGCGCACCATCGGGTTCAGCTGGAGTTCGACGCTCTTTCGGCACGCTGGGATGTCGCGCGTTCCCAGCTGGCGGAGGCCGAGCAAGCCTTGAAAAGCTCCCAGGCCACCATCAAGGCGGCACAACGATTGTCTTCGTCGGTTGAATGGCGCAGCGTCCTCGACGGCGTGCTCGATGCCGCGTCCGAGCTGGTGCGCTTCGAGCGTGGGACGCTCGCGATCGTCGACCACCTGCAGGAAGAGCTCAAGGTCGAAGCGGCGCGCAACAGCCCGATCGCGATCAGCGAGATGTCACGCTTCAAAGTGGGCGAGGGCATCGCTGGCTGGGCGCTGTCGCATCGCGAACCGGTCCTGGTCCGTGATAGCCGGTCCGATGCGCGCTTCAAAGCCTCCGACCCGAAGCATCAGCCACGGTCTTTCATCGCCGTCCCGCTGCTCGCCGACAAAGAAGGCCTGGGCGTTCTCACGCTGGCCCGCCCTGCCAGTGACCCGTTCACCGAACACGACCTCCGCAACCTTGCTCGCGTGGCGACCGACGCTTCCAATGCCTTGATCAACGCGCGGCTGGTCGACCTGCTCAAGCAGCGAGAAGACCGCCTCACGACTCTGGTCCGAAAGGCCCGCGAGCTCTCCGTGGCGAATGACAGCAAGCAGCTGGTCGAGTTCGTGCTCTCCAGCGCCAAGGAACTGATCGGCGGCACCGCCGCCTTGCTGGCGCTGCGTAATCCGAAGACCCTGGAGCTGGAAGTTGCGGGCTCGCAAGGGATCGCCGAGGTCATCATCAGCCAGCGGATCGCCTGGGGCGCGCCGGCGGCCGGTGACGTGATGCGAACCGGCAAGCCGTGGGTCTCGCCGATGCGGGAGATGCTGCCGCCGAACCTGGTCGAGACGGTCGAGAAGGCGGGTCTCTCGATGATCGCCTCCGTACTTTGTGGCTCACTGCGCGAGCAGGATGCGACCGACGACGGAGCGCTGTTGAGCCGGTCTGAAGTCGAGGTCTCCGACGAAGTGAGCGGCGTGCTCAACGTGTATCGCGACAATCTGGGCCCGATTCCGGCGGGTGACCTGGAACAGTTGAAAGCGTTTGCCGAGCAGGCGTCGGTCGCGATCCAGAACGTCCGGCGCTGGGACCGTGTCAAAGAACAACTCCAGGCGACGGCGTCGATGAACACTCGCCTGATGGGCCGCGAGCGCTATATCAATCAGCTCCTATTCCGCATTCAGCAACTGGAACAAGAGCTCAGCCGTTACAAGGCGGCCTAACCTCTAGGACAGCGATCACCGCTGGCTGCGGGGAGGCACGCCCTCGGGCGCGCCGCAGACGGGCCGAGACCGCCAAGTTGTCGTCGAGCGTATAGACGAGGGCTACTGGACAAAAGCCGTAGAGGCGTTTACGCCGGCCATGCAGGACCGATTCGAATTTAGCTGACCGGCCCGTCGAGCACGCTCGAGGGGGCGCCGACCTCAGCTGACAGCGGTGATGGTTGCTGAGCTACCCGGTATTGCGGCGTCGACGCTTGCCGGCGAGGTTGAGCCGGCCAAGAATGAACGCGTCGAGCACGCGGTGCGACGCCACGACCCCGTCGGCGACCCGACGCGACCCCTTGCGCCGATCGGCTTTGAGGTCGATTAGATATTTCTCCTGCTGAGCCCAGACCAACTCGATCAGCTTGCTGAAGTTGGTGTCTTCTTCGACCGTGATGCCTTCCTTCTCGATGCGCTCCTTGACGGCGACCGGGAGGGCCTTGGCCTCGGCGAGGTTCAGCCGCTCCAACGCCTCCAACAGGTCATCAAGCCGTCGGAGGTGATAGCGACGTTCCGCTTCATTGCCGTATGCGCGAGGTGATGCGTCCAAGCGGTCCTCCTCGATGGTGGTCTATACCCTAATAACTCCGGAACCCGCAATAACTTCGAGTCCGCGCTGTTCCAGGGCCGCGATCACCCGGTTCATCCCGATCGAGTCGCTCGGCATGTGGCCGGTGATTACCAGGTTTGCTGCGGGCCGTTGTAGCTGCTCGAGTTCGCGCAGGTCCCGCTCATCGATGTGCATCGCCAGGATGGTATTGATGCCGTGCTCATAATACGTGCGGTAGATGGCGGCGCCACCGTTGGTGCCGGCCGCCATCTGGACGAGCCAGCGCCCCACCGGGTTTTCGCTCCTGCCGAGCCAGAGCTCGGGCTGGACCAGCGAGGCCTCCATCTCCGGGATGGTCTTGAGCTCGTCGACCACACTGCCAACGGTGGTGCGCTCTCCGTTGACGGCCCGGCCGACGAAGTCGATGAAGAACTGGCGGCCGACGATATCCGCGGCCAGGTGGATGTTCATCAACGGCATCTGAAGCTGTTTGGCCGCGTCGACGACCCGGTCGTAGTTGCTCGTCTGCAGTGCGTGCGCGATGGGCTCTCGACGGGCGAGCATCAGCTTGTGGGCGACGTCCGCCGGGATGCCCTCCGCCCGCATCTGGGCCTCGTGCCGTTCGATCACGTCGGGGATGCCCAGTCGCGCGTGCGACCCGATCGGATGGTGGGCGATGACGCCGTCCGCTCCAAGCGTTTTGGCCAAAAGGAGTTCGCCAACATCGATGTCGATGCCGACGTACACACGACGCACCTCACCGTCCAGGTGCACTTCGGAATCGGGCGGGGTCTCGGCACAGCCGGCGAGGCCGTTGGCGAGGGCCATGATCTCGGTCAGCCGCACTTCGGTCATTATCGCGATTGATGGCGAGCGAGAGCTTCGGCGCCGATCGGAATTAGAATCCGTCCGTGCCGGCGAATCCGGGGGCCGATCGCCGCGGAGGCGGAGAAGGCGGTTTTGCCCCGACCTTTAAGGAAGCAGTCGGTCGCTGGCGGCGCCATCACCGCCATCCACCAGCCAACGAGACCTGGTTTGCGGTGCACTATCGGGTGGGCTGGCTGGTGGAGCGCCTCTCGTTGCTGGAGAGCATTCATCTGCTTCGCCAGGGCTTGGACGTGCGGTCGCTATCCGCCGAACGGCCGGCCCGGCGAAAGAAAGGCGACCCGGACACGGACGAGCACCACGATGACGACGGCGGCCTGGACGTCGAAGATGAGCCGAGCCAGGCGGTGAGCTCCAACGAGACGAGCAGACCGCCCGGCGATGGCGGATAATCCGCGCATGCGGCGCTTTCGGCCGCGCTGGCTCGCTGCGTTACTCGGGGGTATCGTCCTGCCCTTCGACCCAGTGCTCGGCATGGTGATGTTGATGGTCGGGTTCTGGCGACCCAAGACCAAGCCTGCGCCCAAAGTGCTGCCGTGAAGGTCTACCTGGGCAGGGCGGTCAGCGGCGAACTGGGTCCGCGCAGCCTCGAGGCCATTCAGCTCGCCCATCGGGCGCTCCGGGGGTACGGGGCCAGCATCCTCGCCGGGCGGGTGGCCGATCCCGACTATCGGCCTGGCTTCGACCGGCCTGAGCTGATCGCCGAAATGATGCACCGCGAGTTGCTCGAGGCCGATGCCGGTTGCATGGAAATGACGGGGCGCAGCACGGGTGTCGGCTTCGAAGCCGGCTGGCTGCTCGGCCGCGGACGGCCGGTCCTGGCCCTCTACGACGCCGACATGCCCCCTGCCTCGGCAGTCGTTCGCTTTCCACCGTTCGATCACTGCGTCCCCTTCGGCTATCACGACCTCATGGAGGTCGCGGGCGCGGTCACGGATTTCTGCCGGACGATCGCCGCGCACGCTGCCTACCGCGCCGAAGGCTAGCCGACTTACTCCTTCCTCGGGGGCCTCTAGACTTCCTTGGTGAGCTTTCGTGCGTGTGTATTGACCGTCAGCACCAAGGGGGCGCGCGGTGAACGCGCCGACGAGAGTGGGGAAAAGATCAGCGAGGCGCTGGCCCGCATCCCCGCGGATGTCGTTGGCCGAGCCATCGTCAGTGACGAGCTGGGCGATATCCAGCGTCAGATCCGGGAGTGGCTGCGCGTGACCGATCCCGACCTCATCGTCCTGACGGGGGGCACCGGCCTCGGGCCGCGCGACGTCACGCCGCAGGCCGTTGAGCCGTTGCTCGACTACGCCGTCCCCGGCATCGCCGAGGCGATGCGGGCGGCCGGTCTGCGCAAGACGCCGCACGCGATGCTGTCGCGCTCGCTGGCCGGCGTCATCGCCCGGACGCTTGTGCTGGCGCTTCCCGGCAGCCCTCGTGGCGTGGTCGATAGCCTCGAGGCCGTGATGGAAGCGTTGCCACACGGCCTGCGAACGCTACGCGGTGAGGTCAGCGACGCTCCCGCCGCGCACCGCCCCAGCTGATGGGGCGCATCACGGTTGGCATCTCCTCGTGGACCGAGCCGACGCTGGTCAAGAGCGGTTGGTATCCCTCGGACGCGACGACGGCCGAGGAGCGCCTCCGCTACTACGCCACGAAATTCCCGGTGGTCGAGGTCGATAGCACCTTCTATGCGATCCCGAACGCCAGGACCGCGGAGCTCTGGGTCGCTCGCACGCCAAAGGACTTCACCTTCAACGCCAAGGCCTACGCGCTGCTGACGCAGCATCCAACGCCGGTCGCGCGCCTGCCCAAGGATCTGCGCGAGAAGGCGTCCGATTCGAAGACCAACGTCTATTTCAAAGACCTCGGACCAAAGGAGAAGGAGAGCGTGTGGGACCGCTTCCGCGAGGGGCTGCAACCGCTGCACGATGCGGGCAAGCTGGGCGCGATCGTCTTCCAATTCCCGAAATGGTTCCTTCCGTCACCGTCGGCCTATCGGTTCATGGAAGACCTGCGGGAATGGTTGCCGGACTTTGGAATCGCCATCGAGTTCCGCCAGGCGCTGTGGATGAAGGAATCTCGGCGCGGGCGCGTCGTCGAGTTTCTGAGGGACCACCATTACAGCTACGTTGTGGTCGACGAGCCGCAGGGCTTCGCCTCCAGCGTGCCGCCGGTGGTCGCCACCACTGCGCCGCTGGGCATGATCCGTTTTCATGGCCACAACGCGGAGAACTGGGAGAAGAAAGGCATCAGCACCGCCGAAAAGTTTCGCTACCTCTACCAGCCAGGCGAGCTGACGGCTTGGGCGCCCAAGCTCCAGGAGATGGCACAGCGCGCCACCAGGGTGCAGGCGATCTTCAACAACTGCTACTCAGACTATGCCGTTCGCAACGCGGAGGAACTGGGCCAACTCCTTCGTTAAAGAGCCCTCCCCGGCTCGTGGGGGGAGGGTGGGGTGGGGGGCTCCAAGCCGCCGAAAGGTTCCCGCGGCCGGCCAGTTGCATGGGTAGCGCGGCGGCGCCACCATGCAGGCTTACCAATCGGCTCCGTGTCCGTACTGCGGCATAACCTGGAACCAGCCGGGCGCCCAGACCTGCGCCAATTGCCGCAACCAGCTGCCCCCGCCGCAGGCGAGCTACGCACCGCCCGGCTACGCGCCCGGTCAGCAAGGCCAGCCCTACGGCCAGCCGAATTACCCTCAACAGGGCTACCCGCAGCAGCCGCAGTATCCGGGCCAGCAAGGCGCGTATGCCGGCCAACCCGGCCAGCCGGGTCAGCCGGGCCAGTACCCCTCCTACGCCCCGCCGGGTTATGGACAGGCTCCCGGTTACCCGCAGCAGCCTGGCTACGGCCAGCCGTACCCAGGGTATGGGCCGTCCCAGGGCCCACCCGCCGCCGGCTCGACGATTCGCCTTTTCGGTCAGACCCTCACCCTGCCCGTTGCGCTGCCACCCCAGGTCCTGCGGTACCAGCGTCAGCTCGTCACCGGCGCTGTCGCCGTGGTCGTGCTGCTGGTGCTCGTCCTCGGTGTCATGCCGGCGATCGCGACCAGCCAGATTTCGGCTGCGAACAAATCACTGACGACGGCCGCCTCGCACCAGGCCAAGGTGGACGCCGTATTTGGCCAGCTGATCGGCTCATCGAACAGCTCGAGCGATCCAGCCGCGCTCAAGACCCAGTTTGCCAAGCTGGCGACCTCGTTCAACAACGGCCTCACCCTGGTGCAATCCGACGAGGCGGCGCTGAGCAGTGCTGACCAGACCCTCTCCATCCTCAAGTGGGGCGCGCCCACCAGAAATGCCCAGATCACGAGCGAACGCCAGCGCCTTGCCGCGGCGCTCACCGGACTCAAGCAGGCCGACAAGGCGATGACCGCTGCGGTCAACGAGGCCAAGGTGATCCAGCCCTACCTCGATTCGCTCATCGACTACGCGCAGATGAGCGCCGCGCTGGTCAAGCACGATCTGGTGGGGGCCGGCGCGCCCTATCCCGACGCCCAGCAGAAAATCGAGCTGGCGATGTCGCTGTCCGGTGCGCCCGGGCTGCCACCGCAAATCGCAAAGCAGGTCAGCAGCTTCAACGACGTCCTGACCAATACCGAGAGCCTGATCCAATCGATCCAGGCCAAGGATCCGGCGGGCATCAAGAAATTCACCGATGCCACCAACGCTGCGCTGAAAGCGATGTCCAGTGCCGACGAGACGCTCCCGGCCGACTACGAAACCAAGACCTTCGGTCCGATGCAGAAGGCTTACGACGCGGCGATGAAAGCCATCAAGTCCGGGAGCTAATCCGGGCGACGCAGGTCGCCACTCTTCCCGCCGCGCTTCGCCACCAGTTCGATTCCTCCGATCGTCATCCAGCGGTCGACGCTTTTCGCCATGTCGACGATCGTCAGCGCCGCAACCGCTACCGCCGTGAGCGCCTCCATCTCGGCCCCGGTGCGGGCCTCGCAGCGGACCACTGACTCGATTCGGATACCGGGCAGCGTCGTGTCGGGCCTGCACAGGACGTCGACCATGGTCAACGCCAGCGGATGGCACATGGGGATCAGTTCGCTGGTCCGTTTCGCCGCCTGGATGCCGGCAATGCGCGCGGTGCCGATCACCTCGCCCTTGGGCAGATTCCCCCGGACGATGGCGTCGAGCGCCGCCGGGCTCATCTTCACCGAACCCCGCGCGCGGGCTTCGCGGTTGGTGACAGGTTTTTCTGAAATGTCCACCATGCGGGCTTCGCCGCCGGGTCCGACGTGGGTTAGCTTCCCGGTGCTTGGCTTGGCCGTCGTCATTCGCGCTCCCCGCGAAGGGCGTCGAGGTCATCACGTCGGACGTCCTTCTGATGGGACGGCGCGGCGGCGCCGCGGCTGATGACGTGATCGCCGAAACGTCCCCGCAGCTCGTCGAGTTGCGCGTCGAGCATCGCCAGCCTCGGTGACTGGTTCTCCAGCAAGCTCAGCTGTGTGGCGCACGCCTCGAGGTTGCTGACACCAGCGCCGATCAGTCGCACCGGGCGGCCAGGAGCGACCTGGGTCTCCAGCAGGTGACGCAACGCCCCGGCCAGCTGGTCGTCCCGGTCGGTCGGGTAGGGCAGGGTGGCCTGCCGCGACTGGGTATCGAATGGCTGGTAGCGAATCTTGAGCACGACCGTGCGCGCCGACAGTCCATGCGCACGGAGACTGTGACCCACGTCCTGCAGAAGGCCCAGTGCCGTTTCCCGCACCTTGCCGGCGTCGCTCACATCGCGGTCGAAGGTGATCTCCCGCGAGATGCTCTTGGGATCGCCCGGTGGCATCACCGGACTCGAATCGATGCCGCGCGCGTGGCTGCCAAGCGCGCGCCCGTACTGGCCGAAGAGCTCGCCGAGCAAGGGGTCGGGCAGTGCCGCGAGGTCCCCGATGGTTCGGACTCCGACCCGCTCCAGCTTCACTGCGGTAGCCGGCCCGCAGCCGGGCAGCCTGGAAAGTGGCAAAGGGGCAAGGAAGGCCGCCTCGTCGCCGGGCCGGACGACGACCAGGCCCCGCGGCTTGCGCAACTCGGAGGCGACCTTGGCGACCAACTTGCAGCTCGCCACGCCAATGCTGAGATCGAGCCCGCTGCGTGATTTGACCTCGTCGCGTAGGCGGGGGGCGACCACCGCGGGTGGCCCCATCAGCGCGTCCTGCCCGGTGAGGTCCAGGTAGGCCTCGTCGAGCGCGATCGGCTCGATGATCGGGGAGTAGCGATCGAGGATGGCAAAGACCGACTTGGAGGCTTCGCGGTACGCATGAAAGTCGCAGGGCACGAAGATCGCGTTCGGGCAAAGGCGTCGAGCCCGGCTGAGCGGCATCGCCGAACGCACCCCGAAAGGCCGGGCTTCGTAGGAGGCCGCGGCCACCACCCCCCGCTCACCCGGCGTACCCGCGCCGCCCACGATGACCGGCTTGCCGCGCAGCTCCGGGCGGCGCAGCTGCTCGACCGAGGCGTAAAACGCATCGAGGTCGACATGCATGACCACCCGCTGCACGCGACTATCTTGCCAGCATGTAACAGCCGCGTGACAAGCGGGTATATGCCGTGTCGCGGCGGAATGGCGCTGCTATGATCCGCGAGCTGGCTAGGCCCGCCGGCGCAACTGATTCCCGTCCCCCTCTTCGGATCCATCGACAACCCCTCCTTCCGGCGGGCCGCGCTTTTCCCTGCAAGGATGGGTAGGAGGCGTCGTTGCGTGCTCGATGGCACGGCTCATCACGATTGGGGTCGCCATCGTTTCCTGCCTCCTGGTGTGGAAGAGTGGCGCCATCAACTCGGTGCTGCCGGGTCAGGAGCCGGCCCCGGCGCCGACGCTCGATCCAGGGCCCGTCATCAGCAAGAGCGCTGACGCGATGCAGGGCTTGAAGAGTGTCCATCTATCGCTGTCCGGCAACCTCGTCCTCAATGGCCTGGCCGGCGTCAAGATCACGGGCACCGGCGACCTGATCTATCCGCACAAGGAGAATCTCAGTCTCCAGATGGAGGTCCCGTCAAGCGATGGCTATGTGATCGTGGCGGTCAATGAGCGGATCGAAAACGGTCACGAATACATCCAGATCCCCTCGCAGGGCCCCGCCTGGAAGGACGTCACCGGCAGCTCGACAGGCCAGATCGCGCCAGGTATGGATCCGATCGCGAACCTGGAGTTCGCCCATGCCTTTCGTGCCTCCGATGATCTGGGCGACATTACGATGGACAACATCGACGTCCATCACTTCTCCCTGACGGTCGACCCCGGCAAGTACGTCGAGCAGCTGAAGGCGGATCCGTCGAGCGGCGTCACGCCCGCCGATGAGGCTGCCCTGACCAACGCCGGGATCCAGGTCGAGGTATGGATCTCCGCCAGCGACCGCTACATGCACCAGATGAAGATCGACATGAGCACCACGCAATTCACCTGGTCCGTCACCTACCACTTCTCGAGCTTCGTGGCGGGCGGCGGCACGACGGCGGCTTAGACCGAGACCTTCTCCCGGGCCCGCTCCGCCTCTTTCGAGGTCGGCGCCGGCGGATTTTTGGTGTATTCGCGCAGGTCGTCCTCGGTCAGGTGCCCGGCCGCGATCAACAACTCCACGTACGTGACACCAAGGTGCGGGGCCGCCCGGCGGAGTACCCACGGTGGTGGGTTTTCCTTGTTCTTGTTGACCGCCTGGTAGAAGTAGATCTGGTTCAGGTCGCAGCGAACCGCGAGCCGGTGCAGAGAAATGTTCTGCTCACGACACTTGCGCTTCAGATACTCGCGGAAGTCCACCGCCCCACCTACCTCCAGAACCCATCCGCGACGCTACTCGCGAGACGTCACATCATTATAGGTATCGGCCCGCTGCGTACCGGCCGCCAGACGGTCGAGGATGGTTGGTAACTCGCCGAACCGGTCGATGACAAAATCCGCGACGCCCGGGTCGTCCTCCTGCCGAAATTCGCGGGTCAGGACCGCTCGCATGCCCAACGACTTCGGCCCTCGCACGTCCTCACGGACCCGATCACCGACGAACAGGGTCTTCGAGGGCTCGACGCCAACCTTGGCGAGCGCGTCCTGGTAGATGGCGGCGTGTGGTTTGCGCACCCCGATCTCGGACGAGAAGGTCAGGCCGACGAAATACTTCGCCAGGTCGAGTGCGGTCAGCTGCGCCTTCATCAAGCGGGGCAGGTAGGCCGCGTTTGAGACGACGCCGAGGCGGAGGCCCCGGCGCCGAAGCTCCTCCAGGGTGGAAACCACGTCAGGGCCGACGTGCACGCTGTTCAGCCAGCCCTCCTGTTCGAGTTCCATGACCCGTTCGATCAGCGCCGGATCGAGTTCCAGCCCGATGTCGCGCAGGGCGGCATCGTAGATGGCGCCGATCTCGACTTCCTCCTCTCGGCCGGCGGCATAGTCGCGCTGGATTTCCGCATCGACTCGTTGCGAAACCTTCTCGATCATGACCTGCGCCGCCGGCACCTCGCGCTCCAGGGTGTCCGCCAGCAGACGGTTGACGCTTTCGTACGCGCCGAGTAGCGCGGAGTGCGGCCGCTCATCGAAATAGATCAGGGTGTGGCCATAGTCCAGCAGCACTGCCTCGATGGGAGCGCTCATCGAAGCGCCCGCAGGGCGTTCAGGTTCTCGAGCCCTTCAAGCATCTCCTCGCCAGGCGTCTCGAGCACGAAGGCGCAGTGGGCGAGCGGATCGAAATGGAGCAATGCCTTGAAGCCTTCGAGCCCAACGTTGCCCTGGCCGATGTTGACGTGCCGGTCCGCCTTCCCACCCAGGGTCACGGTGGTGTCGTTGCAATGGCAGGCGCGGATCCGCTCGGCGGGAACGATGGCGGTGAGCTGCTCCAGGGTCGCGGTCATCCCGGCGGCACCGGCCACGTCGTAGCCAGAGGCATAGGCGTGTGCCGTGTCCAAACAGACGCCCAGGCGGGCGGCATGTTGGGGCAAGCGGGAAAGGATCTGCGCCAGGTCCTCGAACTTCGCGCCCACGTAGGCGCCGCCGCCGGCCGAGGTTTCGAGCAAGCACGTGGCCGAGCCAGCGGCGGTGCTCAGCACCTGATCCAGGTGGGAAACGACGCGATCGATGCCAGCCTGGGTGCCGTCGCCCATGTGACTGCCGACGTGGGTCACGACGTACTGCAAGCCGTACGCCTCGGCGCGTTCCAGTTCGGCCTTCAGCGCTTCGCGCGACTTCTTTTGAAAGTTCGGATTCGGCGAAGCCAGGTTGATCAGGTACATCGCGTGTGCTATCGCTGGGCGCACGTTCATTTCCGCGAGCGCGGATTCGAAGAGCTCGGTGGCCTTCGGATCGACCGGAGTCGAACGCCAGGCGCTGGGGTTCCCGGTGAAGATCTGTACGGTCTGCAGTTGGAGCACCTTGATCATCTCCGCGGCCTGGTCGAGACCGCGTCCGGTGCGCACGTGCATGCCGATTCGCCGTTCCTGGGCCATCGCATTCATTGTCGGATTTCCCTCGCAACCTCGCTGCTCGATTCCCCTCCCCCGCTTGCGAGGGAGGGCAGGGTGGGGGCATGGGGCTCGATAAACTCAACCTGTGTATCAACTCACGACGTTCTCCGTGGGGCCGTACGACAACAACGTTTACGTGCTCAGCGATCCGAAGAGTAAGGAGGCGCTCCTCATCGACGCCGCCAACGACGCCCCGCGCATCATCAAGGAGCTGGAGGGCCTGCGCGTCAGTCACATCCTCACAACACATGGACACGCCGATCACGTCCAGGCGCTGAAACCGGTGCGCGAGCAAACCCACGCGCAATTCACCTGTCACCAGGCGGACGAGTCGATGATGCCGATCAAGGCCGACCACCGTGTGCAAGACGGTGAGCGTTTTCGCTTTGGCGAGTACCAACTGGTCGCGATTCACACGCCGGGGCACACTCCCGGAAGCATTTGCCTCCTCGCTGGCGAGCACCTGTTTTCTGGCGACACCCTCTTTCCAGGTGGACCGGGAAACACGAAAAACCCTTACGCGAGCTTTCCCACGATCATCGAGAGCATCCGGAACAAGCTCTTCACCCTCCCCGACGAGATCCAGGTTCTGCCAGGCCACGGCAAGCCCACCACCATCGGCCGGGAGCGGCCGCACCTGGACGAGTGGATCCAGCGCGGCTGGTAGCGGCCCGACCGGCGCGGCCGGCGAGCGATTTCGTCCCTCGAGACCCTCGCTCGATCGCGTCTGTCCGCAGCGTACGCGCGCGCGGCAAGGGGCTCGAGCTCGCCGCCGAGGACGACCGCGGCGCAGGGATCCAGATCGAGGTTCGACCGGTCGCCCCCAACATCGTTCGGCTTCATTTCGGCGCCGGGGCCTCCAGGCCCTCCCGCCTGCTGGTCGACGATGCGCCGTCGGCCTCCGATTGGAAGATGGTGCAACACGATGAGGGATGGTCGATCTCCACCTTGGCGCTGACGCTCGAGGTCGGTCGTGCGCCTTTCCGGTTACGTCTCAAGGACGCGACGGGCATGATCCGCTTTGTCGACGAGCCAAATGATCGCGACATCCGCGGCGGCTTTCACCACTTTCCGACCGGCCATGCGCATGGGTTGCGCTGGTTGACCGTCGGGCTCAAACCCGAAGAGGCGCTCTTCGGTCTTGGCGAGCACTTTGGAGCGCTCGATCGCCGCGGCCAGGCGTTCGCCTCGTGGACGGTCGATGCTTTCGGCGTTCGCAGTGACCGGGCTTACAAGAATGTCCCTTTCCTCATCAGTACTGAGGGATATGGCGTCTTCTTCGACATGACCGAGCCCCTCTACTACGACCTCGGCCAGGCGTCAGTGGCGGCGTGGCAGGCCACCGCCCGGGCCGATCACCTGCGTGCCTACCTGATCGTGGGCGATGGCATCGCCTCAATCGTGCGCTCCTACCATCAACTGACCGGCGCGCCGGGGGTCCCACCCGATTGGTCTTTCGGCTTCTGGATCAGCCGCTGGGGCTATCGCAATCGCGACGAGGTGATGACGGTCGCCCGTCGGATGCGCGAGGAGAAAGTTCCGTGCGACGTCATCCACATCGACCCCTACTGGATGCGCTACCACGAAGGCCACCACGGTGATCTCGAATGGGACGAGTCGGCTTTTCCCGATCCCAAGGGTATGATCGCCGAGCTCAAAGCACTCGGCTTCAAGCTGTCGCTCTGGGAAAGCCCGTACGTCCCGCTCGACTCCGAGATGTGCGCCGAAGGTGCGCGTCGAGGATTCCTGATGAAAACGAAGTCGGTTCCCCCCTCCCCCTCTGGGGGAGGGCAGGGTGGGGGCTTGGCCCTCGTCCACGGTTTCGCCAAACCCAGCGCCGCGGTCGACTTCACCAACCCCGAGGCTATCGAGTGGTTCAAGGCCAAGAATCGCAAGCTGCTCGAAATGGGCGTGGCCGTCATCAAGACCGACTTCGCCGAAGACATGCCCGATGATTCCGTGCCGCATGATGGCACGCGCGCCGAACAGCTCCACAACCTGTATCCCCTGCTTTATCAGCGGGCGGTTTTCGAAGCGACGCGGGACGTCCACGGTTATGGCTTGATCTGGGGCCGCTCCGGTTATGCCGGCTCGCAGCGATACCCGGTGCACTGGGGTGGCGATCCAGGGTGCACCTTCGACGACATGGCAGCCAGCCTGCGCGGGGCGCTGAGCTGGATCCTGTCGGGGGCGGCCTTCGCCAGCTTCGACATGGGCGGCTTCTTTGGAATCCCGACCCTCACCGACCCTCCGAGCCCGGAACTCTACGTGCGTTGGTCACAGATGGGGCTGCTCTTCTCTCACGCGCGGGCCCACGGACACACGGCCCCCCGCGAGCCCTGGGCGTATGGCGAGCCCGCGCTTTCGATCTTCCGCCGGTATGCCCAGCTCCGGTACCGTCTCCTTCCTTACTTATATGCAGCGGCGCGTCGCGTGCCGGACGGCGCGCCACTGGCGCGTCCGCTGGTTTACGACCATCCATCAGATCCGACGACCTGGCACATCGACGACGAATATCTCCTCGGCCCCGATCTTTTAGTTGCCCCGATGTTCGAGCCACGCGGCCGGCGTGACATCTATTTGCCGGCCGGCGGCTGGTACGACTTCTGGACCGATCAGCGATTCGATGGCGCGCGCTGGATCACGTACGACGCCGAGCTAGAGACACTTCCCTTGTTCGTGCGCGCCGGCGCCGTCATCCCGATGGGCCCGGAACTCCAGTACGCGAACGAACGCACCTGGGACCCGCTCAGTTTCGAGATCTACCCGGGCGAGTCGGGTCGATCCGAGACCGAGGTTAGCGACGATCGCCGTCATCTGCGCCTGCGGCTCGCGGTCGACGATCGGAGCGTCCTTCTCGAAGGCGGTCGACTCAACTACGAGGCGGACGTTTTCGTACACCGACCCGGCGGTCCGCCCATTGCCGGCCGCCTCGGCCGAGCAGTCGTTCTCCCCTAGACGCGCTGGTCCTCGCGGCCACCGGCGACAAGGGATCCCGGATTTGCGGCAAAATTGGTTTCAACCGCCTGGCGCCGTGGTACTACAGCCGCGCACGACCAGCAGCGTGGGCGGGCCGCGCAGGGGAGGTGGAGGTAGGGTGAAGGTCGATCCCGTGGTCTGGGGAACCGTCTTTCCAGAGCTTGTCGGGCCTGACTCAACGCAGACGCGGCCCATTCTGGGTTTTCGAATAAACCGAGTACAACTCGTCCGGAGCTTGTGGAGTAAGCCTTCAGTGGTTTTGCGGAGCATCGGCCCCAGCGGGTACTCGTGGGAGGCCGGACGAAACGAAGCGGTGTGCTTGCTGTCCGGGCGGAAGATGCAAGGCCAGCCGCGACACCGTGCGCCCGCCATGAACTGCGGTTGCGGTCTCTACGCGGTCCACGATGTCGATCGGTTTTCGGGGTTCACGAATCTGGATTCCGATTCCTTCGTCCTGGCAGGCGTCGCCGGCACCGGAATTGTTCGCGTTCACACAGCAGGCTGGCGGGCACAGTTCGCGCGGATCGTTGCCTTCTCAGTCGAGCTGCCGGAGATACCCCTCGACTTGAGACTGACAGCCAGCCAGCGGCAAATTCTGAAGTTGGTGTCCGGTGTCGCCCCGGAGCAGATCCAACAGATCGAGGCCAAAGCCATCCAGAAGGCCCGGCACCCGAGCCGGAGCAAAGAAGCTCAAGGGCGGTTATCCGCAACGGCTGCGGAAGCCCTCGGACGGAAGTATCAGGTCCCAGTTGTCCCCCTGGACAAGCTTAAAGAGGTCATGGCCGGCGCAGGTAATTTCTGGGAGGAAATGAGGTGAATATCGGGCGCGAAATTCGCACAGTCAAGATTCTCGAGGAGCCGGAGTCCGCTCCGGAGCCTGTGGACGAGCCGAGCTGGCCGGCGACACCCAGGGAGGAACCCGCTCCGGTTCCGAACTAATTCCCGGACTGAGGCACAGGGCCCGCTTGAAGGCGATGTGCTGGGCCAATAGGATCCGAAATTCCAGAACGTAACGAGGGACACCCGGCCGGGCTATTCTCCGCTTCTCAACCGAACGAAAACCTCTGAAGCTTGCAGGATTTTTTCAGTCCTGCTGTTCGGGATGTGGATGCGCACGCCGGGATGGGCGGCCGTTCCGAAGTCCCAGCCCTCGAGATAACGCGCGCGGATCTCCGCGACAGTTTTTACTGCGGCTGTGCTTGAGCCGTTCGTCATCCAGACCGTTGGCTCGCGTCCGGTCGCGTAGCCAAGCCCTATCTCCGTGCCGCTATCGCGGAAGAACCGCAGGCCGGCCAGTGATGCATCGGGCGGGACTAGATCGTTTGAGCTCTCCGCCACCTGTTGCAGCGTCGGCATCTGGCCCTGGGCCACGGTGGTCCGGACCTGCATCCGGGCCTTGAGGTGCTGCGAGCGCTCGCGTTTCTTCTGCTCGCTGACCACCTGCTGGATCTGGGCGCGCAAGCGGCCTAGCGCCTCCTCCAGGGGCGTCATCTCAGCCATGATTTCGCGCACTCGTCGGGCGAGCTCGTCATCCGAGGCCTGTTCGAGGTTCGAGGGTTCTGCCATCGCCATACAATTATTGGCCAGCGTGTCAGTAGCTCAGGCGCCCATCAGCCAGCTGAAGGATGAAATCAGCACCCGAATCGATACCCTCCGGCCGGAGCTGGAACGGATCGGGCGGGACATTCACGCCAATCCGGAGATCGGCTACGAAGAGCACAAGGCGGTCGCCTGGCTGGCCGAACTCCTCAAGAAACATGGGTTCAGCGTTGAGCTCGGGGTCGGCAACACGCCAACGGCGTTTGTGGCCAGCCGGCGGAATGGGACCGGCCCCACAATTGCGTTCCTGTCCGAATACGACGCGCTCCGTGGTCTCGGCCACGGCTGCGGCCACAACCTGATTGCAACCGCTTCCGCTGGGGCAGGGATCGCGTTGGCCGATGCGCTCGACCGGTTGCCGGGACGCGTGCTCGTGATCGGCACCCCCGCCGAGGAGGGCGGCGGCGGGAAGATCCGCCTGATCCGGGCCGGCATCTTCCAGGAAGTCGACGCGGCGATGATGTTCCATCCCGACACGCGGACGCAGGTCCTCCACTGGGCGCTGGCCGTCACGCACATGCACTTCGAATTCATCGGCCGGGCCGCGCATGCTTCGGGCGATCCCGAGAAGGGCATCAACGCGCTCGATGCCTTCGTTCTGGCCTACAACGGGATCAGCATGCTGCGTCAGCAGGTGAAGGAGGGGGCCCGGCTGCACGGCTTCCTCAAAGAGGGCGGCACCGCACCCAACATCATCCCCGAGCGGACCAGCGGCGAATTCCTGGTGCGCGCGCGGGACGAAGCCTACATGCAGGAGCTGGTCCAGAAGGTCAAGAATATTTTCCAGGCGGCAGCGCTCGCGACCGGCTGCGAAGTGCGGCTGACCTTCGACGAGGAGCCGTACGTCGACCTTCGCAACAACGGCGTGCTGGCCAAGCTCTTCGAGGAGAACCTGCGCCGGCTCGGGGTCGACCCGGTCGAGGGCGTGCCCTGGGATGGTGCCGGGTCGACGGACATGGGGAATGTCAGCCACGTCGTTCCCGCGCTTCACCCAACAATTGGCATTGCGCCGGCCGAAGTGCCCGGTCACTCGCAGGCGTTTCTCGAAGCCTCGGGCTCGCTGCGCGGTTATCAAGCGATGGTCGACGCGGCGAAGGCGCTTGCGATGACCGGCGCCGATCTGCTTGCCGACCCCGGGCTGGTCGAGCAGGCTAAGGTCGAGTTTCGCCGGGGTTGAGGCGATGATCAACGAACGGTATCGGGAGGATCGCGAGCACCAGCGCCTCGGCAGCTTGACGGTCTACTGCGGTCCCACCCATTCGGGTAAGACCAAGAAGCTCGAGGCCGAAGCCGAGCGCGCACAGCGCCAGGGGCGCCGGATGCAGCGGCTCGCTGCTCCATCGGATGCCAACCAATTGATGGATCAGCTCGACCCGGCCACCGAGCTGGTCACGGTCGACGACGCGCAGCTCTACGACGACCGGCTAGTCGAGGTGCTGAACGACTTGGCCACCGTCCACCGGGTCGATGTCGTGGTTGCCGGTTGGGAGCTCGATTACACCGGCCGGCCGGCCGGCCCGATGCCCGAGTTGATGTGCGCCGCCGACGTCGCGCTCAAGCTCGACGACGGCGTGTGCGCGCAGCCGGGCTGCCGCAACCTGGCGAGCCGGACGCAGCGCTTCTTTGCCGTGAACGGCACGCCGGAGCGCTTTCTCCCCGTGTGC
>Ga0307477_10000822_pt1 | contig 30297 bp, 28 predicted proteins | sample atmos_gasesECM2C_FD_203316 | JGI IMG/M metagenome (GOLD analysis project Ga0307477, IMG submission 203316) | Hardwood forest soil microbial communities from Morgan-Monroe State Forest, Indiana, United States - atmos_gasesECM2C_515 | ecosystem: Environmental > Terrestrial > Soil > Temperate...
AATTTCCAGTAGAACTGTGAGAATGGGGGAGATTTTTCCAGGCGTCTGGCCGAAAAAATCTCGAAAATTTTTTGTCGACCCCTCGCGCGCACGCTTCCAGCCCCCTTGCGGGTATAAAACACAGAGTCATGGCGCGCCTCTCACGCAGAGCAATCGCATTTGGACTGAAACGGGAGAGCGAAGCCACCCCTTCGTTCTTGCAGCTCTTTTGGTGGGGCAGACATTCCTGTCTGGCGGGTGGGGCAGACATTCCTGTCTGCCGGGCCCTAGTGATGGTGCTGCTGGCGGTCGCGTGGGCGCCGGGCCAGGCCACTCGGCCCGCCTCAGGTCTTCCTGCCAGCGAGCTGGCGACGCGCCCCGCTTCCACCCAGCCCGCGTGGCCCGACCCTGATTCCATTCTCCGCCAGCTCGACAGCCCCGACTGGCGCCAGCGCGTCAAGGCACGCGACCTGCTGATCGATCTTGGCGAGGAAGGCAAGCCTTTTATTTCAGATCTCATCCGCCGGGCCACGACTGATGAGGCACGGAACTATGCCGAGGCCGCCTTGGCGCGAATCGATGAAAACCGCGTTCTGGGCCCCTCCTTCATCACGCTGCACCTCAAGGACGCTGCTCCCGCGGCGGTATTTGCCGAGCTCTCCCGCCAGTGCTTCGCGCCGCTAACTACCATGCCCGACAATCTGTGGGAGACCGGGGGTTTCCCCAAGCTCACCCTCGATGTCGATCACAAGCCCTTCTGGGAAGTCGCCCCCGGCATTTTTTCCAAGCTCGGCGTAGACCTTCGCCAGTGGCAGTACGGCATGCGAATCATGCGCACCGGCGGCATGCAGATGCAGCAGGGAATCTCGCAGGTCAAAGGACCGTTCCTCGTCACCGCCGATCAGGTCAGCTATTCCCGCACCCGCTCGTTCGGCCCCGGACGGGCGCAGCAGTCGCAATTCGGAATCAATCTCTCGCTTTACCCCGAGCCCAAGATCGTCATCCTCGGCGCCAGCAACTCCGTTCGCGTCGAAGAGGCGATCGACGATCGTGGAAACTCGCTGGCCCCCCCGGAACCAGTCAAGCGCAATTACTTTCCGGGCTGGGGCGGGTACGGCGGGTGGAACCTGTACGTCCCGCTCCAATACCCCAAGAAAAACATCGGCTCGCGCATCGTTCGCTTTAAGGGAACCACCAGCCTCCAGATCCAGACCAAGGCAATGATCCTCGAGATTCCCAACGTCATGAGCGTCAAGGAAATGACCAAGGTAGTCAGCGGCGTACCGATCACCTTCAAGGAACTGAAAAAGACCGGCGACGCTTACGAGCTGCACATGATGGCCGCACAGCCCAACCTCGCCAGCCCCGAGTGGCCGATGCTGATGCGCCAGCTCCAGACGCGGCTCGAGCTCGTGGATGGCCGCGGCGACGTGCTCGACCACCGCGGCATGAGCAGCACCGGGAACAATAACTTCGTCGAGATGAGCCTCAACTTCGGTCACTCACCCCGCCCCGACAACCTTCCGGCCGGCGACCCCGTCAAGCTCGTCTGGGAAGTCCCCACCGAATCCAAGTCGATCGAGCTTCCCATCGAGTTCCATGATTTGCCGTTGTTCGAGGAGGGGAAGTAGGAATTGGTCAGTGGTCAGTTGTTGGTTGTCAGTTGTAGGCGATGCAATACCACTGACAACCAACAACTGACAACTGACAAACTGACACGCCACCATTCACTCCGCCGCCTTCATCTTCCTCACCACCTGCGCGATCGCTTTGCGGTCCACTTTGCTGGTGTCCGCTTGCAGGCCCTTTAGCAGCAGTGACGGACAGATGAGGAGCGTAAGGGGATTGGGAGATTCGCCGCTCTCGTCGGCGATGCCGTCGGCCAGCGTCTTGAGCTGCTTCATCTCGGCGGGTTTGAGCGGCAGCTCGCGGAGCACTTCTTTCATGAGCCGCCCGGAATGGTTCACCGCCTTGGGCGCGGAGGCCTTCTGCTGACGGCGCTTGCTCACGGCCAAAACCAGAAGCACCACGACGCCCCCCACCGCCAACAGGAGCACCGGCCTGGAATCAAACTCGGTCCGCTCTCCCACGCTCTGCTGAATGCTCTTGAAGACATCATCCTGGGAGGGAGGGGAAGCAAGGGAGGAGGACGAAAGTAGAAGGTAGAAAGTGGAAAGTAGAAGGGCAGAAGACCGAAGACCGAAGACAGAAGACCGAAGAATGCGGAACGGCAGCGGAGGCGCGCTCCTTTCCTTCGGTCTTCTGTCTTCGGTCTCCTGTCTTCGTTTCTGCATGTCTTCTGGCTTCTGACTTCTTTCCATAGCTCATCCCGTCTTCTTTTCCTTGACCAGTTCGGCGACCGTCTTGATGACGGCCAGGGCGTATCGGCGGACGCGCAGGTTGGCGTCGGCCTTGGCGATCTGGGCCACCTCGTTGAGCAACTGCCACCAGCCGATCTGCCGCAGCGCCCATAGCGCCGAGATCCGGTGTTCGGGCCGCTCGTCACGCAGCATGCTCAGAAGCTGGCTGGAGGCGTTGCTGACTCGCATGCGGCACAGCGCCTTGACGGCGTTGGCCCGCTCGCGGCTGTTTCCCGCCAGGGCCCGCTCGGTCAAGACCGACAGGAACTGCGGGTCCTGCCGCGTTTCCAGCACCTCGATTGTGTTGGCCCTGACCCGGGGGTCGCCGTCATTGAGCAGCCGCTCGACCAGCACCGCGTCCGAGCCACCGGAGGCTTCGCCGAGCACGGCGATCGCCTTGCTTCGAATTTTCGGATTGGGATCGGCACAAAGCTGTTCCAGAGTGGTTCGCAATCCGTCTGCCACGCCAAGTTCCTGGGCGACCTGCATCGCCTTGATCCGCTGCTCGGGCGGCCCGGCGATGGCCCGGCGCTGAAGGCGCTGGGCGGCGTCGGGGAGCAGCTTGAGCATGGCCTTGCCCGCCTGCTTGCGCGTGGCCCTGTCGAGCCGGTCGAACCGCTGCCAGAATTGCTCGAACCCCGCTTGTCCAATCGACCGGCCGACCACCCTTCGCACCGAAGGCGGCGCGCCGGCCATCAGCTTGAGCAGAATGTTCTCAAAATCCGCCGGCCGCCGACGAACCACTTCCCGCGCTGCCATTCTCACAATCCGCTCATCCGGATCGGACAGTAACGTCCGGATGAGCTGCACCGACGCCCCGCGCCGGCGCCGCATGGCGATGCGAAGCAGGCAAAGTCTCGTGGCGAACGATTCCTGCAGCGCCGGCTCGGCGTCGCGCCGTGCCCGTTCGAGCATGAGCTGCATGCGCTCGTCCTGCTCGACATCATGGATGCCGCTGGCCGCAAGCCACTCGGCGATGCGGGCCGACTCCGTGATCGGCCGCCGGTCCAGGTCCCGCACCAGCTCCGCCACGCCCCACCAGGTTCCCCGCGTCACCTGGGAAATACACAACTGCAATTGGTGGTCCTTGATCCAATAGGTCCTGCGCAGCAGCGCATCCAGCGTCCGCGGCTCATCGATGTGTGAAAAGACTACGCCGAAATGGGAACGGAGGTGCCCGTGACTGGCGGCCAGGAGAAAAGCGTCGGCGTGCTCGCTCTCAGGGGGCTGCTGAAGCCGCCGCAGCATCGCGGTTTGTCCGCCGTGCCGCGTCGTCTGGAGGATGGCCAGCGTCTTGCTGGCGGGCCAGTCGGCCAGCAGCAGCGCCGCCCGCAACAGATCCTGTCCGTGCTTCCCGCGGTGGACGTTGATCGCCCGCGCCACCGCGGCTTCGATCTCCGGGCGCTGGACCATCAGCTCGTTGTATGTCGCCAGGCGTTGTTCGCGCTCCTGCGGGCGGGCCGAGTCAGTCGATGCGCCGCCATCAGGGGAAGAGTCACTCGCGGCCTCGGTTTTGTCATCCGGATTCTGGTCTTGCGCCATGGACTGTGCGGATGCGGGGATCGGGCTCTTTTGCAATCGACGGGTTTCCGTCGAGACCCAGCGAGCCAGGGCCACCAATGCCTCGACCGCGGCCTTGGAAAGTTGCTCGTCGGTATCGTGCAGGTTTTCGGACAGCACGTAGGCGAGCTTCCCCTGATGTCCGAGGGCGATCAGACGCATCGCCGCCAACCGCAGCCTCGTCTCTTCGCTTCGCCCGCACTCCGCGATGGCGTGATGAAAGACTTTGATTTCCCTAAGCACCCGTTCCTGAAGCGATTCGGGTAACGAATCGTATCGATTGATGACGTTGCTCAGTCCCCGCGAAGTCTTGCGCTCCAGGAGAGCGCCGAGGGCAACCTGCTGCTCCGGCTCGATCCCCAAGCGCAGCGCCTCCAGCAACAGGTCGTCTGCCGCCTCATTGTTCGTATTTACCAGCGTACGGATCAGGCGGTCCAGCATCTTCAATGGTTATCGGACCAGCCGACAGGCATTCTTGAGACGGCCTGTGCTTTGACAACCAAACAAAAACCCCTTGCAAAGCAAGGGGTTTTTGGCCAGTCGCGGAAACAGGGCGCCTATGCGAATTGTCGTCCTATCTGTGACTATCGGGCCCGAGGAGGGAGAAATCCTGGCTGTTCAGGGTCTGACCGACCCCGAGTGTGATCTTGCTGATCCCGACGTCCTTCTTGGTGCCTTGCACCGACACGTCGTACGTGCCCGGCAGCAGCCCGTCGAAGGAGTACGAACCATCGTCGTCGGTCGTCGTCGTGAGGGAGACCTGCTGGCCCGCGTCGTTGACACCGGTCAGCACGATGGTCAGTCCGGCCTCGACTTTGCCATCGTTGCCGGAGTTCTTGTAGACCGTGCCTCCTAGGGAAGAGGGCGTGAATACGCCCGGGACGAACAAATCGCTCAGGTCATTGGTCCCCGGCGTGTTCGCATCACCCAGGAACCCTCCTCCGGGCGCCGGCACGCCGAAAATCTCCTGAAGGGTCTTCACATCCGATGAGTGCGTGAAGTTGACCGTGCTGTTGTAAGCGTTCCCCTTTGCCAGGGGAGAAATCACGATCTCGGTCGAAGTGTGGGCAAAATCGTTGGCGTTGCCTTCGGTTTCATCGTTCCAGATCACGATCACGCCGTTGTTCTTGTAGGCCTGCGAGGCCATGATCTGCGGGACGATCATCGACAGGAAATTGTCGCCCAGCGCCACCGATTCCTGATCGGTATTGTGAGTGTAGGTCACGCCCTTGTAGGTAAAGTTGGTGTTCAACGACGAGTGCATGTCGTTGAACTGATCGGGTGTGATCCAGTTGTATCGGGCGACGGTGTTGTTCGTGAGGTCGGTCGAGAGCTGCTGGAGCGGGGCGTAGAAGAGAGTTTCCGGGTTGGAGTTGCTGGTATTGGCGGCGGTAAGCGTCCCGCCATTGGTGTCGGTGAAGAAGAGCTGGCCATCATGCTTGACGGCAAAGTTGTACTGATTGCTGCCGTTATAGGGATTAGTATATGCGGATGACGTGCCGCTTAAACTCTTGGTCGGCACCGTCCACTGGTTCTGCGGGGCGACGGTGCTGGTGAGGCTGTTGGCGGTGGGGAAGTTGACGGTGCCTCCGGTCGGCGTCAGGTCGATGTCTTCCTGATACGACTTCCACGAGATTCCCGCGCTTTGCAGCAGGCCGCTGAGGTTCGGTCCGGCAAAGACGTTATTGACGCCAGCCGTGTACGGATCGGCGTCGCCAGTCGTGCCCAGGTTGCTGCCGGCTTCTTCCCAGATGTAGTTGGGTTCGGAAGGATGGATGCTGGGGCTGTTGCCGGAAGGCGTGGCCAGCACGTTGTGATAAGCGCTGGCGTAGGCGGTCTGAGCGGCGTTGGGATTTCCCGGCGTGACGAGGCTGTTGAGGAACGGCGCCGCCGGGTTGCCCAGCAGTTGCTGGGGCGCGCTGGTGTCGCTGGCCGGCTGCGTGAAGTTGTGATTCTCCAGGGCAATGTAAAACACGTCGCCGACTACGGAACTGCTAAAGAGCCTGCGTCCTTCGAGCGGTTCGACCGTCACCGCGGCGGCGGATCGGACTAACGAGGCCACTGGCCGCGGGCCGGCGGAGCCGGCGCTTCGTCTGCTTCGACGGAACATGTTTCTCTCCTTTCACCTGCTCCCGGGCTTGCCGGGAGGATTCTGGATGCGGAACAGCCCGTTCACGCGAGCGGGCCCGCGACCGTATAGCGAGCGCGCACACGGCGGGCAATCAATTAATGTGTTCCAATCGTGTCGCTAACGCCGTCTTAAATGGTTCATAACGTGACAGTCACGAAGAGACGGAGAAAGCCCAACTGGAACAAGCAAACTGATCGGGGAATGAAGTGGGCAAGATTGGGACCGGGGCCGTCAATCGCACTGCGGCGCAAGCGCCGTCGCGAGATTGACAGTGGGTCATGTTCAGAAGTCGAATGAGAATTTGGGCCGGCTAGCAACGTGTTATGCACTTTTGCATGCCCCGCGATGGTCCGCGGGAGTTGGGGGGGACTGCCTGAGTCAGCAATTGGTTCAGCCCCAGGGACCGGGGTTGCCTCGCCCGCAAACCATCGAGCCCAATGCGGGCGTCAACAATCCGATCAAGATTCCGCCCTTGGTTTTCCGCATCTGCCGTTTGTGCAGTTCTTTCAGCGACTTGACGGTCGACTTGGTCCCTTGAACTCGAATTCTCTTGGCAGCCATTGCAAACCTCCGTTCTTCGAAAAGTCGGTTGAGCCAGACACCGCGGCTGACTGTGGTTCAACACGCCGGCCGCGCTGCATATTTCCGCTTAGAATGATGCCATTGGCGTATAGCGTGATCGACGGGATTAATTCGCGGAAACCACGACGCTGGGGAGATTCGCCAGCTCGATTCGGCACTGTTGGGTGGGGGTGTCGTTGATGACACGCTGAAGCTCGGGGATGTCGTGCACGGGCTTGCCAGCCACCGCGGTGATGACGCTGCCGGCCTTTAAGCCTTGCGGTGCCAGCGGGCTGCTGGCATCGATGCCGAGGACCATCACGCCGCACTCCGGGCGCTTGGGCCCGAAATCCCAGCGAGCGGGCAGCGGGCCCAGAAGCATGCCGCGCCAGCGGAGCCGCTGGCTTTCGTGCGTGACCGTTTGCGGCGGGGTCTCGCGGGGGCGAAGCTTCAGCGTCACCGCCTGCTGCCCGTGACGAAAAATGGTCGCCGCCACCGGCTCGGCCACCGGGCACATGCCGATCAGGCGGACAAAATCGTCGCTGCCGTGAACCAGGTCGCTGTCGAGGCGAGTGATGATGTCGCCGACCTGAAGGCCGGCCGCCGCGGCCGGTGAGCCAGTCTCGACCGATTCGATCCGCGCGCCGCACTCGTCATCCAGATCGGCGTCGTGGCGCTCGCGCGGCGTGGGCGAACTGACCCGCACGCCCAGATATCCGTATACCACTTCGCGGCCCTGCTTGAGGTTTTCGATGATCCGAAGGACGTGGGAATCGACAGGAATGGCAAAGCCGATTCCGTTCGTCTGCTTCTGCGGCAAAATGACCGCGGCATTGATGCCGATCACGTCGCCATTCAAGTCAAACAGCGGCCCGCCGGAGTTACCCGGATTGATCTGGGCAGTGGTCTGGATGAGATCGCAGTAGAGCCGGTCTTCCTTGCCGGACAGGCGCGGAAGCGAGCGGTTGGTAGCGCTGACGACGCCGACGCTCACGGCCATGTCGCCGTCCGCGGCCAGACCGTAAGGATTGCCGATGGCGATCGTCCATTGGCCGCGGCGGACGGGGACCGGCGCGAAATGCACAACGGGCAGCCCGCGAGCGGGGATCTTTAGCACCGCCAGGTCGGCCCGCGGGTCGGTGCCGACGACGATCGCCGGATAGACCTTGTGGGAATCGGTGGTGACCCAGAGCTGCTCGGCCTTGGCGATCACGTGATCGTTGGTGACGATGTAGCCGTCGGCGTCGACGATGAACCCGGTGCCGACGGTGCGATCGACGGCATCGAGGATTCCGGCCAGTTTTTCGGGGTTGATGTCGTCGCTGCGCAGCGAGGCATCCGTCTCGACGGTTGTTTCGGTGGCGGAGATGGAGACGACGGTGGGCGAGGCGACCTTGGCCACTTCCTCGAACTTCTGCTCGAGGTCGGGCGCCCCGAAGTTATCGACGACTTCGATCTTGTCGGAAGCGTAAATGGCGCGGCCCGCGCCGCCCTGGGGCGATCCGATCGAAGAGCAGGAGGCGGCCAGGCCGCAAACAGCCAGCAGCGCAACGCTTCCCCCAAGCCCCGGACGAGCCAGTCGCACACCCATTCTGAACCCCGACGACAGAACCCGCACGTCCTGCCGGGCCCGAACGCTCGGGTCCGGCGCCGCGGCCGCGCTGCCCTGCGGAGGGCGCCGCCCGCCGATGCGAGCGAAGCGCCTCCGCGCGCGGTCGAGGCGATCGACCGTTCACAATCGATGGGCCAATAACGGGTCTGGCCGCCGGGGTCGAACACAACCCCACCGCTGATGCGCCTTCCTTGGCGCGACGGATCGCAGGCTCGGGAAAGTCGATGACCGCAGTCAACCTGCCGGCACCGGCTCACTTGCCTCGCCTACGGTGGCTTCCATGGCCCGCTTGGCGTTCAGGAGGCCCTTGCTTTGCAGCACGGCCTCCCGGATTTCATCGGCCAGATCGGGGTTGGTCGCGAGAAACTGCTTGGCATTTTCTCGGCCCTGCCCGAGCCGGGTGGACTTGTAGTTGTACCAGGCGCCGGTCTTTTCGACAACATTGGCAAGCGCCGCAAGGTCAACCAGGTCCCCTTCGTAACTGATGCCGCGGTCGAACATAATGTCAAATTCGGCGTCACGGAAGGGAGGGGCGATTTTGTTTTTCACCACGCGGGCGCGGGTCCGGTTGCCGATCGATACTTCCCCATCCTTGATGGTTGCGGTGCGGCGGACGTCGATGCGGACGGAAGAATAGAACTTCAGGGCCCGGCCGCCGGGCGTGGTTTCGGGGTTTCCGAACATCACGCCGATCTTCTCGCGGAGCTGATTGATGAAGATCACGGTGCAGCGGCTCTTGGCGATAGCGCCGGTGAGCTTGCGGAGGGCCTGGCTCATCAGGCGGGCCTGAAGACCGACGTGGCTGTCGCCCATTTCTCCCTCGATCTCGGCCCGCGGAATGAGGGCCGCGACCGAATCGACGACAATCAGGTCAACCGCGTTGGACCGCACGAGCAGCTCGGCGATTTCCAGCGCCTGCTCGCCGGTATCGGGCTGCGAAACCAGCAGGTCATCAAGCTTGACGCCCAGACGCTTGGCCCAGGAGGGATCGAGGGCATGCTCGGCATCGATAAACGCGGCCACGCCGTTTGCCCTTTGAACGTTGGAAATGACGTGCAGCGTCAGCGTGGTTTTGCCGCTGGATTCGGGGCCAAATATCTCGACGACGCGACCGCGGGGGATTCCCGCGCCGCCCAGGGCGATGTCGAGGCTCAGGCTGCCGGTCGGGATGCCTTCGATGACATGGTTGGCATTTCCGTCGAGCCGCATCACGGCCCCTTTTCCGAACTGCTTTTCGATCTGCTGAACGGCCCGGCTGAGGGCGGATTCGCGGGCCGGGTCACGGACGGGTTGCGACGGACGCGCCGTCGCGGTGGACGGAGCCTTGGGCTCCGCCTTCTCCATGGTCTTAGCCATGAGAAGCTCCTTGAGTTTTTTGCCGGGTGTATTGGTCAGCCGGCAATCGCGGTGACTTGAAGCGGGCGACGGCGTCCCGAAGAAAGCCGTCCCCACCAACTGAACTCGACGGAAGTCACCAAACCGTCCCTGTTCAGTGTTTGTTTGGAAGAGTAAGACAGCAGATCGGCAAAAGCAAGGGGTGAGATGAAAAAGATTTCTACGCGCGGTAGAAATCAGTCGTATCATCCACCGGCCCACGGTCATCGATGAGTCGGAATCAACGGCGTACCTTGAGACCAACTCGGAGCGAGATAGGCTCGTCTGCCCCTAATTCCTTGAACATCGCCGACGTTGGGAATGCCATTTTTCAAATCAAACCGGTGGACACGTGGAAGGCCTTGGCGACCAAAGCGGGCGAAAAGAAGCGGGTCGGCGGCCCCTGCTTGACTACGGACGAACCCCAAGGCAACCGCCGCTGCTGGGCGCCGTGTCGATCGTAGTCGGGATTGCCGCCTGCGCTCCGGATGCTTTCTGCTGGTACGGCTTGCTCAGTGGGGGGAGAATTTCCCTGAAACTGGTGTTGAGCCTGCCGGTCATTTCGGTGACGGGCATAGCGGTAGGCGTTTTGGGAAGGAAAACAAGCCGAAGCAAATTGGCGATTCTCGGAGTCGTTCTTTCATCGCTGGCCTTGGCCGGTTCGGTACTGCTGTTGTTCCTCGGTCTTGGCTTACTCTTTTACGCGATGTCGCGGTCACATTCTTGATCGTCATAGTGCCAACGTGCGGCCTCTTGCAGGGGGTACAGGAACTCGCAGTTCGCTTGCTGGCATCGGCTACCTGGTTTTTGCCCCCGTGCCGGTCTTGTCCGCAGGAATTCTATCACATTGGCCAAGCGCCTGGTGAAGATCGATCTCCAGCACCGCGCGGGCAAGCTTCTGGACCACCGGGGCGACGTCGGGAAGCTGCCGCGAGGGGCCGGCGAGATTGTCGAAGGTTTCAAAGCTGGTGAGAGCGTAGAGTAAAGCGACAGTATTCTCGACCGATGGCGATGCGGGCTGGCTGCGCTCGGAGAGGAGGCGCAGGAGGATGGTTTGCAGGCCGTGACGGCGGCGTTCCTGGCGGGATTGGACGACGTTCTGAAAGTCGGGGTCGAGCGCGGCCAGGCCGTGGATGCGGCGGAAGACCAGACGCTGGGAACCCCAGAACCGGGCGAGCACGTCAATGAACGCATCCAGCGCGGCCAGGGGGTCGGGCTGGCGGAACGCGCTGGCGATCTGGTCGATCCCGCCTCGGAGGGCAAGGTAGTCGAATAGTGCTTCCAGCAAGCCTATCCTCGAACCGAACTGGTAGTAGACGGTCATGCGGGCGACGCCGGCGCGCTGGGCGACGGCGTCGACGCTGAAGCCGCTCATTCCGGCCCGGGAGGCGAGCAGATTGCGCGCCGCCGCGAGAATTTTGAGCCGGGTCTTGTCGGCGGCGAGCCGGCGGCGGCCCAGGTTGTAGGGGCGGGGGCACATTTGGTTCTTGACCGACTTATTTGATTGTATAGTATGTACAAATTATTTGCCAGAGGAGCGCCCCATGACCGACTCGCCGACTGACCCGCTCGCCTACGCACAGCCCGACCGGCCGGCACCGCCCGAGAGTCGCCCGCGAATCTGGCCGGGCATCCTGCTGGTGATCCTCTTCTGGGGATTCACGCTGCTCTGGAACCAGCTCGACATTACGACATTCACGCGCTTCCTGGTGGCCATGGGGGCGCGGGGCCTGCTGCTGCTGGCCTTCGTGATCTGGTGGCTGACCAACCGGCGCATCAGCCGCAGGGACCGCTGGATGGTATTTGGCGTGCTGGTCGTCGGCGGCGTGGTGGCGCGGCTGCTCTCCGACCGCGGACTCAATATCATTGCCTGGCTCATCATGGCGGTGCCGATCGTGCTTTCCGTCTGGGCCGGAGCCCTGTTGCTTACGAACTGGCACTGGGCCAGGGCGCGACGCACGGTCGTGATCGCGGGAATTCTGCTTGCCTGGGGCTCGTTCACGCTGATCCGGATGGACGGCCTGAATGGTGATACCGGCATGAGCTTCCGCTTCCGCTGGACGCCGACGGCGGAAGACCTGTACCGCGCCCAACTGGCAAAAGCGGGCCAGACACCGCAGCCGAGCCTCATCGATACTTCGACGCCGCTCCATCTACAGTCCGGCGACTGGCCCGGCTTCCGCGGCGCCGAGCGGGATGGCATCGTGCACGGCACCCACATCGCCACCGACTGGAATGCCAATCCGCCCAAGCCATTGTGGCGCAAGCTGGTCGGGCCGGGCTGGTCCTGTCCGATCGTCGTGAACGACCGCGTCTTCAGCCAGGAGCAGCGCGGGGACGATGAAGCGGTGTTCTGTCTGGATGCCGCAACCGGCCGCGAATTGTGGGCGCACCTGGACCGGGTGCGTTTCGACGAAAGCATGGCGGGGCCCGGCCCGCGGGCCACGCCGACGTTCGCGGATGGGAAGCTTTACACGCAAGGGGCGACCGGAATCCTCAATTGCCTCGACGCGGCCAGCGGGCGGCTGCTGTGGACGCGACAGATCCGGCCCGAGAACGCCGGGCTGCCGATGTGGGGCTATTCCAGCTCGCCGCTGCTGGCCGGGCAGATGGTGATCGTCTTTGAGGGAGAAAACAATCACGCGGCGTTGCTGGCGTTTCACGCGGACACCGGGGCGCCGGCGTGGACCTGCGACGTAGGGACCATGAGCTATTCCTCGGCCCAGCTTGTATCGATGGCGGGGCAAGACCTGGCCCTGTTTCTGAGCGACCGGGGCCTGAGCGCCGTCGATCCGCGGACGGGAAATATCGCCTGGGAGTATCGCGTCCCGGCCAAGGGGACGCTGCCGCGTTCATTGCAGCCCCATTCGCTGGGGGATGGGAACGTCCTGTTTGCCTCCGAAGGCGACCTGGGCCTCGAGTGCATCGATGTGAAGCTCGACGGAATGGGATGGCATACCAGCGGGCAGTGGCAATCGCGGGCGATGAAGCCGTCCTTTAACGAATTCGTTGTTTATCAGCGCAACGCCTACGGCTTCGACGGCGGCATATTCTGCTGCGTCGATTTGCAGACCGGCAGCCGCCGCTGGAAGCAAGGCCGCTACGACCACGGACAGGTGCTGCTTCTTGAGGATCAGGCGCTGTTGCTGGTGACATCGGAAGAGGGTGAAGTGATTCTTGTCGCCGCCGATCCCGGCGGTCATCACGAGTTCGGCCGCTTCCAGGCGGTCAGTGGAAAGACCTGGTGCGCCCCTGCCCTTGCTGGCGGAAGGCTGTTCGTGCGCAGCGAGCGGGAGATGGGGTGTTACCAATTACCTTGACGGCGATTGGCCGTCAGGCCGATGTCTCTCCGCAACAAGATACCATTCAAGCCAGCAGCTCGACGAACTGCTCCTTGGTTATCCCGGATTGGCGAATCAGGCCACGCAAAGTACCGACCGCCAGTTCACGATGATCCGGCACCGACAGCCTTCGACCGTTGGCGTGGCGAAGAATGACATGACTTCCGGTTTGGTGATCCACCACGTAGCCGAGTCGCTGGAATGCGCGAATTGCCTGTTGGCCGGAGCAAACCGGCAGGCGACTCACGGAGTCACCTCGATTATCTCTTCGCTGATTGGAGGGGGTATCGGCTCGCCGTGCTTTTCGAGACTTGCCAAGTATCCGCGAATGGCGTCTTTGATGTTCACGATCGCCTCTTGGCGCGTCTTGCCCTGCGAAATGCAGCCAGGCAATGCGGGACACTCGACAACAAAAACCCCATCTTCGTCGGGTTCAATAACGATTCTGTACTTCATGGCAACCCCAATCATGCGCCGCCAATCTGACCAAATCAAACCGGCAGGGTGACGATCCGAAGGATCTTATAGCTCGGCCCAGAGGAAGATAAGGTGCTGTGAATCAGCTCGACCTTGTCTGCCTTGAATTTCAGGCTCTCCCACAAGTCAGAGGCGTACTCATCTAGCTCCGATTGCCGCACCCGTCGAGGAGGGCGCAGGCGTCCGAGGGTGACGTGCGGCAGAAACCGCTCCGGCTCGGCCGGAATGCCTGCCTTGGCTCCGATATCATCCAGAGTCCGGTACATGCAGGTCAGGCCCCCGGTCGGTTCCCGGACTTCGGCCGCGATCACACGCGTCCTTCCGCGGGGTGGGATCAACATCAGCGAAGGAATCTCGATATCCAGCGGCGGAGGAAACAGCCGCGTGGACAGGTGCGACTCGATTCGCTTCAACTGCTGCTCCTCGCATTCGCCGAGAAACTTGAGCGTGATGTGCAACTGCTGGGGCCGAACCCAACTGACTTTCTCGGGGACGCGCCCCCGCAATGCCTCCTGCACTTCGGCAAGCTGGCGACGGACCGCGTCGGGCAGGTTGATGGCGAAGAACAAACGCATGGCGCAAAAAGAAACCTTCCGCCGTGGCCGGGAAGGTTTCTCTTTTGTTTCGGCGCCCTTTTGGAGCCGGGGCCAAAACGGTTAAGGGTCGACGACTCCCGCCGCCGGCTTCGATTCCGAGCCACGCGCCGGCGGGGGTGAAGAGCTTATCTCTTCTTGGTCGTCTTCTTGGTCGTGGCCTTCTTGCCAGTCGACTTCTTGGTCGTAGCCTTCTTAGCCATGGCGCTTGACCTCCTTTCTGAATGACAAATTTACGGCGCTGAAATTTCATCGTCAACGTTTTTTTTTAACTGTCTGTTCTTTTTTCGCAATAAATCGCCGCGGGAGGCGCGGCCCATGACGTAAGGGCGTTGGCGTCGTAGACTACCGCCCGCCGCGGCGGGGGACGAAAGGAACAGAGGGCGTGGGAATCGAAACGGGACCGGCGATCACGACCACGCAGCAGCCCGCTCCGATCCGCGCCTCCCGGGTGCGCTGGGGCGTAATGCTTTTCCTGTGCGTGCTGGCGTTTCTCACCTACTTCGATCGCGTCTGCATCGCCAGCACCAAAGGCGCCATCGAGCGCGACCTTCACCTCAGCGAAGACGACATGGGCTGGATTCTGGGAGGTTTCTGGCTGGCTTACGGCCTCCTGGAAATCCCGGGCGGATGGCTGGGCGACCGCTATGGGTCGCGCCGAACCCTGTCCCGCATCGTACTGGCCTGGTCAATATTCACGGCGCTGACCGGATCCGCCAGCGGCATCATTTCGTTGTATCTGTACCGCTTTTTTTTCGGGGCCGGCGAAGCGGGTGCGTTTCCGAACATGGCGCGGGTGCAGAACGCCTGGTTTCCCACGCGCGCCCAGGGTCGCGTGGGCGGGGTGCTGTGGCTGATCGCGCGATGGGGAGGAGGGCTGTCTTACCTAATCTTTCCGAGCCTGCTGGCCGCGATTGATTCACCGACGGCGAGGCATCTGTTTGCAACGGTGCCCGGCCTTGGTTTCCTGTCGCACACCGCGGCGTGGCGAATCGGATTCTGGGTGTGCGGACTGCTCGGATTGACCTGGGTAGTGAGTTTCTATTCCTGGTTCCGCGACGACCCGGCCCAAAAGCGAAGCGTCAACGAGGCCGAGCTGGCGCTGATCCGACAAGACCGTCCCGCCAGTCAGGTCGCCGGCCATGTTCCATCTGGAGGTCGAATTCTGCTTGCCCTGATGGGGAGCGGCAGTCTCTGGGCCATCGCCGGCGCGTACATGTGCGGCAGCTTCTGCTGGTCGTTTTTCGTCAGTTGGATGCCGGAATACATGAGCAACGTGCAGCACGCCGACCCGAACATCGCCAAATGGATGAACACCGGTCCGCTTCTGGTTGGCGGCGCCGCCTGTCTGCTGGGCGGATGGCTCTCCGATCAACTGGTCCGGATCAGCGGGCGTCCGCGACTGGGCCGCGTGCTTTTTCCGATTGTGGGATACGCCCTGTTCGGCGCGTCGATGTTTTCGTTGCGCTACGCCCAGGGGCCGAAAACCGCGCTTGTGTTGATGTGCCTGGCATCGTTCGGCAACGACATCGGCCAGGCCGCGGCGTGGGCTTCGATCATCGGCATCGGCGGCCTCTATGCCGGCACCGCCTTCGGTTTCATCAACACCGCCGCCAACGTCATTGGGAATTCTCTCCAGCCGGTTGTCGGGCCGAAAGTCTTCCATCACTACGGCTGGAATACGCTGTTCCTGATCTACACGTGCGTGATGGCGACGGCTTCGATGCTGTGGTTTTTGCCGAATCCGACCAAGCGGTTTTATGACGAGGAGGATCCCTCGACAGGTCCCCTCACCGCGGCCCTCTCCCCGAGGGAGAGGGGGAACCTAGGGATGGGGGAAGGGTGAGCATGGTTCTATTGTCGCTATAATCGACGCCGAATGTCCGACCACTTGCCGACTCCCGCGATCGTGATCGACGCCGCAATCGCCAGGCAAAACCTCGAGCGGCTTGCTAAGTACGCGCGGTCTCACAATCTGGGACTGCGGCCCCACACCAAGACCCACAAGTCCACCCGCCTGGCGAAAATGCAGCTTGAATTGGGAGCGGTCGGGTTGACTGTCGCGAAGACCGGCGAGGCCAAGGTGATGGCTCAAGTCTGCGACGATGTCCTGATGGCGTATCCGCCGGTGCATCCCGATCGCTGTGCCGAGCTGGCGCAACTGGCCGGGAAAATAACCATCCGCGTGGCGCTCGATTCGACGGTAGCTTCGGATAACCTTTCGATCGCTGCCCGCACGGCAGGGAGCACCATCGGCGTGCTCGTGGACCTTGACGTGGGCCACCATCGCACCGGCGTGCAGTCGGCCGAGGACGCGTTGGCGCTCGCCCGGCACATCTCGCGCAGCGCCGGCCTTCGCCTCGACGGCATTCTCTTTTTTCCCGGCCATCTTTCGCACGGCCCCCCCGCCGCCGATGAAGCTCCCCTGCGGGGAATTGATGCGATGCTGGGCGAGGTGATCGACCTTTGGAAGCGTGATGGGCTGGAGGCGAAGATCGTCTCCGGCGGCTCGACGCCGACCGCGATGCAGTCGCACCTGGTCAGCCGCATGACCGAGATTCGGCCCGGCACCTATGTTTTCAATGACATGAACTCGGTCCGGTGCGGCTGCGCAACGCTTGACGACTCTGCGGCCCGGATCGTGACGACGGTAGTCAGCACCGCCGTGCCCGGACAGATCGTGCTCGATGCGGGGAGCAAGACGCTCACCAGCGACCGCTGCGGCCCGGCGCCAGAGAGCGGCCACGGCTACGTCGTCGAGTATCCCCAGGCGAAGATCACCAAGCTCAGCGAGGAGCACGCGCAAGTGGACGTGACCGCCTGCTCACGCACTCCAAAAGTGGGCGATCGCGTGACCGTCATTCCGAATCACATCTGCCCGTGCATCAATTTGCAGGACCAGGTGTGGTGGAAAGAGCCGGCGGAGAAGCCCAGCCCGATACAAGTCGAGGCGCGCGGAAAGGTCTTCTAACGCCGATTGCCAGCGAGTGCGATAAACAAAGGCTTCAGAACCAGCCGGCGCCGGGACAAAACATGCCACGCCTCATTTTCGATTCCCATCTCGATCTGGCCTGGAGCGCGGTCTCGTTCAATCGAGATTTGACGCTGGAACTGGAGGAGCTTCGCCATCGCGAGCAGGCGATGACGGATCATCCATCCCGCGGGCGAAACACGGTTACGCTGCCTGAACTGCGTAAGGCCGGCGTCCGCGTGTGTGTGGCAACGCTTCTGGCTCGCGGCGGGCCCGACCAGAAACTGCAGTCGGGCTATCAGCGGACCGATCTCGATCACGCCGCTCCTTCGATCGCTTATGCCGCGGCCCAAGCGCAGCTCGCCTATTACCGCCTGTTGGAAAAGCAGGGCCACATCCGCATGCTGCGAACACGCGGCCAGCTTCGGGAACATTGGCACAATGCCGAGCGCGACCGGTCACAGCCGCTTGGCATCATTCTCAGCATGGAAGGGACCGATCCGATCGTCGCTCCGGAGCAATCGCAGGAATGGTGGGATGCGGGGTTGCGCGCCGCCGGAATCGCTCATTACGGCCGCTCCCAGCACGCCTATGGCACGGGCGTATGCGGCCCGCTCTCCGCGGCCGGCATTGCGCTGCTTCGCCAGTTCGAGCGGCTGGGAATGATCCTCGACGCGACCCATCTCTGCGATCAAAGCATGGCGCAAGCGCTGGACATTTTTGACGGCCCCGTGCTCGCCAGCCATCACAACTGCCGGGCGCTGGTGCCCGGCGACCGCCAGCTCACCGACGAGCAGATCAAGCGCCTGATTGCCCGCGGCGGCGTGATCGGCACGGCCTTCGACGCCTGGATGCTCTATCCGGGCTGGATACGCGGCAAGACACAGCCGGCGGTCGTGAGAATGGATGCCGTCGCCGATCACATCGACCACGTCTGCCAGCTTGCGGGCAATGTCAGGCACTCCGCCATCGGGACTGACCTTGACGGCGGATTCGGGACCGAGCAAACCCCGCGCGACCTCGGCACGATCGCCGACCTTCAGAAGCTCGCCGGCATCCTCGCCTCCCGCGGTTATGGCGACGCCGACATCGATCTTATCTTCCATGGAAACTGGCTGCGCTTCTTCGGCGATGCCCTGCCGGCGTGATTACTTCTTGAAATGCTTCGCCACCTTCTGCTTCATAAAGGCCAGGCCCTGCTTGGCGAGATATTCTTCGTCGGGGAACATGTTACGCCAGATGCAGGTGGCGCCGGCGATTTCGGGCAGGGCGCAGCCGAACGCTTCGATCATGAGCCAGCCGTCATAGCCGATCTCGGCCAGGGTCTGGAAGGTTTCGTCCCAGTGGACGTGACCTTCACCCGGGGTCGAGCGGTCGTTTTCGGAGATATGGACGTGAACGATCCGCTTGCCGCCGGCCCGGATCGCTTCGGGGATCTTCTTCTCCTCGATGTTGGCGTGGAAGGTGTCGTAGTGGAGCTTGAAGGAGGGATGATTGACCTCGTCGATGAATCGAGCGGCTGAGGCGGTGTCGTTGATGAAGTAGTGCTCGAAGCGGTTGAGATATTCCAGGGCCATCGGCACGCCGGCCTGTTTGGCGTGGGGGGCGACTTTCTGGAAGACTTCGACCGCCCGTTTCCACTCGTCGTCGGTGCGGCCACGGCCGACCAGCGCGCCCACCGGGCTGCTGTACGGCCCCATCATCATCGTCGAGCCGACGGTGCGGTTATGATCGAGCATTCGCTTGAGGAAATCGACCCCCGCCTGCCGCACCGCGGGGTTGGGATCGAGCGGATTGGTTTCTTTTGACACGATGACGCAAGTCGTGCATCCCAGGCCGATGTCCTTGAGCTTGGCGCCGAGCTTTTTGTATCGGGCCTCATCCGCGTTGAAGGTGGGAATCTCGACGCCGTCAAAGCCCCACGCCTTAATCTTCTCCAGCAGCGGGTAATGGCTCTCGTCGATATGCGCCCCCCAGAGCAGCAGGTTGATTCCGTATTTCATGGGGGAACAGGATGCCTGATTCGCACGGATGGATCAAGAGATTAGCGGCGTGGTCCGCCGCCGCGATAGCCGTCGCGGCGCGGGCCAAAGCGGCGTCGGCCCTGGGGTCCGCCGGGCCGGGGCTTGGGCCCGCCGCCGCCCCCCCTGCCCTTGGGCTTCGACTCGCTCACTTTGAGCATTTTTCCTTCATGGCCGCGGCCGTTGAGGGCCGCGATAGCCATTCGGGCCTCCTGCGGCGTGGTCATCTGCACGAAGGCGAATCCCTTGCACGCCCCGGATTGCGGATCGACCGCAACCTCCGCCCACTTCACCGTCCCGTACGGCGCGAACAGCCTGGCAATTTCTTCGCTCTTGGCTTCCCGGCCGAGGTTCCCCACATATAGTTTGACGCCCATTCGATCGCTCCCGTGAACGTCCCCGTTCCGTTTGCCCTCAGCCTCGTTTTCCCGGTTCGACAAGAGAACGTTATCGCACAAACCCCGCCCGCTGTGAATATTAATGCAGCTAACGCCAGATTCGCGAGAACGCGGCGTCAGGTGGGCTTATCGGACCTCGACCGCGGCCGGCAATCCACACTCCGGGCAGCGGTCAGGGCTGGCCCGCAGGTCGTATCCGCACTTCTTGCAGAACCCCGGACGCGGCGCCAGCCGCGATCGAACCCGCCGGATGACCCCGGGCAGCCATCGCCAGGCCGGCAGGATTGCGAAGGCCGCAATCAACAGGCCGTACGGTACGAGATAGACTTGGGACGTTCCGATCATGCCGATACGCCCGTCCTTCCCCGTCGCAAAGACCGGCCCGCTCATCGTCTTGAACCGCACAAAATTCATGGAAAAAGCCGGTGACCCGAACCATCTCCGAAACGCATCGGCGGCGGAAAGGTTCGATGCGAGCGGCCCGACGATCCTTGGCGTGTGTCGGGCGTGCTCGAAGACCAACATGTTGGTGCTGCGATGGACCGAGAACGACTCCTGGGCCGTGTTGATCGGCTGCACCGAGAATCGCATCCAGAATGGGGGCGGAAACGCATGGCTGATCCAGATCGGCAGCAGAACGATCACCGGCACGAGCGAAATGACCGCCAGAATCGTGAATCCCATGCGAAGCAATCGGCGCATTTTGTTATTGTAACTGGAGGAGAATTCCACTTCGCGCCCCGCCAGCCGCCCGGCAGAATTCCGTCATGACCGATGACTCGCCCATGCCTTCCTTCGCCGACGTCTTTCACAGGACTTCGCACAAGCAGAGCGTCTGCATCCTGGCCGTGCTGACGTGGGTGGCGGCCTGCGACGGGAGGATCGCCCAGCGCGAACAGGCCCTGCTCGACAAGGTTGCCGAGGCGGTGGACGACGTGGCGGAACTGGGGGTCGTCGAGGCGGCGCTACGGCTGGGACGCCCGCACGACCTGGAGCTGGCGTGCCGGTATTTGCGAGCGAACCTCGATCGCGGCGGCAAGCGGCTTTTGGCGCAGCTTGCCATCACCATGGCGATCGAAGACGGCTCCCTGGCCGTCAGCGAGAATTTTGTCCTCCAGTTTCTGGCGGATTTGCTGGGGCTTTCGCCGCGGGCATTCGCCAAACTTTTCGAGCAGATGGCCCACCGGCCGTTCCCGCATGCGGGAGATCCCAGTTCCCTGCGGTGGTGGCGCCAGCGCGAGGCTGGCCGCGAGGCGCAGCCCGAGTCGTTCGCGGTCGCCGGCGACGCCCGCGACGACGACTCGCCCGCGTCCGATGAGCCGATGACGCCTCGCGTGGCCCTGCGCGTCCTGGGCCTGGAGGACGGCGCATCCCGCGAGGCGATCCACGGCGCCTACCGGAAACTGGCCAAGACCCGCCATCCCGATCGCTTTGCGCCACTGGGCCAGGCGGCGGTCGCTACAGCAACCGAGGCATTCAAACGTCTTCACGAGGCCTATGCCGTACTCTCGGCGTGAACGTCATGCGCGACCTCTACAAACGTTTGCGAATTCCGGAAGACGCCTCCGATGAGACGATCCGCCAGGCGCTGCCGTCAACGGACGCCCCACTGCGGCAGGACGTCGAGTTTGTGCTGCTCGATCCCCGCCGCCGCGGCGTCTACGACCGCAATCGCCGCGTGCTGGTCACGATCGGCAAGCTTCGCGCCCACCTTGGCCTGACTTACACACGCCTATGGGCGCGATCCGATTTTAAGGACTTCTGGCCCGATCTCGCGCCCGCCGATCCGGGCCCGCGGAAGCGGCGGGTGAATTCGCTCATGATCGCGCACGCCATTCGCACGGCCCACCGTCACGGCCGTCGCCACGCGGCGCGGTGGGGGAAATGGTGGATCAGTCTTTGGGCCATCGTCATTTTCGCGCTATTGGTAGCGCTGTGGCGCCACCTGATGTGACATTGCACCCCGGGTCCAGACGAAACAAGCTTCTGACGACCCCCCTTCATCCAGGCTTCATTTGCCCAATCCAGTCCTTCAACAATTCCAGCGCCTGTTGGTCAATTCGGCGGGTTGCCAACGGCGGCATCTGGCCCGGGCCGCGGATGCTCACGCGATGATAGAGCACCGATTCATCCGGACGGCCTGACGCGATGAGCTTCGCCTCGGCGATGCCGAACCTCTCGTGCTGAGGCAGTTGATCGAAAAGCCGCATGTTCTGCGGCGCCGTCGTGTAGTCGAGGTCGATTAGCGCGTTGCCGCCGCCCTCTTTGACGTGGCAGATGGCGCAGTTGGCGTGAAGGTAGGAACGAGCTCGAGTGTCGAGGGTCTGCGACGGATCGGATGGGTCCACCAGATGCGGAAGCTTTTCCGGATCGGTTTCCTGGCCCGCCGGGCCGCGAAGCAGGCCGATGTGCGAGAAAACGCGGAGTTGATTGTCCTTGATGCCGTTATAGTCATGGGTGCGGTTCAGTTGGATCGTGCTGAGGCCCAGCACAAAGTTCGACGCCCGTGTGTGACAGGTCATGCACTCGGTGCGGCTGGGGAAGTGCCAGGTCTGCGTGCGTGTGCCGGCAGCGCCCCGGATGCTGTAATCGCGATCGAGCCCGCCGGCTTCGACAAGCGTGGCATCGGTCTGCTGGTCGTTCCAGATGTAGGAGTAGCCGGCCCATTGGCCCAGTTGCTTGGTCAGAAGTCGCGTTTCAACGCGGCATACCGAAGTCGGATCGTTTTCCCGCATCTCCAGCGAGAAGGTTTTGACCAGCACGCTGCCCTCGGGAAAATTCCAGCCGTGCGCAGGCGTCATTTCCATCGTTCCGTCGCCGGGAATCGCAATGAAACGCTGCTTGAGCGCCCCGTCCGACCAGAGCGGCGCGTTCACCTCATACGCAACCACGCCCGGCGCCGGAACATGGTCCTTCGTTGAAGCGAACAAGCCGGCCTCACTGAGCTTGCGCGGAAACGGCGGCGCCGGCTTGTCCGCGGGCGCGGGAAGAAGCTTGTATATGCCGGTGCCTTCGTCGACGACCAGCAGCTCGCCGCTGGAAAGCTCGCGGAAGCCCACGATCTGCATCGTGGTGCGGGCCAGCTCGCGGTGCCATTCGATTCTGTCGTGCGGCGCCTTGACGCCCCAGATGCGGCCGGTGGACCAGTCGCCGTACACAAATGCGCCGCGCAGCTCCGGAAGCTTCGAGCCGTAATAGACAACGCCGCCGGTAAGCGAACGCATCTCCGAGTGTGGATGGTCGATCAGCGGAAACGTGATCGGCGTGGGTCCGCGTTTGCGCTGGAGGTTGAAGGGATGACCTCCCTCGTAGACGCTCCAGCCGTAGTTCTCGCCGCGATGGACGAGGTAGACCGATTCGAAGGAATCCTGTCCGTTTTGCCCCACCCAGAGCTGGCCGGTATGTCGGTCGAAGGCCAGCCGCCAGGGATTGCGGAATCCGTAGGCCCAGATTTCCGGCCGGGCGCCGGGGAAATGAATGAAAGGGTTGTCCGGCGGGATCGAGTACGGCTTGCCGCCGGACGGATGATCCACGTCGATGCGAATCATCGCGCTGTTGAGATGCGTGATGTCCTGGCCACGAAGGTTCTGATCGGAGTCGGAAGTCCCATCCCCCGCGGCGTGGTAGAGATAGCCATCCGGCCCGAAGGCCAGGTCGCCGCCGTCATGACCGTTGGATTCCCATTCGAGGATGACCAGTTCCGACTGCGGATCGATGTGTCCGGTTTTGCGGTCGATTGTGTAGCGGGCGATGCGGTTGTTGTGAACCGGCGCGCCGACCGGCCCGTTGCCGATCAGGTAGATGTAGCCGTTGTGGATGAAATCGGGATGGAGCGTCATCCCGTAGACCAGCCGGTCGACGTCGAGCAGCACATCGGCGTGATCGACGTTCGCCTCGTTCTTGAACCGCAGCAGCCGCCCCGGCCCCGCCCAGTAGTTGAGGTGCTGGAGGAGGAGAAAGTTGTTGGTGCCGGGCTCCTCAAGGATGTAAAGCGGGTATTGAACGTGAAGATTCGCAAACTCTTTGACAGGCACATACGGCATTGGCGGGTCGGGAAAGCCGACCACGTGTGACGTGATCCACGGCACCCGATGGTCGATGCCGTAAGGCTCGGCCCCCATCACACTCGACGCGCAAACCATCGCCAGCACCCAGGCGGATCGAAATGCCGACAGATTCCTCATTACCTGTTTATTTTTTGAGCTTGAGAATTGCTTCTACTTCGACGCTCGAGCCCAGCGGAAGCTGGGCCATGCCCACGGCGCTGCGGGCGTGCCAGCCGGCGTCGCCCAGCACGTCCAGGAAAAGCTGGGATGCGCCGTTGATCACCAGGTGCTGGTCGGTGAAATCGGGGTCGCTGTTCACGAACCCCACGACCTTCAGCATCCGCTCGATAGGATCGAGCGAGCCCAGTTCCTGGCGGATCAGCCGCAGGATGTTGGCCGCACACAACGCCGCGGCCTTCTTCGCGTCCTCCAAACTCACCTGCGACGGCACCTTCCCGCGGCTGACGAGGTTTTTATCCCCATCAAACGGCACGCAACCCGACACATAAGCCGTCGTGCCGTCAATGATGACCGGCCGGTAAATCGCCCCGGGCGAGAGCTTGCGATCCAGCGGATAACCGAGCGATTCGAGTTTCTGATCGCGCAACTGGGGCACGAGAGTTCTCCTGTGATTTCAAGCGGGCCGCCGCGTCGCGGCAGTGCGCTCTCCAAAGTTCACGGCATTGTAAACACAGCTTGCGCCGGTTAGTCGCCCGCCTGCCCATCCGCCTCGACCAGCGGACCATCGACCAGGTGCTCGGCGACGAACCAGACCTGCATTTCGTTGGTCCGGATCACGTTGCTGACCAGCAGGTCATTGGTGCCGTCGTCATCCTGCTCGTCGGCCTGGCGAGCCATCGTGCGCGCTTCCTTGAGCACGATCTCGTGCGCGTGCAGCAGGCGGGAAATCTGGACGGGCACCTCCTCGCGCCCCTTGGGCGGCCGTGGAATCAGGGTCATCTCGGCCACATCGGCAGCCATTGCGACGCTCACGCCGCCCAGCATCATGATCCGCTCGGCGATCAGATCCACCAGCTCGTTCTGCTCGCCGAAGTGCTTATCGAACAACAGGTGCAGTTGGTAGAAGGTCGGGCCGGACACCTGCCAGTGGTGCTTCTTGTACAGGTCGCGGAGCGTGATGGTGTCGGCCAGCACCTGGTTCAGGTTGTCCGCGCTGGCCCGGCGTATGTTCTCGGCGAGGGCGATCGGCATGGGCACCACCGATCCGAATGCCTGCATTTCATGGGCGCGCTGTCCCGTCCGCGGCGCCGCGCTGCGAATGGCCTGCTTCATTGTGGACGTTTTCATGTTGACCTCCGGAAGTAGTTAAGCGGGGACGAGGATTCTACCGCCCCGGGCGGCGAATCCGCCAGCCGGAAAATGTTCGTGAGCCGAAACGGATCCTGGATGACCAAATCGCGCAAGCGCAGGACAAACGCGGTGCGTTGCCCCCGGTTCACGTAAACGACAGCATTTAACGTCAGCAATCGTCGTAGCGACACCAAAATCGCCCCGCAGGCGATCCCCGCCACGGCCAGGAACCCCGCGAGCAACCCCAACGACAATTTCTGATCGCCCGAGATCACCATCGCCGACGGATTATCCGGTTCGGACACGTCCGATGACAACTCCGGCGCTGGAAACGAATCCGGTTCAATAGTGATCGCGCCGAAGTGGCGGACGATCGGCCAGCCGAAGAAACGGGCCGCGTCATGAAGTTCGGCGTCGGACTTCTGACTCCATTGTGTGACCCGACCCCGTTTGTGTGACCCCCGTTGTGTGACCCTGATGCACGTGCGTAGCGTCTTCGCAAGTCGCCGCAGGTAAGATGTGCCGCCACGATGATCAACAGGCCGAGGATTGTCTTTCGAGGTGGCTCGCGGACGAACCAGGCCCTGACCCCGCGTCGGGGCTCGGACACGGCAGCACCCGCCGGTCTGACCCCAGGCCTCTCTGTGGAGGATACGTTGAAGGATGCTTTAGATAGTGGGAACAAGAAGGCACAGAAGCTAGACCTGTCAAAGCTCAGGTGGCCATTGGCCTACTTTCCGGATAACCCGGAAGCGGAAGGCGCACGACGCGGGCACGGTGTGATTACTCCGGTCGATGACAAGGGACGGGTGGATTTGGTCGCCCTGGAAGAATGGGCATCCTGCCGTCTTTCCCAGGCTGACACGCCCCACCCGTTGACACAACTTATAATTGATACAATCGTTGAGAGCGACGTGAGGCGCACATGATAACCAGACCTGCCTTCTATGCGATCGCACCCCACACCGGGGGCTTGGAACGGCTCGACATCGACGACGTTTCCGACGCCTGGTCCAACCTGCGGAACCTTGTGCAGCACGACCTGGCGGCACTTGACGGGAGTGTATTGGCGGCCGTCCCGGCCGCTCGCGTGCGGCCGGGATCAAACCGAGGCGGTGGGGCGCATTTGTTCGTCTATCGGGTCTACGAGCCTGCTGCGGGGAGCAGCGTCGATCCGGTCGTGGCCGGGATTCTTGTCCGTCCTGCCGCGGGCGCGGCGTCCGCGGACCATTTCAACGTCTCAGGCGATATCGCCGGGGAGTCGATAGGTGACGTCTTATTCGAGCTCCAGTCACGGGAGGTAATTGGATGGACGGCGATGACGGAGGCCGCACGTGACATCAGTACCGTCCTTGTCAGGCAGGCGAGCGCCATTGCCGCGGCGCTTGAAGACGCCTCGAGGCAGGAATGACCATTGCTGTCGGACGCTTCACATGACAAAGGAAGAATTCATTCTTTCGACGATACAGCCCATGGCCGAATACACGTTTCCTTTTCTCACCAGCGTGGTGGGCGTCAAAGACGCAACGCAGGGGGAGCACGTGGGATCGGGCTTGCGCGCGATCGTAAACAGTCGCCGTGCCGTGATTACCGCCCGCCACGTCGTCGAACGAGCCGCAGCTTACCCGAGGCAATTTGCCCTTTCCGCTGGCTACGGCCGTGCTCCGTACATCGTGAGCGGGAAGATCGAACTTGACCCGATCGGCGACCTTGCTGTGTATTACCTGCCCGACGATTTCCCCGCCGACGTGCCGGAGGTTTCCTTTTGGCCCGAGGATCGCATCCAGCGATCCCTGGAGCGACTCGCGACGGACTTCCTATTTACACATGGATTCCCAGCTTCTCGCGGTCGCTTCCTCCGTCTAGTGAATGGGATTGCGAGCCGTTCCCTCCCATACGGCGCGATGCAGCGGTTGGACCCCCAAGTTTCTGACTTGCAAACCTATCAGTTTGCCATTGAATTTGACCCAGCCGGCATGTGCGCGCCCGACCGGTCGAGAAGTGATAGCTTCGTGGATCCAGGTGGGTTGAGCGGCAGCCCCGTGTGGCGGATTGGTATCAGCGGCCGGTCGCGCGGCGAGTGGTCGCCCGCCCTCAGCCTCGTTGTCGGCTTTCTGACGCAATGGCGACCAGACGAGAAAGTTCTCGTTGCAACCTCAGCAGGACGCCTAACGGAGATTCTTGCTCGTGGTTGAGACGGGAGGCGAGTCCTTCGGCCCGGCGACTCCTGGACCGCCAGCGGCCACGTGGCCGTTGCTCTCTCCGCCATCAACTGATTCTCGCCTTCGGATTTCTGCCGCTGTACGAAGGCTTGGCCGAAGCATGCCTCTTCTTCTTCGGCAGGTGTCACGCCATACCGGGCGATGTGCTCGATTCGCTCTTGCGGCCAGGTGAACCGCTCGATTCGCACCTGTGAATTTTACACGACGGCGAAACAGGTCGGTGCAATGCCCGTTTCCGGCTACAGGCGATTGCCTTGATTGTTGGCCGACCCGGCCGCTTGCCGCCTCAATACACGGGGCTTCACGAACCTTGCCGGATTTCCAGCGACGACCTGGTCCGGCGGGACGTCCCTCACTACCACCGCTCGGGCGGCTACCACGCTGCGCGCCCCGACGGTCACGCCCGGCCCGATGAAGGCATCCGCGGCGATCCAGGCCTCGTCGCTGATGCGGATCGGCGGCCGCAAGAGCGGCATCGCGGGGTCGGTGTAGTCGTGCGTTCCGGCGCACAGGTGGGCGTACTGGCTGATGCTCACCAGCCGGCCGATGACGATCGGCCCCAGCGAATAGAGAATGGCGTGGTCCCCCACCGAGCTTTCGTCGCCGATCTCGAGGTTCCAGGGGATCTCGATCCGAACCGTCGGGCGGATGCGCACCGCGGCGCCGATCCGGGCCCCGAAGGCTCGTAGCACCACCCGCCGAAAACCGTACCAATTGTGAAAGGAAATGCGAAACAGCACGCCGCCCAGCATCATCCACGCCAGACGCTTGATTTTATCGGACGTGGTCCAGGCGCTGACGCCCCGGCCGGCGGCAAGATCGTGCACCGAAGCCGACTCGGCCGGCGGAATGACTGGTTTCTGCAATCCTTCGTCGGTGTGTGTCATAAGCCGATAGCGAATGTATTATACCGCACCGCCCCATGGTCGACGCGATGATAATCACGCTCGACGAGGCCCAGAACCTCCCGTTCTGCCTCGCCAGCCTGCTCGGTTGGACCGAGCAAATCTTCGTCATCGACTGCGGCTCGACGGATGGCACCCAGGAGATCGCCCGCGCCATGGGTGCGCAGGTGATCGAGCACTCCTGGGAAGGATACGCCCGCCAGAAAAACTGGGGCCTGACCAATCTCCCTTTTGGCTCGCCTTGGACGCTGCTCATCGACGCCGACGAATTGATCACCACGCGGCTGCGCGACCAGATCGTCGCGGTGACGGCCCGGCCTCCCGAGCAGGTGCCGGAAAACGGGTTTTTCCTCAACCGCCTGACCTATTTTCTGGACCATCCGATCCGCCATTGCGGCTATTTCCCGAGCTGGAACCTGCGACTGCTCAAGCGCGGCCGCGGCCGCTATGAAGACCGCGCGGTGCACGAGCACATCATCATCGACGATCCGGTGGGATACCTGTCCGAGCCGATGGTCCACAACGACCGCCGGGGGCTCGAACAATACTTCGCAAAGCACAACCGCTATTCGACGCTGGAGGCCCAGTCGATCATCAAGGAATGGTCCAGCGGCGCGGCGGATTCGGTCAACGTCCCAGCCGACACGCGGCGGCGGCGGTGGCTCAAGCGCCACGTTCTCCCGCACATCCCGCTGCCGCACTGGTGGCGGTTTGTCTACATGTACATCCTCCGCGCCGGCATCCTCGACGGCCGCGCCGGGTTGGAATTCTGCAAGTTCATCAGCACCTACGACTACCTGCTGGCGCTGAAGCTGCGGCCGCTGCTGCGTGAAGCGCGCCGGCAGGCCCGGCGAAAGTCTCGCGACGCCGCGGCGTCGCATCCCCACGTCGCCGGACGGAACGATGGCCCGGGCTGCCCGTGGGCGGATGACCCGCGCTTCGCGAAATTGCACTGTCCGGGCGCGCGGGTCCTGATCACCGGCGGGTCCGGATTCATTGGGACCAATCTGGTCGACTTTTATCTAGGCGGCGGGGCCCAGGTGCTCAACCTCGATCACAGCGAGCCGCGCAACCCGCGTCACCAGGCAGTTTTTCAGAAGCTCGATCTGCGTGACGCGGATGCGACCGCCCGCGCCATCCGCGAATTCCGCCCGGACCTGTTTTTTCACCTCGCGGCCCGCACCGATCTGGACGAAAAACAGGACTTGGGCGGCTACTCCAGCAACATCACCGCCGTCCACAACGTCTTGCGAGCGCTGGAAGGTGTGAATTCTCTTCGCCGGATCGTCCTGACCTCGACGCAACTTGTCTGCGAACTGGGTTATGTCCCCCGCAACGAGCTCGATTACAACGCCCACACCGCCTACGGCCAAAGCAAGGTGGCCACGGAGCGGCTGATTTACCTGTGGCGAGGTGCCCCATGCCCGTGGACGATGGTGCGGCCGACATCGATCTGGGGGCCGTGGTTTGGCCAGCCTTACCGGCCGTTTTTCCGTGCCGTGTCCAAGGGACGGTTTTTCCAGCCGCGTGGAGTCAACCCGCTGCGAAGCTTCGGGTTTGTCGGCAACTGCGTCTATCAATACGCCGCGCTGACGCAGGCGCCGCAGGAAAAAATATCAGGACGCATGTTCTACATGTCCGACTACCAGCCGCTGCACATCCGCCAGTGGGCGGACGCGATCCGCGAGGAGCTTGGCGCGCCGGCGGTTCGGGAAGTTCCCGCGCCGCTGCTGCGGGCCGTCGCCAAGGTTGGGGATTTGGTGCAGCAATTGGGGATGCGCGCTCCGCTCACGTCGTTTCGGCTGCGGAACATGTCGTCCGATGCGGTGGTCGACACGCAGCCGATGCGGGATGCAGTCGGCGAATTGCCTTACAGCCTGCGGGATGGGGTAAAAATCACCGTCGATTGGCTGCGGTCGATCGGCGAGCTTCCCGGCGGCGGCGCCGATGCCGGCGCGCCGGTCATGGCTTATCGATCACTCGTGGACGGATGACTTTGGCCGGGTTCCCCGCGACGACGACCGCCGGGCCGATGCTTCGCATCACCACCGCCGCGGCGCCCACCACGCAATCTTCCTCGATCGTCACGCCCGGGCCGATGAACGCCCGGCTGGCGATCCAGGTACCGGATTTCACCAGGATCGGCTCATGCCTACCCGCCATCGTGGCGCTGCGGATATCATGCCCGCCGGCCGCCACGTACACCTCGTGGGCCAGCGCCACGTGATCCTCAAACGTGATCTTGGCGATGCTGAGCAACTGGCAGCCGTCCCCGATCCAGCAATGGTTGCCGACGCTCAGCCGCCAGGGAAAATGAACGTTGACCCGCGGCCGGATGACCACCCCCACGCCCACTTTCGCGCCGAACATCCGCAGCAAAATGCATTTCAACCGGTTCGGCCACGGAAGCGGCGTGACGAAGAACGCGCACTTGG
>Ga0307477_10000823_pt1 | contig 30276 bp, 19 predicted proteins | sample atmos_gasesECM2C_FD_203316 | JGI IMG/M metagenome (GOLD analysis project Ga0307477, IMG submission 203316) | Hardwood forest soil microbial communities from Morgan-Monroe State Forest, Indiana, United States - atmos_gasesECM2C_515 | ecosystem: Environmental > Terrestrial > Soil > Temperate...
GCGGCGCCGTAGCAGGCGCTGCCATTACCATCAAGGATGTGGAGAGAGGCATAACGCGCTCGTTGATTGCGGACGATGCAGGTCAATACGCCGCCCCAAACCTGCTACCCGGAAAATATAGCGTCCGCGTCGAGGCCAAAGGCTTTAAGTCGGTCGAACACTCCGATCTTTTGTTGGAGGTGGGCCAGGATCTCCGACTTGACCTCACCCTCCAGCCTGGTGAGCAAACAGAGAGGGTCGTCGTGAGCGCAGAAATCCCGACGCTGACTACCACCAACGCGACCCTTGGAGGAACGTTCAGCAACCAAACGATCAATGACCTGCCATTGAACGGTCGCAACTACCAGAACCTACTCACATTGCGGCCCGGAGTAATGATCTACCCCGGCGGCGGAGGATGGAGCCAGAGTGCCAACGACATTCGTCCCGAGGACAACACGTACATTGTGGACGGGCTGACCGATGACGAGCCCTTTTCCGCTTTGTCGGTCCTTAACGCGCCGGGCCTGGTAGGGGATGCAGTGACGGTGATTCCCATCGACGCCATCCAGGAATTTACGACCGTGCAAAACCCGAAAGCGGAATACGGATGGAAGCCGGGCGCGGTCGTTAATGTGGGGCTGAAATCCGGCACCAATAACCTTCACGGGACCGCTTACGCTTTTGGCCGCAGCGACGGATTTGATGCGCTCAACTACTTTGTACCGCAGACGCAACCGCTGAACTTCGAACAATTTGGCGCAACCGGCGGCGGGCCGATCATCAAAGACAAACTTTTTTTCTTTATGGGCTACGAAGGACAGCGGTACACCATCACAACTGTTTTGCCCTCGTTCGCGCCCTCTACCGTCACGGGCGCCGGGCCGGCGATAAGCATCCCGGATGCCGAGGCCGACTTGGCGCTCCACGGAATCGGGGCAGCCCAGCTGAGCGCGCTCAGTTCAAAGTTGCTGAGTTTGTTCCCCGCCAACACGTCAACATCGTCCGCGAGTGTCATTCTTCCTTTTGACAACGTAAATAGTTCCGACAGCTCCCTGGTAAAAATCGATTACCACATCAACGATCACCACACTTTGAATGGCACTTTCTACTACGCGCGTGACGATCAAGTGGCCGAGGATCAAGCCTATTTGAGTGCTCAATGGCTTTCGATACAGATCCAGAAACCGATTACAGGCAGCGGAAATTGGACTTGGACTCCAAATTCACGATGGGCGAATGAAGCCAGGTTCGGCTACCTCTACGACAACAAAACTAACACTTCGGTGGACCACAACGTCCCGGCAACAGTCTATGGCATCAACACGGGCGTAACCGATCCCCAGCGGTTTGGTATGCCGCAGATCAACATTAGCGGCTTCACTTTTTTAGGCGGCGGTCCGAACTGGCCTAAGTTTCAGGGGCCCGACGGCGTCTACCAGGGAATTGATAACGTTTCCTATCTACGAGGCAAGCATGCCTTCAAGTTCGGCGGCGATATCCGTTATTCCAGCGTCAATGAAGGCTCATTTCGTGGGGCCAAGGGACAGATTTTCTTTAATGGTTCCAATGGCGGAAATGCTTTTTCCGGTTCAACCCCACTCGAAGACTTCCTTGCCGGCGCTCCGGCACTTGGCAAGGTAAGTTTTGGGCCTCCCATGCGGCACGAAACCCAGTGGTCCTACGCGGGCTTCTTTCAAGACGATTGGCGCGTCACCCCGAATTTGACATTAAATCTTGGACTTCGCTACGAATACGTCAGCCCCATGAAGGAGGATCACAATCTCCTTGGCAACTTCGATAAGGCGCTAGGGGGTCTGGTGCAGGTCGGCAAACAGATCAGCAGCCCCTACAACGGCGATCACAACAACTTTGCGCCCCGCTTTGGCCTTGCGTGGGATATTTCAGGGAAGGGAAAGACCGTGGTACGGGTCGGGGCAGGCGTCATCTACGACACGTTGTCTATGGAAGCGTTGCTTGTCCAGGAAAACACCCAAAACGCCACGGCGATTGGCCTCGCTACCATTCCGACCGGAGCCACCATTGTCACCTGTCCCGCGACTACCTGCGGGGTAACCGGTGTCGTAGTTTCAACTCCAGGCAACGGCACAATTAAAGTTTCCTCGGTCAGTTTCCCGGGTCCACCCCTCCCCTCAAATGCACAGATTACGACAGGCTGGCAGAACAACAGCCCGACCGTGACTCTCTTTCCTCAGACTCCTCCCACGTGTGGAGATGGCGTGACTCCACCCGCGACGGTAACAAATCCCAATCCTGTATCAGACCCTCCGCCGTGTAACGTCCTGGGGATCGATCGAAATTTCCGCACGCCTTACCTCACTACATGGACTCTCGGCGTCCAGCACGCTTTCACGAATTCTCTGTCCCTGGACGTCGCTTACGTCGGCAACCATACCGGCAATTTAATGGGCATAAGGGACCTAAACCAGGCTGTCCTGATACCCGGCAGCGCCACACCCGGCCCCGGCCCTCTTAGCGCCAAGTTCCCGTATCTGGGAGCCATTAACTTTATGTCGAATCTCTATCGAGCGAATTACAATGGATTGCAAGTCACAGCGAGCCAGCGGGTCTCACATGGGTTGTCCTTTACGGCGGGTTACACCTACTCACACGGCCTCGACAATTCCTCCACGAATCAGAATCAATTCCTCCCCCAGGACAGCACGCATGCGGAACGTGAGTACGCGAGCAGCGACTACGACATGAGGCATCGCTTCACCTTCGCTCTTACTTATTCCATTCCCGGAAGGGAATTCCCTGGTCAACTGCTGAAGGGTTGGCAGCTTAATTCCATTGTGACTTTGCAGAGCGGACAGCCGTGGACGGTGAACGATACAGGCAACAACATTAGCGGGACCAGCGAAATGACAGACCGCTGGGATTTCGTTGGAAGTCCTTCGGACTTTCAATCCACGAACCACTCCATTCCGTTCTGCACCGGCCCTGGGGCCGGCGGCTGTACGGAAACCGCTCCGAGCGGCACAGTCACCTTCTCCGCTGCGCAATCTACGGCTTTTTTTAACGCCTGCTCGGCAGCAGCGGCGGCCGCGGACGTAGGAGCCCCCAGCGGCGCGCCGACCGCTACTGCGTCGCTTCTGGCGCTTGGCTGTTACGCGCAAGGCCACTCCGTCATGATTCCTCCCGCTGCGGGAACCTTTGGAACGATGGGCCGCAACTTGTTCCGCGATTCAGGTTTTCGCAACTGGGATTTGTCCGTGACCAAGGACTGGAAGTTTAAAGAACGGCTCACCGCCCAGTTCCGAGCCGAATTCTTCAACGTCCTAAACCATCCCAACTTCGCCAATCCCTACGGGGGCACGAGCGGGTATGGTCCCGGAAACTTTGACGATCCTTCGGTAACTTCGCAATTGGGCTGCGGTTGCGCAACACCCGACGTGGCGGCTGGCGACCCCGTGGTCGGGTCGGGGAGCAATCGCGCAATTCAGTTAGGCCTAAAACTCATCTTCTAGCAGTGATCCAACTGTCTGGAGTTCCGCGCTGCGATTGGATTTCGCGGCTCGTGCAATGTAGCGTGCCCGCTCAATGACCAGGGCGTCCCTTCGGGGCCTTAAACAGTGGCATCATAGAGAACTTTAATTGGGTTTAAGGCGGCGAGAACGCCCATGAATGGAGCTGCGCTCTCGCCTCTTCTTGAACAACAGGATGGAATCGGCTATGCGCCACTTGACGCAGAACACTATAACGGACGTCGTAATCAAATCATTTGATCGTGGTCAAGACGAACGCCTTAAATTCGTAGTTAGCCGGCTTGCCACTCACCTGCACCAATTTGCGAGAGAAACTAAGTTGACTCATGAAGAATGGCAAATCGGTTTGGACTTCCTGACTCGTGCCGGCCGCATCTGCGATCTCCGCCGAAATGAATTCATCTTGATGTCCGATGTTCTGGGCTTATCTTCGCTTGTTGACCTGCTGAATTCCTTACCGGGAACGACGGCGGAGAGCAATCTCGGGCCCTTCCACGCTGCGATGTCGCCGCTGGTTGATGTCGGAGCTGACCTCACCCGTGAGAATGAAGGCGATCCAGTCCTGCTCCAAGGGCGTGTCTTGGATTTGGATGGACACCCCATTCCTCGCGCAATGCTTGATTTCTGGCAAACAGCCGCAAATGGTCTCTATCCCGCACAGGACCCCGGTCAGCGTCCCGACAATTTGCGCTGCCGGATGCTTACGGACGATGAAGGAAACTACGCCCTTAAGGTCATTCGTCCGTCGCCCTACACGGTTCCCTACGACGGCCCCGTCGGGGACCTGCTCCGAGCGGGCGGAAGACATGCCTGGCGCCCAGCTCACTACCACTTCATTGTCAGTGCTTCGGGTTTCCGGTCCATTGTCACCGAGTTGTTCGATGCGGAGGATCGGTACATTGATGAGGACGCAGCTTTCGGCGTTCGCGATGGCATCGTCGTAAAATTTATCCGGAATGATTCCGCTAAAGAAGCTGCATCGCTGGGACTGAAATCGCCCTTTTATATTGTCAATTTTGACTTTCGCCTTCTAGCGGGTTGAGTGGAATCGAAGACAAGAGATTCTCAACGGCAAGTCCACGCAACAGGGCACTCTGCGCGTGCTCTGAAAGGACAACTATGAGCGAAGAACTCCTGGAAAAACTGGCGATCCGGGAAGTAATCGACAACTGGGCGATCTGGAGTGACGCCGGGGACTGGGAAAGATTCCGCACCGTTTGGCACGACGACGGCCGCATGTCGGCAACCTGGTTCCAGGGATCGGGCGAAGCATTCCTGCGGGCCCGGCGCAAAGGCTGGGAGCGAGGCGTGAGCATATTGCATTCGTTGGGTGGGAGCTCCATCGACATCGCCGGTAATCGGGCGATTGCCCAGACGAAGATGACCATCTCCCAGCGCGCCGTGGTGCACGAGGTATTGTGTGACGTTTTGTGCCATGGAAGATTCTATGATTTTTTCGAGAAGCGGAGCGGCCGATGGGGAATTGTGTTCCGGCAGCCAATTTACGAAAAGGATCGCATTGATCCGGTGGATTCCTCGAAGCCCCTGAAGCTTGATGCAAAACTCTTGGAGCGGTTTCCGGAGGGTTATCGCCATTTAGCCTATCTTCAGGTTCAAAATGGCTTCAAGATTGAAGGTGAAGAACGCCCGGGCCTCAGGGGACCTTCCGTTGAAGCGCTTTATGCCCGAGGGAAAAGATGGCTTGCCGGCGGGTCGCTATGAGCGATTCGGAGGCTTTTTGACTCGCTCCGTTATTGAATTTCGAATATTTTCTTTGGTGTTTTGTGAAGGCACTCGCCCGCGCCATCTCTTTCCAAGATGTAATTGTCACAGATAACCGTGAACAGCGAGGTTGTCGCATAGGCTGGATGCACGGACATGTTCATGTTTTCTTCCAGGATCATGTTCTCGTCTGCTCGGATGAGCGGCCGCTCGACCAAGTCATATCCCTGCGAATGGGAATAAAGACGCGTTTCCGGAGGTGCGCCTTTCCGTTTCATAAATTCGTCATGGGCCAGAGAGATCTCCCGGCACGACGCTCCGGGCTTGAATTTTCGCACCGTATATTCCTGGGCTTCCTTCACAATCTCGAATCCTTCGGTCAATTCTTGCGATGCCTTTCCCAAGACGATTGTTCTCGCCAGCTCCGTATAAAACCCGCCCACGCCATTGTTCTCGATCAGCAACGGCATATAGCTGCCGGTGCGGAACGTTCGCCCTTGAAAATGTCTTTGCGCAAAAAAAGCAGGCGCGCCGAGCTTTGCTGACATGCCGAGGAAAATTCCTTGCTCGCTTCCCAACAGATGGCCTTCATATTCTGCCAATGCGGTCACGTCGGAATCCCGCATGCCCGGCCTGATCCGCGACACGACCTTGCTGAAGACAAGATCCTGCATCTCCGCCGTCTTTTTGATCAGGCCAATCTCTTCTGGACTCTTGATGGCCTTGACGCGATCAATGAAATCCGTCTCGTCTGAAACCGTCGCTTTCCCGGAAAGCGCTTGCTCTATATGAGCGACAAATCCGTGGGGCATGGTATCCGCCGCCAGGAAAGCCACTCTTCGATATCCTCTTCTGAGCAAGACGCTGGACACTGCCCCTGCATCATATCTCTGCGTATAGTTTGCAGATGGAAACGCCGCGGTTGTGAGGATTTCTCCGACACCCGGGTTTTCCGGATCAGCCCCGCCCAACTCTCGCCGTTTCCCCTCGGAGCCATGTTCGACAATTGTCATCAAATCGGATGCGTGGAACACAACGGTGCGCGGATAAGCTGCCGGAATGTCTGTAAACCATTTGACGTAACCCCCGGTGAAGTCCTTCGCATTTTGCAGGACCAGGGCATCGAGGCCGCGCTCTTTCATGTGCTCGCGTACCAGCTTCCAGCGCCTTTCGAGCTCCTGAACAGAAATTTTCGACATCTTTCGATCGTTTATTTCCATGCTGATTCCCAACCCAGACCGCACTGAGTCACGGTCAAAAGGTTCAAACTGTTGCGCTTTCCGTTCCAGACCGGAGTCGCCTGGAGGAGTTGCGCAAGAAAAATGCTGCACCGGCGGCGATCAGCGAAGGAACCGCGATCACGAATAGTATCTCTCGCGTGGCCCACTGCAGCGACAAGAGCAGACCGCCGATCAGCGGCCCGACAATCTGGCCGATTCGCCCGATTCCGAGCGACCAACCAATCCCGCTTGAGCGCATTGCCGTAGGATAGTTTGTGGAGGCGATTGCGTTGGCTGTGTTTTGCGCTCCAAAAGTGAAGAATCCGGCGAAGAAGGTTGCCAGCATTGCAAGCACCGCCACATTTCCGGAAATGCCCACGGCTGCGATGCAGCTTCCGCTGAAGATATAGGAAATGGCCAGAACAAAGTAAGGATTGAACTTGTCGCAGAGCGGCGCGATGGCCAGGCCGCCTGCAATGCCGCCGAAATGTAAAAGCGAAGCAACGATGATCGCTTGATGCTCGGAAATTCCCGCCTTATGCAGCACCGTTGGCAGCCAGCTATTCAAGAAAAACAGTTCCAAGAGCGACATAAAGAACATGATCCACAATGGAACGGTTACCCAGCTTCGTCCTTCCTGGAAGAGTTGCACTACAGGGAAGCCTGCCTTCTTCTTCTCGGTTACGAAACGGACCTCCTGAGGGAAGATCAACCGCGGGTTCATCCGGAGAAGTGTGGCACCTATGAGTTTGTCTTGCTTTCCTCGCTGCGAGAGACCTTGCAGTGATTCCGGCAAGCTCCAGAATAGCAACGGCGCCAGAAGTATTGGCAGCAAGCCCCCCACCACGAATACCGCACGCCAGCTATGACCCAGCAGGATATATGCGGTGGTTGGTCCCGCGACTCCCGAGCCAATCGAAAACCCGAACCAGGTCATGAGCACAAGTGTTACCTTAAACTGCTTAGGCATAAAGTCAGCTGTAAGAGCAAGCGCATTCGGGACAACGCCGCCTAACCCCAGTCCAGTAAAAAACCGCATCCACATTAATTCGCGCACGGTGTTCCCTATGGACGTCGCTAAGCTGCAAAGTCCGAAAAAAAGAATACAGCCGATGATCACCGGCTTGCGTCCCACGCGGTCGGCAAGGGGGGCAAATGCCAGTGTGCCGAGAATGGCTCCGAGACCGCCGGCAGCGAAAACCAAACCGAGAGCGCCGGGCTTAAGCGCCAACGCCGCGCTCAGCCTGGGTGCAACGTAGCCGATTGCCTGGGTATCGAAGCCGTCGAAGAACATAGCCGAAGCGCACAAGAGCAGCACCCAGATTTGGAAGCGGCCAATCCGCTGTTGATCGATCAGTTCCGCTACGTTCACCAGCGGCTTCGACGGGGAAATGGCTTCCGGGCTCATTCTCGGGCTCTCCAAATTCAGTTACAAACGTATTTTGTCCTGAAAACAGCCCGAATTACTTGGCGAAAATCAGTAGCCTCAAAGTCCCAGGCACGACCGTCGGGTAAGGATGAGGATTCTCGGGTGTCGGCGGGGTTGGTTTCAGATCTGCCGTCACGAGGTATACGTTGTGGGTTTTAGGGTCGATTTCCAGCGTGCGCGCGCCGATCTCTGTCGCCACGTTTTCGATTACCGTGTACTTATCCGGCGCGTCTTCGTGGATCACGGTCAGCGTTCCATCACCATTCGAGCTAAATGCTAAGGCTGTCCCTGGATCGAAGCGATTCGCATCGACTCGCCCTCCGATCGGCGGGGTCGCCACGACCTTACCGGTCTTCGTATCCAGGACCGCCATCATCTTGTTGTGACACCCGATGAAGAGGCGGGAATGTTCCGCATCAATCGCCATTCCCGCAGGCTCATCGCACGGCGCTACTGGCCAGCGCTTTGATACCTTGAGCCCGCGCGAGTCGATCGCAACCACTTCATTCTTGTCTTCGATGTTCACGTACACGCCGCCGGCACCGTCAGCGGCCGCGAATTCGGGTTTCCCTCCCAGCGCGATCGTTCCGTCAATCTTTCCGGTTGCCGCGTCAATCGCCGTGGAGTCCTGGCCCTTTCCATTGAAGGTGAAAACGCGATGCGAAGCGCGGTCGTAGATGATCGCGTCCGGCGCCTTGCCGGTCGAAACCGAGTCCAGTGGCTTGAACGTCTTCAAATCGAAGATGGTTACACTGTCTGTCTCGCCGTTGCTGGTGAAGCCCCGGTTGGAATCCTCCACCACCGCTACTCCGTGCACCCCTCGAATCTTTGCGTCCACCACGTCGCCCACGAGTTCGCCGCTGTCCGCGTCGATAACCATCACGTGCGTGTTGTGAGTGACGAAGAGGTGTCGCGCCGATGTGTCGATCGCAAAGTAGTCCCAGAATCCTTCGCCGCCGAGGTGCACTTTCTTGACCAGGTGGTATCCGGAAGGACCGGCCGCGGCAGATGTGTTTCTGTTTGAGACGAAAAACCAGACACTTCCCGCAGTCAGAAATAAGATAACCGCGAGTCTCGAAGTACCGTATAGGGCTTTCATCTTTCATCCTCCGGTGAGGTGATTCCTTTGTCAATCTCCCGTCTTCCTATGTGACGGCGAGGGCTGTCGCAGAATTCAGCTTGTGGCCGCCCCCGCTGCGCTTTGGTAGGTTGATCAGGCAACATTCACGAGGTCTTTGTTCCACAACATTTTAAATTGCTGACTGGCAACTCGAGCGAGCACCGTAATCTGACCTGCGGATGTTCAGTGGCTCCAGCCGGTTGTGCTGTCAGTCCACGAGATTCCGCTGGAAAGTATGGAGAATCTTGACTCGGCACGGCGCGAGTGTACACTGAACGCGTCAAAAAGTGTACATGTTCAACTTTTGGCGGACTTGGCGCATTATGGCTTAAGTCGCCGGCGAAAAATTACAGCACTTGTGAGTTTTTAGATTTTTCCGGCAGGGAATATGCCTTTCAGCATGAAAAAACTGATGGCTGAACTCACCGGCCGAAGTCCCGCCGCGGGACCAGTGTTCGATCCGCCAAATCTTACTCCCCTGCGCAAGCCCGTTGCGGAATCAACGGTCGGACTATTCGTGAGTTGTGGCGCTCAGATGCCGGAGGACCCTCCGCTAGGCGAAACCGAGGATATATCCTTCCGGCTCGTTCACCGCGACACGCCCCTTTCGGAACTCGTCCTCTCCCACAAGACTGCCGTGCGCAAGTGGGCAGACGAAGACCTTAACGTTGCCTATCCGTTGGATCGCTTGAAGGAACTTGAGGCCGAAGGTGCGATCGGAAGGCTCGCGCACACCGCTGTCTCCATCGTAGGATCCATTCACCGGTTCACCGAGCTGATAGGAATGACCGTGCCGGCGGTCAAACTGATTTACGATTCACAAGGTGTCGATCTCGTTCTATTGTTCCCTTTTTGACCAGCGTGCCATCAGTCCGTGGGACTGATTGCCAGGGCATTCGAGGCGCGAGGACTTCCGACCTTGAGTATGAGTGTGCTTTGGGAGGCAAGCGAGAGCGTCAAACCGCCACGGACTTGCTTTCTCGATTTTCCACTGGGTTGCCCGGTGGGCAAACCGCATCACGCGCTGCAGCAACGCGAAATCTTGCGTGCCGCTTTGGAACTCGCGCCGCAATTTGACCCGCAGCACTGGGAGATTAAGACGCTCCCGTTTCAGTGGTCTCTCGATGGCAGCCGCGAATGGGAACAGGAAGTCTACGAACTCTACCGCGGCGGCGGAATCAAGACAGTCCTCGCGCATCAACAAGCCCATCGGATTCAGGGTGACTCACTCGAAGGACGCGAGCGAGAGTTCGTCATCAAATGCAACTGCTGACGGGCAGGCAGTCAAGCCGCAATTTATGGTTGAACGAGTTCCACTTGAGGCGTCCTGCAAAGCCGATTAGGTAGAACATATTCGGCAAGGACAGGCGCAAGATCATGAAACCTGCGTAAAACATCGACACCCTACGGTGCCGTGGTCTTCAAAAGTCTGGGCACTAATCGGGAAAATGGCGCGCCCGGGGAGATTCGAACTCCCGACCCTCTGCTTAGAAGGCAGACGCTCTATCCAACTGAGCTACGGGCGCACAACTTAATCCAATTCTAAGGCAGTTCGAATTCGGTGCCTACAAACTTTCTGCCTGTCGTGCCAGAAATCTCCGGTTCTGGAGAGCCGAAAGGGCACGTCAGCGCCACGCGAAGTCAACGAGCTGCGGGGGCCTGCGAAAAAGGGGATTTGCAAAGCTCATCACCGTCCGGCCGCACGCGTTCAAAAAGCAATCGACTATTCGGCACCGAGAAACGCGTAACGCAGCAGGAAGAGGAAGCTAAGGACCCAAATGAGCGGACTTATTTCGCGATGTCTGCCCGTGCCGATCTTGATGAAAGTGAACGATAGCAGTCCGAGACTCAATCCGGTGGCAATGCTGAACGTAAGCGGCGTAGCCACGAGCGTGAGAAACGCCGGGAAGGCGTCGGTGAAGTCACCCCAACGCACCCGCGCGACCGCTCCGCACATCAAGGCACCCACGAGAATGAGCGCTGGCGCCGTGGCATACGACGGGATGGCGGTGACCAGCGGCGCGCAGAACATCGCCGCAAGAAACATCGCCGCGATGACCACATTCCCAAGCCCCGTGCGTGCGCCTGCGGCAACGCCCGCGGCACTCTCAATGTAACTGGTGACCGTGGACGTGCCCGTTAGTGCGCCGAACATGGTGCCGAACGCGTCCGCAAGCAATGCCCGGCTGGCGCGCGGAAGTTTACCGTCGCGCAGAAAACCGCCCTGCTCGCAAACGCCGACGAGCGTCCCGACGTTGTCGAACAAATCGACAAAGAAGAACACGAAGATGAGATCGCCGAGGCCAATCTTGGCGGCGGCGCGGAAATCGAGCTTGAGCAACGTGCCCGATGGATGAGACAGCGAGAAGAAATGCGTGGGCCAGTGGCTGAGCCCGAGAGGAATGCCGGCCAGCGCGATGGCGACAATTCCGAGCAGAATGGCGCTGCCGATGCGCCGCGCCATGAGTATCGCGATGAGCAAAAGTCCTGCGGCAGCGAGAAGCACTTGGGGATCTGAAGCTTTGCCGAGACCAACAAAGGTTGCAGGATTCGCGACGATGATCTTGGCGTTGCGCAGACCGATGAAGGCGATGAAGAAGCCAATACCCGCGGCGGTGCCATGTTTGAGGCAATCGGGAATGCCGTTCACGATCTGCTCGCGAATGTTGGTGAGCGTGAGGAGCAGAAAGAGCAAGCCGGAGAGAAAGACGACACCAAGAGCAGTCTGCCAGGGCACTCCGCGGCCGATCACGATCGAATACGTGAAGTACGCGTTGAGCGACATGCCGGGAGCGAGAGCGATCGGATAGTTTGCCCAGAGTCCCATGATCAGCGTCGCGATCGCAGAGGATATGCATGTGGCAAAAAGGACTCCTTCGACGGGCATCCCAGCCTCGGAGAGAATCCGCGGGTTGACGACCACGACGTATGCCATCGTCATGAAGGTCGTAAGGCCGCCGAACAACTCGCGGCGCACCGTTGTGTCGTTTTCCCGGAGATGGAAGATGCGCTCAAGCAAGCGGCGTTCCCCCTGAAAAAATGAGCGCCACTATAGGCCCTGAGAGCGACGGCGTCAATGCTGCTTCCTGTGGTGGCCAGATCTGTGCTGACGGTGCCTTGAGATTTCCGATCTAGACATCTCCGTGGAAGAGCAGGTTATCGCTGCCCAACAACACGGGCTGCACTAAGAACGCTGCAACCGCGGCGCAGAGGCCGGCAAACTATCGAAATGCATTCATCATTTCACTCGTGTGAGTCTTCGCCAGCTAGTGCCTTAGGACTTTGCTCATCCTGGTGAAAGAATTCATCGATGAGCGGAGTTCCTCGATTCATAAATCCGTTTCATCCGCGCCGGTAAATAAATCGTTCATGGCGTCTGTGTCCCCTTGCGCCGCCCCCGCGCGACCTGTATCGTAGGCCGCGATTATTCCATCCCCACTCGGCCGAAGGAAGAGCCCCTCTTACATGGAACAACCCGCACTGGTCCACACTCAAACGGGAGGCTACGGTTTGCGGCGCGAGGTGCTGTCGCCAATGGAGACGCTGGCGCAATCGGTCTCCACGATGGCGCCAACTACCACTCCGGTCGCCACCATTCCGCTGGTCTGCGCGCTGGCTGGGAATGGCACATGGTTCGCGTATTTGCTGGCTACCGGGGCGGTGCTGCTGGTTGCGCTGTGTATCGGGCGGTTTGCACGCTATTCGGCGTCGCCGGGCTCGCTCTACACCTACGCCGCGATGATCCTGCCGCCATGGCTTGGGGCCACCGCCGCCTGGAGCCTGGTGCTCGCGTACGTGGCCACAGGATCAAGCGTCATCGGCGGCTTCTATCACTATGCGAATCTGCTGCTGCACGATGCCTCGGGCCACCCGGTGTCTGCCGTGCTTCTCTCCCTAGGTGTCACAGGCGTTGCCATGTGGATCGCGTGGCGCGACGTGAAAATTTCAGCGCGGCTGATGCTGTGGATCGAAGCCGTTTCCGTGATGCTGATCTTGACCGTGGTCGTGCTGGTGCTGGCGCGGTACGGGAATCATTGGGACGGGGCGCAATTGCGTCTGCGGGGCATGACGGGCAGCGGCTTGCGGCTCGGGCTGGTGCTGTCACTTTTCAGCTTTGTGGGATTCGAGAGCGCCACGACGCTGGGGGCCGAGGCGCGCAACCCGCTGAAGACGATTCCACGGGCGGTGATCCAGAGCGCGCTTCTCGCTGGAGTGGTATTCACGGTCTGCGCCTACGCCGAAGTGCTCGGCTTTCGCGCCGCCGGGCAAGACTTGGGAACCAGCCCCGCCCCTATGCACGTGCTGGCCAGCGTGGGTGGCGTGCCGATGCTAGGCCTGCTGATCGATCTTGGCGCGCTAGTGAGCTTGTTCGCCGGGACGCTGGCGTGCGTCACTGCGGCGGCGCGCGTGCTGCTGCTGATGTCCCACAACGGCCTCGCGCACGGCGCGCTGCGCAGAACGCACGCGCGCAACGAAACGCCCCACCGGGCGGTCCTTGTTACCGGCGCAGCCGCGGTGCTTCCCGTGGTCGTGCTGGCGGCACGCGGAGCCAGCGGGCTGGACGTGTACGGTTGGTTGGGGTCGCTGGCGACCTACGGCTTCATCGTTACCTACGCTCTGGTGTGCGTCGCGCTGCCGGGCTATTTGCGTCTTCACCATGCATTTCGCCCCGGCGCGCAGATCATCCCGTGGCTGGCCTGCGCTGCCATGTTGCTGGCGCTTGCGGGCAACCTCTACCCGGTGCCGGAAGGGCCGTACGGCAAACTGCCTTACATTTATCTTGTGTACTTGGGTGCGGGCTTGCTGTGGTTTCTGATCAGCGGCCGGAAAAGAAAAGCCGCCCTCGCTGAAAATTAGGGCTGCCCCTCGGCCTCGGGCCGCGCTACCAGCAGCAGCACGAGGCCGATGACGGTGAACATCCGGAAGGCGGCGTCTTGACCGTTCCAAGTTTTCGACTGCCACATCAGGAACCACTCGCCGCCGACGCTGAGAAAGGCGACGAGCCACATCAGGAGGCTAAGCGTGAGCGCCGCGATGGCGACGCGCTTGGCCTGATGAAATTCCGCCGCGGTTGCACGCAGGGCGCGCGCAAGCCGCAGCCCGCCCCACCAGCAGAGAAGCGTCGTCACGATTTCCCAGGCGATGATCAAAAGATAGAAAGCCGTGTGCCACGCCGGCTGGTTCAGGGCGCGCCACATGCCGTGGTTACCCGGAAAAGTGGTGTCCATCATCAGCACATGGCGAATGAACTGGTAGTTGGAGCTATAGTCGGTGAGGTTGTTAAGCACCACCAACGAATAGTAGAGGGCCACTGCAAAAACCAGCGAGGTCTTGGCAGCGCGCAGCGTCATGGTTTTTCCTGCGGAGAATAAGTCTGAGAGTAGGCACGAATAGCGCCGATGGTCGCATTGTCGGATCCGGGATTGACGGGCATCGCTGCGTGAGGGTTCTTCGCTTTCGGATCGCGCACATAGGCGGCGAAGTACTCAGGCGAGCTGACAGCCCAAGCCGACAGCCTCAACCAACTTCGTCGCATGACACATGCTAGCTCACGCCTGCCCGAGCGCAAGGAAAAAATATCCGGGGCGTAAGTTCGGCCGGCCCGGCCGGGCACTTATCATTAAATTATTTCCACAGCGTCTGCTTCCTTGGCATCTCACTTGTGCGCAAAGCTGTGCTAGGATGTGCGCCAGGAATTCCGGTTCTGTTTCGAAAAATAGGAAAAATCGATATGCGCAAGCGAAAGAATGCGTTTCGATTCCAAATGGAATTGGAATAGTTTCCTTTCAGTGTTTTTGAGCTGACGAGCTGGCCGAGCGGCGCCGGGGACCTCGGACCACAAGAAACCACAGGGCTTGGACAGCGTTTGGCTTGGGGAGTTCGGTCAGTTGTAACTCGACAATTCCAGGAGGCTTGCACCGAGATGACGAAAAAATTCAGACTCTCCGTGTTTTTCTTCTCCTTGTTTCTCTGTATGGCGCTTGCGTTCGTTCCGCCCGCGCTGGCGCAGCGCACCCTCGGCGGCATCACCGGCACCGTTACGGACAGTTCGGGCGGAGTGTTGCCGAACACAACCGTGACGATCGTGGGCGATCAAACCAAGCTGACGCGTACCCAAAAGACCAACGATACCGGCGCGTATGATTTCGTGAACTTGCCCATCGGGACATACACTTTGACGTTCACGCACGATGGATTTCAGACCTTAAGGATTCCTTCCATCACTGTGCAGGCGGACCGCACCGCGACCCTCAGCCCGACGCTCAAGATCGGCGAAGTGGGCTCCACCGTGACTGTCGAAGCCACGCCGCTGATGAACTCCGAAGACACTACCAACGGCTACATTTTGGAAAAGGACCAGATCGAATCGCTGCCGTTGCAGACGGGCAGCTTCACGGGGATGGCCATTCTTTCGCCCGGAGTGAATGCGGAGCTTTCCGGCGGGTCGGGCGTCAACAACGGGTTGGGCAACCAGCCCATTTGGGCGAACGGGCAGCGCGACACCAGCAATACGTTTCAGCTAAACGGGGTGGACGCCAGCAACCTGTTCAATGGCAAGAGCACCAGCGCCGTGGCTTCGGCACGTGTCGTGAACAACACCGGTCTCGGCGGATCGGCGAGCCTTTCGAGCACGACAGCGGCACCCCTGCAGAGTTCTGCCGCGCCCTATCTGGCCATCGGCCAGGCGCTGCCGACTCCCGCTCCGGAGACCATCGAGGAATTTCGCGTAAACACCTCGATGTACGACGCACAGCAGGGTTCCACCAGCGGCGCGCACGTGGACATGAGCACCGCCTCCGGCACCAACGACCTTCACGGCAGTGCCTATATCCATCGTGGGACTGACGCGATGAACGCGGCTCCCTTTTTCTACAATGCGGACCCCAACATCCCTGCAAGTGAAAAAGTGCCTCAGCAACACCGCTATACAGCCGGCGGTACACTGGGTGGGCCCATCATCAAGAACAAACTCTTCGGCTTCCTCAGCTACCAACATGTCCACAATTCCGACCAGGAGATCGGCAGCTCACGCAACGTGGTCCCAGCCGGACTCACGAACGACCGCAGCCCCGCGGCCCTTGCCGCTCTCGTCAACGGCAGCACCCCCTGCGCGAAGCCCCCATGTAACTTCCCATCCTCAGCGCTGGTCAATCCAACAGTCCTCCCTCCCGCAGCTCCCGGATATACTACGGGCGACATCAATCCCATCGCTTTCGGCCTGCTGAACTATAAACTTCCCAACGGCCAGTACCTGATTCCTTCTGCTGGGTCTTTCACACCGACGATCAACTACCCGGAAAACACCTTCACGACCGGCACGGCGTATTTCCTTGCCGATCAGGTGGTTTCCAATCTGGACTGGATCGTGAATCCGAAAGACACCTTGGCGCTGAAATATTACTACCAGCACGACCCGACTATCGCTCCCTATGCCTACTCCGGCTCCCCAGGTTTCACCCAGCACTTGGATGCCGGCAGCCAGGTGGCTTCGCTCACCAACACGCAAACGCTAAAGCCCAACCTAAGCGTCGTGGAAGTCTTTGGCTTTATTCGAGAAAAGGTCTATAGCACGATCGGGCAGCCTTTTACGCCTCAGCAGTTAAGCGCCTACGTGCAGCAGCTCACGGGCTTACCCGCGTCCCAGGCGACCTTTAACACGTTCGGCTCTACTTTCTTCCCCGGCATCTCCATTGTCGACGATTTTGGTAACTCCGCGCCTTACAATGTGCATTCTGTCCCCAGTGCCGGCACGAACATCGGTAGCGGCTCCAATTCCCAGAGCGCCTTTACCGGGGTCTTCCAAAACCGCTTCATGCCCTCGGCGAACGCTATCTGGACCCTGGGCAAGCATACACTGACGTTCGGCGGCAGCTTCTCCTACACGCAGCTCAACACCCGGGATCAAAGGACAAACAAAGGGGTAATTGCTTTCGCCGATTTCTCGCAGTTTCTGCAAGGCTTGGAGACCTTTTACACTACCACCGGGTTCGTCACCACCGCGTTTCTCCAGGGCGACGCCAACCGCTACTATCGGTCCAAAGATACCGGCCTGTATGTGCAGGACAAGTTCCAGGTTCGATCCAACCTCAGCCTTACGGCGGGCCTGCGCTTCGACGACCACGGGGGTCTCACCGAAAAGTATGGCCGCTTCTATAATTTCGATCCTTCCCGGTACAGCTACGACGCGGCTTCCGACACCATCACGTCCAGCGGCTTCATCATTGCCGGCAACAATAAGCTCTTCCCCACCAAGGGCGTCAGCGATTCCACGCTGACCGGCAGGCAATGGGGCCTTGCGCCTCGCTTGGGATTGGCGTGGAGCCCGAAGAGATTTAATAACAAAATCGTCGTCCGCGCGGGCTGGGGCATGTACTACGATCGCGGCGAGCTATTCACCTACCTTTCGCCAGGCGTCGCCTTCGGGGTGATTGCCGGCGGACCCTTCGGCGTCAACCAAGCTCCGCCATTCGTGAATGCACAGTATTGCGCCGTCGGAAGTTTTTACGAGGGATTCATTCCTACGTGTGATCCCAATCCCACGAACCCAAAGGGCGGCTCGTTCAGTAATCCCTGGGGAGCGACGCTCCAGCCTCCTCCGACCGGCGATCCGTCCACGATTCTTTCGCTTTTGCCAAATGCGGCGGCCATCAAGAATGGAGCGTCTCTGTTTGCTTTTGCGAATTACAATCGCGCCAACAAACTGCCTTACACCTTCAACCAGATCCTCGATATTCAATGGCAGCCACGGAATGACCTCTCCATAGAGGTTGGCTATGTCGGCAACCTGGGACGCCACGGGGTGATTCCCATCCCATTCAACCAATCCCAAATCGCCACCCCCAGCCGTCCCATACATGGCCAGTCTTGGACGTATGGATATCAGGTGCAGCAGCCCGGTTGCGTTGCTTCCGCCGCAAATAACTTTAACTGCGGCATTTTGCTTCCCGACGGCACCCAGATGTTGTCGACCGCCGAGGGCGGGAACGTGGACCTCCGTGTTCCCTTCATAGGCTATTCGTCGGAGTCCGAGTCCTACACTGCGGCCGGCATCTCGGCCTACAACGCGCTCCAAGCACACGTTGAAAAGAGGCTGAGCCATGGGCTGCAGGTTGGGTTTTCCTACACCTTCTCCCACGCTACCGATGAGCAAAGCGGCCTAGGCCTCTTCTACAATGGCAACAACCCCCTAAACCTTCGCTCCGGGTACGGATTGGCTGACTTTGACCGTAAACACGTCATCAACTTCACGTACCTCTACCAATTGCCTAATTTCTTTGAAGTTTCATCCCTTAAGGGCAAGCTGGCCAATGGGTGGGCCGTCCAGGGTCTCACCATCATCCAAAGCGGGCAGCCCTATAGCATCGTCGACTACTCAGGCGCTGTTGGCAGCATCTTCTACGGCGCCAACGACGGCATCACCAATCCGGTCGTTCCGCTGGTGAGTAGTTGCCCGCCGTCGAAAGCTCTGACGGGTCACAGCGGCGCAACCGACGGCTTACCGGCTCTTAATGCGGCTTGTTTCACCTTGCCGCTTCTAAGCCCCGGTGATCTGGGCGGCGCCATCCCTCCCGGCGACACGTATGAGACCAATTTCACGACGGGACAGCGCAACATCTTCCGGCAACCCTGGCAACGGCGTGCGGACGTCTCGATTGTCAAGGCGACGCGGTTGACGGAGCGGTTTTCGGCAAAGTTCAGCTTTGACATCTTCAACGTGACCAACACTGCCAGCTTTGACATCCCTGTCGATAACGTCTCCCAAAACCTGTTTTTCAGCGGCTTCCCGGTCTTCGGGACGCCGCCGCGGCCTACGAGTTGCACCTCCAGTAATGTGGGCTTTTATTCTTGTGCCACCGCGAGCGGCCTGGGCATCGTGAACAAGACCATCGGCAGCCCGCGGCAGATACAGATGGCGCTGCGGCTAGCCTTCTAAGCCCTTCGGATTGGACGCCTATTGTCCTTCCGACTTGCGGACCTTGGCGTAACCCGGCTTGATTACGGAGTAGATGAAATCGCAACGCTGGTCGTAGGGCAGGAAAGCGCTCTTCATCGCGTTGATGGTGATCTTTTCGAAGTCCTCCAAGGATAGACCAAAGGTATCCCCGGCAGCCTCGAATTCTTTGCTCATGGTCGTGTCGCTCATCAAGCGGTTGTCGGTGTTTAGGGTGACGCGAAATTTCTCCTGATATAAAATCTTAAAAGGATGTTCGGGCAGGCTTCTTGCGGCCCCCGTATGGACGTTGCTGAGCAGGCAAATCTCCAACGGAATCCTTTTGTCCAGAACGTATTGCGCGAGGTCGCCCAATTTCACTGCCCTGCCGTCCGCGACGGCGATGTCGTCGATTAATCGTGTCCCGTGTCCGATGCGGTGCGCTCCGCAGTATTGAATGGCCTGCCAGATCGATTCCTTTCCAAATCCCTCGCCGGCGTGAATCGTGATGTTGAAATTCTGTCGCTGAATATAGTGGAAAGCGTCCACATGCTTTTTGGGAGGATGACCGCCCTCCTCACCTGCCAGATCGAATCCCACAACTCCCCGCTCGCGAAAGTCAACGGCGAGTTCGGCCATTTCGAGCGACACCTCCATATTGCGCATCGCGCAGATGATTAACCCCGAAGAAATTCCAACGTCCTTTCGGCCCCGCTCCAAACCTTTCAGCACGCTGGCGACTACTTGCTGGTGGCTTAATCCATTCCGAGTATGAAAAATCGGAGCAAAGCGAGTCTCAAAATAGACCACGGCATCCCGGCTCAGGTCCTCCGCTTGTTCATAAGCCACTCGTTCGAGCGCCTCTTCGGTTTGCATCACAGCGATCGTGTGTGCAAAGCCTTCCAAGTACTTTGGCAGACTTCCCTGGTTCGCCCCTTGGTGGAACCAGCGCGCCAGTTCTTCCGGATCTTGGGTGGGTAGTTGGTCGTATTTTGCGTTCCTCGCCAACTCAATTACCGTTTTCGGTCTTAACACGCCGTCCAGGTGCTCGTGCAACACAACCTTGGGGAGACTCTTTAATATTTCGCGATCCAGCTTCATGGAGCTCTCCGGTTTCCTAATTCGCCGCGATCACCGTCACAGGATAAAACACTTTCGGCCCATGGATGCGTAATCGTGTAACGGTCTCGCCCCGGAATTTAGATTTTGCCGAGAATAGCAGCTTGCGTCGCACTGCGCTTGGGAAAATGACTGCGACTGTGCTCAATGAAAATCTCCGCAGCTTACCCGGCCACGCGTTGCACGAACTTCGTTATCGCCGCGAGCGTCGTTCTCTGTTGATCCCGGTGCGGCGCATGCCCGCACTCCTGCAAAACCAAAGACTCGGTACCCGGCACGCGCTTTTTGATCGCTTCCACCTGCGCTAGCGTGCCGTACTCATCGTCCACCCCTTGAATCACCAAAACCGGACACGCAATGTCATCCAAGAACTCTTCGATATTCCAGGAACGAAACTGCGGGTCGAGCCAGATATCATTCCAGCCCCAAAATGTCTCATCCACGTGATCGTGGTAGCGACCCAGCTTCTTCGCCACGTCCGTCGTCTGGTACGTCGCGCCTATTTTCGCGATGCTTCTTACCGATACCTCCTCAACGAAAACGTGCGGCGCCTCGAGCACCAACGCGCTGGGTTTTTGTGCCGCCCTCGCCGCATACAGGATGCAAATAGAGCCACCATCGCTATGGCCCAGCAGAATCGGTGATCGAATATCCATTCGCTCGAGCAGTTCTGGCAATACCACGTGCGCCTCATGGTGCATAAAATCTACTCCGCGCTTCTCCGCCAGCCGTTCGGATTTCCCGTGCCCATAGCGCGAATACACCAAGACACCGCAGCCTGTCGCTTCCGCGATCCGCTCCGGAAAATCCCTCCACATCGAGACGGACCCGAGCCCCTCGTGCACCATGACAACCGTCGTGCCTTTTCCACTCGGCGGGTACCGCAGCGTTTCCAGCCGCTTTCCGTCCACGGTAACAAAATCTCTTTGCGCGCGCGGTTCCGGCAAATTAGGCTCTCCCGGAGCTTTTACTCTTTTCATCGGCCGACGCGCGAAGCACGTTGCGCCGGATCTTGCCCGTAGCGGTTTTCGGCAATTCCTCAACAAATTCAATCCACCGCGGATACTTGTATGGCGCCAATCGGTTCTTCACGAATTCCTTCAGCTCTCCCGCAAGCGCCGAACCTTGCACCACGCCCGGCTTCACCACAACAAACGCCTTGGGTTTCACCAGCTCATTTTCGTCCAGAGCGCCGACCACCGCCGCCTCCAGTACCGCTTCGTGCGAGATCAGCGCGGACTCCACCTCCATTGGCGAAACCCACAGACCGCTCACCTTCAGCATTTCGTCGGAGCGCCCGCAATACACGTAGTCCCCGTGCGTGTCTTGGCGGAATCGATCCCCGGTTTTGACCCACTCTCCCAGAAACGTGTTCTTCGTCTTCTCCGGTTTGTTCCAGTATCCCGCCGCCGCACTCGGCCCCGAAACATGCAAATCGCCCATCTGACCTGGCTTCACGTCTCGGCCGCTCTCATCGACGATTCGCACCTTGTATCCCGGCACTGGTTTGCCGGTAGTCCCGTAGCGGCACGAGCCCGGACGGTTCGAAATAAAAATGTGCAGCATTTCCGTGGATCCGATTCCGTCGACAATTTCCACCCCCGTGCGCGCTGCCCATGAACGGCCAATCTCCCCCGGCAGCGCTTCTCCGGCCGAAGTGCAGAGCCTCAGCTTCAATTCCTCGCGAGCTGGAAACTCCTCGCACACCAGCAGAGAGCTGAACAACGTCGGAACTCCGCAAAATATCGTCGGCTTGTGTTTTCGCAACATCTCGCAGACAACCTTCGGCTGCGCCCGCCCCGAATGCAGTATCGTTGTGGCGCCTGCCGCCAGCGGGAACGACAGCGCATTGCCCAACCCGTACGCAAAAAACAATTTCGCCGCCGAATAGACAACGTCCTCTTCCCGCATCCGCAATACTCTTCGCCCGAACAATTCCGCCGTGCGCGCCAGACTGGCTTGCCGATGCACGGCTCCCTTCGGCTCGCCGGTCGAGCCCGAGGAGTAGAGCAGGAAGCAGGTGTCATCCGCGCGCGTTGACGCAGTCTGTGCCGGGCCGCGGTTGGTCTCCATCAACTGGGATAACTCAGGATATTCAGATGGATCTCTGCCGGAGGCGATAACGCGTCCGCGCCAATCGCAAATTCGGATTGCCTCCATGAGGCGCGGGAGCAAAGATTCCGAAATCACCAGCGCTTTCGGCTCGCTGTCGCGAAGAATGTATGCGTAGTCGGCTGCCTGAAAGAGCGTATTGATCGGAATCGGCACAATCCCCGCCTTAATCGCGCCCAGAAAGCAAGCAGGGAAGTCGATCGTATCGAGCAGACAAACCACGACGCGGTCCCCGGGTCGTATCCCTTCCCTCAGCAGCGCATTCGCACACCGATCCACGCGCGACGCAAGTTCGGAATAGCTATAGTTCCCCGACTCATCGATGTACGCAATCTTTTTTCCGCGCCCCGATTTCAGGTTGCGCTCAATCAGATCCTCAGCGGCGTTGTACCATGCCCGCCCCGAACGAAAACCCGCGGACGTCATTTCTTGAGCCATGCTGACTGAATCACCCCGGCCTCATTACTACCACAAGTTCCCGCCACTTTTTTAGCGCCAACGGCCTTTCTTTGCCCCCGCTCGCACCCCGTTGACTTTTGCACTGCCCGCGAACCGCAGTTTGCTCAACATGAACACTTCGGCTTCCTGCTAAAATATGTCCATGAATCTGGCCGAAACTCTCAGTCTCGCCCTGGGCGCTGGATTTTCTTCCGGCCTGAATCTCTACGCCACCGTTGCGACGCTCGGCCTTCTCCAGCGCTACGGTGTGATTCATCTTCCATCCTCGCTCGAAATTCTCGCGCATCCCTGGGTCCTCGGGCTGGCCGCCGCGCTCTACCTTCTCGAATTCTTCGCCGACAAAGTGCCCTACGTAGACACCATTTGGGACGCGGTTCACACCTTCATCCGGCCGCCCGCGGCTGCTCTGCTTGCTTACGCGGCCGCAGCCGCGGCGCCGCCGCAATGGCGGTGGGGAGCAGCCCTGCTCGCGGGTGGCGTAGCGCTCACCGCTCACGGCACAAAAGCCAGCGCCCGCGCCGCGGTCAACACAAGCCCCGAACCTTTCAGCAATTGGGTGCTTAGTTTTGGAGAAGACCTCTTGGCCGTTTGGCTTACCTGGATGGCGACCGCGCATCCGGTCGCGACCACCGTCATCGTCGCCGCGCTCCTCGTTATCTCCGCGTTCTTGCTTTTCTATCTCTTCCGCTTTTTGCGCCGCGCGATGCAACGGCTCCTTGCCGCCTGATCTTCATCCAGCGTTTATTTCAAATACGCCGCCAGCCAATCCAAAACCGTCTTGTGCCAGAACTGGCTGTTCTGCGGTTTCAGTATCCAGTGGCCTTCGTCCGGAAACACCACCAGCTTCGACGGCACGCCCTGCCGCTGCAGCGCGGTGTAAAATTCCAGCGATTGCGTGTACGGCACGCGGAAATCTCGCTCGCCGGCAATCACCAGCGTCGGCGTCTTGAATTTTCCCAGTTCGCCCGCATAGCTCGAAGGCGCCCACTTCTGGTAGCTCCCCGGATTGCTCCACGGAGTGCCTTGCATGTCGTGCTCTTCGAACCATAGCTCTTCTGTCGCGTACATCGAAACTTTGTCGTACACGCTCGCGTGGCTGACGATCGCTTTGAATCGTCCCGTATGTGTCGCAATCCAATCCGCCATGTACCCGCCGTAAGATGCTCCCGCGGCAGCCACACGCGCCGCATCCACAAAAGGATATTTCCCCAGCGTGTAGTCCACGCCCTTCATCACGTCTTCGTACGCCTTGCCGCCCCAGTCGTTCGTGATTTCGTCGGTGAACTTCTGTCCATAGCCCGTCGACCCCCGCCGGTTGATCATCAGCGTCACATAACCCGGAGCCGAAAAAACCTGCGGGTTCCAGCGATACCCCCACCCGTTCTCCCACATCGTCTGCGGACCACCGTGCAGGATCACCACCATGGGATACTTTTTCTTGGCGTCGAATTTCGGCGGGCGCACGAGCATCGCCTGCACGCGTGTGCCTCCCGCGCCCGCGAACCAGAACGTCTCCGTCGCGTTCATTTCCAGCGAAGCGAGAATCGCATCGTTCTGGTGCGTAATCTGCCTCGTCCCTGACCCGTCGCTTGCCGCCGCAAAAACTTCGAACGGCATCGTCAGGCTGGTGCGTTCGAACACCAGCGTTTTCCCGTCGCTGCTTAAGGAAATCCCGGTGTTGAAGCCATCCGCGATGACTTTCTTAGGTTCCGCGCCCGCCCGCGCCGCCATCGCATAGACCGGCTGCAGCGTCTCGTTTTCCGCCGTGAAGTAAATCGTCTTGCTATCCGCCGACCACGCCAGCTCGTTCGCGCTGCGGTCAAATCCCTCCGAAATATTTTCGTTTTTCGCCGTTTGCCTGTCGTACAGCATCACTCGCCAGCGGTCCGATTCATATTCCGCGGTCAGTTGCGCGTGGTACGCGATGTACTTGCCGTCCGGCGAATAAACCGGGTTCCCGTCGAACCCGGGATTCGACGTGATCCGCTTCGCCTCTCCTCCGGCAACGGGCACGATAAACAAGTCTCCATTCGTGCTGATCGCCTCGACCTTGTCGGTCACAGCCGTGAAACACAGCTCTTTCCCGTCCGGAGAAAAATTGATGTCGCCCGGACCGCTCCGCTCATCCGGCGGCACGTCATAATTTGCGCCAGCCGTCAAATCCCGCGGCGCGGCGCTCTCATCCGCCGGCACAACGAACAAATGTCCGCGCTTCCCTTCAAACCAGTGCGTCCAGTGCCGGAACAATAGCTGCTCGTAGACATGTGCCTTTACCTTGTTCTTCTCCTTCACAGCATCCCGCGCGCTGTTGCAGGCGTCGTCCTTGCAGTCCGGATAGACCGAAGAAGTAAACGCAATCGTCTTCCCGTCCGGCGACCATTTCACAAAATCCGCCCCAGTCGAAAGATGGGTAAATTCCTTCGCCTCGCCTCCGTCCATCGAGAGCAGATAAACCTGCGAGGTTCCGCCCCGCGAGGAGAGAAACGCGATCGTCTTTCCGTCCGGCGACCACACTGGCGACGTGTCGTGGCCGCTCTGCGTAAGCTGCAACGCCTCTCCGCCCGCGGTCGGCACGATCCACAGGTTGCTCGCGTTGCGGTTCGCTTCCATGTCCGGCGTCGCCACCGTATACGCCACCCACTTGCCATCCGGCGAAACCTGCGCTTCCGAAATCCGGTGCATTCGAATCAAGTCGTCAAACGTGATCGGATGCTTCGCCGCCTCCTGCGCTTGCCCGCCCGCCCACCAGCACAGCAGCATCGCGCACACAAAACCGCTCTTCAGCCTCGCCCGCTTCATGGATTTCTCTCCTTGTAGCAACGAATCTCTTGCCCGTGACCTTATCGAATCGTGGATGATGTCACGTTTCTAAGCCGATTCCAAGTTGTCGGAAAACTCGACAAAGTCCAGTTGCTCAAATTGTATTTCTTCTTCAAGCTTCTAACCTCTTCCCTCGTCTCGCCCAAACCCACGTCAGCAGAGCAAGAAACATCGTAATCCCCACAACGACAATCTCTCGAAAATGGATCTGCGTCACCAAAATTCCCGTGAACAGAAGCGCCAGCACCGTAAAAACCATCCCGCCCGGCAGGCGAAAAGCATCCACATTCGGTTGTTTCTTGCGCAGCGCTGGCAAGGCCAACGCTACACACCCATAAATAAACAGCCGCGACACCGCCCCGAGAATCGCATTCCAGCGGAAATCAGCTCCGATGGAAAACAGCAAGACAAGCGCGGCATAAATCACGATGGACAAGTGTGGCGTCCGGAATCTCGGATGAATCGCCCCAAAAAAGGAAGGGAAATCCCCGCGCTGCCCCATCGCGAACGTGAGTCGCGGCGTATGGAGTATGGTGGCGCTTAGATATCCATAGATGGACACCAATATGCCCAGCGTCAAGAATGAAGTTCCAGAAGGCCCGAGAAACCCCCGCGCAGCATCCAACGCAGACCTGCTCGACGCCCCTGCGTCCGGGACCAGGTGAATGACCACGTATTGAACCGAAACATAAAGCAGCGTTGCCGTCGTTATCGCGGCAAATAACGCGACGGGCCCATCTTTCCTTGGATCGCGCGCTTCGCCCGCCACAAGGAATGCCGCCTCAAACCCCCCGTAAGCCCAAATCATGAGAGTGATAGCTTCGAACCAGTCCGCTCTCGTCGGTGAAATCGGCGGAGGGCTCACGCGGATTCCCGGATGCAGTATCAGCGTCGCCAGCCCAGCCACGGCGAAAAACAAAATAACGCCCAGTTTGGTGATGGTGAAAAAATTGCTCAGCCAATTACCTCCGCGAACCCCGCGGTAGTTCCCCACCGCAAGGAATCCGATCAGCAGTATCATCACCGCCGCACGCAACGCGGGAGCACTGATACTCGGTACAAACTCACTCAAGTAAGTGATGAAAAGATTTGTCACCGCGGCGGCGGCAGCGATTCGAGTTAGCCACGTAAGCCACCCGATCTGAATCGCAACAAATTGTCCGAAAGCCACCCGGGCATAGAGATACGGCCCGCCGGCCTCTCGAAATTGTGAAGCGACCTCCGCCAGGCACGCAGCCACCACGCCAATTCCCGCCGCGGCGATCAGATACGCCGCGGGGCTGTACCCGCCGAGATGTGCGGCGAGGAGTGAAGGCAAACCGAAGATGCTCCCGCCGATCATCGTATTCACCATGAGCGCGGCAAGGCTCCACCGTCCGATCGTGCGAACGAGCCCGCCGTTCAACAGCTCTTCCTTGACTTGTAACGTGGATCCCACCATGCGGGATACCGCTGCGGTTAATCTTTCGCCAAAGGCACGGCAGGTGCTTTCATCCTGGAAATCTCCGAAAGCAAATCAGGTTTGCCGTTCCGTACCAGGTGCGGGTACCGCTCGCCGCCGTGGTAGTCGATGCGATAGCTATGAAAATATTCTTCGTTCTCAACGAGCAATTCAATCGGTTCTTTACCGCCCTTCGCCCGGCGAATCGCATCACGCAGAATCTCCGGCGTCCATCGCCTCCCGTTCACGGCGAGAAGCTTCATCCCCGGCGCAATTCCCGCCTCTGCCGCAGGCGACCCGGCAATGACGTCGCTCAACTCATCGCCGTTCTCGCTGCCCGGATCGTGCACGATAATCCCAAGCGAAAATTGCACACCGGTCGTGCGTCCAACCGTATCCTCAGCGCGCTGGTGTTCGTTCATCGTCTCGCTGAAGACCAGCCGCCACCCGCTGTTCTCCAGCCCTCCCAGCGGCGCTCCCGGCCCGTGCGAGGTCAGGCGTTCTGTGAAGAACGTCCGCCAGTCGTACGACGCAATCTCCTGCATCGCCGCCAGCACGTCTTCAAACGTATACGGCACAATTTTCGGCGGAGTGTTCTGCCCTCCATGAAATTTCCTGCAAAAATCGTCCAGCGACTTCTTCCCCTGCGTTTTTCCCCGGATGATCGTGTCCGCCTCCAGCCAGATCAGCGTGCTCTCCTCGTAGTAATCCACGCTCCGCCGCCACGAAGAGCCGCCTTGTCGCGCGCCATACAAGGCCTGCACCGAAATTGCCGTGTCCTGCAAATTTCGCCAGCTGCGTCCGGGCCGTTCGTTCAAATACGCCGCCTGCGATGCTAGCGTCTCCCGCAATCCATCCGGCGTCCAGAATCCGCTCCGAGCCGCCAGTATCGTTCCGTAATACTCTGTCAGCCCTTCGTACACCCACAGCAGATCGCTCTTCATAGGCGCCTGGTAGTCAGGCGTCGCCAAACCCGCCGGTCGCCGGTATTTTCCGTTCCACGAATGAAAAAACTCGTGCGGCAACAAATCCATCTGCGTCTCGAGCACCATCGGATCGAGCAGCATGCGTTCCCCCACGCGGTTGTCGCTGGATTCATGATGCTCCACGCCGTCCGTATGCATGTTGTCTGTCAAGGAAAGCAAAAAATCGTAGCGCCGGTAGTGGCGCGCTCCGAAAAGCGCGCCCGTCTCCGCGACAAGTTGCCGCAAATGCTGCACTTGTTCAGGCGTCGCCTCGTTTGCCGCCGCGCTGTCTGCCGCGATGTGAATGCGATGCTCCGGTTGCTCGCCTTTCGAAAGCTCAATCGAGCGCAGATGGGCGCCCGCAATCACCGGCGAATCCATCAATGTAGTCAGCGAAGTCGCCTGAAATTCGATCTCGCCCCCCGAATCTTTCGCCACCGGCAATGCCGTCCCGTATTTCCAGCCCACGGGAAGCCGCAAACGCGCTTCGTATGTCAGGTCGTCGCTCTTCGTTCCTTGCGGATAGAGCATCACCAAAAACCAATTCAACAGCGCAAGCTGCGATGTCGCTGCGGAATTCTCCCACGCCGACTGCGCCGTGTTCGGCGAAAGATAATCTAGGCTCACTTCAAGCGTCTCCGCTCCCGAGGGCACGTTGCAATGAAACGCGTACATGTCCACATCATCCCGCATCCAGGGAATCTCTTTTCCCCCCGCGCGGAATTTCAACCCCGTCAAATCCACTATCGGCCCTGTCGGCGCGTGGTCGCCCGGAATCCATTTCGGATATACGAGCGTCAGCGCCCCCTCCTTTACGGAAAATTCCAGCGTTGCATGGAATATGTATTTCGTCGCGTCCCTCAGATCCACCGCGATTCGAATCCGCTTGTTTCCCGTCTGCGCGTGCGCGGAAGCCGCACAACAGAACGGTGCACAAAACGCAATGAAAATGACGCTCCAAGCCCGCCTGTTCATCAGAATCTCCCCGAAAAATCCGCGCCAGCGTAGCACAGGTTTCGTGCACCAGCATAACCCGTCGAGACGCAACCCCGCCGCGCAAACAGCCCTTTGGCTCCGCTGCCGGTGCACGCGACTCTGCTACAATCATTTTCGTGATCGAATGACGAACAACGCCGCCTTATTTCCGCGAAATTTCCGCAAGACCTTTCCCATCGTCGTTCGCGGCGAAGGTTCTTGGCTCATTTCTTCTGACGGCAGCCGATTCCTCGATGCCTCCGGCCAGGCCGCCGTCGTCAGCATCGGCCACGGCGTCGCGGAGATTGGCCGCGCCATGGCGGAGCAATCCTCCCAGGTGGCCTTCGCGCACACCACGCAGTTTCATTCCGCGCCCGCGGAAAAACTCGCCGCGCGCCTTCTCGCACTGGCCCCGCCAAATTTTCGCACTGGCGGCCGCGTCTACTTCACCTCCGGCGGCTCCGAAGCCTCCGAAACGGCCATCAAGCTCGTCCGCCAGTATCATCTCGAATCCGGCCAGCCCTCGCGCTATCGCATCATCTCGCGCCGCCAGAGCTATCACGGAAGCACTCTCGGCGCGATGTCCATCAGCGGAAATGTTGCGCGCCGCGCTCCGTACCAGCCGATGCTCCAGGAGTGGGGACACATCGCACCCTGTTTTTGCTATCACTGCCCCTTCGACAAAACTTTTCCGCAATGCCATCTCGCTTGCGCCGACGACCTGGAGCTGCATCTCAGTGGCAAGGATTCCGCCACTGCCGCCGCTTTCATCTTTGAACCGGTAGTCGGCGCCACTCTCGGCGCCGCGCCGCCGCCCGAAGGCTACGCCGCTCGCATCGCCGAAATCTGCCGCAAGCATGGAATTCTTCTCATCGCCGATGAAATCATGACCGGGATGGGCCGCACCGGAAAGCCTTTCGCCGTCGAGCACTGGGGCATCGAGCCCGATCTCATTCTCACGGGGAAGGGAATTGCCAGCGGTTACGCTCCTCTCGGCGCCGTCCTCGTTTCGAACCGCGTCGTCGCGGCCCTCGATCACGGCACCGGCGTATTTCAGCACGGCTTCACCTATCAAGCTCACCCCGTCGCGACCGCCGCCGGCAATGCCGTCCTCGACTACATCGAGCAGCACAACTTGTTCGCGCGCGTCTCACGCGCCGCCGAAACTCTCCGCGCTGCACTCGCTCCACTCGCTTCCCACCACAACGTCGGCGACATTCGCGGCCTCGGCCTTCTCCTCGGCGTCGAGTTCGTCAAAAACAAAGCGACTCGCGAGCCTTTCCCCAGAGAAGAAAACGTCGCCGAACGCATCCGCCAGGCCGCTCTTGCGGAAAAAGTCCTCACCTATCCCACTCAGGGCTGCGTGGATGGCTCGCGCGGCGATCACATCCTCCTCGCGCCTCCGTTTATCATTTCGCAGCAGGAGAGCGCGCTAATCGCCGGTGCACTTCACTCGGCGCTAAACAAGGTTTTTC
>Ga0307477_10000824_pt1 | contig 30213 bp, 33 predicted proteins | sample atmos_gasesECM2C_FD_203316 | JGI IMG/M metagenome (GOLD analysis project Ga0307477, IMG submission 203316) | Hardwood forest soil microbial communities from Morgan-Monroe State Forest, Indiana, United States - atmos_gasesECM2C_515 | ecosystem: Environmental > Terrestrial > Soil > Temperate...
GAAGCGAAAGCGGAAATGCGGCGCGCCATCGAGAATGTCGAAGTCGCCTGCGGCATTCCCATGATGATGCAGGGCTACAACCTGGAAGATGTGGCGCGCGGGATCGACGAGACTATGATTCGCCAGCCGCTGGGCGTAGTGGCGGCGATCACGGCGTTTAATTTTCCGGGCATGATTCCGTTCTGGTTTCTGCCTTATGCGATCGCGTGCGGAAACACGCTGATCGTCAAGCCGTCGGAGCGGGTGCCGCTGACTATGAAACTCGCCTTCGAGCTGCTGGAGAAGACGGGGCTTCCGAAGGGCGTGGCGAACCTGGTTAATGGCGGCAAGGTTGCTGCCGATACACTGATCGATCATCCGGCGGTGCGAGCTATCAGCTTTGTCGGTTCGACGCCGGTTGCGCGTTATATTTACGCTCGCGCGGGTGCGAACGGCAAGCGCGCGCAATGCCAGGGCGGCGCGAAGAATTACGTTATCGTCCTGCCGGACGCCGACATGTCGATGGCTACACAGATTATTTCGGACAGTGCTTTCGGATGCGCGGGACAGCGCTGTCTCGCCGTCTCGGTTGCGGTGACGGTGGGCGAGGCGCAAAAAACATTTCGCGATTCGATCACTGAATCGGCGGCGAACCTGCGCGTGGGCAATGGACTAGATGAAGGCGTGCAGATGGGGCCGGTGATAACGCGCCAGAGCAAAGAACGGGTGCAGAATCTGATTGGCGTCGGCGCGCGGGACGGGGCAAAGATTGTGCTCGACGGACGCAATCCCAAGGTCGCGAAGTATGAAGCCGGAAATTTCGTCAAGCCCACCGTGCTCGACGATGTTCCCGCGAGCAGCGAACTGACTAACACGGAAATCTTTGGCCCCGTGCTTAGCTTGGTTCATGCCAGCAACATGGACGACGCCATGGACATAGTGGCCCGCAGCCCGTTTGGCAACCAGGCATCGCTGTTTACGTCGAGCGGGGCGGCGGCTCGACGCTTTCGCTATGAAACTCCTGCAGGGAATATCGGAATTAATATTGGAGTGGCCGCGCCGATGGCTTATTTTCCTTTCAGCGGATGGAAAGACAGCTTCTTCGGCATCATGCACGCACAGGGACGCGACGCGATCGAGTTTTATACGGAAAAAAAAATTGTCGTTGAGCGCTGGGCGAAAGAACATTCGCGCAAGTTCTGAAGTTAAAAACATGAGGAGCTCTTGTAGATGACGACTGCGACTGCTAACCCGACTATGACCGGCCAGGAGATCGTCGATCTCACCAAGAAGCACACACTGTTTGAGTGGTCGGCGCAGTCGAAGGTCGATCCTATTCCGGTGGCGCGGGCGAAGGGCATTTATTTCTGGACGCCGGAAGGGAAGCGCTTCATCGACTTTAACAGCCAGTTGATGTCGGTGAACATCGGACACGGCGATGAGCGCGTCATTCGGGCGATTACCGAGCAGGCATCGGTGCTGGCCTACGCCAATCCGTTTATGGCGACGGAGGCACGGGCGCGGTTGGGGGCGAAGCTGGCGGAGATCACTCCGGGCGATATTGATACTTTCTTTTTTACGAACGGCGGCGCTGAAGCCAATGAAAACGCTATCAAGATTGCGCGCTTCTTTACCGGTCGCCACAAGATCATGGCGCGTTATCGTTCGTATCACGGTGCGACGGCGGGCGCGATCAGCCTTACGGGCGATCCTCGCCGATGGGCGGCTGAGCCCGGGATTCCGGGCGTGGTGCGCGTGCTCGATCCTTATCACGGTATTGAACGTGGATGGGAACCAGCGGAAACTTCGCTGGCCATGATCGAAGAAACTATCCACCTGGAAGGCTCACATACGATTGCCGCGTTCATTCTGGAGACAGTTGTCGGGACGAACGGTATTCTTGTTCCGCCGGATGGATATCTTGAAGGCGTGCGGAAACTGTGCGATAAGTACGGGATTCTGATGATCGCCGACGAAGTGATGTCGGGCTTTGGCCGCACGGGTAAGTGGTTTGCCGTCGATCATTGGAACGTTGTCCCCGACTTGATTTGCATGGCTAAGGGACTTACTTCGAGTTATATTCCGCTGGGCGCTGTTGGCATGCGGCGACATATCGCGAAGCACTTCGACGACAAAGTGTTCTATGGAGGACTTACTTACAACAGTCATCCTATGGGATGCGCTACGGCGCTGGCTACTATTCGCGTTTACGAGGAAGACAATCTGATTGAGAATTCCCGGAAGATGGGCGCGGTCATGAAGACGCTGGGCGCGGAGATGCAGGCGAAACATCGGTCGGTGGGGGCGGTACGTTCGATCGGGCTGTTCGGTATCTTCGAGCTGATTCGGGACCGCAAGACGCGGCAGCCTATGGCCCCGTTTAATGGGACTTCGGAGGAGATGGTTGCGCTGGGGAAGTTTTTCAGGGAGAACGGGCTCTATACATTGGTTCGGTGGAATACCTTCTACACCAATCCTCCGCTGTGCATTAATGAGCAGCAACTGCGGGAGGCGTTTGCGATTATTGATAAGGGGCTAGAGATTACGGATCGGGCGGTGAAGGAGTAGGAACTATCGAGCTATCCCTCTGCGAGTGACAGCGGGCAGTTCTTCTCGGAGTTCGCAGCCACTCTTTTGATTTGTCATCATTGAGTCCGCCAGATTCAGAATCCGCTGGGTGGCTTGATCTGTGCTTACTCCTCGCGCGTGAATGTTTGAGATGAGGTTGCGATTGGCGTCGGTGTCCGATGCTTTGGGCTGGTATGCCATGTACGCGGAGAGGCTTTCGGCGGTGGCCAATCCTGGGCGTTCTCCTATCAGGAGGACGGCAACTCTGGGACGGAGCAACTCGCCAATTTCGTTGAGAATGCCTACACGGCAGTGACGAATCACAAATATCTCTCCGAGACTCCAACCGCGCGTCCTTGCTCCTTCACAGAGGAGCGGCAATAGTCGAGGGACTTGAAGGGCAACGGCGGTTACTGAGAGGCCGTCGCCGATCACGACTTGGAAGTCGCGTCCCGTGGTGCAACGCCTGGTCACCTCGGCGCGGGACGAGTCATTCAGGTGGCGGCCTAAGTCTGGGCGCAAAAGATACTCGTCTTTACTCGCTGCCTGTGAGCGGACTTCAAACAGACTCCACTTGCGCACGAAGTCGTCGCCGAGATCGGTGAGGAGATTCAACTCGGCGCGCACGGCATCGCGAGCGGCGGCGTGGGCCTCGCGCAGTTCCAGCTGAGTGTTCGTTCTGTACGCTGCCCCACTTCGGCCTGCTAACAGGCGCGCCGGAGTTTGAGCGCGTACCTTCTTTAAGATTTCGGACAGGTCGGTTTCAGGCAAATCTGGCTGTGCGAGTTTGTCATCTTCCGGAAGCATTCAAGCCGTTCCTAAGCGTGGCGGTCCGTAAATTCCGGCTTGGCCGGGCGAGGACGCCCGGCGCTCCACAGAACATTCTTCATAGCGCACTCTCCAGAGAAGATTCCAAACCGTGCATTAGTTGGCGTCTTGCTGATGAGTCTAGAGATGCCGGCTCGGTACCGCGATAGATCTCCATCTTCTGCAACCACACGAGGAACTCCGGTGCGGGACGCATATGGAAGAGGCGCCGTGCGGCCAATGCGTCGTGATAGCTGGTGGATTGGTAATTTAGCATCACGTCGTCGGAGCAGGGAACGCCCATGAAGTAGTTACAGCCTGCGGCTGACAAAAGCAGCAGCAGGTTGTCGGCGGAATTTTGGTCGGCGGCGGCGTGATTCGTGTAGCAGACGTCGCAGCCCATCGGCAGGCCCAGCAACTTACCCATGAAATGGTCTTCGAGTCCAGCGCGGATGATCTGCCTTTCGTCGTACAGATATTCAGGACCGATGAAGCCGACTACACTGTTGATGAGAAAAGGCTGGTAGGCGCGCGCGATTCCGTAGGCTCGCGCTTCGAGGGTCAGTTGATCGACTCCGTGATGCGCCTCGGCGGAGAGAGCGCTGCCTTGACCGGTTTCGAAATACATCACGTCATCGCCTGCCCAGAGAGTATCCCGCTGGCGATGATGCTCGAGAACCTGTTCGCGGCCCTCGCGCAACATGTTCAATGTGATTCCGAAGCTGCGGTTGGCCGCTTCCGTTCCCGCTACGGACTGGAAAAGGAGGTCTACCGGCGTCCCGTTTTTTAACGCGGCCAGTTGAGTCGTGATGTGCGCGAGGCAACACACTTGTGTGGGGATTTCGTATGTGTCCACCAGGCGATTCAACGCTGTGAGAATCGCGCTGATTGTTTCGACCGAGTCGGTGGCGGGATTCACGCCGATGACTGCGTCTCCGCAGCCGTAGAGAAGTCCCTCGAAGGCAGACAGAAGGATTCCGCCGATGTCGTCGGCAGGGTGATTGGGTTGCACGCGGATGCCCAGCACTCCTTGCTCTCCCATGGTATTGCGGCAGCGGGTGACGTTGCGGATCTTGGCGGCGGCCAGCACCAGATCCTTGTTGCTCATCAGCTTGGCTACCGCGGCGGCGACTTCCGGGATGATCGCCTTCTGCAGCGGCTGGAGTTGAGTGTCTGTGGTTCCGTCATCAAGGAGGAACTCGCGAAACTCGCCGACCGTCATACTTGCTATGGAGCGGAAGCCTTGCTGGTCGAATGTGTCGAGAATGAGTTGAGTGACGTTGTCTTCGGAAGGATCGATTAGCGGACGACGGACGATTTCGTCCAACGACAAGTCCGCAAGTCTGTGTTTCGCCGCGACTCGCTCGCGTTCTGATCGTGCGGCGATGCCGGCTAACTGGTCGCCAGACTTCTCCTCGTTGGCTTTGGCAAACAGTTCGCGGAGATCGGAGAAGTCGAATTGCTCGATCATACGATGATGCCCATGGGATAGTGTCCGACCGGAGACACCCATGTTATCGAAAAAATCGTGAGCTACGTGCTACAGTTTGCGGGTTTTGGAAACTGGGACTAGCGCCAGGTGCGCTGCTGACTATCAGAGGGTGAAAGTATCGGGGGTGCCGAGTGCGCTTTGCGGGCGTGATCGTTGATCGCGGTTGCGGCCTGGGTACGGAGGTTGCCGCCCTTCGCGTCGAAGTCCAACGTGCTCACGCTGTGTGCACACTGGGTGCAGGTGAACTTCATGCCGCTCTTGATGCGTTGGATTCTATAGGCTTTCACTGGCCTAATTGTAGTCCTTCTGCAGGCGGGAGCGGTTACGCGTTGGTTGAGCAGCTTAGGTAACGTCGTCGCGAGCTCAAAGTTGCTTGGGCCACGGGCAGCTGCCGGGTCTTCGCTCGGCTTGGACGGGCGAGGCTGCCCGTCCCCACACTGGCCACACGAGCCCTGAGTCATTGTGCCAGGCGGTTGTATTTCTTTAGAACCTCTTGCAGACGGTCGTGGGGCAGGGCTATGGCTGTGTGGCCGTCTATGCCGGTCATGGTTTCTGCGGCTACCATGGCGTTCACTACGGCTTCTTCGGTGGCCTGGACGGTAGCCAGGAACAGGGGATCGAGGCTGTCGTTGGGCAGCATTTTCACGTCGCGGAGTCCCTTTGGAGCGGCCGCTCGCGGATTTGCGGTTGAGAAGGCGACGAAGATGTCGCCGGAACCGTCGCCGGAGTAGCTGCCGTCGCGGCCGAGGCCGAGAGAGGCTTTGCGGGCGAGGCGCTTCAACTGCGTGGGGATGAGCGGCGCGTCGGTGGCGACGACGATGATGATCGACCCAACGTCTTGGCCGTAGGCCGGGTGCTCGGGAATTTCCTTGCCGACGGGGACGCCGGCGATGCGCAGTTGGTCGCGGCGTCCGTAGTTGCATTGCACGAGCACGCCGACCGTGTATCCGCCGGCTTCCGAATCGAGCAAGCGGGAGGATGTTCCGATCCCTCCCTTGAATTCGTTGCAGATCATGCCGGTTCCGCCGCCTACGTTACCTTCTTCGACGGGGCCGCCGTGCGCCGAATCGAGCGCGTGGAAGACATGCTCGGGCTTCACATGGAATCCGTTGATGTCGTTGAGAAAGCCGTCCCAGGTTTCGGCAACCACGGGCAATGACCACCAGTAGCCTTCCATGTCGGGCTCGCCGCGCTTCACTTTCCAGGCGATGACGGCGTCGCGAACCACGCCGACGCTGTGCGTGTTGGTGATCATGATGGGGCCGTTGAGGAATCCGGAATCTTCGAGCCAGGTCGTGCCGGTCATCTCGCCGTTGCCGTTGAGAGTGAACCAGGCACCGAAGACGGAGTCGTTCGCGTTCTTCCCGCGCGGATGGATGGCGGTAACACCGGTGCGGACCGGGCCTTCTCCGACTTTGAGTTTGCCGTTGCCGGAGATGAGCGTGGCGTGTCCGACTTCGACGCCGTGGACGTCAGTGATGGCGTCGTTCGCGCCGGGTGTGCCGTCGAAGGGGACACCGAGATCCCGGGCACGGGGCTTAGCTTGGGCGAAGGTGAGAGTGCCGGCGCAGAGAAGAGCGCCGAGAAGTGTGGTCGGAAACGGGAGGGCACGAAATCGCATCATAGGTGTGGTTCGATAATTCGATTGATATTTCGATTGATGGAGCGTCGGCGGCAGTATAAAGCATGGAAGTCTCGTTCGTGCGTGTACAGTCTGGCATCGAGGGCATCGTGTCAACCAGCGAAAGGCTGAACCACAGGGAGCACAGGGGTGGCACAGAGGACACGGGGGAGAGCGCTACTGCGGAGTTGGAGGACTGGCATTCCAGGCTTTATCCGCCGGGTGAACAATCTACAATATTCGTGTGGACGGGGATAGAATCCTGCTTGGAGACAGGCGTGGTTCAGATCGGCGCCGGGCAATGATTTCGGGCGACGGCTTCAGGAGATGGCTTCAGGAGATAACATGGAAAACTGGAAGCGGGCAGTGATTGCGGGAACGGCGGGAACGGCGGCGCTGTTGGTGATTAAGGGGAGACGTCCGGCGGCGGTGCTGGTGGGAAGCGTGGGATTGGCGGTGCTGGCGTCGGAGTATCCGGATCAGTTTGTGCGGATTCGCGAAGAGCTGCCTTCGTATGTGCGGCAGGGGACGCGGTTTCTGGATCTGGCGATCAGGATCGGCAGCAGGATCGAAGAGTTGGCGGAAAGGCGCGCGGCGCGGGCGTTTGAGGAGCTGGGAGAGTACTGAGGAGCTCGCGAAAGAGACGCGGCTAGCCGCGTCTCTACAGGAGTTCGGAGGCTATTCGACAGCAGTTCAGAGGCTACTCGATTCCCAGTTGTTTGCGGGCTTCGGGACTTAGGCGTTCGGGAGTCCATGCGGGTTCCCAGATTACATTGACCTTGGCGTTGCGGACGCCGGGGAGCTGCTCGACGCGGGACTTGACCTGGGCGCTGATGTTGACGTGTTCGGGGCAGCCTTGGGCGGTGAGGGTCATATTGACGGTGACGTCCTGTTGACCTTCGGGCACGTCGTCGAAGCGGATTTCATAGATCAGACCGAGATCGACGATGTTGACGGGGATTTCGGGATCGTAGCACTGCTTGAGTGCGTTCAGAACGTCGTCTTGGGCGATGGGCATGGATTTCCTTTGCGCGTCATTGATCTTGAAAAGCGTTGAACTTGAAACAGCTGGGGCGCGCTGCTCATATTCTATAGCGAATCCGAGGTTGCCGTGACCACATGCAGCTGCCGAGCTTTGCTCGGCCTTGGACAGCCGAGGGCGGCTGTCCCTACGCAACCTTGGACGGGCCAGAGGCCGGTCACCACACGATCAATCTCCACACTAAAGTGATACCGTTCTTAGATCATGGCCATTGATCCCGAGTTTCAGAAAAAACTACAGATCTTTCTGGCAGTCGCTATTGTGCTTGCGGGCGGGCGTGCAGCATACATTGTGTACGAGCGGCACGAAGCGATGAAGGAAGACGCGAAGCCCAAGCAGGAGACGGCGCTGAAGGCGGATTACTACGTTGCGCCCAAGAGGGTGCATGCTTACGATCTGAAATCGGCACGGCAGTTTACCGAGCAGCCAGTGTGGGTGAAGTACGGTTATCAGCTCACGTATTATCCGTACGATTCAAAACGGCACAAGACCGATTTCGCGCATGAGGCGGGAGTGCTGCTGCCTTTGCAGAAGCTTGCGATTCAGGATGTGGTGACTGATGTTGCCCCGCAGGCTCCCGGGCTTAAGCAGGTGATGGCATGCTTTTCGCTGGAGGGCAAGACCTACGCGGTTCCGATTGGAGCAGAGAAGGGTGGCGACTTCAAGCTTCGCGCCGACGACATTTTCTTTATTGAAGATCCGCACGATCTCTACAAGCACTGGCCGGCGGATGTCTGGCACAAGATTGACGCTCATGAAGTGCAAGCCGGGATGAGCGAGTTACAGGTCAGCTTCTCGATTGGAGCGGGCATTCCGGGGGGTTCGGGCGATTACGGGTCGAGAACTTTGCATTATTCGAATGGTGGAAAGCCGCTGGTGATCACCTATCAGAACGACAAAGCGGTTGAGATCAAGGCGGGGTCGTAGCGTACAATCTACGGGCATGAAACGAGCGCTTGGCGTTGTTTTTGCCTTTCTTCTATTTTGCTGCTTCAATTTTTCCACGTTTTCCACGCCCAGTTTTGCCGCAAGTTTATCTGCGCCGCGTACGCTGCGTGTCGATTATTACCATACCGGAAACTCGCACGAGGAATGGTTCAGCCTGGATCGGGTGGTGCTGGAGCCGCTGGAGTGGCCGGGCAATTTGAACAAGTCCATCGACGAAAGTCAGTTGGGAGAATATCTGTTTGAAGTGCGCGAGCGAGGCAGCGGGAAGCTGTTGTGCTCGCGCGGATTCAATTCCGTGTTTGGAGAGTGGAAGACGACGGAAGAGGCGCTGCATGGGAACCGGACGTTTTCGGAGTCGTTGCGCTTTCCGAGTCCTGAGACGCCGGTGGAGGTATCGCTGAAAGAGCGTGCTGGGAGCGGCTTGCGCGGATTATGGAAAGAAGTATGGAAGATGGTCGTCGATCCGAAGGACAAATTCGTCGACCGGTCGCTACCACCTTCGCCGGGGGCATTGATGGAATTGCAGAAGATGGGCGATCCGGCGACGAAGGTGGACTTGCTGGTGCTGGGCGATGGCTACACCGTATTGGAGCGTCCGAAGTTTGAGCGAGACGCGCGGCGATTTGTCGAGGCGGTGTTTTCGACATCGCCGTTTCGCGAGCATCGGAAAGATTTCAATGTGTGGGGGTTGTGTCCGGCGGCGGAGGAGTCGGGCGTGTCGCGGCCTTCGAGCGGAATCTATCGGCGGTCGCCGGCGGGCGCTTCGTACGACACGTTCGGCACAGAGCGCTATGTGTTGACCACGGAGAACCGCGCGTTGCGGGACTTGGCATCGTTCGCGCCGTATGAGTTCATCGAGATTCTGGTGAACGGGCAGACTTACGGTGGCGGTGGAATTTTCAATCAGTACGCGACGGTGGCGATCGACAATTTGTGGGCGGGATATGTAGGCGTGCACGAGTTTGGGCACCATTTCGCCGGGCTGGCGGATGAGTACTACACGTCGGATGTGGCGTATCTGCCGCCTGCGAATAAGACGGAGCCGTGGGAACCGAATGTGACGGCGTTGCTCGATCCGGCAAATTTGAAGTGGAAGGATCTGGTTGCGGCGGGGACTCCGGTGCCTACGCCTTGGGATAAAGAAGAGTTCGATCGCTTCGAGCGGGATATCCAGCGGCAGCGGAGAGAGTTGCGGGCGGCAGGGAAACCCGAGGCGGAGATGGATGAGCTTTTCCGCAAAGAGCGCGCGAAGGAAGATGCGATGCTCGGTTCGCAGAAGTACGCGGGGAAGGTCGGAGCGTTTGAGGGCGCGAACTATGAGTCGAAGGGGTACTTCCGTCCGGAGGTGGACTGCATTATGTTCACACGGCATAAGACCTTTTGTGCGGTGTGCCGGCGGGCGATTGAGCGAGTGATTGGGATGTACGCGGGGTAGGGCAGTTTCACCGCCGAGACGCGGAGGGTGCGGAGAAAATTCGCGACCTACTTTTCCGTTGTCATCCTGAGCGAAGCGAAGGACCTGCTTTTGTTGCCGGAGCCGGAGAAATCAGGTCCTTCGCTTCGCTCAGGATGACAATTCTGTTTTAGATGGCGAACTTTTGGGAGATGGCACTAAGCGGGCGCGAACGAACTCTACGACTTCTGGGGTCACGTAGTTTGGCGGGTGGATCGCGAACATGGGGCGGCCGATCACGGGTTTTAGCGAGACGTGTTCCCAGGCGGGGCTCTTTGAGTTTTCGACGGAGTGCAGCAGCACGGCGTCGGCACGGTCGAGAAAAGTTTGCGCGGAGGCCTTGAAATCGGCGGTCTGCGGGTCGAGCACGGTTAGATAGAGATCCGGTTTCATGAAGCGCAGGATGCTGTTCGACTCGATGATTGCGTTTTGTGTGGTGGCGAGAATCTTGCGGATGCGGGGCATGGCTTCCGCGAGGTGGCCCTGCTCGGTGCGGACCCACCAGGAGTGATCGGCCCCGGCGACCAGGAAGCGCGAAGAGTCGGATTCGCCGGAGCGGTTTTTTTCTTCTGACACAGCAAAGGAATGATCGGCAGTGGCACAGTCGCAGGGTGCGCCGTTAGCGGAGCAGATGCCGTGTCCGTATTGAGTGATTTTGAGAGCGGTCCAGTGGAAGGTGGGCAGGGCGGCGATTAGGCCGGCAACGACGCTGGTTTTGCCGACGCTGCGGGTGTGTCCGCCGATGACTAGGATGGGCATGAGAAAGCAGCTCTTAGCAGTTAGCACTTAGCCGTTAGCCATGGGTGCGTAGCTCGTTGCACGGGCTTAGACGCAGCAAGCTGCGTCTCTACGGAAAACTTGCCCTGACGCTTAGCGCTCCTTCTTGGCCGACCGCGATAGGAACGCCAACTCTTTAAGATACTCCCGAATGGGGCGGGCGGGGGTTCCCCAGAAGACGACACCCTTGCCGCGAATTATTTTCTTGGTTGGGATGCCGCTTTGGGCTCCGAGGATTGCGCCGGCTTCGACGCGCACGTGATCCGCGATGCCTACCTGTCCGCCCATGATGACGTTGTCTTCGATGGTGACGCTGCCGGAGAGGCCGGTTTGAGCGGCTATGATCACGTCCTCGCCAATTTGGACGTTGTGGCCGATGTGCACCAAGTTGTCGATCTTTGTGCCACGGCTTATGCGGGTTTCGTCGAGAGCGCCGCGATCGATGGTCGAGTTGGCTCCTATTTCAACATCGTCTTCGATTATCAGGCGTCCGATTTGGGGGAATTGCTCGTAGTGTCCGGTTTGGGAATCGCGGACGTAGCCGAATCCTTCACTGCCGAGAACAGCGCCAGACTGCACGATGACGCGGTCGCCGAGAGTTGTGCCTGGGTAGATGGTGACGTTCGGATCGATGCGGCAATGGCTTCCGATCTTCACCCCATTACCACGGTCGTCACCCGCGTTCTCGCCGATAACCGATCCGGCGCCGATGGTCGCGTCATCGCCGATCTTGACGTGTTCGCCGAGAATCGCTTTGGGGCCAATGGCTACGTTCTTTCCGATCTTGGCGGAAGCGGGAACGATGGCGGAAGGATGAATGACGCGATTACGATTGGGGTCGCGGAGGAGCTTTGCGGCTCGCGCAAAGGTGAGGCGCGGTTGGGCGGAAATTAGGAGGGGTTTGGAGGCGGTGGCACTGGCGAAGTCTCCCGCGATCACGGCGGTGGCGGATGAGCGGAGCGCGCTGTCGAGATATCGGGCGTCATCCACGAAAACGAGACTATCGCTGGTGGCGGATTGCAGGCTGGAGACGCTGGTCACGGTGATGGAGCCGTCTCCGAGGAGACGGCAGCCGAGCTTCTCGGCGAGATCGCGCAAGGTTTGCTTCATGGCTGTCTATTGTCGCTTTCCGAGGCGGATGTGTACAACGCCGACTTCTTTGCCACACGCAGCAGCTGCCGAGCTTCGCTCGGCTTGGACGGGCGAGGCGCCCGTCCCCACACTAAAGCTTAGTACAGCGGCGGATGGCCTTCTGGACGGGTCTTCCAGCGGCGGTGGACCCATAGCCATTGGTCGGGATATTTATGGATGAAGTCTTCGATGACTTTGGTAAATTTTACGGTGTTTGCAACGATGTCGGCTTGGTCATCGCCAGTGCGAATTAACTCGACGGCGGGATCGAAACGCAAGATGTATTTGCGCAGTTTCGAATCCCATACGGTAAAGCCGGGGACTACGGCGGCGTCGGTGCGCAGGGCAATGCGGGCGAGGCCGCTGGCGGTGCAGGCAGGGATGCCGAAGAAATCGACGAACACACCTTGTGGCGGGGTCATGTTGGTGTCCATGAGGATGCCGACGGTTTCGCCGGCGCGCATGGCGGAGAGCAGGCCGCGGACAAAATCGTCCTTGTCGACGGTACGGTTCCCGTGCAAGGTGCGGTAGCGCTCGATGAAGGCATCGATGTAGGGATTGTCGAGGGAGCGCATGACGATCGACAGGGGATGGCCCTGCAGAGAGTGAGCGAAGGCGGAGAGTTCCCAGGCTCCGAGGTGAGCGGTGAGAAAAAGAACACCTTTGCCGCGAGCATAGGCGCGCTCGAAGTTTTCAAAGCCGTCATAGACGACGACGCGGGAGACATTTTCGCGAGTATAGCGAGGGAAGAGGCAGACTTCGGCGAGCTGGCGTCCGAGGGAAATGAATTCGCCTCGAAGCAGGCGGCGGCGCTCGCGTTGCGACATTTCAGGGAAGGCGAGAGCCAGGTTGCGCAGGCCGACGCGACGCAGGCGCCCGTGAACCGTGTAGACGGTTAACCCGAGTGTGATCCCGATGGCGCGCGCGAGGGGACGGGGGAGCAAGCCCAGAATTTTTACCCAGGGCCAGACTAGAGCGTACTCAAGGCGTTCTCGCACGATGGTTAGTTTTCAGTTCCCGGTGTAGAGACGCGGCTTGCCGCGTCTCCTGCGGCAGAATGAGACGGGCAAGCCGCGTCTCTACAACAGGAACTGAGAACAGAGAACTGACTATTTTGACGCCTGCTGCGCCCACTTGGCGAGCGTGCTCAAGAACGGGTAAGCGGCTTTCGGCGGTTCGATCTCTCCCGTAAGAGACGTCTTGAAGGGCACCATGCGGCCGTAGAATTCGCGGGTGCTGTCCTTGTCCTGCTTGATGACGGCGCCGTGGAGCTCGAGCCCGGCGAAGAGGCCGCGGGCGCGCGAGTAGGTCAGGACCTCAGCCCTCATCTTCCAATCGGTGTCGGCGGAGGCGTGGCGTCCTACGGGTCCGGCGGCGGCGCTGGCATCGGCTCCGAGTTTAAACTGGCTGGAGAGCAGATTATTCATGCCGTTCTTGTTCATGATGAGCATGACGAGATCGACTGCCTGGCCGCCGATCTGCAAGCCGAAACTGCCGCCGCCGATGGTGAAGAAAGCGGGGGCGCTCCATCCTTTTTCAGTGCGGCAACTGGCGACGCCTTTGCCGTAACGGCCGCCGACGACGAATCCCCCCTTGAGCAGCGACGGAACCACGGCCACACATTCGGCCGAGCCGAGTACTTCTTCGGGGATACGCTGGTCTGGAGCAGCCTCGATTTCATCGAGCACCGTGCCGGCGGCTTCGATACGCCCGGAGGCTTTGGTATTGGCTTCCGCGGCCTTGGTGTCCTCATCAGCGGAAAGAATCGTCGTTTGAAAACAGGTCAGGAAACAAACGAGCAGCAGCAGAACGAGGGAATGTCGCATTAGGCCTCACTTGGGAGATAGGAGTATGGATTCCGTTGTCTATGATTCTATTCGATGCGAAGTGCAGAGCGGGGGTTATCGGGGGAGTGATCAGCGTGAGTCAGGTGGTGCGGGCAAAAAAAATGCGGGGCTGAAAGCGGCGACCCTAATCTCCGTTTCCAACCCCGTCTCCCAGGTTCTGTGGTAGGTGAGGCGAGTATGGGGCAGGTGGAGAAGGCGGACAAGATTACGGGGGTCACGGTACTTAGGTAACCCGAGGGCGGTTTGACTAGTCCCTCGCCGATCGTTGCATCCACACTGGTTTTGGCGTAGATAGGATCTCCGAACGCTTTGGGTTCGGACCGACTCAAGGACTCAGCCAGACTACTTTGGCTATCGAAGAATCCAGACCACAGCGACTGCTGCAATAATTAGCTTCACGAGCCACCCGAGCGAGTGGGACGCCGCGATCTGGGGTTGCAGTTTGATGAATAAGGCGTTGGTTACAATCATTGGCAAAGGACCAATCAGCCATGCGGCCAATGCCAGTTTCAACGTTGCGCCGTAAGAGAAGAGATGAAGGCGCTCACAGACGAAAGTAAACACCGCGCATGTCAAGAATGGCAGCGGACTAGCCCACGCAATTGCCTGTGATTCTCCTACACCGCTCTGATGCCGCCAGATTTCAGGGTGCGTGTTGTACTTCTTATAAAGCAGATCCCCCATGAAGAGCCAGTCCGTCAGTGACGATAGAATCCCACTGGCCAGCACCGTGAGCGCAAAACGTGTCCAGTTGATCTCGTTCAAGGGCCTCCTAGCATACGACATTCACAGGGCAGGCGACAGACCTTTCTCGGTGGCTCAAAGCCTTTTGTTTTCTCCACAAGAAAGCGCAAGCCGCACAATGTGGTGCGCCTTTCCCCCCGCAAGTCACTTAAGGCGGCTCCTCCTGAGCGATTACGAGGCGAGCCTTGGTTGGTAGGGCAAAACCTTCAACGGGAGCGAAATGGCGCGCTCTTCGGAGTGCACGGGCTAGTGCGCCCAAAAGTGCTTGACACTGCCGACATTGTTAGAGACGCGATGTTACGACAATCGCCGACCGGATCGCGGTTTGCGTCCCACCACTGCATCTCACTTCCTAGCGGGACTGGGCTCTATCGACTTCTCCAAAAAAAGTTTGTGAGACCGTAACTTTTCCCTCTCTTTTAGGGATTATGTGATTAAGAACGAAGTGCCAGGGATTATGTGATTAAGAACGAAGTGCCGCGGAGAACACTTTTGAAGGCGCTGGAAAACCAGAACCTGACGAACCAGAGCGATGAGCGGCTGCAGGTTGAGGCGGCGCGGCAGGATCCCGCGCGCTTTGCTGAGCTGTATGAGGACAATTTTGAACGCGTCTACGCCTACGTCGCACGTCGCGTGGGAAACCGCGAAGAGGCACAGGATGTCACCGCGGATGTCTTCCACCAGGCCCTGGCCGGCCTTCCGCGGTTCGAATGGCGCGGCTTGCCGTTCGTGGCTTGGCTTTTGGGTATTGCTGCGAACGTGCTTTCGGATCGCTGGCAGCGGACGGCTACGCACCAAGAAGCCGTGAACGATGATCTCGATCAAATTGGAATTCAAGACGATATCGAGCAGCGGGCTATGCTTTACCAACTCGTCGAGACGCTGCCAGACGATCAGCGGCGAGTGATCATCCGGCGCTTCGTCGGTCAGAAGAGTTTACGCGAGATCGCGATGGAACTTGGACGCAGCGAGGGTGCGATCAAACAACTTCAACTGCGGGCTCTGCAAAATCTTCGTGAACGGATAAGGAGCAATCATGGCTAGTATTTCTCTTGCAGATCAACTCGAAGATGCGATTGAGCTGATAATCGCGGAACCGGATTCTGCTCCGCCCAAGGTGGACCTCAAAATCGGTGAACTGTTAGGGATCGCAGCAGAACTGCGGTTGCTTCCAGATCCCGAGTTCAGAGTGGCGCTAAAAGCAGAGTTGCTCGGACGACACCATACTGTGCCGGTTGCGGGGCATCTCGACATAAGTCTGCAAGCATCGGAATCCCGACAAGCGTGGCGGGATACGAGGCCTGGCGAGATTCTGCCAACTCTGTTTCGAGCAGGGGACGGGACCTACCCTGTGCATCGCGGAAATTTCGCGATTTCAGCGGTGATCCACGCGGCGCTGATTGCAGTCGCAGCGACAGCGGGACTTTGGATGACTAAGCCGGCGCAGCTCACGCGGCACACAACTAGTGTCGTGTTGACCGACATCGGTGCCTACGCGTTGCCGCCGTCCAATGATAAAAGCGGAGGTGGTGGGGGCGGTGGTGATAAAGACAAACTGGCCGAATCAAGTGGAAGTCTGCCTCGTTTCGCGCGGGAACAAATAACACCTCCAACCATCGTCGTGCGTAATGAACAGCCAAAGCTTCCCGCTCAGCCGACGGTCGTAGGCCCGCCTGCGCTGACGGTCCCGCCGACGACTCAGATTGGCAATCCGCTCTCCGCAATCGTCCAGCCGCTGTCGAACGGGACCGGATCCGGTAGCGGAATCGGGAGTGGCAGCGGCGGGGGAATTGGCTCAGGAGCGGGGCCTGGTTTTGGGCCGGGACAAGGCGGTGGCGCCGGTGGCGGTGCATTTCGCGTGGGCGGTGGCGTCTCCGCTCCACGCCCAATCTACGATCCTGACCCGGAGTATTCGGAAGAGGCTCGCCACGCAAAGTATCAGGGAACGGTCTTGCTCTGGGTCGTCGTCGGCCCCGATGGCAAGCCGCACGATATCCGCGTGCAACGGTCGCTTGGCATGGGCCTCGATGAAAAAGCCATTGAGGCAGTTCGGCAATGGAAATTTGAGCCCTCGATGAAAGACGGACACCCCGTAGCAGTTCAGGTCAACGTCGAGGTCAGTTTCCGGCTGTACTGAGCTGTCCTGAGATGAGCGGGGTAAGCCGTCCAACTTCCGATTTGTCGGTGTCTAAATCTACATGCACGGGCTACGTGGTGTGAGTCAAGCTCCGAGCATGGCAAGACTGCCGCAGCGATTATGCGGTTCTGCACTGACGGAGGCGGAAGTACGAAGTGGTTTCGAACCTTACCTTAGGCGTGACCATCCAAATCATTCCAGTTATCTACGAGATCGACGACGACCAGCCCGCCTCGCGCTCGCCCCGGTAGCCTAGCGCCCGCCGACCCCACTCCCACTCGCCCACACCCCCTGGTGGTAGCGCAATAGAACTCTCAATGTTCAGGTATCGTATGCTCTGTCGCGCTTCGAAAACACTGGCGGTGCCACATCTCCAGACGGCGCGCTTGGTCCTGGTAAAGCTGACCAGGACTATATTATTCCTGCTTTGGACAACAGGAACCCGAACCGATATTTCGGGCCTTCAACCCTGGATCGAACGCACCAACTATCGTTCGGCGGCTATTTGGATTTGCCGGTTGGATTTCAAGTGGGATTGATGTCTCACTTTTATAGTCCGCTTTCGACCACCCTCACTGTTCCCAATACCGCCAAAGGTGCGGGTGAAATATTCCGAACAGCTCCAGGCCATCCATTGGGAAACATGGAGAATAGGCGTTGCAGAGCAGTGATTCCTCTGTCTCGGGGTGTAACTGCCACGCCCAAGAAAACTGCGAGTCTTGAGGCCGTTCGCAGTGCCCAAGAAGGGCCCCAACATTGGTACAACATCTCAATTAGAAGTTCTGAAGCAAACATCAGTCTGACTCTAAACACGAGGGAGAATCTGTTGGGATGTGAGATTTACATCAACGACAATAAGGCGCTCTTCAACTTCTTGAAAGCGCAACGGGGAACCATCGAACAGGAACTTGGGGCAGAGTTGGAATGGATCGACGCCAGAAAGGCGAGTCGTGCAGTTCAGAGAAGAAAGCAGGCTGACATCGATAATGAAGCTGGTATCGCCGACGTGTTCGATTGGCTGATCGATAGGGCGATGGCATTTGAGAAGGTGTTTGTTCCGCTGCTCAAGAAGTTTAAGGATGAACAAGCGTTGGTTCCAGGATGATAATCCAATGTTCGGCTTCCCTGTCCGGCACAGCCGCGCGCGCGCCCTTGGCCACTGGTGTAGGGGCGAGGAATTTGCCCTCAATGCGTAATCCCCCTCGCTTTGGCCCTACTCTTCTTGCGCCTGCAAGATCAAACATCGGGCCTGAGAAATTCACCGATTCGCATCCCTGTGCTTTCGCCACTCGGATTCTACGAATTCTATGCCGCGCGGACATCCGCGCAAGCCAACGCCGCCCCGCATCTGCGGCATAGGCGAACTGGGATCGTCCAGGACGTTATCGCAGAAATGATTTGGCGGCCCAGCAGGCACTGTTTGAAACTTCCGTCGGCTCGGTCATTGACTGCTAGCCTGCATGGGAGGACAATTCTCCCAGTTCTCGACTTGCCGCGAAACTCCCTCCCTAATCGGTAGCCGAGCCGGGCCTTTTTCTACCAACGCTGAGATACGACGGAAAATCCTATGAAACTCGCCTACTTAGCTTGCCTGCTTCAGTGTTTGACCACCACACTCCTGTTGTCGCAGTCGAATCCTGTTCCTCGAATCAATAAGAGTGCGAAGGTTGGGCCTCCGATCAGTGAGCCCAAGGCCGATCCGAAAGCTCAAGGCAGGATTCTCAATCAGTACGGCAAGTTGCCTCTCAGCTTTGAGGCAAATCACGGGCAGACTGATGGGCAGGTAAAGTTTCTGTCGCGCACGAGCGGCTACTCGCTTTTCCTCACCGGAGATGAAGCGGTGCTCGTTTTGAGCGGGAAGAAGGCGAGCACGAACAGGCCGAAGATCGAGGGTGCCGCTCGCAAGTTGCATTCCGACATGGTTCGGCCCACAACTGGTGGCGTGCTGCGAATGAAGCTCCGCAATGCCAATCGTGCGACCAAGGTAACTGGCGTGGATGAGCTAGCGGGCACAAGCAATTACTTCATCGGCAAAGATCCCACGAAATGGCGGACGAATGTTCCGACTTACGGGAAGGTGAAGTACGAAGGAATTTACTCCGGCATCGACCTGGTTTATTACGGCAACCAGCGGCAACTGGAGTACGACTTCATCGTGGCTCCGGGAGCGAACCCGCATCGCATTGCGTTCGACGTTGGCGGAGCGAAGTGCATTCGTCAAGATGTGCGGGGCGATTTAGTTTTCAGGGTGGGCGAGGACGAAATCCGATGGCACAAGCCTGTGGTCTATCAGGAGAAGGATGGAACGCGACAGGAGGTAGGGGCACACTATGCCATCACAGAAACAAACCGTGTGGGCTTCGAGTTGGCGAAATATGACGCTACGAGGCCGCTGTACATTGATCCGCTGATTTACTCGACGTATCTGGGCGGGAGCACGGATGATTTTGGGTATGGCGTTGCAGTAGACACCGCGGGTAACGCTTACATTGCCGGACTCACCGACTCAATCGACTTCCCGACCAAGTATCCCTTGCAGCCAACCTTCGGCGGCAGCAATGCCGACGCCTTCGTATCCAAGATCAATCCCGATGGCTCGGCACTAGTTTACTCAACCTACTTAGGTGGCAGCGAGGCGGATGCGATCTATGGCATTGGAGTTGACAGCGCGGGCAACGCCTACGTCACGGGCCAGACTAATTCGAGCGACTTCCCGACGAAGAACTCCTTGCAGCCCTATGGCGGCGGTACGGACGCCTTCGTGACCGAGATCAATCCCGATGGATCGGCTCTGGTTTACTCCACCTATCTTGGGGGTAGCAGCGAGGACGTTGGCTACGGTATCGCGGTGGATACCACAGGCAATGCTTACGTGACCGGATTCACCCAATCCACCAACTTCCCCACGATGAACCCGTTGCAGGCAGCCTTCGGCGGCTTAGATGACGGCTTCGTGGCCAAGATCAACCCCACGGGATCGGGCTTCGTTTACTCCACCTATCTAGGGGGCCACGCCTACGACTTTGGCGTCGGCATCGCCGTGGACAACGGGGGCAACGCCTACGTCACAGGCTTTACCTCCTCCACCGACTTTCCCGTCACGCCCGGCGCCTTCCAGACTGCCTGTGGCGTCAGTTGTGCTTTTCGAGACGCCTTCGTAGCCAAGATCAACCCCACGGGTTCAAGCTTGGTGTATTCCACCTATCTCAGCGGCACCACGTCGGACGCAGCGGGCAGCGGGATCGCTGTGGATAGCGGCGGCAATGCTTACGTCACTGGCTCCACGGGCTCCACCTTCCCGGTCACGCCCGGTGCTTTCCAGAAAGTCTGCAAGGGCTGCGGCGGCTATGCCGACAGGCAGAACGCCTTCGTAACCAAGCTTAATGCCGCAGGTTCAGCCTTGGTTTACTCGACGTATCTGGGCGGCTATGGGACTGACTGGGGCAACGCCATTGCTGTAGATAGCTCTGGGAACGCCTACGTGACAGGACTGACCGGATCAAAATGGTTCCCGACGCAGAGCCCTTTACAGAACCACTACGGGGGCAAGTACGATGCCTTCGTTTCCAAGTTCGACTCCACAGGCTCGACCTTGGTTTACTCCACCTATCTAGGTGGGATCGGATCGGAGAGTGGCTATGGCATCGCGGTGGATAGCGCGGGCAACGCTTATGTCACGGGCGGGACTAGTTCAACCGACTTTCCCATGATGAACCCCTTGCAACGGACTTATGGTGGCGGCTTAGACGACGCCTTTGTGGCCAAAATTGCTGCTCCTACAGCGACCGCCACTACGCTTTCGTCTTCTCGAAATCCGTCTGCGCACGGACAGGCGGTGACCTTCACCGCAGTGGTCACTTCCTCCGATGGCCCACCACCCGATGGAGAAACCGTCATATTCAAGAAAGGCGCAACGGTATTGGGAACCGGGGCATTTAGTAGCGGTTCGGCCGGCTTTACGACCTCGACGCTGAGGGTGGGCACGACAATAATTACGGCGGTGTACGACGGTGACTCGAATTTTGGCGGCAGCACGTCGAATGTGGTGAAGCAGGTGGTGAACAAAGCCACCACCACAACCGCTCTAACTTCGTCGCTGAACCCGTCGAACGTCGGGCAGTCTGTAACCTTTAGGGCGAGCGTGGCGCCGCAGTTCAGCGGTACGGTCACCGGGAACGTGACCTTCTACGATGGCACGACGGCCCTGCAAACGATGGCTCTAAGCGGAGGCGTGGCAAAGTACACAACCTCGACGCTGACCTCGGGCGCGCACACCATCACGGCAACGTACAACGGCAGCACCAGCTTTACCGGCAGTTCGGCTTCACTGACACAAACGGTGAATTAGGGATCGGCGGAGCTGGCAAAATGAGGATTTCAAAATGAAACGATTGTTTATTGGTGTGTGTTTCTCTTTAATGTTCAGTATCCCTGCTTTGCTGGTTGTGGCAGCCATGGCGCAATTTCCCCAGCCCGCCATCACTGACGCCGGAAGTGGAAGCATCCCCTCCGAGCCTGGAATGTACGTGCAAGCAGGGGGTGGGTTCAATAGAATGCTCGGTCAAATCGTTGCGTTCACGCGCAGCGGCAGCTTACTCGTATCAAGTCTGACCGTCGGAATCAAGACAAGCAAAGCAAATGTCCAGCTGCTGGGTCCGCACGCTCAGACTGTCATTGGTGGCAAGCCCGTGTTCTATTTCATCCCTCCCAGACAGGAAGCGGACGCGGGAGTCAATGCAGGCGACTTAGTGCTGTTGCGCCTCGAAGCGAAGCCAAAGCGGCGGCAATTCGAGGTCGGAGCAAGGGGAGCGTGGCGTGCCAGTTCGGGTATTTCCATCACACACCAGATTCAGCTATTCCGCTCCGAGGCAACGCCGGGCATCTACACGATCACGCCCACTCTTGAACTGGGTAAAGGCGAATATGCACTGTACCTCGCACGCGGCGAGGGAATGCAGGCATACGTTTACGACTTCTCCGTTAGCTCCTCGTGCTGTGCACTCAGTCGCCCCGGTGGTGAGGTCGAGACAGTTTCAACAGTCCAGTCCCCAACCACGACAGCGCCTGCGGGAGTCACTGCAACGGTAACTAAGACCGACAGCGGAGGTGCGGGGACAAACGCAAGCAACCCCGCGCGTTCGACGGCTGAAGCGACTGCCGAAATTTCATCGGACCCTTTGGGAGCAGATATCGAGATTGATGGCAATTTCGTCGGCAGCACCCCGTCCTCGGTGGGTATAGTAGCCGGAGAACATACTCTGAGGGTATCGAAGAGCGGGTACAGAAAATGGGAGCGTACTCTTAAAAGCTCAACTGGGCAAATCAAAATTGCAGCGCGGTTGGAGCCGATACCCATTGACGCCTCTTCTACTTCTCACCCTACCGAGGTCGCCGCCATTCGCGATCCTGACCCACCTGCGAATTCGTCAGAGGGTGTAGCGGTGGAAGCTCGAATCGGCATTTGGTTAACCGGTAATCCGACAGCGAGACATGACGGAATTGAGATTTCCGGCGTGCAGCCTGACGGTCGTGCAGCCAGTATTGGCATACAAGCGGGAGATTTACTTCTCGCCATCGACGGCACTATCTCTATTCCATCGACGATCTCCGCTCCGACCTTCTACGACACCAGCGGGGTGCGCGACTGCAATCCGATATCGACACGGCCGACTCACCTACGACAATTACCTCGTACTCGCCTCTAACAATGGGCCTTTCCGCTAGTTGAGAGAAGCAATGAGAACGAATAAAGCTCCGTAGGAACCGCCTTAGCGTCAGACTCTGGGTGATAAAATCGCACGATGCCAAAGACACTGATGCAATCTGTAGTCAGTCAACTCCAGAAGGAACGCACGCGACTTGAGGATGAACTGCACCGCGTAACCGCTGCCCTCACCGCGTTCGGGAAAGTCTACGTGCGCGCGGGGAAATCAAGTCGGAAAAAGAGAACCATGTCGGCTGCTGGACGCAAGAGAATAGCAGCCGCGCAGAGGGCACGCTGGGCAAGAGTGAGGGCTACTAAGAAGTGAGCGCAGGTCCCGCCGTTGTGATTACTACCGCCTTCCGGTAGACATCTCGGGTTAGCGTCTCCCGGATGGAGTTCATATTTCAATCACTCCGAGGAGTCAATCTGGGGCCATTTGGGTCCATGATTTCAGGAAATCCCGATCGCGTCATTACTAATGGGATGGTACGCCGCCGTTACCATGAAAGGAGGAGGCGTCCGGATTGCCGACAAACCGTCCGGACCCTTCGTTCGGAACTACCCAGAAGCCCGTTTCTCGGTACTAATCCGGGTGTATTACTTCCGGGTTGCGCGTCATCCGCGCAGAGTCCGCGGCATTTTACGTAGAGGCGGGCGAATTCACGCGCCCGAAGCCTTAGAAATAGGCTATGCGGAACATAGTCCAGCATTCAGGTCTTACCCCCTACGGACGGGTCATGGATGAATGAACTTCTCTACTGCCTGATTAAAGAGCTGTGTTTGATCAACGAACGTAAAGTGTTTGGTTCTTGGCAGTACCACCAACTGCGATGCCCATATTGAAGCGTGAATCCCCTTCAATATTCCCAATGTTACCGGGTCGTCCTCACCTGCAATCACTAGAGTGGGAACGTGGAGGGATTTTAGTTTGTCGGCGTATTCAACCGATACCATGTTGCCGTCAATGACGAACTCTCCGTCTGAGCCGGACATCTCCCGATACACATCCCAGGAGAGGCCGAAGCTACCAGGGTTGTAATTGGCTGTGGTGCGCTCTTCGTAAAACCAGGGATAGTAGGCGTACGCGCCTACCAATTGCATGTATTCGCCGGGATATCTCCCATGCTCCCACGGATTGCCCTTGCCGAACAGACCTGCCTTCTCCAGCTCTTCGATTCGTTTCAGATGTGCCGGTTCGATCTCTGCTTTCAGGCGTGCCAAGACCACATTCAACTCTCTTGTGCTGTCGAAGGTGCTGGCGAGGATTATGTGGGACACATTCTTGGGATATTTCAGTGCGTATGCCTGCGCGACCAAGCCTCCGAAGGAATGCCCTAAGACATTGATCGAACCCAGCCTAAGAGCGGTGCGCAGTGCTTCCACGTCGGCAGCCATAGTGTCGACAGTGTACCCAGATGGATCCTGAAGCTTACCGGATCTCCCAGACCCGCGTTCATCCATAAATATGAGCCGGTTATTTCGCGCGAGTGGGAGCAAGAAGGGCAGAAAATAGTTATAAGACCCTCCCGGCCCCCCGTGCAGCAGGACAAGCGGCTCTCCGTGTCCTATCTCGGTGTAGTACAGAAACAAACCGTTGACATCAACAAAACCTTCTTTGATCGGATAAACATCTCTGCTGGAGTTCGGTCGTCTTGAATCCTCACCCACACTCAGAGTGGGCGCGACAAATACGATGGAGAGCAATAAGGCACAAACGAACGTTTTAGAGCGGGCAAGCAAAGGCAACATTAGCATTTTAGTCTCCTTCAACTAGTGGTTCATCGTAGTGGTCGCACTCCACCGTTTGCCATAGGCAATAACGCCATATTTGTGGTGATACTTGCCACTAAGCCTTAACCTCGCGGATCGGGGGCATTTATTTGGGGCAGGCAAGAATGCAACCTCTGGTATCATACTTGCCATGCGAATTTCTGTCCTTGTTTTGGAGAACGTCTTCGACTTGGGATTGGCTGCGGTGCTCGACGCATTTCAGACAGCAAATGAACTCATCGAGCTGGCAGGAATCGCGCTTCCGCCATTTGAAGTGAGAATTGTAGGAGTGCGAAAGGCGATCAAGACCTCCCAAGGCCTCAGCGTGCCGGCTCATACGGTGGGCGGCAAGATGCCGGAATGTGTTGTAGTTCCAGCCATAGGCTTCAAGATGCCCGACCCTCTGGAGGCTGCGCTCGCCAGGCCAGATGTCCGAGATGCAGCGGCTGCCCTGCAAAGATGGGCACGTAGCGGCGCGACCATGACCGCTGCGTGTATCGGGACCTTTGTGATGGCCGAATCCGGTCTGCTCGATGGTCAACAGGCCACGACGACCTGGTGGCTGGCGCCCCTGTTTCGCAAGCGATACCCGAACGTGCAGTTGGACGAGTCAAACATGATCGTGAAGTCCGGTCGCGTCGTAACTGCGGGAGCCGCATTGAGCCACATGGATCTGGCGCTTTGGATTGTGCGGCAGAAGAGTCCGCAATTGGCTTCCTTGACGGCAAAGTACCTTATCGTGGATTCAAGGCCATCGCAATCCGTGTACGCGCTGAGCGACCACTTGATCCATTCTGATCCGATTGTGCAACGTTTTGAAAGTTGGGCGAGGTCAAGGCTAAGACAGGGATTTTCGCTCGACGCTGCCGCGAGAGCCATAGGATCGAGTAAAAGGACACTGGCACGTCGCACGGAGAGCGTACTGGGAAAATCGCCGCTCTCCTATTTCCAAACTTTGCGAGTGGAACGGGCAGTGCATTTGCTGAAGACCGGCGGCGAAAGCGTTGACGAGATTGCGGAACGGGTTGGCTATGCCGATGGTACGACTCTCCGAGCCCTCCTCCGACGACGGTTGGGTCTGGGCATCAGAGACATCAAAAGCTCCAGCTAACTCATGGCAAGCCTGGTACTAAATCTGGCGCTATTGCCTGTAGCTACATCAGCTGATCGGAACCTAAACTCGCTTAGATGCAGCTGTACTTCGCGCCGCAAACTCCGGCTGGATGATGGCAGGGCACAACTGCTAATTACACACTTCAGTCTGAGAAAGTCTTCGCGAAAGACTGTGAAGTTCCAGGCTCAATAGTTTCGCCCACGAAAACGAGTCACTGAGATGCGGCAAGTTCTTAGAGCGCGGATGGCGGGCTTGCTTTACCTGCTAGCGGTGCTGACGGCGATATTGGGCGAATTCCTCATCGGTGGGAGAGCGGGTGTCGTTGTGGCCCTCACAGCCGTCCCATGTTATGTCGCAGTGACCGCGCTCACTTACGCCATCTTTAAGGCGGTGAACCGGAGAGTCTCTATCGCTGCATTGGCCTTCAACCTTTTGGGACTTGGCTTTGAGGCTCTCCGATTGAATCCCGGCGGGGTCGACATCGCCCTCGTGTTCCATGGAGTGTATTGCCTCTTGATCGCATCCATGATTTTCCACGCCACCATACTGCCCCCAAACTTATGGATACCGATGGCGTTGGCCGGGTTAGGGTGGCTTACCTTTCTGAGCCCACGACTCGCAGACCATTCATCTCCTTACAATGTCGCCGTAGGCATCCTCGGAGAAGCCTCGCTGATGCTGTGGTTTGTTGCATTTGGCGTGCGCCAGCGAGATTCCACGATGCACGCCGGGAGAACCGAGTCGTGATTGCTGATGGAGCCGTGGAAAACAATCGGCTAACTTCGCTACAGCGCAAGGCAAAGACCGCCGGCTTGTTTTATCTGCTCACTTTTCTGGTCGGAGGAGTTGCCGAGTTTGCCAGCGGTAGGCTGGTCGTAACTGGTGAGGCAGCCACTACCGCCCACCATATCCTGGCGCGTCAGGGGACATTCTGGGTGGGTTTTGCAGCCTACCTCATCGTGCTCGCCTGCTACATCGCTGTAACGGCTCTCTTCTACGATCTATTCAAACCGGTGAGTGCGAGCCTTTCGTTGCTCGCTGCATTTTTCAGCCTGGTGGGGTGTGCCGTTCAGGCCGCTGCCATCTTCTTTTACATGGCTCCCTGGACTCTCTTGCAAAGCCCAAACTACTTGGCTGTTTTCAGAGCGGACCAGTTGCAGGTGATTGCCTTGGCATCCCTCGAATTGTATGCACAGGCCTACAGTGCTGGCTTCGCATTTTTCGGCTTCTATTGCCTGTTGATCGGCTATCTGATTCTTCAGTCAACCTTTCTGCCTCGCAGCTTGGGAGTATTAATGATGCTTGGTGGTTTCGGGTGGCTGACGTTTCTGTCGCCTCCGCTCGCAAACTCTCTTTGGCCTTACGTTGCTGTCCCCGGCATCGTAGGTGAGGGGGCATTGACGCTGTGGCTGCTGTTGAGGGGCGTGGACATTCGCAAATGGAGCGAGAAGGCAGACGCGGGAAAGGCTTGAAAGTTTAGAACGTTGGTTTGGCCTCAGATCGCTCAGATTGACTAATGGATGGTGTTGCGCTTTCACGAATCGCACCGATCACCTCGAAACGGTGCATCGCTGTAACTACAGCGCCTGTGCCCGGACCGCCTCAAAAATCGGCAGTGCTCGTTCAATCATGTCGTCATTCGCTGTCAATGATGCGCGGATGTAGCCGTTCATTTTGACAACGCTGCCAGGCAGGCAAAGCACACCCTTCTCGGCTAGCAAACTCGAAAATGCGACATCATCTTCAATCGGCGTTCTTGGCGTGACATAGAAAGCGCCTTCTGGCGTGCCGACTTCGTATCCGCATTGGCGCAATCCAGTTACAAAGCGATTGCGGCGACGCTGCAGATCGGCCACATCTAAGGAAAGCTTCTCCAGATCCGATAAAGAATGCTGCATCAAGGCACTGGCCATCGCCCAGCCGCTCAAGATTTGACTCGAAAACAGGATGGTGCGCAGTGCTGCAGCATGTTCGATTTGGGGAGACAGCGCGATGTAGCCGAGACGCTGTCCAGGAGTTAGCAGCGTTTTACCGTAGCTGTAGATCATGATCGAGTTTCTGTAAAACTTCGTCGGGCTGTGAAACGCGAGGCCGTCGTAAACAATGGCGCGATACACTTCATCGGACACCAGATAAATCGGACGTCCATTCCGCTCGCTTGCTCTTTCAAGAACGCGACATATCCACGCTAATGTTTCCGCCGAATAAACCTTCCCCGTCGGATTATTCGGCGAATTGACGATTACGAACCGTGTATTCGCTGTGATCGCGCGTTCGATTCTCTCCACATCAAGGTCGAACGTCCCCGGGAGTGTTTCGACGGGCACCGGTTTGCCGCCGCTCAACAGGATCATTCCATCATAAAAAAACCACGGCGGATTACTGATGATCACCTCATCGCCGGCGCCCAGCAGTGCATTCATGATTACTAGGTGAGCGCCAGTTGCGCCATTCGTCATGAATATGTTTTCGGGTGGATAATCCAAGCCAGTTAGCGTCTTTAACGAGGCGCACACCAGCTCGCGAGCCGCCGGCTCGCTGGTCTTGTACGCGTACCATGACGGATCTTGTGGCGTCACGGCAGCGCGCAGCGCCGCCACGAATCCGGGCAGCGGCATTGTCTGCGGATTGCCCAGAGCAAAGTCGCAACACGCCTTGCCGCCTGCGGCGAGCCAACTCTCATATCTGGCCAGAAATTCGTAAATGGGTGCGATGCTCCTGTGAGCCTCTTGAACATTCGGTGGAGTCCGTGGCGGAAACATGCTGCAATCTCCTGCAACCCTGGGCCCTTTATTTGGAAACCTTGGCCCCAAGAACCTCGAACCGCTCGATCGCTGGTGCCGTGGCCAGCAGCGTTGGAGCGTTGGCCATAAGGGCTTTGGCGATTGCGCCATTCAAATGAGCCTGCCTCCCGGCTTCATCATGGAATGAATCGAAGACAGCGAAGGTAGTCGGTCCCAGGCGCAACGCGAACCAGAGCGGGGTCGTCGTTTCCTGATTGGCCAATTGCAAGCCTTGTTTCAAGAAGGCCACTACGTCTTCCTCTTTGCCGGGTTTTGCCTCAAGACGTGCGAACAAGCCGACGGTAAGCATTCTTTATCTCTCCTAAGCCGAATCCGGCTGTTCCGAGGTTAGATTTGGGCAGCGCAGTATGGCCACGGGCGAGACCGCCATATTTAATATCATTTTTGCCAAGCGGTACTCTTGGGCTGATTTTCCTGCTAAAGGGAGTTGGCTGGATTGGGATCAAGAAGTCGGATTCTGCGAAGTTTGCCGCTGAAGGCGCTGAGATTCCCTCCCGAACGACGGGCCAACGCGGCACCTATTCTGCGAGTCGTTCGCTGCGGCGCTCCCACAGCTGCCGCGTGCCGGGACGCTGCCACCCAAAATCTCGAAATGTGTCGAGCGAGATGCACTCTCAGTCCAGTCTCACCAGAATCCCAACATCGAATGTCGAATAATACTTCTTCACGTCCCTAGCCCCGTACTTCTCTCGAAATTTCTCGACCACAGATTTCACAGCCTTGGCTCCGGTAATTGGCATTGCCCGGAATTCCCCTTCAACGCCTCGCGCATCGATGCGAATCTGCGGGTTCCTGAGCACGTTCCTGTACCACTGCGTGTCGGAGCCCCGCACTGGCAGCAGGTACAGCTTCTCACCCTCCAACACGAACCAGACAGGGATCGAGATTGTCTTCCCGGACTTCCTGCCAATCACGCTGATCTTGATCTGGCGGTAGCGGGCGAGACGTTCTTTGAGGCTGTCTTTAGAGGTTGGCACACTTTGGCTCATTTCGGCGTCGCCCCGCTACAACATTGCCCCCACCCAGCCTGTGGCAGTCATCCGCCAGAACTCGAAGAAATGAGCATTATCGGCATAGGTGGCCGCATTCCATTGCTGGGATGCGGTTGATAAGGAGGGAAGAGTCACGGGCAAACCTCTTATCCAATAAGGGTATCCGATTTAGGGGTGTTGGAGCACAACTGCATGCAGGTGCCGCTCCGTTTGACGATTGCCACGCTCATGTCGGATATTGAGTCGGAATGGACATTGAACGCACTATTGACGACATCGAACAGCTGGAGGAAATGTTCGAGGCACCGGATATTAGACCGCTGAGCTCAAGTGACCTCCTGGCTGCGAATCGACGGCACGACGATATGCTCGCCCACAGCCCGTGGTTTCGGCTCTGGCAGCGGTATGGCGTCTGTTGCCGAACCGAGTCCCCAGCGGTACTCCGACTACCGGGAACGGGGAACTAAACTTCCTGCGAATGGACGTGAGAAGTGGCGAAGAAAAAAACTGCTAATCTCCTGCCGAAACTCACAGAGACTGAACAAGACCTACTTTCGCACATCCAAGACGGATTCCAGCTTGAAACTGATTCGCTCGGCGGCAACCCAGTTCTGCGGCGGTTGAAAGATGATGAAGAAATACGCCCTCTCTCTGCCAATCGCAATACCATCAAGGCGATGGAACAGCGCGGACTCATCAGCCCCGGCAAAGGTCGCGATGCGCTCACTATCGTGTGGCGTCTGAAAAAGAAAATGAAATAGGAACCATGTTGCGTACTTTGTTCTGGCAAGGTCATCAAGAGTAGCAGTCAACTGAGGTTACTGCGGGATCGCTGTACGAGGCCGTAGCAGCCGCGCTTGCTTCTCTGAGAAAAGACGATTGTGTCGGTGAATTAGGAACGGGGCTGACGATCGTCCGAGTCGAAGTGCTGCATCCTTCCGTCACACACAAGGTCAAAATGAAAGATATTACAACAGATACGCCCAAACCTTGGGCCGAAGGTCAATCCGCTGCGATAATGGCTCGATGCAAGGGCTCTCAGTAGCTCTGCTGATTAGTGGGGCGGACGTTTGGTGTGTCGATTAGCCGCCTGCAAGAGATTCGGAAATCTGCGCCGTGCAATTCTCAAGCCTTTGTCAGGAGGAATCATGGGTGAACACAGCTTTGTTCCGGTTGAACCGAATGCCACGTCGCGGAACGACCTCGTCGAGCGTGGGTTTACTCGTCAACCGCTCAGAGTTGACGTAGAGGTAGCGCGCACACTGGAAGCGTTATCCCATGCT
>Ga0307477_10000825_pt1 | contig 30212 bp, 27 predicted proteins | sample atmos_gasesECM2C_FD_203316 | JGI IMG/M metagenome (GOLD analysis project Ga0307477, IMG submission 203316) | Hardwood forest soil microbial communities from Morgan-Monroe State Forest, Indiana, United States - atmos_gasesECM2C_515 | ecosystem: Environmental > Terrestrial > Soil > Temperate...
GCTGCTCGATGCGTTCGTGCACCTGCCGTTAGTCCTGCCGCCGGTGGCTGTCGGGTACGTGCTGTTGCTGCTGTTTGGTGCGCGCACCGCCCTCGGCGGCTGGCTGCACCGGCACTTCGGCCTCGAGCTGCCGTTCACCACGGCCGGCGCGGCGCTTGCCACCGCGGTGATGACTTTTCCGCTCATGGTGCGCGCCATAAGGCTGTCGCTCGAGAACGTCGACCGCGGCCTCGAGGAGGCGGCGCGAACGCTCGGCGCCATGTCGCTTGATCGTTTTGCAACTATCACGCTGCCACTGATGCTGCCGGGCATCCTCGCCGGGGCGGTCACCGCCTTTGCCGCCGGACTCGGGGAGTTCGGCGCCGTGATCACCTTCGCTGCCAACATTCCCGGGGTCACCCGCACGCTGCCGCTGGCGCTCTACACGGCGATGCAGTCACCCGCGGGCGACGCGCTGGCGCTGCGCCTCGCGGTGATCTCGTTCGCGCTCGGTCTCGCCGGCCTGCTGGCGTCCGAACAGCTGGTGCGGCGCGTGCGCCGCTATCTGGGTCGCTGACGTGCTGCAGGTGGCGGTGCGCAAGGCGCGCGCGGGCTTCACGCTGGATGCGACCTTCGCCGTGCCAGTTCCCGGAGTGATCGCGCTGTTCGGCCGCTCCGGCAGTGGCAAGACCACGTTGGTCAACCTCCTTTCGGGGCTGCTCGCGCCGGATGTCGGCGAGATTCGCCTCGGTGAGGAAGTGCTCACCGACACGCAGCGCGGCATCGCCGTGCCGGTCGAGCAGCGGCGCATTGGCTACGTGTTTCAGGAGCCGCGGCTGTTCCCTCACCTGACGGTGGCGGGCAACCTGCGCTACGGCGAGCGGCGCGCCCCCAGAGCGTGCGCCTTCATCGGCTTCGACGAGGTCGTGGCACTCCTCGGCCTCGCCCCGCTCCTCGCCCGCAAGCCCCGGCACCTCTCGGGCGGCGAGCGCCAACGCGTGTCCCTCGGACGTGCGCTGCTGTCTCAGCCTCGCCTGTTGCTGCTCGATGAGCCGCTGGCGTCCCTCGATGTGGCGCGCCGCGAGGAGGTTCTGCCCTACCTCGAGCGCTTGCGCGATCGGCTTTCGGTTCCGATGGTGTACGTGAGTCACGAGTTCGAGGAGGTGCTGCGGCTCGCCACGCACGCGGTACTGCTAGAGGCCGGGCGGGTGATCGCGCAGGGACCTGTGCAGGAGATGAGCCTGCAGCCTGCGCTGCAACGCATCGTGGGTCCTGACCTCGTGGGCGCCGTCCTCGAGGGTCTCGTCACGCGACTCGACCCTGACGGGAGGAGCGTTGAAATCGCAGTCGGTACGGGCACGTTGCGGGTGGACCTGGAAAACGTGACCGTCGGAGCGCGCGTGCGACTACAACTGCTCGCACGCGATGTCATCCTCGCTACCCAGCCGGTCCAGGGCCTGAGCGTGCGCAACGCGCTCGCCAGCACCGTGATCTCAATAGTCGATGACGATCACGGTGCGGTGCTCGTGCGGGTCGACGTGGGAGGCGCAATCGTGCTGGCGCGCATCACGGCCGACGCCCGACGCGCACTCAATCTCCGTCCGGGCGATGCCGTATGGACGCTGGTGAAGGCGGTATCGACGCGCGGACATGCCTTCAGGCTGGCGCCGGGTTTATAAAAAAGGGCTGACCTTGGGCCTTCCCAGTCGTTCCTCCAGCGCCGCCGACAACGTGCTCCAGTGGCTGGCGCCATAGATCACCAAAACGGATCGCCGTTCGACCAGCTGCTGTTCGATCAATCCCAGCAGGTGCCGGTCGCGTGTCATCATATTGACCTTTGATTGCTGCCCATGTCGTGTTGTGTCGCCCGGATCCATCCGCAGCGGAAACTTGTCATCTCCCACGATGTCGACGCCAAACATGTCCCTGTAACGCTGCCGAAATTCGTCCAAGGAGGGAGCGTCCAGGTTCCATCCACCGCGATACGTAGGTGCTTTCAACTCCTGTGCCAACCGCGGGTACACCTTCGCCAGGCTCGTCGGCGAAGTGTCGGGTATCTCACTGGACCTGAGTGCCTGTGAAAATCGCCCAAGCAGCGCACTAAACGCAATGTCAGCGTCGGTGAACCCCTTCGCCTTTAACGCCTGATTCTCCTCTTCGCGAGTCGGTTCGCCGCCCACAAACGGAATTCCGCGCATCAGGGCGATGGAGGCGGCATACATCCCCTCTCCTCGCGCGAACTCATCTGCATCGGGGGTCCCGTGACGATTGGCCTCCGCTACGAGCGGCGGCGGGTTCTCACCCATTGCGGTCGGGAAGCCTTCCACGATGACCACTCGGGCCTGGATCTTGGTGAAGCCGGCTGCGACCGCGCGCATCGTGGGATCGTTGGGGTGAAAGGCGTGCCTCGCACCGACGAACACCAAGCGCTCGGTCCCGTTCCGGTAGCTGGCCACGAACGGCACTGCCCAGGCACAGTCCCCCGGGCACCAAGGCTGCGTCCTTCGCTCCAGCTCCAATGACCAAGGCTGGATGCGGTCCTCGTTGCCCAAGGTGAAGGGTGTCGCCGCGTTCACCGATGCCGCCATCAGTACCGCGACGAGCGGACCCCACCCGCGCTTCCTTCCCGATTCGATGTCGAGGCGTCGCAGCGGTGTGCCCTAAGTCCAAAGGGCGCGGTAGCAAGGGTCCTTTTCCAAATGGTTAAGCATTTACTTAACTATCAGCCGAAAGGACCTCTTAACCCCCGGTCTCGGCAGCGTCCGGAACCGCCTTCTCGCTCACCATCGTCAGCACGTCGTACTGGGCGACCGACTCGCCGTTCTGGTTGCTGATCGCCGTGTCCCAGCGCACCTCGCCGTAGCCGGCGCCGGCGCGCAACGATTTCTCCTTGCACGTCAGGCGCACTTTGATGCGGTCCCCCGGCTTCACCGGCTTGAGGAACCTCAGGCCGTCGATGCCGTAGTTCGCCAGCACCGGCCCGTAGGGCGGGTCGACGAACAGGCCGGCCGCGGCCGATATGAGGAAATAGCCATGCGCGACGCGACCACCGAACAGGGGGTTGCGCGCCGCCTGCGCCTCGTCCATGTGCGCGTAGAAGCGGTCGCCCGAGATTTGCGCGAAGCCCTCGATGTCGGCCACGGTCACCTCGCGCTCGGCGGAGTTGAAGGTGTCACCGATGGCGAGCGCAGCGAACGGCTTGCGAAAGGGGTGGGTGCCGGGATCGAGCTCGCGTGAGCCCTTCACCCAGCGACCGCCGGCCGCGGTGATGACGTCCGGCGTCCCCTGCACGGCGGTGCGCTGCATGTAGTGCATCACTCCGCGGATGCCACCGAGCTCCTCGCCGCCGCCGGCGCGTCCTGGTCCGCCGTGGACCAGGTGCGGCAGCGGCGAGCCATGCCCGGTGGAGTCTTTGGCACAGTGCCGATTCACCACCACGATGCGACCGTGGTACGGGGCGAGGCCGAGCAGCAATTGTGCCGCCACCGCATCATCGGCGCTAAAGATCGAGCCCGCCAGACTCCCGCCGCCGCGCCGCGCGAGCGCGATCGCGTTCGGCACGCTGTCGTAGCTGACGAGCGTGCACACCGGTCCGAAGGCCTCGACGCCGTGGATCGCCTGCGCACGGCCCGCATCTCGGCAATACAACAGGGTCGGGGCGACGAAGGCGCCACGGTCGGCGTCGGCGCCGAGCGGTTGCGGCCGTCCGGCGCCACCGCAGATGACCTCGGCTTCGCGCGTGAGCCGCGCGAGCTGCTCGAGCACCTCGCGCCGCTGGCTCAGGGAGGCCACCGGTCCCATGCGCACCTCCTCACGGCGGGGATCGCCAACCACGATCTTGCCGAGCGCGGCGCGCAGCGCTTCGAGAACGTCGCTGGTGCAGGCCGCGGGCACGATCGCCTTCCTGATCGCGGTGCACTTCTGTCCCGCCTTGACCGTCATCTCGCGCACCACCTCGCGCACGAACAGCTCGAGCTCCGGGGTGCCGGCGGCCGCGTCGGGTCCGAGAATCGAGGAGTTGAGCGAATCGGTCTCGGAGGTGAAGCGCACCGCGTTGGCGCTCACCACCGGATGCTGGCGCAAGCGCACAGCGGTGGCGGCCGAGCCGGTAAAGGACACCACGTCCTGGCAGGTCAGGTGCTCGAACAGGTCGCCCACTCCGCCGCAGATGAGCTGCAGCGCGCCGTCCGGCAAAATCGCCGACTCGACGATGCGGCGGAACGCCCGCTCGGCGAGATAGCAGGTCTGCGTCGCCGGCTTGACGATCGCGGGCACTCCCGCAAGCAAGGTCGGCGCCAGCTTCTCGAGCATCCCCCACACCGGGAAGTTGAAAGCGTTGATGTGCACTGCGGCCCCTTCGAGCGGCACGCAGATGTGCTGGCCGAGGAAGCCGCCGCTCTTCGACAGCGTCTCCACCCCTCCGTCGAGGTAGACGCGACTGTCGGGCAGCTCGCGTGCCCCTTTGCTGGCATACACGAACAATGTGCCGATGCCGCCGTCGATGTCGATCCACGAGTCTGCCTTGGTGGCGCCGGTGGCGTAGGAGAGCGCGTACAGCTCGTCCTTGTGCTCGCTGAGCATGCGGGCGAGCGCCTTGAGGAGTGCGGCGCGCTCGTGAAAGGTCAGCCGGCGCAGGTTCGGTCCGCCGACCTCGCGCGCATACTCGAGCATGGCGTGCGTGTCGGGCCCGTCGGCGTTCGCGCTGGCGATGACCTCGCCGCTGGTCGCATCCCGCAGCGCGACCCCGGCGCCACGTCCCACCTGCCACTTGCCGGCGACAAAACTCTGCAGTTGCATGTCACTCACCCCGATGTGCCGCTCACTACCTGCCCGTCGATGCGGTAGGAGCGTCCGCGCATCAGCGCGACGCGCTCGCCGCGCTGGTTGGAAATGACGATCTCATACAGACCGTTGCGCCGTGTCCGCCACAACTCGCTCGCCTCCGCCGTCAGCTCGTCGCCGTCACGGGCAGCGAGCAGATAATCGATCGTCGCAGCCGCGGCGACCGTCGACTCGTTGTACGAGTTGCACGCGAAGGCGAATGCGCTGTCGGCGAGCGCGAAGACGATGCCGCCGTGACAGATACCGTGCCCGTTGACCATGTCGGCGCGTACCCGCATGACGACGCGCGCTCCGCCGGGGCGCGCTCCGCTCAGGCGCATGCCGAGCGCCTGCGAAGCGCGGTCGCGCCCGAACAGCGCGCCCGCGGATCGCTCGGCCTGCTGCTGGCTGGTCATCGGCGTGCCCGGATCGCTCATGCGTGACTCCCCGCTCAGCGTCCGCTGAAGTGCGGCGTGCGCTTCTCGCGGAACGCGGCCACTCCCTCGGCGTAGTCGGCGCTGCGCCCGAGCTCACCCTGAAAGTCGCGCTCGACGTCGAGCTGCTGCGCCAGGGTCCGGCTCAGCCCCTCGTAGATCGCCTGCTTGGTGCGCGCGAGCCCGAGCGTCGGGGCGGCGGCGAGCTGCCGTGCGAGAGTATCGACCACACCCGCAAGCTCGCCGTCCGCGACGCAGCGCCAGATGAGTCCCCACGCGGCCGCTTCCTCGGCCGACAGCTTCTCACCGAGCAACGTCAGGCCGAGCGCACGTGCCGTGCCCACCAGGCGCGGCAGAAACCAGGTTCCACCCGAGTCGGGCACCAGTCCGAGCTTCGAGAAGGCTTGCACGAAGCTCGCTGAGCGCGCGGCGACCACCAGATCGCAAGCGAGCGCGAGATTGGCACCGGCGCCGGCGGCGACGCCATTCACCGCGGCGATGACCGGCATCGGCAGTGCGCGCAGCGCCAGCACGAGCGGCTTGTAGTTCTGCTCGATCGATGCGGCGAGATCCGGCGGTCCGCCGCCCGGAGCCACGGCACGATCGTTGAGGTCTTGTCCGGCACAGAAGCCGCGGCCCGCTCCGCTGATCACCAGCACGCGTGCGCCCGAGCCCGGCAGAGGCGCGAGCGCGGAGCGTATCTCCGCGTGCATGTCGGTGTTGAAACTGTTCAGCCGCTCCGGTCGGTTGAGCGTTAGGCGCGCCACGCCCTCGCTGAGGTCGAAAAGGATGTGCTGGTAGCTCACCTTGCTGCGCTCCGTCAGTGCCGCAGGACGCCCACCGGCGCCACGGCTGGCCTTACTTCTCGTCGTAGTCGAGCTCGAGGAGCGCGCTCTTGACGCGTGACTGGCACGCGAGCACATACCCCTGTTCGAGCTCCCAATCCTCGAGCGCGTAGTTGTGCGCCATGTCGACCTCGCCACGGATCACCTTGGTACGACAGGTGGAACACACGCCGGCGCGGCAGGAGAACGGCAGGTCAAGCCCGGCACGCGCGGCGGCCTCGAGCACCGTCTCGTCCTGCACCTTCATGCTGAAGGTGCGCCTGCGGCCATCCATGATGACGGTGACCTCGGCCATTCCCGCCGCCGAGGCTGATACCTGTGGCTCGACCGCCCTCGAGCGCTCCCCCTGCGCGACCGACGCCGTCTCAGCGGTGGTCGCGACAGCAAAATGCTCGCTGTGCACCGGAGCGCTCGCCCCGCCCAGCTCGCGCACCGCTCCAACCACCTGCTCGATCATGTCGCCGGGGCCGCATACGAAGTACTCGCTCACTTCTTCCGGACGGTACAGCGCTGCCGCGAAGCGCCGTACCCGCGCCGCGTCGATGCGGCCGTTGTACAGCTCGACCTCCTGCGGCTCGCGGCTCATCACGAAATGCAGCGCCAGGCGGTCGAGATATCGATCCTTGAGGGCGAGCAGCTCCTCGAGGCACATGGTGCGCGCGGTGCTGCTATTGCCGTAAAAGAGAATCACCCGGCCCGCGCGGCGCGCGAGCAGGGTACGGGTGACCGACAGTACCGGCGTGATGCCGCAACCCGCTGCGAAAGCGACATAGGTTGCCGCCCCGGGCGCGGTGTCCCGTGGTGTGAAGCTGCCGTTCGGCGGCAGAACCTCCAGCAGTTCCCCGGCGCGCAAAGCCTCGGCCAGGTAGCGCGACATGCGACCGCGTGCGTGAACGCGCGGCACGATGCGCAGCGGCCACTCGCCCGGGGCATTCACCAGCGAGTAGGTGCGGCGGATCTCTTCACCGTCGAGCAACGCGCGTACCACGATGTGCTGACCGGCCGACCCCTGGTACTGCGGGCGCAGCTGCGGCGGTACTTCGAGCGCGATGGCTAGCGAGTCTTCCGCATCCGGCGCGACCTGCGCCACTCTGAGAGAATGGAACCTCAGCATTTCACAGGCACTTGAAGTAATCGAACGGCTCGCGGCAGTCCGCGCAGCGGTAGTGCGCCTTGCAGGGCGTCGAGCCGAACTCACTGACGCGCTCGCTCGCGCGGCTGCCGCAGCGCGGACATCTCACGGCCTGACGGGCGTGCGCGAGGCTCCGCGGACTCGACACCGGCACCTCGGGCGGAGCGATGCCGAACGCTGCGAGCTTCGCGCGCCCCTGCTCCGTCAGCCAGTCGCTCGTCCACGGCGGCGACAGCACTTCCTCGAGCACGGCGTCGCCGTAGCCTGCCGCATCGAGGGTCGTGCGCACTGTGGCGCGAATCACCTCGGTCGCCGGGCAGCCCGAATAAGTCGGCGTCAGTCCGATGTGCAGAGCGCCGTCGGCAGCGCGGCGCACATGCCGCACGATGCCGAGGTCGACAATGCTCAACACCGGAATCTCCGGGTCGAGCACCGTCTCGAGCACAGACCAGAGCTGCAGTTCCGAGCCGAGCGCGGCAAGCGGGTCGGCGCTCACCAGCGCGCTCCGGGGTAAGAGCGCGGCAGATACTGCATCTCGGCCAGAAGGTATCCGAGGTGCTCGGTATGCACGCCGCGCTTGCCCTGCCAGGGATAGGGGAGCGCTGCGGGGCGGCGCAGCGTCGCGGCGCTGAGATCTGCATCGATGCGCGCCGACCATTCGGCGGCGAGCTCGGTCAGCGAGGGCGCGATACCCGCCGCGTGCATCCGCTCGTCGACCTGGTCGACGGCGAACAGCTCCGCGCTGAAGCGCCACAGCTCATCGAGCGCGCGCTGCACGCGCTGGCGACTCTCCGCGGTGCCGTCGCCAAGACGCACCAGCCAGCCGCTGCTGAAGCGCTGGTGATAGCGCGTTTCCTTGAGTGCCTTGGCCGCGATCGCAGCGAGCCGGGTATCGCTCGATGCGGCCAGCCGCTCGTACAGGCACAGCTGCCAGGTATCGATCAGCCACTGGCGCACGATCGTCTGCCCGAAGTCGCCGTTGGGTTGTTCGGCGAGCGTGAGGTTGAGGAATTCGGTGGGCTCGCGCAGGAACGCCAGCGCGTCCTCGTCGCGTCCGCGGCCCTCGAGCTCGCCGGCGTACGTGAGCAGCAGCCGCGCCTGCCCGATGAGGTCGAGCGCCAGGTTGGCGAGCGCCAGCTCCTCCTCGAGCTCTGGTGCGTGACCGACCCATTCTCCGAGGCGCTGAGCGAGCACCAGCGAGGTATCCGCCAGGCGCAGCACGTAGCGGCAATGCGCGTCGATCTGGAGCGTGGTGCCCTGCAGGGACGCCGCGGGCGTCGCGGGGGTCGCGGGGGTCGCGCTCACAGGTTCTTGACCTCCTCCGGAATCGCGTAGAACGTCGGGTGACGGTAGACCTTGTCGCGTGCCGGCTCGAACAGCGCCTCCGCCTCCTGCGGATCCGAGGCGATGATGTCCGCCGAGCGCATCACCCAGATGCTGACGCCCTCCTGGCGTCGCGTGTAGACATCGCGCGCGTGCTCGATCGCCATGCGTGCATCGGCGGCGTGCAGGCTGCCGACGTGCTTGTGCTCGAGACCCGCACGCGAGCGGATGAATACTTCAAACAGCGGCCAGTCGTTGCTCATGGGGCGACTCTCGGCTCAGGTGCGCTGCCGGGCGGCACGGCGGCGCTGGCGCGCATGCGCTCCTTGTGCGCGTGCGCTGCCGCCGCCTCGCGCACCCAGCGTCCCGCATCATGGGCCGCGCGCCGCGCCTCGAGGCGCTCGCGGTTGCAGGGCCCGTTGCCCTTGAGTACCGCCTGAAACTCGCTCCAGTCGATCGGCCCGATCTGGAAGTGCTGCGTCGCCTCGTCCCAGCGCAGCGCCTCGTCGGGAAGCGTGAGCCCGAGGAACTGCGCCTGCGGCACGGTGATGTCGATGAACTTCTGGCGCAGCTCGTCGTTGGTGAAGCGCTTGATCTTCCAGCGCATCGACTGCGCGGTGTGCTTCGATTCGGCGTCGCTCGGGCCGAACATCATCAGCGACGGCCACCACCAGCGGTTGAGCGCGTCCTGCGCCATCGCGCGCTGTGCGGGTGTCCCGTGCGCCAGGGTCAACATGATCTCGAACCCCTGACGTTGGTGAAAGCTCTCCTCCTTGCAGATGCGCACCATGGCGCGCGCATACGGCCCGTAGGAGCAGCGGCAGATGGGAATCTGATTCATGATCGCCGCGCCGTCGACCAGCCAGCCGATGGCGCCGATGTCGGCCCAGCTGAGCGTCGGATAGTTGAAGATGCTCGAGTACTTGGCGGCCCCCGACAGCAGCTGCTCGAACATCTCGGCTCGTGAGATGCCGAGGGTCTCCGCCGCGCTGTAGAGGTACATGCCGTGGCCGCCCTCGTCCTGCACCTTGGCGATCAGCACGGCCTTGCGCTTGAGCGACGGCGCGCGCGTGATCCAGTTGCCCTCGGGCAGCATGCCGACGACCTCCGAATGGGCGTGCTGCGAGATCTGCCGGATCAGAGTCTGGCGGTAGGCCTCCGGCATCCAGTCCTTGGGCTCGATCTTCTCGTCCACGTCGATCCGCGCCTGAAAGCGCGCGGCGCGACCACCGGACTCGCCGGAATCGGCTGGCTGCGCCTCGCTGCCAGGGTTGTCGAGCGCCTGCGTGTACATGAGCGCACCCGCTTGCCGTTGATATGACACAAGATTATCACATTGATAATGATTCCTGTGTCACAATTTCGACCCCATGAAAGGCCCGCCGAGCGCCCCGCTGCCCGCCCCGGTACGCTCGCTCGTGCGGCACTTCCGGGCACAGCGGCCGCTGCGCGCCGGCTCCCTCCTCATCACGATATTCGGCGACGCCATCGCCCCGCGCGGCGGCACGGTCACCCTCGGCAGCCTGATCCGTCTCGCCGCACCCTTCGGCCTGACGGAGCGACTGGTGCGTACGTCGGTGTCGCGGCTCGCTCGCGCCGGCTGGCTGACGGCACGGCGCGCCGGCCGTCGCAGTGAATATCGCCTGACTCGCAGCGGCGCGCGCCGCTTCGCCGAAGCGACCCGACGCATCTACGGCGAGAATCCGCACGCGTGGGACGGCAGATGGACACTGGCGCTGCTGCCCGACGTGCGCCGCCCGCCACGCCTGCGCCGCGATCTCAAGTGGCTGGGGTTCGGTCAGCTGGCGCCGGCAGTCTTTGCGCACCCCGCCTGCACGCCGCGGCAGGCGCGCGAGGCGCTGCGCAGCGTGCGCGGCGCCGAGGCTGCGCTGGTGCTCGCGAGCGCCGGCGTCGACCTCGCCGTCGACCGCGCGCTCGCGGCGCGCGGCTGGGACCTCGGAGCGCTCGCCCGGGGGTATCAGCGCCTGCTGCGGAGCTTCTCATCCCTCGAGCCACTGATCGCCGCCGCTCGGCCCGCTCCCGAGACGGCGTTCGTGGTGCGCACCCTCCTGATCCACGAGTACCGCAAGATCCACTTGCGCGATCCGTTGCTCCCACCGGTGTTGCTGCCGGACAACTGGGTCGGCACCGCGGCTTACGAGCTGTGCCGGCGGCTGTATGCGCAGGTGTTCGTGGCTGCCGAGGAGCATCTGTCCGGCAGCGCGCGCCGACTGCGCCGCTCGCTGCCGGCTGCCGGTCCCTCGGCGCAGGCACGCTTCGGCGGGCTCGCGCTGCGATGAGGCGGGCGCGACCGGCGTGCGAGCAACCGCTCAGGCGGGCCAGTGCGCCAGCGTTTCGACGAACACCTGCATGAAGCGGTTCGCCTGATGGCCGTCCATGACGCGGTGGTCGAGAGTCAGGCTGACGTAGCAACGCGGCTGCACGGCAATCCGCTCCTGCGCGCCGTCTCCGACGACCACCGGGCGCCGCTCGAGCTTGCCGATGCCGAGTATCGCCGATTGCGGCTGATTGATGATGATCGGCGCAGCCAGCAGGCTGCCGCTCACACCGTGATTGGAGATCGTGAAGGTGCCACCGCGAACTTCCGCCGGCGATAACTTTCCCGCGCGCGCGCGTGTCACGAGATCGTGCAGCGCGTGTGCAGTGTCGTACAGATCGCGCGCCTGCGCCTCGCGCAGCACCGGCACGATGAGGCCGACGCCTTCGACGGCCGTCGCGATGCCGATGTTCATCGCCGCGTAGATCTCGAGCGCCGCGTCGGTCCAGCGACTGTTGGCCTCCGGCACCGCGCGGATGGCGGCGACCGCGGCCTGCACGAAGTAAGCGCTCAGGGTAAGCGGTGCGCCGCGCCGCTCGAACTCCTCACGGCGACGCATGCGATCCGCGAGCACTGTGCTCAGGTCGGCCTCAAACACCGTCGTGACGTGCGGTGCCGCGTGCAGCAGGCTCTGCACCATGTGCTCGGCGATGCGCCGGCGCACAGCCGAGTGCGGCACCCGGCGGATTCCAGCGAGCGGCTCGGCGGCTGGCGCCGACGCCGCCTTGCCGGCATCTGCAGCCACTGCCGCCGCCGCCGTTCCGGCAGCCGCGGCCGACGCGACCCTCGAGCGCTCGGCGCCCGCGGAGCCGGCCTGCGACGCTCCCCGCAGCACGTCCTCGACTGTGATTCGGCCCGCCGGTCCGCTGCCGCGCACCGCTTCGGCGCTCAGCCCGTGCTCGGCCAGCAATCGGCGCACTGCGGGGCTGAGCGGTGCGCCGGCCGCCGCGGCGCCCACGGACGCGGGCGAGCCGCTGGCGAGTACGGCGGAGGTTCCCGTGCCGGGGGTCGTTGCGTGTGCGGCAGCCGTGCCGCCCGTATCCCGTGCGGCGGTCGCCGCAGCGGCAGCCACGACTCCTTCAGACTCGAGACGCCCGAGGAGCTCGCCCGGCGCGATTTCCTCCTGCTCGTGCTTGAGGATCTCGCGCAGCACGCCGGCGGCGGGTGAGGCCACCTCCACGGTCACCTTGTCGGTCTCAATCTCGATCAGCGGCTCGTTCTGCGCGACGCGCTCGCCCGGACGCTTGAGCCAGCGCAGCAGCTGCGAGCGGGTGCCCTCGGTCTGTTCCGCCGGAGCTCTGATCTCAATGCCGCTCATCGTCACCTCAGACGCTGGCGAGGTGCTGCATGGCGCGCGTGATGCGCGCGACGTCCGGCACCGCCGCCTCGAGCAGCACCGGGCTGTGGGGGCTCGGAATATCGGGCATGGCAAGCCGTTGGAGCGGAGCGTCGAGGCTGAAGAAGCACTCCTCGGCCAGCGTCGCGGCAATTTCCGCGCCGAAGCCGGCGGTGCGATTGTCTTCGTGCACGATCAGGCAGCGGCGGGTCTTTTCGACGGACGTGCGCACCGCCTGCTTGTCCCACGGCGAGAGAGTCCGCAGGTCGAGTAATTCCACGTCGACGTGCGACTGGGCCGCGGCGAGCTCGCAGCGCTCGACCATCGCCCCCCAAGCCACGACGGTGAGCTCGCTCCCGCGACGCACGCTGCGCGCCTCACCGAACGGCACGACGAAGTCGTCTCCCGGATAGGGGCGGCGGGCCGACGCGCCGTCGAGCATGGCACGATGCTCGAAAAAGATGACCGGATCGTCACCGCGCAGCGCCGAGCGCAGCAGGCCGACGGCGTCCTCCGCGTTGCAGGGCACCGCCACCTGCCAGCCGACTCCGTGTACCCAGGCGACTTCGTTCGTCTGGCTGTGCCAGGGGTCGCCGCACTTGAAGAATCCGCCCGGCATGCGCACCACGACCGGCGCGGCAAATCGATTGCGCGTACGCCAGCGCAGGGTCCCGCAGTCGTTCAGCTGCTCGGCGGCCGAATCGGCGTACTTGCGGAACTGGATCTCGGCGACCGGCAGGAGTCCGGCGACCGCCATGCCGACCGCGCGGCCGATGATCCCCTCTTCCGACAGGCTGGTGTCGAAGACGCGCTGCGGGCCGTACTTGTCCTGCAGTCCGAGCGTCGCCGCGTGCACGCCGCCCTTTGCGCCCACGTCCTCGCCGAACACCAGCATGCGCGGATTCGCCGCGAGCTCGACGTCGAGCGTGCGCCGGATCGCGGTGAGCATGTTGATGCGCGGGCCCTCGGGCTTAGGTGTGCGGCTCACGGATGCCGACGGCCGTCCTTCGGGCGCGAGCCCGCCTTGCTCCTGCAGCGCTGACACGCCGGCGGCGCTCGCATGGAACACGTGGTCCGTCAGACCGAGCGGGTCGGGGGGCGGGCGCGCGAGTGCTGCCGCCACCGCCTGCTCGACCTGAGCGTGCGCCTGGCTCTCGAGCTGCGCCCACTCCTGCGCCGGCATGAAGCCGGGCACCAGCAAGGCGTGCAGCCGCTTGAGCGGGTCGCGCGCGCGCTCATCGCTCAGCGTGCTGGCGGACTTGTACGTCTGAGTATCCTGACCCGAATGCCCCGACAGCCGCGGCACCGTCAGGCGCAGCAGCAGCGGTGCGCGCGCGGCGCGCACCTCGGCCACCGCACGCCGTGTCAGGTCGGCGGCCGCGCGCGGATCGCTGCCGTCGCCTTCGAGGATCGCGAGCCCGGAAAACGAGGCGAGGTTGGCCGCGATGTTGCCGCCGGGAGTCTGCAGGCTCGACGGCACGGAGATACCGTAGCCGTTGTCCTCGATATAGAACAGCAGCGGCAGTCGGAGTGTGGTCGCAATATTGAGCGCCGCCCAGAAGCCGTTGGTGGCGGCCGAGGCGTCCCCACCCAGCACCACGGCGATGCTGTGAGCGTAGCTGGCGTCGCGCAGCACCTCGTGGCGATAGCGGATCGCCTGCGCCCAGCCGGCCGCGGGCGTGTACTGCGTTCCCACCCCGCCGCACGCCGGCAGCACCGTCGGACCACCGCGACCGGGAAGATTGAAGACCACACCGATGTCGCGCCCGCCGCTGAAGGAGCCGCTGCGCGCCAGGGGTCCGGCTGCTGCCTCCTCCAGTCCGACGCCGAGCGCCAGCATCAGCGGGCGCGAGCGGTAATAGACGCTGACGCCATCGTGTGCGTCAGTGAGCTGCAGGCCGAGCAGGATCTGCGCGAAGTCGTGGCCGCGCGCCGAAAACTGGTAGAGCACGCGCCGCTCGGGTAGAAGCCGCGTCTCCTCGATCTCGTCCAGCGCGCGCGAGGCGTGCAGGAGCGCGGTCACGCGCCGCCAGTCCGGCTGCCATTGCGGCACGGACACCGGTTGGGCGGGGTCAGGCGTTACAGTCGCCGCTGAGGACACGGGGAGTCTCCCAACGATGGTCGCGAGCTCTCGGCCGGCGCGCAGCCGCGAAGCTTATGCTCCATCCGGTTCGAGAACCACACCGCCGCAGCCTCGCGCCGGGCGCTCAGTCAAGGTCCGCCGCGGCCTGCCCAGCGGGAAATATCTCCCGCGGCAGCCCCCCGGATGAGGCCTGCTGCTCGCCGCGCTGGCATTCGCAGCTCATGTTGTCGGGACCCGGAAACCAGAACGCCGACGACCGTAGCTGCACGTCGGCGTGCTGCCAGGCCTGCGCAAACTGCCGCTCGACGTGCGCCGCCTCCGGCGCCTTGCCCTGAGCCCGCAGCGCTGCCGCCAGCCCGTAGAGGGCCCAGCCATTGGCGGGATTGCGCCCGAGATCCTCGCGGTAGACGCGTTCCGCCTCGGCGGCGCGTGCAGCACTCAACAGCTGGGCGCCGAGCAGATGGCGTGTCGGGAAAAACCAGTCGGCCGGCTCGTTGTAGGCGAGCCGATCCTGCGCAGCAACCGCCTGCTCCAGGAGCGCAATCGCCTGCGGGCCGTGCTGCTCGGAGGCGGCGATGCGCGCAGCCACCACCGGCATCGCCACCTGGAGAATGCCGCGCAGCGTGTTGAAGCCCGCCGCCTCGTCTGCCGGAGTCGCCTGCGCGAGCTGCTCGAGCTGCGCCTGTGTGCTGCGCGCTTCGGCCAGGCGGCCGCGCGCGGCGAGCGCCACTGCGCGACCGAAGAGATATCCGGCGGTCTGTCCGCGCGCGCGGGGGTCGGGCGGCAGCAGCGCGATCAGCTCGTCCCACAGACCGAAACGCACCAGCACGGCGTACTGTGGCGTCAGGGTCCAGCCGGTGTCCGCCATGGCGAACACCATGTCGAGCGGCGCGTGGGGCAGCAGGCTCTGCACGGCCGCGAGCGCCTCAGCCTTGCGGCCCTCCATCGCCGCCGAGAAGGCGAGGAACGCGTAGTCATGCGCGATGTACATCATCGGGTAGTAGTCGGGCGGCGTGGCGGACTGCAGGTACTCGAGATCCGCGACGATGGCGCGCCGGTTGGCCTGCGCCGACTCTTCGTAACGCCCGACGCGGTGCATGATGTGTGCCGGCATGTGCTCGAGATGCCCGGCCGCGGGCATGAGACCGGACAGCCGCTCGGCGGCGCCGAGCGCGCGTTCCGGATGAGACGACGCCTCCATCACGTGCACGTAGTAGTGATTCGCACCCGGGTGGTGCGGATCACGTCGCAACACAGCTTCGAGCCGCGCTTCGATCTCGGGCGTACCGGCGGTCGGCTGCCCGTCGAGGGTCCACAGTTTCCAGGCGTGCGCGGTCATTTCCGCCTCGGCGCACAGCGTCTGTACGTCGAGATCGTCCACAAAGCGATCGGCGACGGTGCGCATGGCGGCGGCGTACGCCGCGAGTGTGGCTTCGCCGCCCGGGTGTGGGTCGGCCACCGATCCGGCCGGGTAGCGGGCGGTGAGAGCCCCGATCAATGCCTGCTCGACCGGCGAGGCGCGCGCGGCGTTCGCCGCGGCGAGCTGCAGCGACTGCCGCGCCAACTGCGCACGCGCCGCTGCGATCGATGACAGGTTGTAGTTGGGACCGACGGTGAGCGCGACGCCCCAGTAGCAACTGGCGCAGGACGGGTCGATCACAGCAGCCTTTGCGAAGGCGCGCGTCGCCTCGTCGTGATTGAAGGCCCAGAGAAACCGCATGCCCTGGTCGAAGTACTGCTGCGCGAGGGGCGATGAGGTGGTCACCGTGCGGTGAAAGTCTCCGAGGCCACCGAACAGCCGCGCATCGCTGGCCCAGTCAGACAGCGTCGCCGGAGGGTGTGTCATCGCGGGCGCACCGGCGCTGTCCGCGGCGCCGTTGTCCGCGAGCGCGGCATGCCCTGTCAGCGTCCCCAGGGAGGTGATGAGCCCCATCACCCCAATCCGCATACGATGGGCGACTGCGCTCATGGCGCGGCTGGCGCGGCGGGCGAGCCCCAGCCCTGCCCCGCGGCGGCCAGGCGCTCGAGCAGCGCGGCCGGACGCCAGCGCGCGCCGTGAGTGGGTGCCAGGCGCCGCATGGTCTCGACGACCCGGCTCAAGCCGCTCTGCTCGGCCCAATACATCGGGCCGCCCTGGTAGGCCGGGAAGCCGTAGCCGTGCACGTAGACGACGTCCACATCGGCGGCGCGCAGCGCGATCCCCTCGTCCACGATACGCGCGCCCTCGTTCACCAGCGGGTGCAGCAGCCGCTCGAGGATCTCGTCATCCGGAATCTGCCGCCGGCGGATCCCGAGGTCGCGCGATACGGCTTCCACGAGCGCCAGCACCTCCGGGTCCGAGATGCGCGTGCGTCCTTCGTACCGATAAAACCCCTTGCCGCTCTTCTGCCCGAGCCGGCCTGCCGCCACAATCCGCTCGAGGATCGGCGACCAGCGCTCATCCGCGGGGAGATGCCGTCCCTTGCGCACCAGCAAGCCGACGTCATTCCCTGCCAGATCGCGCATGGCGAACGGCCCCATCGCGAAGCCAAAGCCTTCCATGACCCGATCGATCTGCTCGGGAGTCGCGCCCTCCTCGAGGAGAAATTCCGCCTCCGCGCCGTAGAAGCCGAGCATGCGGTTGCCGATGAACCCTTCGCAGTTGCCGGCGAGCACGGGAATCTTGCCGAGCGTCTTGCCGAGCGCCATCACGGTCGCCAGGGTCTGAGCCGAAGTGCGGCGCCCGCGCACGTTCTCGAGCAGCTTCATGACGTTCGCGGGACTGAAGAAGTGCGTGCCGACGACCTGCTCGGGGCGCCGCGTGCTCGCGGCGATCGCATCGATGTCGAGCGTCGAGGTGTTGGTGGCGAGAATGGTTTGCGGGGCGGCGACCTGATCGAGCCGCGCGAACACCTCCTGCTTCACTTCCATGTCCTCGAACACGGCCTCGATGACGATGTCCGCGCTGCCGAGGGCCGCGTAGCCGGTCACCCCGGAGACGCGCGCCAGCGCCTGCTCGGCCTGCTGCTGCGTGAGGCTGCCGCGCGCGACCGAGGCGCTGTAGTTGCGGCGCACGATTCCCAGGCCGCGCTCGAGCGCCTGCGGCGAGAGCTCCAGCATCGCGACCGGGATGCCGGCGTTGGCAAAGCACATCGCGATGCCCCCGCCCATGGTGCCGGCGCCGATGACCGCCGCGCTGCGAACCGGCAGCGGCTGCACGTCGAGTGGCAATCCGGGGATGCGGCGTGCCTCGCGCTCGGCAAAGAACAGGTGCACCAGTGCGCGCCGCTGCGGGCTGTCGCGGCACTCGATGAAGTAGGTACGCTCGAGCGCGAACGCCTCCTCCTTGGGACGCGTGCACGCGGCCTCGACGCTGTCGATGATTTTCCACGGCGCGAGCTGGCCGCGCGCCTTGGGCGCGATCTTCCTGCGCCAGTTGGCGAACAGCTCCGGGTCCACCTGACGGATGCGATCCATCACATCGCCTGCGATCCGCAGCGGCCGCTGCTCGGCAAGCACCTGCCGCGCGAACGTCACGCCGCCGGCGAGCGTCTGGTCCACGACCGCATCGACGAGGCCGAGCTCGTGCGCGCGCGCCGCCGGAATCTGGGCCCCGGTGGTGATCGCTTCCAGTGCCGCCTCGGGACCTGCGAGTCGCGTGAAGCGCTGCGTGCCGCCTGCTCCCGGGATCAGCCCGAGCTTGACCTCCGGCAGGCCGACCCTGGCGCCACGGCCCGCCACGCGCCAGTGACACGCCAGTGCCAGCTCGAATCCTCCGCCGAGCGCGACGCCGTCGATCGCCGCCACCACGGGTTTGCCGAGCGCCTCGAGGCGCGCCTGGATATCGCGCGTGATCGGTGGTTTGAGCACCGCGCCCGAGGCGACCTCGTCAATGTCCGCGCCGGCCGCGAAAACGCCGCCTTCGCCCGCGATCACGATCGCCTTGACGGCCGGATCAGCCGCGGCGCGCTCCAGCAGCTGCATCAGCCCTGCGCGCACGGCGTGGCTGAGCGCATTGACGGGGTGGCTCGCGATCGAGAGGACCGCCACCTCACCTTCGGGTCGATAACTTACCGCCAGCACGCGCGCTCCGGGTCGCCACAGCGGGAACGTGCTGCATTGTACGGCCTGCCCGGCGGTGCACACCGCTCGGGCAGGCCGCTACGGGCCGCCGCGAGCCCGGCGGCCCGCACGGCGAATGGCCTCAGCTCGCGGGCACCCCTTCGACCTGAATGGCGAGCTTGGTGGTCATGTTGAAACCGTACTTGTCGCCGTAGTTGACACCGTAGTCAGCGCGGTTGAAGGAGCCGGAAGCATCCGCGCCGCAGTGCTGCTTCTTATCCATCGGAAACTCGACGCACTTGAACTGGTTGACGGTGAGCGTCAGCGGATGGGTGACACCGTGTAGTGTGAGCTCGCCGTCGATCCTGGTCGGCACGCCGTCTTTGAAGCCCGTGAACTTGCCCTTGTAGGTGGCAGTTGGAAATTTCGCGACGTCGAGCATCTCGGCCGACTTGGTGTGCTCGTTGAGCTTCGGCATGCCGAAGTCGATCGATGAGGCGTCGACCGTCACGTTCACCGTGCCCGTCTGCTTCTCCCGATCGAGCGTGATCGTGCCGGAGGTATGATCGAATTTGCCGCGCCAGGTCGACAGCCCGCCGAAATGATCGGCCTCGAAGCTCGGATAGGTGTGCGACGGATCGATCTGGTAGGTCACGGGGTCGGCGACCGCCGTGCCTGCAACGAGTGCCGGAATCGCCAACAGCGCAATCTTCATCACGGGAATCTCCCTCACGGTTGAATGGTGGCCCCGTAGCCTAGCGGTGCCACGGCCGCCGGACCACCCCCCAGTGTGGGGACGCGCACCTCCAGCTCAGAGTGCCGGTCGCGCCTTGAGACCCAGGGCCTGCGCCACCACCTGGTGCGTGATCGCTCCGTCGTGCACGTTGAGGCCCGCGGCGAGCCCCGGATCGCGCGCCAGAGCCGCCCGCCAGCCGAGATCCGCCAAGGCACGCACGTACCGCAGCGTCGCGTTGGTGAGCGCAAAGGTAGACGTGCGCGGCACGGCGCCCGGCATGTTGGCGACGCAGTAATGAATCACGCCGTCGACGACAAAGGTCGGCTCGGCATGGGTGGTGGGACGGCTGCTCTCGAAACACCCCCCCTGATCGATCGAGATGTCGACCAGCACGGCGCCCGGCTTCATATTCCTGATCATCGCGCGCGTCACGAGCTTCGGCGCTGCGGCCCCGACGACCAGAACGGCGCCGATCACCAGGTCCGCCTCGCGCACCAGCTGCTCGATGGTCACGGCGGTCGAATACGCGGTGCGCAGCGAGGGGCCGAACATCGACGACAGCTCACGCAGGCGGTCGACCGAGCGGTCGACCACGGTGACATCAGCTCGCAGGCCGACGGCCATCTCCGCCGCGTGCGTGCCGGAGACGCCGCCGCCGATGATCACCACCTTCGCCGGCGGGACGCCCGGCACGCCGCCGAGCAGCACGCCGAAGCCGCCGTTGGCCTTCTGCAGGCTCGCCGCGCCCACCTGGATCGACATGCGGCCGGCGACTTCGCTCATCGGCGTGAGCAGCGGCAGCGAGCCGTTCGGCGCCGTCACGGTCTCGTAGGCGATCGCCGTGACGCCCGATTTGATCAGGCCCTGCGCCTGCTGCGGGTCGGCAGCCAGATGGAGGTAGGTGAACAACACCTGTCCGCGGCGCAGCATCTCGCACTCGACGGGCTGCGGCTCCTTCACCTTGACGATCAGCTCGGAGCGCTCGAATACCTCCGCCGCGCGCGGCGCAATGGCAGCGCCGGCGGCGTGGAACTGGGCGTCGTCGACGCCAATGCCGCTGCCGGCACCGCTCTCGATGAGCACTTCATGCCCGGCCGCGACCAGCTCGCGGACGCCAGCCGGAACCAGCCCGACACGATACTCATGAACTTTGATTTCGCGCGGAACGCCGATGCGCATGTTGAGACCCCTGTTTGGTTTGAGTCGTGGCGACAAGTCTTCCGCCTTGCGCGCCACAGGAAACGGATCCGACCGAGGGGCCAAGCTTAGTTTCGGTTCGTGGCGCCGGCTTGCGAAATGACTGTGAGAGCCCGGCGCCTGTGGCAGACTCTGCCTGTAATTGATATCTGGACGGCAGATTCTTTCGTCAATGGAGTCGGATCGCTATGATCGCGCCATCCTGCGGCTACTGCAGCAGGATGCGCGCATGACCAATACCGAGCTCGCCGCCAAGGTGAGCCTGTCGGAGTCGGCGTGCCTGCGCCGCGTCCGGGCGCTCGAGCAAACCGGTCTCATCCAGGGCTACACCGCTCTCATCGACCAGCAAAAGGCCGGTTTCCCGGTCAACGTGTTCGTGAGCATCACGCTCGATCGCCAGAGCCAGGCGGGGCTCGAGGCGTTCGAGAGCGCGGTGCGGCGGGTGCCCGAGGTGATGGAGTGCTATCTGATGACCGGCGAGTACGACTACCTGTTGCGGCTCGTCGTGGCCGATATGGCGGACTTCGAGCGCGTGCACAGCCAGCATCTCACGCGGCTGCCGAGCGTCACGCGCGTGCACTCGAGCTTTGCCATGCGCACCGTGACGCGCGCCAGGAGCCTGCCCGCGAGGTAAGGCCGCCCGCGAGGTAAGGCCGCGCGCGGCCCGGCGCGGGGCTGGGGTGCCCCTGAAGCAGCGGCTCAGCCGCGGGCGTAGGCCGGCAGGCCCTGCGCAAACTCCCGCAGCGCCGCGATGCCGCTCCCTTCCGCGCGCCGGCGCCACTCGCGCAGCTGCAGCAGTGCGCGCGCCGGGTTGGCGGAGGACTCATTCCACAGCTGCTGCAGACTCTCGCGATACTCGACCACGCGCCGCAACACCTCGTAGCGCTCGAGCAGCTCGCGGAGCTTGCGCCGGGCCTCATCGGCGAGCAGTGCGGGATGGCGGATGAGGAGCTTGCGGGCGCCCGCCGGCAGCGCCCCCTGCGGCTCGCGCCGCGCCAGCTCGCGGCACACCGGCACCACCACCGCGCGGCAGTAGGCCCGCAGCACGTGCAGGCGATTGGTGAACAGCGCGTGCACGCTGTCAGCGTCGAGCTCGCTGCGGCGATGCTCGAGATGGGGGCTGGGCGCCTGCCAGCGCACCCGCGCGAGTCTCAGGGCGCTGAACAGCCGGATCCACAGCCAGCCGATGTCCACCTCCCAGTGCTGCACCGAGAAGCGTGCCGAGCGCGGGAAGGCGTGATGGTTGTTATGCAGCTCCTCACCGCCGAGCAGCACTCCCCACGGCACGAGGTTGGTGGCAAGCGATGGCATCTCGAAGCTGCGATAGCCGACCGCGTGCCCGAGGCCGTTGATCACCCCGCCGGCAAAGAACGGCTGCGCCGTGAGGTGCACCGCGATCATGACGATGCCCGGCACGCCGAACAGGATCAGATGCACGAGCACGAACCACACCAGACCGATGTAGGGATGCCCGCTGTAGACGTGACGCTCGAGCCAATCATCGGGGGTACCGCGTCCGTAGCGCTCGAGCAGCTGCGGGTCGCGCGCGGCGGCCTGATAGAGCTCAAAGCCCTGGAACAGAACGCGGCGCAGGCCGAACAGTTTCGGGCTGTGCGGGTCACCGGGCAGATCGGCGTGCGCATGGTGGCAGCGGTGTACGGCGACCCACTGCTTGGTAATTGCGCCGGAGCTGAACCACAGCCAGAAGCGAAACACGTGTCGCAGGAGCGGATGCAGAATCAGGCCGCCGTGCGACTGATCGCGGTGCAGGTAGAGCGTCACCCCGAGAAACATGCTCTCGATCGTGAGGAAGGTCACCAGGAAGTAGCCCCACAGCGGCAGCGGCAGGAGCCCATAGGGGGAGAAGCTCATGTGGAGGACTCCGTCATTCTGGTGAGCAGTACGATCTTGCCGATGTGCACGTCGGATTCCATCAGCTTGTGTGCCCCGGCCGCATCCGCGAGCGGGAAGCGCGCGTAGATCATCGGTTTCAGTTGCCGCACGCCGAACAGCGGCCAGACGTTGCGCCGCAGGGCCTCGGCCAGGCGTCCCTTGTTGGCGACCGGCTGCGGCCGGAGCGTCGATGCGGTAATCGTCAGACGCTTGGTGAGCAACGGTCGCAGATCGACCTCCGCCCGATGCCCCCCCTGGGTCGCAATCAGCGCAATTCTCCCCTCGACCGAGGCAGCGGCGACATTGCGCGCGACGTACTCGCCGCCCACGATGTCGAGAATGACATCCGCGCCGCGGCCGTCGGTGGCGCGCAGCGTCGCAGCGACGAAATCCTCTTCGCGGTAATCGATGGCGACGTCCGCCCCGAGCTCGAGGCACGCGGCACACTTGCGCGCGGTCCCGGCGGTGACGATGACCCGTGCCGCGAACGCCTTGCCGAGCAGGATCGCGGTGGTGCCGATGCCGCTCGCGCCGCCATGCACGAGCAGGGTCTCGCCCGGTTGCAGCCGCGCTCGCTCGAACACGTTGAACCACACGGTGAAGAAGGTCTCCGGGAGCGCCGCGGCCTCCTCGAGACTCAGGTTGGCGGGCACGGCGAGGCACTGCACCGCGGGAGCGCTCACATACTCGGCATAGCCGCCGCCGGCCACGAGTGCACAGACCCTGGCGCCCGATGCGGGCTCACGCACGCCCTCTCCGAGGCGCACGATCTCGCCCGCAACCTCCAGACCCGGAATGTCGGTCACGCCGGGTGGCGGCGGGTAGAGTCCCATACGTTGCAGGATGTCCGGCCGATTGACACCGGCCGCGGCCACGCGAATCAGCACCTCACCGGCGGCGGGCTCGGGCATCGGGCGCTCGACCGCCTGCAACACCTCCGGCGGGCCAGGTTCGCGAATCGCTACCGCCGTCATGGAGCGCGCATTCATGCGGGGGCGAATGTTCGGTTCCGTACGCTGCGGCGTCAACCGGCCGCACGCGCTTTCGGGCGCAGCGTCTCACCCCGGCGCCTGACTCACCCCCCGCCCGCCGCCCTTTGCCGGGGGTGCCACAAGAGGCCGGGCTAGCTCTGTGGCGGTGCGCTCTCCGCCGGGCCTTCGCCATGGCCGCAGTGCCGCATGAATCGCTCGCGCAGCCGGGCGCGCTCCTCGGGCGTCAGCTGTTCCCAGCGCTCGCGCCACATGTGCCGGCGCCAGTGCCCATGCCAGCCGCCCCGGCCGCGCAGACCGCCGAACAGGACGCGGCTGAGCAGCAGCAATGCCACCGCCTGCCAGTACTGCAACAGCGGCCCGCGGAACAGGACCGGCACCAGGGCGTTCCACAACAGCATCACGACCACGCCCAACAGAGCGAACACGATCGTGACGACCGCGAACACGCCCAAGCCTTTCACCACCCATCGCACCGGATGTCTCACACCGTCTCTCCTCATGTCATGAACCAGTCGTCCCAAGCGGCCTGCAGCCGCGCGCGCAGGAATCGCACGGCCGAGTGCTTGCGCGACAGCAGCGTGTTGATTCCCACGCCCGAGCGCGCCGCCAATTCCTTGAAGCTCACGCCCTCGAGCTCGTGCGCCAGGAACACCGCACGCTGCTCGGGCGGCAGCTCCTCGAGCGCTGCCTCGATCTCGGCGAGCAGCCGGGCACTCATCGCGGCCGAGGGCGGGTCACCCTCGGGAGCGAGCGACTCCGCAAGCCCGATGCCGTCCGCGGCGCGCTCGTCGGCGATGTCGTGCGGCAGCAGCCGTTCCTCGGCGTGCGACTCGAGCGGCCGCCGTGTCTGTCTGCGCCGGAATCGGTCGATGATCCGATTGCGCGCGACCCGCATCAGCCAGGCGCCCGCCTGCTCGACCGGCTGCAGCATGCGATAGGCAAGCAGCAGCTCGTAGAGCGTTTCCTGCAGGATGTCCTCCGCCTCGGCTGCATCGGCGACCGAAGCACGGATGAAGGCGAGCAGCCGGCCGCGCTCGCGCTGCACGGTGCGCGTGATCAGCTCATCCTGCTGCGGCGGGGTCAGGGCTTCGGCAGCTTCCATCTGCTAGTCAAAGACGCGCGGCGGGGCCGAATATTGTGCGGCGCGTACCCCTCAGGCGTGGCGCGGTACCCCTCAGGCGTGGCGCTCACCGCTCAGCCGTGCTGCCACTGGGATTGCATCGCCAGAGCCCCGGAGCGTCCCTCCACTGTGCCGGTCACAATGGCGCAGCGCGGCAGGTGCCGGAAATCGAGCGTCGCAGCGTAGCCGCCGAGATCGGTCAGTTGCGCGCCGCGGTCGCGCCACGCGCGCAGCAGCCGCTCGAGCGAGTCCAGGTACTTGCCCCCCTCGAGCTCGGCGTGCAGCGTGAACACCTGGTCGGACTGCGGTGCGGCGGCGGTGAGGGAGAGGAGATGCTCGACCGGATCGGCGCCGTGCAGATCCGCGCGACCGATCAGCTCATCGAGCGTCGGCAGCGTCGTCGGCAGCTGAGGCACCGTGCCGACCGCATGATCCAGCGCCGGCAGGAACGGCCCGCTGCCGCGGGTATCGGAGGCGTAGCGGAAGCCCAGCTCCTGCTCGAGGGCGGGAACGTAGCGGTTCATCTGCCACCCCGCGGCGCCGTGCACCAGCGGCGCGCGCCCGAACACCGTCCTGAACTCTTCGTAAGCCAACGTCAGCTCGCGCCGTGTCCACGGCTCGCTCGCGCTCGCGACACCGTCCTGCCAGCGCACGTGATCCCAGGCGTGCACGCCCACCTCGAAGCCGCGCCGCGCGATCTCCTGTAACGCCTCACGACAGCGACGACCGATCAGCGGTCCCGGCAGCAGCACACCGTAGAGCAATGTCTTCAGACCGTAGTGCTCGATCACCGAGGTCCGCCGCACCTTGCCGAGGAAGCCGCGGCGAAACGCGCGCCGCAGCGCGCGGCCGGTGTGATCGGGCCCGAGGCTGAAGAGAAAGGTCGCCCGCAGGTCGAGTCGCCCGAGCAGGTCCGCAAGTCGCAGCGCACCCTCGCGCGTGCCGCGGTAGGTGTCGACGTCGATCTTGAGCGCGATCCGCGCCACGGTCTTCAGGTCGGTCAGGTGAGCGGCAGCGGTTGCTTCGCCAGTCGCGCGGCGAGCTGTGCCAGGTCGAGCGGCCTTCCGGCCGTCGCCGCGGCGAGCAGCTGCAGCACCGCGCCGTCGCCGCACGCGATGTAGCAGCCGCCGTCAGCGGCAAACAGCTGCGCGCCGCCCGCAGGCGCCGCGCGCTCGCTGAGGCGCGTGCGGTGGATCTCCCAACGCTCGCCGCTCACCTGCGCGAAGGCTCCCGGGAAAGGCGGCGCCACTGCGCGCACCAGGTTGTGGATGTCGCGCGCTCCGCCGCTCCAGTCGATCCGTCCGTCCTCCGGCCGGCGCCGCCCGAAGTATTGCCCCGGCAGCATTGGCTGCGGCCGACGCGGCGCTGTCCCGGCGATCAGCCCCGGCAGCGCGCGCGCCAGCACGATCTCCGCCGCGACCGTTACCTTCGCAAACACCTCGCGCGCGTCGTCGTCGATGAGAATCGGCACCGCCTGGCTGTCGACGATGTCACCGGCATCGGCCCGCTCGACCATGTAGTGCAGCGTCGTCCCGCTCTCGCGCTCGCCGCGCAGGATCGCCCAGTTGACCGGCGCGCGACCGCGGTACTTCGGCAGCAGCGAGCCGTGCATGTTGAGGGCGCCACGACGCGCGCATTTGAGGAGCGCGGCGCCGAGCAGCGAGCGGTAATAGAAGGAGAACAGGAAGTCGGGCTGCAGCTCGCTCACGGCGCGCGTGAGCTCGGGCGATTCGGCCGACTCAGGAGCGATCACTCTCAGCCCGTAGTCGCGCGCCGTGGCGGCGACACTCGCGTACCACTGGGTCTCGCGCGGATCGTCGGCCACCGTGACGACCAGTGGCACCTCGACTCCCGCCGAGAGCAGTGTTTTCAGGCAGCGGACACCGACGTCGTGATAGGCGAAGACCACCGCCCGCGCCGGGCTCACTCGACGGCTCCGCGCACTCGCTCCGCCGCAGGCAGCTGCGCGGGCAGGCTATCCGCCGGCGCGCGCGTCAGACGCGCCGCCTCACTCGCCGCGGTTTGCTCGAGCACTGCGGCCACGGTGTAGCGCGGGCGCTGGCGCACCTGCTCGTAGATGCGCCCGACATATTCACCGACGACGCCGAGACCGATGAGCGCCACGCCGATGAGGAAGAAGGCGATGCCGAAGAGCGTAAACAGTCCCTCCGCCTCGGGACCGACCACCAGGCGACGCACCGCCAGGTAGACCACGAACAGCAGCGACAGCAGCGCAATGACGATCCCGCTCATCGAGAAGAACTGCAGCGGCACGACCGAGAAACCGGTCATCAGGTCGAAGTTGAGTCGGATCAGGCGCAGGAGCGAGTACTTCGACTGGCCGACGGTGCGCTCGGCGTGCGCGACCTCGATCTCCACCGGGTGGCGCGCGAAGGTGTAGGCGAGCGCCGGCACGTAGGTGCTCACCTCGCTGCAGCGGTTGACGGCGTCGATCACATTGCGGTGATAGCCGCGCAGCATGCAGCCCTGGTCGGTGATGCGGATCGAGGTGGTGCCTTCGCGCAGGCGGTTCATCAACTGCGAGGCGGCACGGCGCCACCAGGCGTCGCGCCGCCGCAGCCGGATCGTGCCGACGTAGTCGGCGCCGGCGTCCATCGCGGCGACCAGGCGCGCGATTTCCTCGGGCGGGTTCTGCAGGTCGGCATCGAGCGTGATCACGTAGTCGCCGCGTGCCTGCTGGAAGGCAGCGAGGATGGCGAGGTGCTGGCCGGCGTTGCGCGCCAGCACCACCACGCGCGTCACGTCCGGCCGGCGCTGAAACTGCTCGCGCAGTACTGCGACCGAGCGGTCACGGCTGCCGTCATCGACGAACACGATCTCGTAGAGCCGGTCGAGCGCATCGAGTGCCGGGTAGAGCCGCTCGAACAGCAACGGCAACCCCTCCTCCTCGTTGTACACCGGGATGACGACCGAAAGCGCCGCGCTCACGCACGTGCTCCAGCGAGAATCGCGGTCGCGGTCTCGACCACCCGATCGACGTCCTCGAGCGCCATCGCGGGGAACAGCGGCAGCGTCACGGTCTCGCGCCCAATGCGCTCGGCGTTGGGAAATTGCCCTTCGCGGTAGCCGAGCGCGCGGTAGGCGCTGAACAGGTGGATCGCGGGGTAATGGACGCCGACGCCGATAGCGCGCGCCTTCATCGCCTCGATGAAGGCGGCACGCGTGAGCGCGAGCTGCGCGAGCGGCAGCAGCGGTGTGAAGACGTGCCAGCTGTGACCCGCGTCGCCGCGCTCCGGCAGGCGCAGCGGCGCCCCGCTCCCCCACAGCTCGTAGTAGCGCGCCACCAGCTCACGGCGGCGCGTGTTGAATTGCTCGAGACGCCGGAGCTGGCCGAGACCGACGGCCGCGGCGACGTCCGAGAGGTTGTACTTGCCGCCCGCAAGCAGTGTGTCGAAGCCGTCCGCCCCGAACTTCACCTGCCCGTGCCAACGGTGCAGCTCGATGGCCCTGAGCTCCTCGGGCGAGCCACCCGCGATCGCTCCACCTTCGATGGTGGTCACGTTCTTGTTGGGATGAAAGCTGAAGCACACCAGATCACCGAAGCTGCCGATGCGCCGGCCGCGCCAGCTGGAGCCGATGGCGTGCGCCGCATCCTCGATCACCCGCAGCCCATGCCGGCTCGCGATGGCGTACAGACGCTCCATATCGACCGGCAGCCCGGCGAAGTGCACCGGCAGGATGGCGCGCGTGCGCGGCGTGATGGCGGCCTCGACCTGGTCGAGGTCGATGTTGCGCGAGTCGAGACCGACGTCGACGAACACCGGGCGGGCGCCGACGCGCACGATGACGTTCGCGGTCGCGACGAAACTGAGCGCCGGCGTGATTACCTCGTCACCGCGGCCGATGCCGCAGGCGAGCAGCGCCATCTCGAGTCCGGCGGTCGCGGAGGTCTGGGTGCGCACCGGCCGCCCGCCGAGATACGCGGAGAGCTCGGCTTCCAACTGCGCCACCTTGGGCCCGCTCGCCAGCCACCCCGAGCGCAACACTTCAGCGACCGCAAGGATCGTGTCCTCGTCGATGGTCGGACGGGTGAAGGGCAGCCACGGCCTGATGCGGGTCGAGTCGTTCACGAGCGCGCCACCAGTACGACACCGAGCACGATCACCGCGATACCGGCGACGCGCTGTACGTTGGGCATCTCCCCCAGCAGCCACCAGGCGAGGCCGATGTTGATCACGTAGCCAAGCGACAGCAGCGGATAGGCCTGGCTCACAGGCACGCGCGACAGGCCCACCAGCCAGACAACCACCGACAGTCCGTAGGCGCCGAGTGCGAACCACAAAGAGGGCACTGCGAGCAGCTCGAGTGCTTTGTGCCACACGCCGGCGTCGGTGGCGGTCAACGGGCCGCTCACCCTGGTCGCCGCCTTCAGGCCGAGCTGTGCGAGGGCGTTGAGCAGCACACCGCAAAACAGAATGCCAAAATCGGTCAGTCTCACAAGCGACTCACTCGCGGAAAACGATTCAAGGTCACAGGCGACTCACGGCTACAGTGTAGCTGTCAGCGGCGATCACGCACCCGGGCAGGCCCCGGCGCCGCAGATCGTCCCATACGCCCGGATCGAAGAATGCCACGGCCGCCCCGCCGGCGCTCCAGCGGCTGACGAACTGCGCCGTCGTCATCCTACGCTGCGGCTCCTGCTCCAGCCCGAAGCGCAGCTCGCCCTCGTATCCGGAAAGCTCGAGCGTGCGGCCGAGGTAAGGGGAGAGCGTTTCGCGGTACTGACCGACACTGTACAGCGGCAAGTGCGCCCCGATGTAGGGGCGCACGGAGCGCACCAGCTCGCGTGCCGAGCGCTCGGGTGGAATGAGGCTGTACTCGCAGAGCAGTGCCTGCCAGGTGAGACTGGCGCCGACCGCCGTCGCTACCACCAGGGTGCGTGTGCCAGCGCGTGTCAGACTGACGATGGCTGCGATGAGCGCGACCGCGCCCGCGGCGAGCGCCCAGCCAAATGCGGCGTGCGGCACGAAGGCATTGCGGCGTGCGCTGTAGGCGAGCAGCCCCACCGCGACCACGAGCGCCAGCGCCGCGCTGCCGAGCGCGGCCTGCCGGGCGAGCGGCCGCGGATCGGGAGTCGCCGCGCCGGTGAGCGCGGCCAGCACCGGCAACATCGGCAGGATGTAGGGAGCGAGCTTCGAGCCGGAGGCGGAGAAGAACAGCAACGTCACCGCGGCGTAGATCAGCAGAAACCGCCCCGGCCTGAATCCCGTCTGCGAAGCGAGCGGCGCCTGGTGCGGGAGCGATGTTGTCGCGCTGCCGGTGTCCTGCCAGGCGCGGCGGCAGGCGCGCGCGAGCGGCACCGTCCACGGCAGGACTCCGGCGAGCAGCAGCGGCAGAAAATACCACCAGGGCTCGACCCGCTGGTGCACCGTGGTGAGAAAGCGTGCGAAGTGCTCGTGCACGAAGAAGAATCCCGGGAAGCTCGGGTTGCGCAGCGACACCAGGACGAACCACGGCGCGGCGATCAGAGTAAAAAGCGCCAGGCCGCTCGCGAGGTGCAGGCGCCGCCAGGTGAGCGCATCGCGCTCGATGAGCGTATAGAGGATCAGCGCCCCGCCGGCGAGCACGCCGACCACGATCCCCTTGGAGAGCACCGCGAGTGCGGCCAGCGCCCAGGCGGCGAGCATCCAGCGGCGCTCGGCGGCCGAGGCCGGTGCGGCCGTCTGTGCCAACGTAAAGCCGAGCACGGCTGCGGTCAGCCAGAAGGTAAAGGCCGCATCGAGCAGGTTCAGATGTCCGAGAACTACGAAGAACGGGCTCGCGCTGAGCGCGACCAGCGCGCTGAGCGCGCCGTGCGGACCGTAGAGCCGCGCGACCCACGCGCACACCAGTGGCAGGCACGCGAACGCCAGGCCGACCGACCACAGCCGTGCGCTCCACTCGTGCAGCCCCACGACCGAGTACGCCGCCGCCGTCGCCCA
>Ga0307477_10000826_pt1 | contig 30173 bp, 25 predicted proteins | sample atmos_gasesECM2C_FD_203316 | JGI IMG/M metagenome (GOLD analysis project Ga0307477, IMG submission 203316) | Hardwood forest soil microbial communities from Morgan-Monroe State Forest, Indiana, United States - atmos_gasesECM2C_515 | ecosystem: Environmental > Terrestrial > Soil > Temperate...
TGAAGTGGGAGTGCCGGGATTTTACTGCATACAGGAGCGCGCGGAATACAACCTGACGCATCACAGCCAGTCGGACACGTTCGACAAGGTTTGGAAGGACGATCTGAATCAGGGTGCGCAGGTGTTGGCGGCATGGGCGTACAACACGGCGAACTTGCCGGAGATGCTACCGCGGCGGCCGTTGCCGTACAATCCCGCGAAAGACGCGAATAAAAAGGAGGAAGCGGCAAAGATCGATCCGATTGAAGCGATAGACTCGAAGATTCTGGAGCAGGTGAAAGTGGATGCGCCGGCGCTGAAGGCAGACCTGACGTACCTGACGGAGCACATTGGGCCGCGGCTGACCGGTTCCGCGAAGCTGGATGAGGCGAGCCACTGGACCGCGGCGCAATTTAAGGCGGCGGGGCTTGCGAATGTGCATCTCGAGGAGTGGACGATTGCGAATAGCTGGACACGCGGACCGGCAACGGGGCGGTTGGTGGTTCCGACCGAGCAGACATTGACGCTGGCTGCGGCAGGATGGTCCCCGAGTACCCAGGGGCCGGTGCGGGGAACGGTGGTGGGCGTCCAGTTCGAAAAGTTGGAGGATTTAGGGCCCTACAGAGGGAAGCTCAAGGGTGCGATTGTGTTGTTTGGGCAGCCCCGCAAGATGAAAGCGCCCGTGGATCCATTGCTGACACCGTGGGGCGAAAGCACGATTCCGTTGGCGCATGCCGCGAATGAAATGCCCATTGATGCGGCGTACCGGCAGGCCCGACAGGCCGCGATGAAAGTGTTTGCTGAAGAGAAAGTCAGCGCAGTGCTGTTCGCTTCGGAGAAGGATTTTAGTTTGCTGAACATGGGCTCGCCGGCCCGAGAGTATCAGGCGGCGTTAGTGCCAACAGCGTTTTCAGTGCGCGAAGATTATGAGATGTTGTGGCATTTGCAGGAGGGCGGGCACGCGGAGGCGGAGGTAAGCATCGAGGGAAGCCTTAGCGGGAAGCCGGTGCAGGTGTATAACACGGTGGCGGAGATTCGCGGTGCGGAGAAGCCCGATGAGGTGGTGATAATTGGCGCGCACCTGGATTCGTGGGACTTGGGAACCGGGGCCACGGATAACGGAACGGGATCGATGGCGGTGCTGGCGGCTGCGCGGGCACTGCAGAAAGTGGGCGTCAAGCCGAAACGGACGATTCGCTTTGCGTTGTTCACCGGCGAGGAGCAGGGATTGAACGGCTCGCGGGCGTATGTGAAGGCGCACAAGGATGAGTTGGCGAAGATTTCGGGTGTGCTGGTAGACGATTCGGGGACGGGCAAGGTGCTCACCATCGGGCTGATGGGGAATTATGCGGTGCGCGAGACGATTGATCATGCGCTCTATCCGCTGGCCAAGGCGAAGGACATTGAGTTAGTGGAGCCGAGTCTGCGGCGGGAGGGCGGATCGGATCACGTGCCGTTCGACGAAGCAGGGGTGCCGGGATTCTGGTGCGTGCAGGAAGTGGCCGACTACGACAAGATGCATCACTCGCAGGCGGACCGGTTGGAGCACGTCAGGTGGGACGATTTGACGGAAGGCGCTCAAGTGCTGGCGGTGTTTGCGTACAATGTGGCGCAATTGCCGGAGTTGTTGCCGAGGAAACCGGCGAAAGAGAGGAAGGCGGAGCAGTAGGGACGTCGCGGGAATGCCGGTTTGATGCCGGAGGCGTGCCGTTGGCGTGAGGTGCGGCAATACATCCAACTATGCGAGCTGTGGTGCAGAGGGTTAGCCGTGCGCGGGTGACCGTTGAAGGGCGGGTGACCGGAGAAATCGGTGCCGGATTGATGATCTTACTGGGCGTGGGCCGGGAAGATTCTGTGGCGGTGGCGGCGTCATTGGCGGAAAAAGTCGCGAACCTGCGGATTTTTGAAGACGCGCAGGGGAAAATGAACCGCTCGTTGCTGGATGCGAAAGGCGCGGCGCTGGTGGTTTCACAATTCACATTGTACGGAGACGCGCGCGGGCAGCGGCGCCCGAGCTTTATCTCCGCGGCGCCACCGGAGTTGGCGGCTGCGCTTTACGATGAATTCAATAAGGCCCTGCGCGGGCTGGGCGTGAGCGTCGCTACTGGAATCTTTCAGGCGATGATGTCAGTGGAGCTGGTCAATGAAGGGCCGGTCACAATTCTCCTCGACTCAGACAAGACGTTCTAAACGTTCGCGCAAGCAAACGTCGGAGCATTGGAGTCGATCGAGCGTCCTGCGCGAACTAAAGAGGCTTGCAAATCGGACCGTTCGCGCCAAGATGTCTTACTTCGGTGTCAGAGTAGCGAAGGCATACGGAATTTCGCAGCCAATCTTACATGCGCTGGCGCGGCGTATCGGCAAGAACCACAAACTAGCCGAGCAGTTGTGGTGTTCGGGGATTCACGAGGCAAGAATTCTGGCAACGTTGATCGACGAAGCGGGCGAAGTCACCGCCAAGCAGATGGAACGTTGGGCGCGAGAGTTTGATTCATGGGACATAGTGGACGCGGCTTGCTGTTATCTTTTTGCGGGCACAAGTTCGGCGTGGCGAAAGGTCGAGGCCTGGAGCCGCAGGCGAGAAGAATTTGTCAAGCGCGCGGGTTTTTCTCTGGCGGCGTATTTGAGCTACAAAGATAAGGCAGCACGCGATGCGCGCTTCGCGCGCTTTTTGCACGTGATTGAACGAGAAGCGCACGATGAACGAAACTTTGTGCGCAAAGCGGTCAATTGGGCGCTTCGAAATATCGGCAAGAGAAACTTGCATCTCAACGGCGCGGCGATTCGTGCAGCAGAGCGAATTCGGGGACAGGGGTCTCGCTCAGCGCGATGGATTGCTGCGGACGCGCTGCGCGAACTCAGAAGCGATGCGGTGCAGCGGCGATTGCGCCGGAAGGCAGCCTAAAATGGCGGCATCAACGACAAATGGGTCCGCATCGGAAAGAGTTAAGATTCGAAGAGCTCGGCGCGGGGACGCTGAGCGGCTAGCTCAGCTTTCTGGGGAACTGGGATATCCGGCTACGGCGGCTCAGATTGTGACGCGGCTGCGGCAGTTGAAGCCGGCTTCGAAACATGCGGTGTTTGTGGCGGAAGCAAAGGACGGAGCTGCAAGTGTGATTGGCTGGCTTCACGTCAGCGTCGCGAACCTGATAGAAAATGACGCCCGCGCTGAAGTGAACGGACTGATTGTTGCGGAGGGCCAACGCAGCGGGGGAGCGGGCGCGAAGCTTCTGGAAGCGGCGGAGGAGTGGGCGCGAAGACACGGCTGCCATGGGGTGAATGTGCGATCAAACGTAATCCGTGAGCGGGCGCACGCGTTTTACGAACGGAACGGATACGAACACTACAAAACGCAGAAGGCGTTCCGCAAGGCGCTCTAGAGTCGGACTTCACGCGCGAGAGGCTGAACAGACTCGCATTCTAACGGGGAGCGGCTTCCACCTTAGTTTCAAACAGCCTCGACCAGTTCTTGCCGGTCACGAATAGCCTGTCTCCAGATGGATCATACGCGATTCCATTCAGTACGGCTTCGTCGCTGTGTTGTTCCTTTGATACCATCGAGGCGAGATCAATCCACGCGACTAATTGTCCGGAACGGGCATTGATGCGAGCGATCCGCGGCGAATGCCAGATATTGGCGAGGATTTCGCCCTTGACGTACTCGAGCTCATTCAAATTCACAATTGCCTGACCTTCGGCGTACACTTCGATCGTACGCGTCACCGCAAACGAGACGGGATCGAGGTAGCGGATCTTGTTTGTGCCGTCACTCATGATCAGGGAATTGTCATCGTGGGTGAGGCCCCAGCCTTGGGTGTCGTAGGGAAACTCCCCAATTTGCCGGAAGGTGCGAAGGTCATAGACGAAGCCCTTTTTTGACAGCCACGTAAGTTGGTAGATCCTTTCGTGAAAAATCGTCAGTCCCTCGCCGAAGTATTGCGACGGAAGACTGATTTGCTGGATGACTTGTCCGGTCTGCAACGCAACTTTGCGAAGAGTTGATTGGCCAGCGAGACCGGTGCTTTCGTAAAGGTACCCGCAGTAATACTCCAATCCTTGGGTGAAGGCGTGTGGGTCATGAGGATAGGAGCGGACAAATTTCGCGTTCAAAATCGGGACTTGTCCATGCTTCTGCGGAATTCCCAGTGCGGGCATTAGCCTCGACGCCCCGAGGTGTTGGGTGCCAGCGCAACCGCAGCCAATTATGGCAATGGCCACGAGCAGCAGGGAACATGAGCGAGAGCGCGGGAGCAGACGATGCCGACCCATTCGGAGCACCACAATACAGGAAAATCCATAGGATGATTACTTGGTATCCCGCCGCCCGGCAGAAGGTTGAAGTGTATCGTAATACGATATACTGGAGGCATGACGACGGAGATTACCACCGACGAATATCGGGCTCTGGCGGAGTTGCGCCATCGCATCCGGCACTTTTTGCGGGAGGGTGACGCGGTGGCACAGGCTGCCGGCTTGGAGCCTCAGCAGTATCTGTTGATGCTTACCGTTCGAGGACTGCCGGCCGGGGAGGAGGCGACGATCCGGACACTGGCGGAGCGGCTGGCACTTAAACATCACAGCGTTGTGGAATTGATCGACCGGCTGGAGATGCACGGGCATGTCCGCCGAACGCGCGGACGCGATGACCGGAGACGTGTGCTGGTCTCGTTGCTGCCTCGCGGGGAGCGCCTCCTCGAACAAGTAGCGCGGCATCGCATCGGCGAATTGCGCTCGAATGGACATGAATTGGTGCGCGCCATCGACCAATTGTTGGAAAAACCGCCGCAGGCGAACCACAAGAACCATTCAGGAAGACGACAAAAGAGCGAGTGACCTCGAAGCGGCGGCCTAACCGGAAAGCATTGGATGATTTCGCAAACAAATGAGCAGGGAGAGACGCGCCGGTGGTGGACGCCTTCGCAGCCCTGGGCGGCGCTGGTGAAGCAGCGCGAGGAGCAAGTGTTTCTGCTGGTGACGTTGCTGATTGGCGCGGTTGTGGGCATGACGGTCGTGGCGTTTATCGTTTTGACCGAGCGGTTTGGAGCGCGAATTGATGCCACGGTCGCTGCGGCTTGGCGCCGGCTTTTTGTTCCCATCGTGGGGTCGCTGTCGATGGGTTTTCTCCTGTACAAATATTTTCCTAACGCCCGTGGCAGCGGCATACCGCAGACAAAGGCGGCGTTATTTGCGCGCGGCGGAATCATTTCCCTGCGCACGGTCTTAGGGAAGTTCTTTTGTACGTCGGCGACGCTGGCCAGCGGCATCCCGCTTGGCCGCGAAGGTCCCTCGGTGCAAGTTGGCGCCGGCATTGCGTCGCTGCTTGGGCGCTGGCTTGGGCTTAGCCCGGAAAAGATAAAGGCGCTGATTCCGGTCGGTGCGGCGGCGGCAATTGCGGCAGCGTTTAATACGCCGCTGGCGGCCGTGTTATTCGCGCTGGAAGAGGTCGTCGGAGACCTGCACGCTCCGGTGCTGGGCTCGGTCGTGCTCGCTTCAGCGACTTCCTGGGCGATGCTGCGATTGCTTTTGGGCAACGATCCACTCTTTAAGGTTCCGCAGTATCAACTTGTTAGTCCGGCTGAATTCCTTATCTACGCGATCCTCGGACTGCTTGGCGGCTTGCTCTCTGTAGCATTCACGAAGTCATTGCTCAAGCTGCGCGAGCGGTTTCTGCGGCTGCCGCGGAAAACAATGTGGTTCCAGCCGGCGATCGGCGGAGTCGCTGTGGGCATCATGGGCTGGTTCGTGCCTCAGACACTGGGAGTGGGATACAGCTACGTCGGGCAAGTGTTAAACGGCGGTATGGCTCTGAGGCTGATGCTGCTGCTGGTGGTGCTCAAATTTTTTGGCGTGGTGATCAGTTACGCGTCGGGAAATGCAGGCGGCATCTTCGGGCCGGCATTGTTCCTGGGAGCCATGTTAGGGGGAGCAGTCGGCACGGTGGCACACAATTTGTTTCCGGCACACGCAGGCACGGCTGGGGCGTATGCGCTGGTGGGAATGGGAACCGCATTCGCCGGCATTGTGCGTGCGCCGATGACGTCGGTGGTGATGATTTTCGAGACTACGCGGGACTATGCGGTGATCGTTCCGCTTATGATTTCCAACCTGGTCAGCTTCTTTATCTCTTCACGCTTGCAGCCGCAACCCATCTATGAAGTGCTGGCTTATCAAGACGGAATTCATCTCCCGACCGTGGAGACCCGCATCAGCTCGGGACAGCGACGTGTCTTTCAAGCGATGCGGCCCGTGACGGCAACCGAAACGCTAACCGTTGAAATGACCACGCAAGAAGCATTTGAAAAAGTGCGCGCGAGCGCGCTCCACGCTTTGCCAGTGACTAATGAAAAGGGCGTCGTCGGCATCGTCACGATCGGCGCGTTAGAAAAGGCGTCTGCCGGCGGACTCGCCGGAGCAAGAGTGGCGGATTTGATCGCAGGTCAGGAATTTTCCCATTTACACCCGGATCATTCGCTAGCGGTAGCGCTGGAACGCATGGGAGCGGCGGGCCTGGACGCGCTGCCGGTGGTGAGCCGGGCGGACGTGCACAAGCTTGAGGGGTTTGTGGCTCTGGAAGATGTGCTGAAGCTGTACGGTTTCGCAGCCCAAAACACATCCGACTGACAGCGCGTTGACTTGCCCCTAGGCGCAACCTAAGATGAAATCGCTGACGGCGGTTTCCCTTTCATGATTGGGCGAACTATCTCGCATTACCGCGTTCTGGAAAAGCTGGGCGGCGGCGGCATGGGAATAGTGTATAAGGCCGAGGACATCCGGCTGGGCCGCTTTGTCTGCCTGAAATTTCTTCCCGAGAAACTTTCCAAAGACCATCCAGCGGTGGAACGCTTTCAACGCGAAGCGCGGGCGGCATCGTCGCTGAACCATCCGCACATTTGCACGATTTACGACGTCGACGAATACGAAGAGCAGAGCTTTATCGTCATGGAGTTTCTGGAAGGGCAGACGCTGAAGCATCGCATCGAGGGAAGGCCGCTACATATCGAGCGGGTGCCAGAGTACGGCCATCAAATGGCGGACGCTTTGGAGGCGGCTCATGCCAAGGCGATTATTCATCGCGACATCAAACCGGCCAACATTTTTTTGACGGAACGCGAGCAGATCAAGCTGCTCGACTTTGGTCTGGCCAAGTTGCTACCGGAACGCAAGGGGATTGCGTCATTGACTCATGCGGGAACGGCGTTCAATAACACCACCCAAGACGCACACCTGACGAGTACGGGCGTTTCCATGGGCACCGTGGCTTATATGTCCCCCGAACAGGTGCGCGGGGAAGAACTGGACGAGCGGACAGACCTGTTTTCGATGGGGCTGGTTCTGTACGAAATGGCCACGGGCAGGCAGGCTTTTGTGGGAAACACGTCGGGAGTCGTGTTCGAGGCTATTCTGAATCGCACGCCGGTCCCGGCCACGCGTTTGAATCCGGCAATTTCTCCGCAGCTCGAGCAAATCATCAACAAGGCGCTGGAGAAGGATCGAATGCTGCGGTATCGCACGGCAGCGGATCTCAGCGCGGACTTACTTCGTCTGAAGCGCGATACGGACTCCGCGCGTGCGTTTCAGGTCACAACGGGTGCGCCTGCTGCCCAGCCATCGAGGCGTCCCTGGATTCATTTCGCTTGGGCTGGGGTCCTTGGACTGGCCCTGGTATTGTTCGGCCTCAATGTCGGGGGCTTGCGTGACCGCGTGCTTCACGGTAGTACACAGGGACGGGTGGACTCGATTGCCGTCTTACCTTTTGCGAATGTCAGCAATGACCCGAAGACGGAATACCTGAGCGACGGGATTACGGAGAGCTTGATCAACAGCCTTTCGCAACTGCCCAATCTTTCGGTGACCGCGCGTAACACCGTATTTCGCTACAAAGGGGAGAGTACCGACCCGCAAAAACTAGGGCGGGACCTGGGCGTTAAAGCCATCCTCACCGGGAGGCTGATCCAAACGGGCGACGAATTGATGATCAGCGTGAGCCTGGAGGACGTGCGCGCAAGCCGCCAAATTTGGGGGGAGCAATACAACCGCAAGCTCTCTAACCTGGTCTCTGTGCAACAGGAAATCGCGGCGGACATTTATGGGCGGCTGCGTCCCAAACTGGAAGGCGAGGGGCGAAAACTGCTAGCCAAGCGGCCCACGGAAAACGTGGAGGCGTATCAGCTCTACCTGCAGGGATTGTTCTACTGGAACAAGTGGACCGAAGCGGACTTCAAGAAGGCCGCGGATTATTTCACCCAGGCGGTACAAAAGGATTCGCGATACGCGCTGTCTTACGCGGGGCTTGCCGACACGTATAGCTTGCTCGGGGACTCTGGTTATCTTCCGCCGTCGGAAGCCTGGCCGAAGGCTAAAGCAGCGGCCATGCAGGCGTTAGAGATCGATGACACACTGGCGGAAGCGCATACGTCCCTGGCGTTGGTGAAAGAACACTTTGAGTGGGACTGGACCGGGGCCGAGACGGAGTTTCGGCGGGCCATCGAGCTGAATCCGAACTCAGCGACTACCCACCATTGGTACGGAGACTATCTCGCGAACATGGGGCGTTCGGAGGAAGGGCTCCGTGAAACAAAGAGGGCTCAGGAATTGGATCCGCTCTCGCTGATCATCAACACCACGTTGGGATGGCAACTGTATCTGGCGCGGCGCAGCGATCAAGCCATCGAGCAATTGCGAAAGGTTCTGGACATCGATGCCAGATTTACACCGGCACGGCGAGTGCTTGAGGAAGTTTACGCGCAGACGGGAAGGCAGAAAGAAGCCGTCGAGGAACGAGAGAAAGTGGTGTCCCTGTCTGGAAGCCCGGAACTCGCCGCTTCTATTGCCGAGGATTTCTCGAAGCTGGGCTACAAAGGCGTGCAGCAGAGTTGGCTGGACGGATTGACGGAAATCTCAAAGCACGGTTACGTCTCTTCTTACAGCATCGGCGAGGGTTATATGCGCCTTGGCGAGAAAGAAAGAGCATTGGAGTGGCTGGAAAAGGCGTACCAAGAGCATGACAGCGGCTTGGTCTCGATTGCGGTCGAACCGATGTTCGATCCGGTGCGAACGAATCCGCGATTCGTCGATATCGTGCGGCGGATGAAGCTTTCAGCTGAATAGCGCTGCCGCAGCCCTAGTGCAGCGGGTAGTCCTTGTCTCCCGGCAAGTGCCCATCGACTCGCAAAACCTTTAGGCCCGGGCGGATGTTTCGAGCGTCCATAAAACCGATGGCTCCGGGAATTCCGGAAATGAGCTCATACTGCATATCGTTGGAGTAGACGATCTTGGGGGGAGAGGCGGCCTCCGCACGAAAGATCTTGGCCACCCAGTACTGTTTGAACTGCGCTTCGGTCATTTGATAAATCACGCGGAGCACTACATCGCGCTCGCGGGCGACGGGAGCCCGAATCAGCAGCACGACTGGCAGCTTGGAATTCCAATATTGCCGCTCTCCGAGTAGGACTTGGCGTACCTCAGCGAGAGACAGATCGCTGACCGGCGTTTCCGGATGGACGACAACGGCAATATCGGCGCTGCTCCGGGCGGTCTGGGCGATGGAACTGGCGCCGAAGCTCTGCAAGATGAAAGTGAGACCTAAGAGAACGACTGCGACACGTTTTTTGGTGGCATTCATATGCGCTCGCTCAGAACGTGAAAGCAGTCTGTAAGAAGAAGCCGTTGACCCACGGGTTTGCGATCTCGCGCTTGGTATAGCGGTATTCCGCCTTAAATGCGGCATAGTTCGATATGTCGTAGCGCGCGCCAAGAATTGAACCTACCAAATCTTGATTGGTGAAGACCTGTTCGCTCAAGGGGGTGTGCGTATATTCAAACCGATAGTAAGGTTTCACCGTTCTCTCGAACCAAGGCAGCCGATAGCCGAGCTGAACATAGAACGCCTGGCTGTTGGTCGCAATGTCAGTCAAAACCTGGCGATGATTGACATTTACAAATTCCGCCAGGAATTCCGGCGTCTCTTTGGTCCAAACCAAGTGCGCGCCGGTAATCCATTCGCGGAAGTCCCTGCCCATCAGATTAATCTTGTCACGATAGACTGAGGCGCCCATTTGCAGGCCGTAGAGTGCCCGCGGACGTGAGTAGATGTTGGCCACCCACGCACGGTTGTTGTTGTTGTCCCCCGCGTCGCCAGGTCGGCTGATGATCTCGCCTCGGCCATTTCCAACGCCCACGTTGTAGCTCAAACCGGCGCCCCCTGAGGGAATATTCCCCTCCGCGAGGAATCCGACGAAATGAACAGGAATGAACGTACCTCCGATTCGCACCATGTCCGGGCGGCTGATGGTGGTTTGCAGCCAGGCCCCGTGGTGGAAGGCCGTGTTCCAGTAACCGATGGGAGTGTGATAGCGGCCGAAAGAAATTTTGAAGTAATCGTTGTAGTCGTAGCGAATGATGTTGCGCTCGACCTCGACGGTGTAACCGGTGGGCTGCGCGTTGAACGTCATCTCAGCAAAATAAGTGACCTTGCGCGACAAGGCAGAAGCCAGGTGCAGATCAAGTTGCCCGAGATTGAACCCGCTATTCGTTCCTTTCTGATCGGTGGCGGCAAAATCCACGTCGCCAAATCCACGGATTTGCAGCGAGGGATAGTGTTGCTCCATTTGCTGGACGGTAGCGGCCTGCTCGCGAACCTCGTGCTCGTGCGTCTGGGCTGCCGGCGGGGGATTTTGCTGCTGAGGATTTTGCGACGGCACCGGGTTTTCTTTGGCGGTGGAGATGGCCATTGCCGAGGCCGGGGCCTGCCTGGCCTCCAGGTCCGTGACGCGGCGCTCCAATTGCTGAATTCGCTCGAGCAATAGCTTCACTTGCTCGGCCTGATCCGTTGGGGCCGAACCCTGCGCGCAGGAGATGCTCGCCGCGAGAAGTATTACGCCAAAACTTAAGAGTGCCCGCACCATCGTTCCCTCCACCGCAATTCGGCTTCGTTGCTTGACACAAAAATACGAGTCGAAACCGAAACGCTGAGTTCTCTCCGGTTACGGTTGAGTCTCGATCAAGACCGCGATGATTGGGGTTACCTACGTGCCGAAGAGTGCGGGTATTGTAGCCGCGGCAGCTGCATTGTCAAAAGTTACTTTGCGCCGATCAGAAACCGCCGCCACCGCCACCGCCGAAGCCTCCGCCGGATGAGCCGCCACCGCCGGAGAAGCCGGAACCGCCGGAACTACGCGGTGCGGAAGCCATCACGGTGCCGGCGCGGGAAGACATCGAGCTCAAATCATTGGTGAACATCATGGGATAGAAGTTGGGGCCGTACGAGGAACCGCGGTACCACCGGGGCGGCTGAGTGAGGATCCCCTGGAAGGCCCGGCTCCAATTTTTCTCGACGCCCAGCGCCATTGCAAAAGGCAGGAATTTCTCGAACATTTCTGGCGTCTTGATCATGCGATTGAAGCGCTCCGATTCGACGTGCACCAGAAAATCTTCAAAGCCCAGCACGCCTTCCAGCGCGCGCGCCCCCTGCTCGGTATGCGCGGGCATGAACCAGCCAAACGCGCAAATGATTGCACCGGTCAGGAGTCCAGCGATGATGAATGCGAGGGGCGCCGTACCCTGGCTGGAGGCGATTTTCAGTCCCCCGAATACGATAAGAAACCCGAGGATCACACCTGCGGCAATGTAAGCGGAACGGACGCTGTCCGGGCGAGTGGTGTAGTAACCGTCGGCTACGAGCGAGGAGAAAATATTGCTTTTGATACCGGGCAAATTTGTGTAGAAGTGGTTTTCCAGGCTGGACATGGACACGGAATCGCCCACCGTGCCTGCAGTAAACAGACCCTCGAGCAGGGTTCGCTCATGCGGCTTCAACGTGGCCCATGACCCGCGATCTCTTTGCACGATGAAGTTGTAGTCCTTGTCGTGCATCAGGCCGAGCATGCGATCTTTCTGGTGCTCCTCGATGGCAATATAGCCACGAACGGCCAGATCGACGATAGAGGCGGTGATATCGCGCATGTCGGCAGAATTATCCACGAGCGTGCCGACTTCTCCAGGTGTGAGCTCGTTGGGCGGCTCGTACTGCGCGGTGATCGGGCGCAGGCGCGGGTCGCGGCCGCGCGTCCACCACAAATAGAACATCGCCACAAATGCGGCCACGGGAATGCCGAGCGGCCAATTGCTGCGAAAGAATATGGCCAGCCTGCTCGCCGCAGTCGGTTCTTGAACGAAGCCTTTGTCGAACGCGACGGCTACCGTTAGTCCTTCGTGCAAGCGCAGAGGGTCGCGCGTGCGGACTTCCACGCCGTTGCCAGCGATGTCCACGTCGGCATTCTGCGCGCGCGAGCGATAGGCGCCGGTAAAAACATTGGCGCGAATATTTGTGGTGCCTTCGGGAAGAATGATGCGCGCGCTGGCGGACTGAATGGGAATGTCCCACTCGTCGCCGGTGACGTTCCAGTAGAGCTCGTCGTGGTCCTCGAAAAAGCGCAACGCATCCGAAACAGAGTATTCGATGGAGATGCTCTGGGTGGAATTGTCGGCGTCCGGAACGTAAATTTTTAGCTTGCGATAATGACGCTCGCGGCTGCTTTCGTACTTGAGCGCCCGGCCGGTACCATCGGTCACGTGCTTTACATCCAGAAACAATGCGTAGTTCAAACCCTGCGGAGTGACATATTCCACCGGGATCGTTCGATAGAGGCCGTGCCAGGGACCGCCGATAAAATGGGCCTGAATGGTTTCCGTAACATCGATGGTGCCGTCGGGCATCACGATCGTTTCGGAATGGAAATTCTCGATGCGGAGTTCGCGAGTGGCGTAGCCGGAGGCAGCCGGAAAGGCAAAAGCAAAAAGTAAAACAATTACGCAGAGCAACCGAATGGAGATGCAGCGCATTCGGGTCATCTGGTTTGCAACTCCGAAGTCATGCCGTAGGCGCGCTGAAGCTGACTTTGGGCGCTTCGCGCTCGGCAGGAGCGGAAACTTCAAAGAACTCTCGGGGCTTGAATCCCAACATATTAGCGAAGATATTGCTGGGGAACTGCTGGATCTTGGTGTTCAGGTCGCGCACGACAGCATTGTAATAGCGCCGCGCGTTCTGGACGGTATCTTCGATCTGGCTTAGGGAATTCTGCAGGGAGGTAAAGCTTTCGATGGCGCGGAGCTGCGGATATGCTTCGGAGAGAGCAAATAAGCTTTTCAACGCACCGGAAAGCATGTTTTCCGCTTGCGCTTTGTCACCTGGGCTGGTCGCGGTCATGGCGCGATTGCGCGCGTTGATCACAGCTTCCAGCGTCCCCTTCTCATGTCCGGCGTAACCCTTCACGGTTTCTACCAGGTTCGGAATTAAGTCGTAGCGGCGTTTGAGCTGCACGTCGATGTCCGCCCAAGCGTTGTCGCAGGTGACCTTGAGGCGCACCAGGCTGTTGTACATCCCGATCAAGAAAATAATGATCAGGACCAGCGCGACCAGAATAATCATGCCGATCATAGGCCAACCTTTCGCAGGAAGCAGTACATGCGCACAATTGATAGTGCCAATATACGTGCCTGCGTCAATTACTGTAAAGAAGCGTTGTCCAGCCATGTGTGCCGGGGATACTTCTGCTAATTGTTATCTCTGGTGTATCGTAGAGCATTGGTTTATGCTGCGCTCAGCCTTTCGTGGCCTCCCTCTCTATGCTCTTCAAAACGCTCAGCGCTTCCGTCTATGGCATCGACGCTTACCTGGTGGAAGTGGAGGTGGATGTAGGCTCGGCGCGCATGACTGACTTCAACGTGGTGGGGCTTCCGGATAATGCGGTAAAAGAAAGCCGCGAGCGCATCAAGTCCGCATTGCGGAACTGCGGGTTTGAATTCCCTCATGGGCAGGGCGTCACCATTAATCTTGCGCCTGCCGACGTTCGCAAGGAGGGCTCCGCTTTCGATTTGCCGATGGCGTTGGGCCTGACCGGCTGTATGGGACAGTTTTTCGGCAAGGTGCTGGATAAGTGCATGTTTCTGGGGGAACTTTCCTTGGACGGCAGCGTGCGTCCGGTGCGAGGGGCGCTCTCCGCGGCGCTGGCCGCCCGGGAAGTAGGGCTGAAATCCGGGGCTGTTCCCGAAGCAAATGCACGCGAGGCCGCGGTGGTCGAAGGCGTGGACGTCTTCGGGCTGAAGTCTCTGCCGCAAGCGGTGGACTTGGTGAATTCGCCGGAATCTTTCCAACCGGTGCGGGTGGACGCGCACCAATTACTCAGCGAAGCAGCACAGTATGCAGTCGATCTGCGCGATGTCCACGGCCAACAAGCGGCCAAGCGCGCGCTGGAGGTCGCGTGCGCGGGCGGTCACAATATTTTATTTATCGGGCCACCCGGAGCAGGTAAGACCATGCTGGCCAAGCGCATCCCGACAATTTTGCCGCCGATGTCGCTGGACGAGGCTATCGAAACGACGCGCATTCATAGCGTCGCTGGAGTTCTGGAAGACGCCCGCGGCCTGGTGGGTACGCGGCCATTTCGCTCGCCGCACCATACGATCAGCGATGCCGGGCTCATTGGAGGTGGGGCGGTGCCAAGGCCGGGCGAAGTGTCGCTGGGCCACAATGGCGTGCTGTTCCTGGATGAATTGCCGGAATTTCAGCGCAACGTACTGGAGGTTATGCGGCAGCCACTCGAGGACGGCTCCGTAACGATCTCGCGCGCGGCTGTTTCGGTGACCTTTCCGTCGCGCTTTATGCTGGCGGCGGCGATGAACCCTTGTCCTTGCGGCTATTTTGGGGACCCTACACGCGAGTGCCACTGCACGCCGCCCATGATTCAGCGCTACGTTTCCAAGATTTCCGGTCCTCTGCTCGACCGGATCGACATCCATATCGAAGTGCCGGCCGTAAAGTATAAAGAGCTGCGCGCGCCCTCCTCTTCCGAGGATTCCGCAGCGGTCCGTCACCGGGTTATTGAGGCACGCAATCGGCAAACCGAGCGATATCGCGCCGACAAGAAAACCTACTCAAACGCACAGATGATGCCGAAAATGATCCGCAAATACTGCGCGATCAATTCCGATGGCGAGAAATTGCTGGAGAACGCGATTACGCGGCTGGGCCTATCCGCACGAGCACATGACCGCATTTTGAAGGTAGCGCGCACGATTGCAGATCTGGATTCTGCGGAGAATATCGAGCCTCGGCATCTAAGCGAAGCGATCCAGTACCGGACGCTGGACCGCTCCTATTGGGCATAGCGGCGCATGGGGAATTTGCTTTCCTACTCTACAGAGATCATGAAGGGTGTCTCGGGCGGCTGCTCCATTGACTCGGTTTCCATCCCTATGTTACCCATAAGGCGCCCAGAACGGGGCCGATTGGGCGCTGGTGACGCCCGGGCATGACCCAGGACTCCAGACACATGGAAGTAACTTTGGAGACGCAGGTCGAGAGCGTGAATCTCGCGGAGGAAATGTGTCTCCGCGTGGCGGAGGCAGCGGGATTCGGCGAAGATGACTGCTATCGTATCGGCATGTCCGTGCGCGAAGGGGTGATCAATGCGTTTCACTATGGCAACGAAGAACGCCCCGAAAAAAAGATCTACCTGGCACTGGACCTAACACCCGAGAAAATGGTTATTCACGTTTTGGACGAAGGGAAGGGTTTCGACCTGCGCGGCGTGCCCGACCCGCTGGCCGAGGAGAACTTGCTGAGTACCTCCGGCCGGGGCATATTTCTGATGCGGGCCTTCATGGATGAATTTCAGGTCATCCCCGGCCGCACCGGGGGCGCGGAAATCATAATGTCCAAGAGACTGCCGTCGCCGGGGAGTGCCGGAAGCAACGGCAAGAGCCACAACGTCGAACCGAAGAAAGAATCTTGAGCCCAGTCTAAATGTCACTGCGAGCCACGTATCGCGAAGCTGCAGGAGTGACCGTCGTCGACATCGGCGGACGAATCACGCTGGGTGAAGGTAGTGCGCTCTTGCGAAAGACCATCCGCGAGTTGCTGGAAGAGCAGCGGACGCTGATCCTGCTGAATCTCGCAGACGTCGACTACATCGACAGTTCCGGAATCGGAGAACTGGTTAGTGCATATACCGGAGTGAAGAATCGCGGTGGCAACCTGAAACTATTGCACTTGACGAAAAAGGTGCACGATCTCCTGCAACTGACCAAGCTGTTCACCGTCTTCGAAGTCTATTCCGACGAGAGCACCGCTCTGCGAAGCTACAAGTAGCGAACACCAGAGTCTCCCCTGGACCCCTCAGCTGCCCCGATTGCTGCGCTCGCCAGCGAGGCCAAGGTACGGCAGAATCAGAACATGGGAACCAAATCGGACACAATCTGGGTGGAGTCCCGCGCCCGGCAGCTTGGGTTTGATCTTTGTGGCGTTGTGTCCGCCACCAATTTCCCGGAGCTGGAACACACCGCCGACTGGCTCGCGCGGGGATTCGCGGGAGAAATGAGATATCTTTCCGATCCCCGCCGGCGCAATGGCGACGGGGCCTTCCCGGGAATCCGAAGTGTGATCGTCTGCGCCCTCAACTACAACACAGACCAGCCTAAATCAACGGATGTGCCCCACATGCCCAAAGATGACGTGCCGCGCGGATGGATTTCACGGTACGCCTGGGGCGACGACTACCACGAAGTGCTGAAAGAAGGACTCAACGAACTGACGACGGTGCTGCACGAACATTTTGTGGAACCGTTCGAGGCGCGCGTTTACGCCGATACCGGTCCACTTCAAGAGAGAATCTTTGCGAAATACGCGGGCCTCGGCTGGCTGGGAAAAAACACCCTTCTGCTCAATCAGCGACTGGGCTCCTGGTTCTTTCTGGGGGCGATTCTCACTACGTTAGATCTCGCGCCAAGTTTGGAGGACGGCGCTCCGCCACCGCCCGATCTGTGCGGAAGCTGCCGCCGCTGCATCGACGCGTGCCCAACGCAAGCTTTCGTCGAGCCCTACGTGATGGATGCGCGCCGCTGCATCTCTTATCTCACCATTGAACTGCGCGGGGCGTTGCCGGGTGAACTCCGGGACTCCATCGGCAGCCATGTATTTGGGTGCGATATTTGCCAGGACGTTTGTCCCTGGAATCGCCGCGCGCCTATCAGTCCGCGGGAAGAATTTCGTCCACGAACCTTTGCTGTTACTGCGGACCCGGCCCGGCCGCAGGACGGCGTGACTTCCGCGCATTTCGCTCAGCAGGATCCGCAGGATACGGCTGTGTCGCCGGAGGAATCGCTTTTTCTGCCTCGACTCGAATGGCTTGCCGGACTTGACGAAGCGGAATTCCGTCGTGCTTTCCGGGGCAGCCCTATAAAGCGAACGAAGTGGCGCGGCTTGGTGCGAAATGCTTGCATCGCCCTGGGCAATGCAGAGGTCCCGCGCGGCCGCGCGTATCACAGGATCACAGAACTCCTGCAACACCTTTCCGCCTCGCCAGATGCGGCTATCGCAGAATCTGCCCTTTGGGCGCTTTCTCGCATCCAATGAACGGCGAATGGAGATTCGCCGGATAACCTTATTTTGGTGCTTTGTCGAGCGGAGATTACACTTCCGCGGTATAGCGGTATAATCCGCATGCCTTGTGACTCGCGTGAGCGGTCGCTGGAGGTTGCCATCAACCGCCGCAAGTTTATCGCTAGCACTGGCATCGTTGGCGCAGGAATAATAACAATAGGCGGTACTCTGCCAGGTCCTTTGCTCGCTAAAACGGCAAACCACAGTTCAAATTCACAATCGGAGGAAAAACCCGTGGCATTCACAGTGCCCCCGCTACCGTATCCATTCGACGCTTTAGAACCGCATATCGACGCCAAGACCATGGAAATCCACCATGACAAACATCATGGGGCCTACGTCACAAACCTTAACAAGGCGCTCGAAGGTCATCCCGACCTGCAATCGAAGTCCATCGATGACCTGTTGAAGGGTCTCGACTCCATCCCCGAAAATATCCGAGCGGCCGTGCGTAACAATGGCGGCGGCCACTGGAATCACTCGCTTTTCTGGACCCAACTGAAGAAGGGCGGGGGTGGAGAACCGAAGGGTGATCTTGGGGCTGCTATTAAGTCGACATTTGGCTCATTCGCCGAGTTTCAGACGAAGTTCGCCGCTGCGGGAACGGGGCGCTTTGGTTCAGGATGGGCTTGGTTGCTGGTGAAGGATGGAAAGCTGGCCATCGATTCCACTCCAAACCAGGACCCTCCAGTCTTGCTGAAGGCCAAAGCAGTGCTGGGACTGGATGTCTGGGAACACGCGTATTATTTGAAGTATCAGAATCGCCGACCAGACTACATTGCCGCTTGGTGGAACGTGGTCAATTGGGACTCTGCCGCCGAACAGTATGCTGCTGCCCGCAAGTAGTGACGGGCAGAAAATGGGAAGGCCCGGACCGCCATGCGGTTCGGGCCTTTCGTGCTTTGGCACTTAAAGAGAAATTAGGCCAGCAGCTGTCGCTTGGTCAGCGCAATTGGGCCGACGTTGCGGGCCACTTGCGTGTAAGTGTAGGGAGGAGGTACTGAAGTTCGAGCTTCCCTCAGGGAAGCCGGCGGCTGAGTCGTGGTCATCGGCGCCGCAGTGTGGCGAGCCGCTTCCCGAACCAACTCCATTCGACCCCGCACACGGAACTTGGCAAGCAGAGAGGATACGTGGAATTTCACCGTTCGCTCCGAAAGGTTCAGCGACGCGGCAATTTCTTTGTTGGCTAGACTGCGCATAACGCCGCCCAATACTTCCTCTTCGCGGCGCGTTAGCTTTACCGAGCTCCCTACAGAGTGGCCCGCCTGCAGCAATTGTTCGGCCTTCTCCGTAAGTCCTTCGAGAGCATTCGTAGGGGCCTGCACCATCACCACGTAGTCCCGGGGAGATTGACCACGAACCAAGCAATGCATCGCCAGCAGGCCGGCGGCCTGCTCGACTGGGAATTGCCCATCTGCACCGGCCTCCACGTGAAAATGCGAAACGCCGGTGTTCTTTTCATAGAAGAAATAGAGTTCGCGGGGAAGGCTCGTTCGAGAGACATTCAAATGCGTCGATTCACTCCTGCGAATTACTTTCACATGCACCCCTCTATATGCAGCCTCGAATGGGAACCGAGACCTGAGATTTTGTTTGATTCGCCTCTTGGCGAGGCATGGTTCCACTGCATGGAGCAAGCGCAGACAAGAAGCCAAGGGACAGGGCTGAGGGCGGTTCAAATTCGCAAAACCGCCGGATTAGGGGTGAGAAGGAGCCCCTCGTCACTTCGCTTGCGAAAACACCGGCGAATGAAGCGCAATTACAGTGCAAACTGCGCTGTAAATTTGAGTCAGTACAAAGCCCTATGGTAGTGGTACTTACGTACCAGAAACCCTGGGGAGAGGGTTGGATTCGCGGGTAGGAATTTCATACCCCGCGAAATTTTTCCCCCTTAAGGTCTCAAAATCCCTCCCCCGATCCAAGGGTGTAAACATTCGTGCCGTGTCGCTCAGCGAACACTGGGTTCCATTCTGGAAAACGGAGGACTCTCTCTTCTAGTGAGCTAGGATTCGGGTCTGTTGAGGCGACACCAACTCGTACGTAACACCTCGCCACCGAATTTTCCGTGTGAAAGCTGACACCACGAAGTTAAAAAGGAATAAATAGGGGATAAAAATTGCCAGCACAATGTACATCCACGCCTGCCCCGCGATTTGTGTCCTCGCGGATTGCAGGACGCTTGCTGCAGCCGACACTCGAAGCCCGCCGCGAATGGCAGCCAGCAGCATCGGCACAAACGTCAGTATTGCCAGGTGAAAGGCTGGAAGCGTCGCGAAAAGATTCATAAGCGCCACTGCGAGACCAAGGGGCAAGGTCAGGCAGTAAAGAAAATGCGTTAGGGCACCCAACGCCCAGTTCCTCTTCGAGTAGACCTTGGTGATCAAGATTTGCCGGTTGGTGAATTCCAGGAGACTTTGCAAATCAGCGTCGACGTAAGCTGCGGTGAGGCATTCAGGCACAAAAATAATTGATCGCCCGGCGCGCTGGAGTGCTCGCGTCATGGAATAGTCGTCACTCACCGAATGGTTCCACTCGTCGAGTACACGAACTTCGTCGAACACGCTCCGGCGGATCGCCGTTCCACCGCCCCAGCAGAAGTTTTTGCCCTTCTCGCTCAGCATTGTGACGATAGCCGCATTCCACGTAGCCATCAGCGCGGACCCCAAACTATGACCGTTGGGTATCAGCCATCGCATCGTGGTGGCGGCCCCGGCCCGTTTGTCATTCAGGGGCGCCACCAAACGCCGTAGCCAGAATTTGTCAGGACGTCCGTCGGAATCTGCAAAAACCAGGACTTCGAACTCTGCCCGCAGTTGCTCGATCGCCACGCGCAGGTTGTGGACCTTCTCCCCGCATCCTTCCGGTTTGTCCGCGATAATCACATGCGCCGTGGGCTTACAGTGATCCGCCACACGCTTTACTGTGCTGTAGGCAGAATCGGAAGCGGACGCGAGGATAAAGAAGATTTCATAGTTGCGATAATCAAACTCCGTCAGTGCAACCAGATTGCGCTCCAACCCGGGCTCTATTCCCTTGCACGGACAGAGCACGGCTGCGCGCGGCGCGTTGAACCCTGGGTCGCCTTGCATTCTGCGGCGCACAAACTCCACCCAGCGTAACCCTTGCCACACCAGGTACACGCCCACGGCGATTTGCAGAACGGCCAGGTAGTAGAACAGAGTCTCCACGTAAGTCCGAGCCTAGCAGAAGCATTTATCTCCCGCAGAATTGGATGAACGGGTAGAATCGCACCGGTAAACATCGCTCCAGGAGAGTGGCTATGAATCGCGTGGATACCTCCATGGTTACGACCGCCAATGAATTAGCCGGCTATCGCATTATCAGGAATTTTGGAATCGTGCGCGGAATTATCGTGAGGTCGCGCAGCGTGATCGGAAATCTGGGCGCCGCGCTGCAAACCATCATTGGCGGTAACATCACGATTCTGACCAATCTCTGCGAGAAAACCCGCGAAGATGCCTATGAACTGCTGCTGCAGCACGCCGCACAACACGGAGCAAACGCCGTTGTGGCCATGCGTTATGACGCGACCGAAGTGATGCAGGGCGTAACCGAGGTCCTCGCCTACGGGACGGCGGTGCAAGTGGAACGTATCTCGTAATTCTGGTTTTGAAGTGACAACGAGTCCCCAACTGCGGTGATACAATCGCCGCTCGATGCGCTGTCCTACCTGCTCCAGTGAGATTTCGGATGGGAGCCAATACTGCTCAGTGTGTGGCGGGACAGTGGACTCAAGCAACGACGCCACGCTCATTGCCGGCAAGTTAGGCGACGATGGCGAGACCCTCGCGCCTGCGGCCCCACGTCGTGTGCCGTCCCATGCGCCGCCACCGCAGCACCGTTCCTCGCGCACGCCTTCCAACTCGGCCAGCTTTCTTTCCAGCTCCGATGCCATAGGCGGTGGCAGGTTCGCGCCTGGTCAAATCATTGCAGATCGCTATCGGGTCGTCGCTCTCGCCGGCCGTGGAGGGATGGGCGAAGTCTATCGCGCGGAAGATCTAAAGCTCAGCCAGATAGTGGCCATTAAATTCCTACCGGCCAGCTTGTCTCAGGATGCCCAAGCCCTGGCGCGATTCCATTCCGAAGTGCGCATCGCCCGGCAAGTGTCGCATCCCAATGTTTGCCGAGTCTTCGATATTGGAGATGCTGACGGCGTTCCTTTTCTAACCATGGAATACGTCGACGGCGAAGATTTGGCTTCGCTCGTCCGCCGCATTGGCAGGCTGTCGTCCGACAAAGCGATCGAGATCGCGCGCCAGGTGTGCGCCGGCCTATCCGCTGCACACGAACGCGGGGTCATTCACCGCGATCTTAAACCTGCCAACGTGATGCTCGACGGCGCCGGCAAAATCCGCATCACTGATTTCGGACTGGCGGCCATCGCCGCGGCCCTGGAAGCCGGCGATGTCCGAGCTGGAACGCCGGCCTACATGGCTCCGGAGCAACTCGAAGGCAAAGAGGTCACCTTCAAGAGCGACCTCTATTCTCTCGGCCTCGTACTCTATGAAATCTTGACCGGGAAACGCGCTTTCAATGCCACCACGCTACCCGAGCTCATCAAGCAGCGCGAATCCTCCGCCCCGACAAATCCATCTGCGCTGGTGCGCGACCTCGATCCACTCATCGAACGTGTCATTTTACGCTGCCTCGAGAAAGATCCCGCGCGACGTCCCGCCTCCGCGCTCCAAGTCGCCGCCGCGCTCCCCGGGGGCGACCCACTGGCCGCTGCGCTAGCAGCCGGCGAAACGCCGTCCCCGGAAATGGTCGCGGCCGCGGGCGAGGACACCGGCTTGTCACCACGGGTCGGACTGGCAGCACTCACCGCTGTTCTGCTGGGTGCGTTGCTGCTCTTCTACTTGGGTGTGAAGGAAGACGGCCTCGAAACCCTGCATCCGAACAAGCCGCCCGAAGTACTTGCCCATCAGGCGAGAGAGATTCTCGGCAAGCTAGGCTATCCGGAGCGGCCACGCGATTGGATGGGTCAGTTCGCTTACAACGACTCGTTTCTTTCCTACCTGACTAAACCAGGTGCCCCGACGGCGGATTGGAAGCGCATTCTTGTTCAGCGACCGATGATGCTCGAATACTGGTATCGGCAAAGTCCGGACGAGATGGTTCCGCAGGAGTGGTGGTCATTATTGTTGACGCCGGGGATCGTGACGTCGGACGATCCCCCGCCCACTCTGTCTGGAATGATCACCATGTGGATGGACGGCGATGGACACTTGCAATGGCTCCAGGTGATTCCCCCGGAGGTAGAGCCAGCGGCCTCCAGTACTTCACCTCCACAAAGCCCGCAAGGATCAGCATCGAGCACGCAACCGGTATCGGGTGCCGATTGGAACGCCCTGTTTGCAGCGGCTGGGATTGATCCTGAACAGCTGCAACCGGCTACCCCGAGATGGCTATCCCTGGCTGCTGCCGATACCCGCGCTGCTTGGGACGGCAAGTGGCCGCAGAGCGAGCGGCCCTTGCACATCGAAGCGGCGGCCTGGCATGGGAAGCCCGTATATTTTTCCCTCATCAGTCCCTGGACAAGGCCTAATCGGACGCCTACGCAAGAAGATAAGGGCAGGGCCGGCGACATCATGGGCTTAGTCATATCCCTTCTAACGGCCGCCGCCGGAGTATGGTTCGCCGTCCGCAATCTTGCCCGTGGTCGGGGAGACCGCCACAACGCATGGCGGCTGGCCTGCATTGCCTTTGCAGTGGGGATGACGACGTTTTTGTTCCGCGTACACTTCATTGCATCGCTCAGCATGATATTGCTCATCATTCTGGCGATCAGTACGAGTTTGTTTGTGGCCGGAACCCTCTGGGTTCTCTACATCGCCCTTGAGCCTTATGTGCGTCGCAATTGGCCGCAAACGATTATTTCGTGGACACGTTTAATGGCCGGCCGTTTCCGCGATCCCTTGCTGGGGCGTGATCTGGTTTCCGGAGTCGTGATGGGCTCGTTCTGGGTGCTGGTCTTTGAAATCGGGTTACTGTTCCGGATGCGGGCCGGGAGTTCGCCAGAGTTTCCTTCGCAAGACTACTTGATGGGAATTCGCCTGGCGGCCGGGTCTTGGCTGAGTACGCTGGTGATTTCGATCCTGGGTACACTGTTGTTCTTTTTCACGTTGGTGCTGCTGCGCGTGCTGGTTCGCAATACATGGTTGGCTGCAGCGCTGTTCGTCGCGCTCTTCACGATTCCCAAGGTCTTGGGCAGCGGCCACCTTGTGGTGGACCTCCTCGTGTGGTGTACGATCTATGGGATCGCCGCAGTGGCTGTTGTGCGTTTCGGCCTACTCGTGCTGGGGATCGCTTGCTTGATAGCCAACGTCCTGCTAAATCTGCCCTACACCCTGGACTTTTCCTACTGGTATGCGGCGCAATGCGTTTTTATCGTACTGATTTTCGTGGCGATCGGGATCTGGGGCGCATATACATCCCTGGCGGGCAAGCCCTTGTGGAAAGATGAGATCTTCGACTGAGGCGCGTCAGTGTGGTTATCACCGTGAAGCAACTGAATCAGCCCTGCAGAACGCTTGCCGCCACTGCCTCGGTTAGGGATTCGAGCTCAGCGAGTGTACGACTGGCCGCGAGCCGCGCTTTCTCGAGAAACGAAGCATCCAGCAGGAATGCGCAGCGGTCCACAAACGGATGATTCGCCGCTTCAAACGGTTTGCGCCGCCGCCCTGAAGCGCTGCGTGCGATCAGCTCTTCGTAAATCTGAAAATCTCGCTGAAAATCCAATGTGTCCCCCATGGACCATTTCTGATGACGCGCTAGTGCTGCCAAGTATTTGCGGCGGTATGCGGTCGCGTCTTTCTTGGTCATCGGCCGCGGCTTGGATTTTGCGGTAGGTTGGAAATCGCGGGTAACTAAATCGACGGCATATACGCTCGCTGCGACGAGGGCCTCTCGCTGCAACAACATCAGCAAGTCGCGATAGAGCGCGGCATGCACTTGCAAGCCATGTCGTCCGTGTTCTACAACATACGAGTCAACGAACCTTGGCACAACGCGTTCCCGCTGCAGCGCTTCCATCAATCGCACCGCCAATTCGGCTGCTCTGTCCGTGGCCGCCCACTTCGCCGGACTCATACGCCCATGTTAGCAGGACTTATAAAAGTAAGGCCCGCCTTTCCCACCAGTATATGTTTGCGTGTTTCGCGTGCGGGTATCGATAGCGTGTCTCTGCTAGGATTCTTCTTGTCTCTGGCGAGTCGGGCCGCCCCGTCGCTCCGAATTGCAGTCTTGTGCGCAATAGGGCTAAACTAGCTATCGAAAGACTCCGACCCTTGGCGCCTCCAGGGAGAAAACCTACGGCGGCTAGGGCGATGTCCTGGCGATGCTGCCGGGAATGAGGGTCTGGTTGGAAACGGCCGGGCCTCCCGCTTGGAAAGGAGCCGACGACGAAAATATGTAGTTTTTCGTCCGCGCCTGTATCCAAGCATCCGGATGCAGGCTTTTTTGTTTTGTGCAGCAAGTAGTAAACGCAATCTCATGTTCCTTCTCGACAAATTCGGCCGCCAAATTACAGATTTGCGCATCTCGGTGACCGACCGCTGCAACTTTCGCTGTGTGTACTGCCGTTCCGCGGATCCCGAGAATTATCGCGATCACGATGAAATACTGTCTTGGCCCGAGCTGGACCGCCTGGCGCGAATCTTTCTGGGCCTGGGCATAAAGAAAATTCGCATTACCGGTGGCGAACCATTGGTCCGGGAGGGCGTCGAGGATTACATCGCGCGGCTGGGCATCATGGGGGTCGAAGACTTGTCGATGACCACCAACGGGCACCTGCTCGCAGAACGCTGCGAGCGGCTCATCCAGTCTGGCCTGCGACGCATCAATATCAGCCTCGATTCGCTGGACCGCGCCAAGTTCGAGAAGATCACGCGCACCAAATCGTTCGCCACCGTGATGAACAGTATTGACGCTGCGCAAAACTCGCGTCTCGCGCCGGTAAAAATCAATGCCGTCCTGGTGCGCGGCGTTAATGATGATGAGGTGGAGGCCTTCGCCGCCTTCGCGCGGGAGCGCGGCGTGATCATGCGCTTTATCGAATTCATGCCACTGGATGCCGACCGCCACTGGAATCGCAACGTCGTCGTGCCCGCCGCCGAAATTCACCGGCGCATTCATGCTCAATGGCCCTTGCAGCAGATTCCGCACGAGCGCAGCGAAACAGCTCGCAAGTACCGCTTTGCGGACGGGGCACTCGGCGAAATCGGCCTGATTGCCCCGGTGACGCAGCCGTTTTGCGGGCATTGTTCGCGCATTCGTCTGACCGCCGACGGTAAGCTGCGTACCTGCTTATTTAGCAAGGAAGATCATGATCTGCGCGGGTTGCTCCGCGAGGGCGCATCGGACCAAGATCTGATCACCTACATAAGCTCGGTGGTGATGGAGAAAGAGGAAGGTCACCGCATCAACGAGCCGGACTTCGTACCACCCTCGCGTACCATGGTGTTTATCGGCGGATAGTTAAGCATTGCACCAAAAGCTGAGAATATTCATCTAACAGACAGGGTTCCCCTAGGACCGTCTAACCCAATTGCTGTAACAAAAAAGCGATGAGCACCCTTATCTCCGTTGCGAACTCCGCTGCACTAATCGGCGCCGAGCCGCCCGCCACCGTGCACGTCCCGGAAATCGAGCCGGGTGTGGGCTGCGATTTCGATTCCTATTTGCTGGTCCCCGATAATTCGCTGGACGAGCGTATCGCCTCCGCAAAAGCCAGCCTGGGCAGGGATGTCGTAGTTCTTGGTCATCACTACCAGCGGGATGAGGTTGTGAAATTCGCTGATTTTTGCGGAGACTCCCTGAAGCTTTCCTTTCAGGCGGCGCAAACGGATGCGCGCTACGTCGTTTTTTGTGGTGTGCATTTCATGGCCGAGAGTGCGGACATCCTCCGTCGTTCGCATCAGACAGTGGTTCTCCCGGACCTGAACGCCGGCTGCTCGATGGCGGATATGGCCGATATCGGCCAAGTGGAAGTCTGTTGGGAGGAGCTTAGCTCTGTCGGCGACCTTAAGCTCGTTCCCGTCACATACATGAATTCCACGGCTGCCATTAAGTCCTTTACCGGCGAGCATGGCGGCTCGGCCTGCACCAGTTCCAATGCTGAAGCGGTAATGCGCTGGGCCTTCGAGCGCGGAGAGAAAGTCCTCTTTCTGCCCGACGAGCACCTCGGACGAAACACCGCGTTTCGCATGGGCATACCGCTTGACGAAATGATCGTGTGGGATCCTTACCAAGATTTCGGCGGCAACTCGCCGGAAGCCATTCGCAGGGCGCGGGTCATTTTGTGGAAGGGCTACTGCTCCGTCCATCAACGCTTCCAAACGCGGCACATCGAGAAGGTTCGCGGTGCTCATCCTGGCATCCAAGTGATAGTGCATCCGGAGTGCCGGCACGAGGTCGTGCAGGCCGCGGACAAAATCGGTTCGACGGAAGGGATCATCAAGGCAATATCAGAATCTCCGGCGGGCTCGCAATGGGCGGTCGGCACGGAGATTCATCTGGTCAACCGTCTTAGCAAAGAAATGCCCGACCGCAAGGTCATGTCCCTGGACCCGAGCGTGTGCGTGTGCACCACGATGTTTCGCATTACGCCGCAACACTTGCTCTGGGCGCTCGACAATCTCGCTGCCGGTAACGTCGTCAACCAAATTTCCGTGGATGAACGCACGCGTCACTTTGCGCGCATAGCTCTCGACCGCATGTTAAGCTTGTACTAGGGATTGTAGGGTTCGCGACATTGCCCCAGCCGACCACAGGCCTATAGCCAGAACGGAATCGTCATGGCGGATGAAGACGACGAGCAGAATCAAGACGAGGCTTCTGAGCCCGAGCCCCGAATATTTACCCTTACCGAAGCGGAGCGCGCCCGCAAGGAACTTGAGCCTTTCCTCGTGGAAGCAATGGACTGCCGCAAAAAGCTTGCCGGCCTGGAAACCGACCTGACTGCCGTCTCCGCCCGGATTACCATGATGGGCGGCGTCATCGTGCCGTACGAAAAGCTGGCCACCCTTCGCGTCGAACACCGGCAACTTGCCGAGACGCTAAAGTCCTCTCTCAATCGCATCCTTGAAACCGGTTGCCTCATCAAAGATCTTGAGGTTGGCCTGCTCGACTTCCCGGCCCTGATCAATAACGAAGAAGTCTACTTGTGCTGGAGGCTTGGGGAAGACCGCATTCGCTTTTACCATCGTCAGGACGAAGGATTTGCCGGTCGCAAGCCACTGGACCCTCGCGATCTCGGTCCGGGTGACGTCGTTCAGTAGACCTGCAGTGTTGTTCGGGCGTTCAAACAGATTTCCCAGCGATCCCATGCGAAGTGCCGTGGCGCATGGTTTCTAAAATCGTTAGCAGGGTCTTTGGCATTATGGGGAGTTCGCTTGTCGTCACAACCTGAAAGTCGGCTTAAGGATTCGGCGAGCCCTTACCTGCGCTCGGCCGCTCACCAACCCATTGACTGGTATGAATGGAGCGATGCGGCTTTCGCGCGCGCGAAGTCCGAAGACAAGCCGGTGCTGCTCGATATCGGCGCGGTGTGGTGCCACTGGTGCCACGTAATCGACCGCGAAAGCTACGAGAACGTCGAAATAGCCAAAATCATCAACGAGCATTTCGTGGCTGTGAAGGTCGACCGCGACGAACGTCCGGATGTCGACGCGCGCTACCAGTCCGCCATCAGCGCTCTCTCCGGACAGGGCGGCTGGCCGCTCACCGGCTTTTTACTTCCAGACGGCAAACCCTTTTACGGCGGGACCTACTTCCCTCCCGACGATCAGGGTGGGCGTCCCGGTTTTCGCCGCATCCTTTTAGCTGTTGCCGATTCCTATCGCAATAAGCGCCCGGACCTCGAGCGCGCCGCCAATTCCCTGGCCGACGCGGTGGCACAAGCGGAAATCTTCACGGGCGCAAAAGCCAAGTTTGACCTAAGCGTTGTTGACGCCCAAATCCAATCGATCACCAAACTTTTTGACGTTCGCAATGGCGGATTCGGCCAGGCCCCCAAGTTTCCCCACCCTTCCGCGATTGAGCTGATTCTTGAGCGCTATCAGGAGAGCAAGGACAAGCAATTGTTGGCTATCGCCGAAACCACCCTTGAAAAAATGGCCCGTGGCGGCATTTGTGACCAACTCGCCGGCGGCTTCCATCGTTATTCGGTTGACGAGCGCTGGCTCGTCCCTCATTTTGAGAAAATGAGTTACGACAACTCCGAGCTGCTGAAAAATTATCTCCACGGCTGGCAGGTCACCCAGAGTCCGTTTTTGCGCGAAACCGCCGAAGGCATCATTGGCTGGGTCAATGAGCTGCTTTCCGATCAGCACAGCGGTGGTTTCTACGCCAGCCAGGACGCCGACTATTGCCTCTCCGACGACGGCGATTACTTTACCTGGACGCTCGAAGAGCTTCGCGAGATGTTGCTGCCCGCCGAAGCCAGGATTGTCGAGCTTTATTACGATGTCGAGCCGCGCGGCGAGATGCACCACAACCCCGCGAAGAATGTCTTGTGGGTGGCCCGCGATCCAGGCTCCATTGCCAAAACTTTGGGCGGCGACGAAACCGCGGTGCGCCTCACCATTGCGCGTTCCAAGGACAAAATGCTGGCCGGTCGGCTTCGCCGCATTACTCCCTACATCGACACCACCATGTACGTTGCCTGGAACGCCATGTTTGTCTCCGCGTACCTGGAAGCCTCGCACACCCTCGGCCGCTCCATCGGAGAGAACTGCCGCAACTTCGCCCTGAAAACGATAGACCGCATGCTCGAAGAAGCTTGGAGCGAGGAACAGGGCTTCGCCCATCGCATCGGTGGGCCGCGGCTGCAAGGCTCTTTGGATGACCAGGTATTCGGGGTAATCGCACTGTTGGACGCCTACGAGACGACCCTAAATTCGCGTTATTTTCGCGCTGCTCAGCGCACCCTCGATTACCTTCTGGAATACCACGCGGATACGCAGGGCGGCGGATTCTTCGATCGGCCTTCCAATGCCGCGCCGCTAGCCGGCCTGAACGTGCGCCGCAAGCCCTTTCAGGATTCCCCGACCCCCGGCGCGAACTCCGTCGCGATTATCGCACTCGTCCGCATGCACGCGTTCACCGGGGACGAGCGCTACTACAATTTCGCCCAGAAAACTCTGGAAGCCTTCGCCGGCATTGCGCCCCAATATGGGCTATTCGCGGCTACCTATGGGTTGGCCGCGCTCTTGTTTTCGCGCCATCCGATGCAGGTGGTGATCACCGGGCGCGCGGACGATCCAGCGGCTCTATCCCTGGAAGTTGCCGCCAATCGAGTCTACCGCCTCGGCAAGTCGGTCTTGCGCTTCATCGCCACTCCCGAGAATACTTCCCTCGAGAATCTTCCCGAAGCACTCAAGGAAACACTGCCCCAGCTGCAAGCCGACAAGGCGCTCGCGGTGATTTGCGCGGGCCAGTCCTGCCTGCCGCCCACCAATGATCCCTTGCAATTGACCGCTTTGCTAGAAAACGGCGCAAGCGGCGCAGCCGGAATCTCCTAGCAACAACCCGCCCGATCTTCTATTTCTTGGGCCGTGATTCCGGAGGCACCAGCCCAGCCACTCGGTAGTACACCACCAATTGGCCATAATGTTCGCCGGAGTGCTCGATCAGTCCGTAAGCCAGATCGGAGACCTGTTCTTGCTGCTTGGTTTCGGGGTCCGCGATCCACTCGTTCATGCCCTTGTCGCCCTTCGACTTGATCACCGCCGCGCCA
>Ga0307477_10000828_pt1 | contig 30141 bp, 25 predicted proteins | sample atmos_gasesECM2C_FD_203316 | JGI IMG/M metagenome (GOLD analysis project Ga0307477, IMG submission 203316) | Hardwood forest soil microbial communities from Morgan-Monroe State Forest, Indiana, United States - atmos_gasesECM2C_515 | ecosystem: Environmental > Terrestrial > Soil > Temperate...
TGGTGGTTGGAGGCGTGTTGGTATTTGCATGCGGAGTCTTGATTGGAAGCTCGTGAGACCGGGCGATAATTTTTTGAGGAGGATGGGCGATGATTCGTCGAATGTTGGCAGCAGGGATTGCGGTGCTCGGCTTTGGTTCGATTGCTGCAGCACAGGGGACGGCGCCGCATGTGGTGAAATATCAAGCCACGATTGATGTGGTGAAGTACGTTTACGGCGGTGTGACCCCGGTGGCGCGGCTCGGTCCCGGGGATATCCTGGAGACGAACACGCTCGATGCATTTGGCGACGCCATTCAGAAACCCGGCGACACACTGGCGCTGGTGAAGGGCGACAACCCGCTGACGGGGCCGTTTTATATCGAGGGCGCTGAGCCGGGCGACACGCTGGCAATTGAGTTTTTGTCGCTCGAGGTAAATTCGAATCAGGGCGTGGGAGCATTTGCGCCGGGATTCGGGGCGCTGAATTCGACAGGGTACACGCCGATGGTGAACCCGCCGTTGCCGGAGCGCATCTGGCTCTACCCGATTGACAATGTAGCCCGCACGGCGACTTTCCGGGCCCTGGACTCGAATTTTTCGGTAAAAATCCCGCTGCATAATTTTCTTGGTTGCATTGGCGTGGCTCCAGCCGGTGGAGAAGCGCGCAGTTCGGTGGTGCCCGCGGAATTCGGGGGGAATATGGATGCGCCCGAAGCGAGCGTGGGCAACACGCTTTACTTGCCCGTGAATGTTTCCGGGGCGCTGCTCTCTATGGGCGATGGGCACGCGGCGATGGGGGACGGCGAGGTGGCGGGGACGGCGGTGGAAGTTCCGCTGAGGGTGCGGCTGCGCGTTTCCGTGGTGAAGGGCAAGCGGATTGAATGGCCGCGCTTCGAGAATCAGGATGAAATCATGGCTGCGGGAATTTATCGCCCGCTCGACGATTCGCTGCGCATCGCGTTCACGCAATTGATTGGGTGGATTCATGCGGACTACGGGCTTTCGGAACTGGATGCTTACGAACTGCTCTCGAAGGTGGGGAAAATCCATCTGACCGAGATGGTGGACCCGAATTACGTGATCATCGCCAAGATCGAGAAGAAATATCTGCCGTCGAAGAAGAAATGAAACAAGGGCAAAGGCGGAAAAAAGGCGAAGGGAAAATACACGGAAAAGTTGGCTATTCGGATCAGGCTCCCCCGTTTGTATTGAATAGGTTACAGAGAATTCTAATTCCGCCGGTTGGCTATTAGAAATCGCGCGGGAAGTCCGAAAGGGGCGTATCAGGGAAGAGCGCCGGACTGTCTTGGTAACTTTCAAGATACTATTATATCATGAGTTAACAGAGAATGCAAGGGGAATCGCGAGAGCTGCTAAAAATTGAAAAAGCAACTCAATAAAACCGGGAGACAAGTCACCGCCGCGCCCCGCCTGCTCCGGATGAGCCGTTCGAGAGGACCGTATTGATTTTCTCAACATGACGTTGACAGGGGACCATGGGCCACCTAGAATCGCGGCGGCGCGGGGCACTATCCGGTCGCACTCCTCCTGCGAACTTCGCCTGTCCCCCGCCGGAGACGGTCCATCGCTCCTGGGGCACCTAAGCCAAAAATAGCAATTGTGGATGATGACGCGAGCCTGCGGTCGAAGATTGCGTCGGCCTTGCGCTCGGAGTTCGAAATCTTCGAGGGGCAGGATTACGACGCGGCGGTAAATCTGCTGCAGGAGTCAGGGTTGGACGTCTTGCTGCTGGGATTGCCGATCGCATCCGGCGGAGTGCGCGAATGCACGGAGCTGCTGGGCCGGTTGGATGGAAGCGATATAGACACGCTGGTGATCGTGCTCAGCTCCGATGAAAAGAAATCCACCGCGCTGAAGGTGATTGACGCGGGCTCCTACGATTACTTCATCAAGCCAATTGATACGGACGTGCTGCGGCACCTGCTCGAGCGCGCTGTTGAAAAACTCCACATCCAGCGCGAGAACCGGCTATTGCGGGATGAAATCAGCCGGAAAAACGCGCTGGGGGATTTAATCGGGGCGACGGATGCAATGCGCCACGTGTTCGATTCCATTAAGCGCATGGCGCGCGCGACTACGAATGTGATCATCCGCGGTGAAAGCGGCGTGGGAAAAGAATTGGTGGCGCGCGCATTGCACGAACAAAGTCCGCGACGCAGCCGCGCGTTCATCAGTGTGAATTGCGCAGCGCTGCCCGAGGGGCTGATGGAAGCGGAACTTTTTGGCTACGAGAAGGGCGCCTTCACCGGAGCGGTGGCGATGAAGGAAGGGCGCGTGGAGCTGGCGCATCAGGGGACGTTATTTCTGGATGAGATTGCCACACTGACGCCGGCGCTACAGAGCAAACTGCTACGAGTGCTGGAGGACCGGTCGTTGACGCGGCTGGGCGGGAAAAAACAGATTCGCGTGGACTTCCGGTTAATTAGCGCAACGAATGAGGATCTGGAAGATATGGTGCGCGAGGGGCGGTTCCGCGAAGATCTGTACTACCGCATTCATGTGGTCCCGATTTTTGTGCCGGCGCTGCGCGAACGAGTGGAAGATATTCCGGTGCTGGCTGAGTACTTTGTGAGCATTTATTGCGCGGCGAATGGGTTTCCGCTGAAGCGGCTGGCGGACGACGCCATGCTGGCGCTAAAGAGGTATCCCTGGCCGGGAAACGTGCGGGAACTGGAGAACGCGGTTCAGCGCCTAGTGATCATGACGGACGACGAGATTATCACCATGAAGGACCTGCCGCCCGAAATCATGCAAGCTGCAGGACGCGATTCGCGGGGGCGGCATCGACTGTCGGCCTCGGGGATCAATTTAGACAAAGAAATCGAGGCATTTGAGCGGCGCTGGGTGCAAGAAGCGCTGGAACAGGCAAAGCAAGCGAAATCGGAAGCGGCACGCCTCTTGAGCGTGGATCGGAACCGGCTAAATTACCTGTGCCGCAAATACAATTTGTAAGCATGGCATTGAAATTTTCAACATGCGCGGAGCGGTTTAGAGGCGCTCGGACCGGTGGCGAGCGCGATTTGCGGGGTGCTTTTGATTGAATCCTCCACAAACGATTCAAGTTGGATGGCGCGGTGGATTGCCATGGACATTGGATGACAAGTTGCATATAAAGCTTTGGTGTCCCAGAGGGGCACTCAGTAATGGAGGAAAGTAAATCCATGGCGAAGAAGCTCAAGAAGAGCAAGAAGATCACAGCGAAGAAAGCACTCCGGGCGAAGTTATACTAGCAGGCGGGCGCCTGCCTCAGACAGGCGCAGACGACCGGATCGGTTTCAAGAGTCCCGAAAGGCTGCCCGCGATGCTGCCGGCAGCCTTACTCTTCAAGCATGAAATCCCAGCGAAGACCAGCGCCCTCCATCAACCCCTTTTTTTCGCAATATCAGCTGCGCATCCGCCGGTCTGGTATCCATCGTTTCGGGGTGTTTGCAGCCGAACGAATTCCGCGTGGGCGGAAGGTAATCGAGTATACGGGCGAGCGAATGAGCACGCGGGCGCTCATGAAGCGCGTACAAAGAATGACGCGGGCGCAATGCGCGAAGCTCATTTATCTGGCGCGAGTCAATCGCTATTGGATGCTGGACGGCGCAAAAGGAGGAAGCGGCGCCGAGTTCATCAACCATTCCTGCGAGCCAAATTTGCGGGCGCGACGGCTGCATGGCCATCTATTGTTCTTCAGCCGAACCACCATCCAGAGGGGTGAGGAGTTGAGCGCTGACTATCACATTTCCAAAGAGACAGACCCCATAACTTGTCGTTGCGGTTCGCGAAAATGCCGCGGAACACTCAATCTTCGCTGAGGCCATGTGAAACTGCCCTGGAGCGCTGGGAAACCCCTATCCCGGAAGGATTGGAGGAAGTACCGCAAAGAGGTGCTGCTGGATTGCCGCGAATGCGGTATCGAGCGGCAGGATTACTTCGATCTCGCCAGGTTTCCGCTATTGATGAAGCCCGCGGAATGGCAGAGGCTTGCGAAGCTCTCTGAGAAATTAACAAAAGAGGCGCTGGCTGCAGAGCAAGAGCTGATCCACAGGGCGGATCTGCATGAAAAGCTGGGGTTGCCCGCGGAGATCAGGAGGGCTCTGCGGAAGGGCGTGCGGCAGGGTTCCTTAACAGGCGCGCCGAGAGTGATGCGGTTTGATTTTCATTTCACGCCGGAAGGCTGGAGAATAACGGAGGTGAATGCCGACGTAATGGGCGGGTTCGTTGAGGGGGGAAGCTTTACGGAATTGATGGCGGCCTACTATCCAGACTATTTAGCTCCACCGAACCCTTCGGCGGCCTATGCAGAAGCAGTGTTCAAAGCTGCGGGCAAGGATGCCCTGATTGTGATCGTGAGAAACACGCTGCTGGCCCGATATCGGGGCCTAAAGAGCATCGCGGGGGAACTGCGCAAACGGGGGATGCAAACAGTGATGCGGCAGCCGGGGGAAGTGTCGTGGCGATCGGGCATTGCGAGATCAGCGGGGTCGCGGGGGAGAAGCAACCCGAACCTGATAATTCGGTTTTACAACGCGGATTGGCTGCCAAGACTGCACCGGCGCAGGCAATGGGAGGCGTGGTTCTCTGGGGCGAAAACGGCAGTGAGCAATCCGGCGGCTTGCATGGTAATTCAGAGCAAGCGATGGCCGCTGGTGTGGGACGAATTGCGGACACCGATGACGACGTGGCGCTCGGTGCTGCCGGAATCGCGGTGCCCCAGCGAGCTGGAGGCGAAATCCCTGGAGGAGTGGGTAATCAAGCCGGTCTGGGGAAGGGCAGGCGCAGCCATCGGGATTGCGGGCGTGACGGAAAAGGATGCCTACAATAGAATTCTCGCCCGCGCCAGGCGGGAACCAACCGGATGGGTGGCCCAGCGACGATTTGAGTCTGTAGTCGTGCCGACGGCTGCAGGGTCGCGGCATATCTGCCTGGGTGTATTCACGATTGACGGAGTCGTGGCTGGCGCATATGGGCGAATGGCTGCTAAACCACTTGTAGATGGGTATGCCGAGGAAATCGCTGTCCTGCTTCCGCAGTAGAAGTGGAGGGAGTGTCTGACGCGGTTGTCCACATGCTGAAAAATTCAACCGAGGATGATTAAGTCAACGGTTCCTGAGGCGATGTCTGGGGATCGTCTAAAGGAGAGAAAGCGAATTGACAGATTTATAAGGATTTAGTGTATTGGTTTGCAAGACGACCAAATGGCGAACAACTTGCATGTATGGTGGCAGAGCCCCAGAGGGGCCAATTGAAAAAGAGGACACCTAAATGGCCAAGAAAACGATCAAGCGCTTGAAGAAGTCCACCAAGGTAGAAGCAGGCAAGACTCTCCGCAAGCTCGGCGTTGGCTAGTTCTTTTCGGTGTGCCTGCTGAATTACGGCACACTGATTACGGGATCCCAGTAGGACAAGAAATTAAGGGCTGCCTCGCATGCGGGGTGGCCCTTTTTTCTTTTGTGGGGTGCCGGGCGCAGGCAGGCCGTGGGGGATGTGCGACAGAAACCATTGAAAAACCCAACAGCCGGTGAGCTATTCAACGCCACGGCGAGTCGCGATGGACCTGGTTGCTGGCTTTTCGAGGCGGCGCGGCACATTTGGCAGGACTTACCTGCTCCGTCACCTCGATTAGACGATGGCAGCAAAGTTGCAGCTAATGTGGTTTACACTCATTGTGTAAGCAAATGCACGGAGCCGGAAATGAAGCTGAAGAAAGCGCCCAAGCGACTGAAGAAGCCATCGAAGGTGGAGGCAGCGAAGCCGCTTTCGAGAGCGCCTTGGATGCCGCAAGGATAGGCCTGCGAGTCCAGAACGCCGGATAGCTGCGGTAGAGAATCCGCTAAACTTAGAATCTGCGGGCTGCCTGTGTACATCGGCAGCTCTTTTTATTTGGTCCCGGACTGTTGCAGGCGGCGGGAAGGCTGCAGCCCAGAAACCATGGGCGGCTCATACCAACGTAAGGATCTTCTGAGGATTTCATATTGAATAATTCAACGCCTGCTACAAAATTCCTCGCGGAGAAGCGGCTGACCGCCAAGTTGAAGACCAATATTCATCGCTAAGTGTTTCACTTTGAGTCTTAGTAGTTTTTGCGAATGGAGATTTTGTTTGGCGCGGAGATTGCAATAGGTGCGCGTGCAGCCGTGAGGGATTTACTGCGAGAAGGGACAAAGGGTCACGTGAAAAATACTGCGAAGCCAGTGAAAAAAGCAAAAAAGCTCGGGAGCGCCAAGAAGCTGGAACAGACGTCGCCTTTGAGAATGGCGCGCTGAAGCGAATCTAACCAATGGCAATCGCGAAAGGTCTCCCGGTTGGGCCCGCTGCCCTTCCGGTTGATTGAAGTAGCAGCAACCCCCAAGGGCCGCCGTCCCAGGAACGGCGGCCCTTTTTCCTTTTTGGGTTGAAAATTCGCGAATCGCAGGATGCAGGGCCACCCAGGATAGTTGAGGCAAGCTCGCGGTGACCGCTACCAGACTTGTGAGCGCAGCCAGCGCCAGGATTCTCGCCCCAGCTTCCAACCGATCGGAGAACTCTTGGCGGAGATTCTGGCTGTTCCCGTCATTCCCTCGCGCAGGGAGCCATCGGGGTTAGGGAATTCCACAACCACAGCGAAATAATTAGTCAGTTCCTGGCCCATCCGTTCGAGCTTGTGGGGCTGCGCGACCGGGCGATCTTCCGCAGCGGCCGGAAGAATCTGGTCCACATGGCCTGAGTAGGTGCGGTAAGGGAAGGAAAGGACTTTTACTTTTGCGGATGTGCCAGGGCGAACGTCTTCCAGCTCCCAATCACGAACCAGAACGCGCGCGCGCATGGTGCTGCGGTCCACCAGGCGACAAAACTCGTCACCCGGGGAAAGATATTCGCCAACTTTCTGTTCGACTTCGGGGGTAGTGATAACTCCGGGGAAGGGGGCGTGGATTTCAAGCCTCTCAACCGCTTTTTGCGCAACGGCTAATTCCTGCTGCAGGCGCGAGCGTTCGCGGGCGGCCTGCGCCGCCTTCTGCGGGTCGGAGCCCTCGTTATGGCGGAGATTGCTGCTGGCGAGAGCAAGTTGATCAGTCACAATTCGGGCCTGCTCCTGAATCTCCGGATCATCGAGTATGGCGAGCACCTGGCCCTGTTTTACTTCATCTCCCTGGCGGACAAACACCTGACTAACTTTGCCACCGGCCTCAGCGTGCAGGGGTGTCACTCGGCCGGGTTCGAGCACCAAATCAGTGGAGATCCTGGACGGAATTGGAGGTATGAAAATCAGCAGAGCCAGACCTGCAGCGCCGGCCGCCTGCAGGCGGGTAATTTTCCAGGCCATATAGTCCTCCCGTTTTTGGCGCAGCCATGCACGGATGGTAGGCAGTGCTGCTTTCAAACCCTTTCGGGTGAAGAAATAAACAACGAGAATCGTCAAGATATAACCCCAGTCGCCGAATGTGCTCACGAGAACGTTGCGAGTGAAGAACACAGTGAGGACGACGATAAGAGTGCTGTACGTGAGTGCGGCGATGCCAAAAATGAAGTAGATGCGGCGATGGCGACGCCCGGCCGCAGGAAGATCCATATCTTTCCTGAGGAGATATTTCCGGGCCGCGGCCTTCAAGTATGCAAAGGAATCCTCCCGCAGGTTGTCGATTTCGAGGAATTGAGAGAGGGCATAGTAGCCGTCGGCCTTGATGAGTGGATTCAAGTTCAAAAGCGCGCCTTGAATGGCGCTGAGCAGCATCATTTTGTAGGCCAAATCGTTGATCAGCGAACCCGGAACAGTGAAATGCCAGATTAGAGCGGAGATTCCGCAGGCGCAGAGCTCGATCCAGATGCCGGCGAAAATCACCCACTGGCGTCGCGAAACCCGTTCAAACAGGGTGATGTCCGTGGTATCGGTGAAAAAGGCGGGCGTGAAGTAGATGAGAAGGAAACCCATCTGGTGCACTTCGCCGCCAAAATGCTTGCAGGTAAGCCCGTGGCCGAACTCGTGAACTGCTCCCAGAATCATGAAAAGAAGCCAAAAGGCCCAGAGGTCATACGCAGTTTTGTTCGCGAAGGAATAAAGCTCCTCGGTATCCCGCTGCACGCGTGACCAATCGGCAGCCAGGAGATAGCCCGCGGTAATGAACAAAGCGAGCGAGAAGAGGACAAAGCCTCGGGTGAACATCCAGCTCAAATAGGGATCGATTCTGGCCAAGGTCTTATCCGGATCCCAGGCTTTGAAGCTGATGTAGAGGACGCTGGATTGGTCGAGCCGGCTCTTGCGCTCGTCGCGAATGCGTTCGAGAACCGCGAGGTTTTTTTCGCCCAGCGAGCGTTCCCAATTCGCCGCGTCAATGCTGTCGAGGAACTCGAGTACCTCGGTTTCTTCCAGCGGCGCTTCGGGATCTCGACGAGTCATCTCCTCGGCGATTTCGGCGGGCGTGCGCGTCCCGTCGCAAAGAGTCAGAAGCTCATATTCGGAGGCGCCGTAGCGGTTGTAGGAGTTTGTTTCCCTGTTTTTGACCACGTAGCTTTTTTCGCCGGCGACGGTCTGTTCGCTGATGCGAAGGTCGCCGCGCAGCTTGGGACGGCGCAGCCCCTTGGAGAGGACGCTCGAGACCTGCAGGCTTGTGGGACCGAAACGCATGGGCGGTATGGCTCGCTAGGGCTTGTGGCTCGCCGCGCGAGGCCAATCCACACGCACGGACATTCCGGGACGAAGATCGGAGAGGCCCGCGCCGGTTAATTGCGCGGTGACATTGTAACTGTCGCTTGCGGGGTCAACGGTCGGACCCACATTCACGATCCGCGCGGTGAGCGCGCGATTGGAGTCGCCCACGAGCGAGAGATTCACAGTGGCGCCGCGCTGCGGACGACGCCCCGCGGATTCCGGCACCTGGAATTGCACCAGGAGCGGCGAAAGCTGGCTGATACGGAAACATTTGTCGGTTTTGGATACGCCCTGACCCATGCGGATGTAGCGATGTGCCACCATTCCCGCGAAAGGCGCGCGGATACGGGTCTTGTCGAGCTCAGCTTCCAGGCGCCGGATTTCCGCCTGCGACTTTTCCAGATTGGCTTTCCAACTGGCCAGATCAAATTCGGAACCCTTGGCCTCGAATTCCGCGTGTTCGAGATCGGCTTCGCTGCTGAGACCGTACTGCCGCAGTTGCTGCTGACGGCGGTAATTCGCGGCCTTGGCTTTTACCTCTGCATCCTGGTAGCTGACATTATTTTGAGCCACGCGACGATCGGCCTGGGCCTTTTCGAGCTCCGCGGTGATGGTGCGGTCATCGAGGCGCGCCAGAATATCTCCCACGTGCACATTGCTGCCTTCCTCTTTCATGATCTCGGCTACGACACCATCGGTTTGCGTGGGGACGTCCACTTGGTGCTCCACGGAAAGGACGCTCAGGATATCGCCTGGCTCAGTCGTCTTCGCGGCCGGCGGAGGAGCGGATGGTTGTGCGGCGGGCGCAGGTGGCGGAGCCTTGGGGCTCGAAGCTACCGATGAATTGTCACAGCCGGCGAGGGCCCACGCCATCGCTCCGGCAAGAATCCAGATCCCATGGTTTTTCATATTTCTAACCTCTTCCCCCTACGGCATCCAGGCCCAGGCTTTTTCCCAAATCCAGCGGAACGGCGCTCGCAGCAGGACGTAGCCGACGGGATACCACCCGCTCTCAAACCATCCGCCACCGGCTCTAATCCGCGCGCGGCCAACCATGCCACTCCGTGCGCGGCCGGCGGCATTGTCGAAATTAGCGCGCACCAGAAAATACTGATCGCCGGCGTCCGAGCGGGTCTGTGCGCCGAGTCGCTCGACCGTGCCGGCAAATGTGTTCGTGGGGAATGCATTCAATTTGAGCGTAACGGGTTTCCCGGGCCGGAGGAGGGCCAAATCCGATTCCGGGACGCTCATTTCCGCGGCCATAGGATCCTGCGCGACGATTTCGCAGAAACCCTCACCGGGCTTCACCATGGTGCCGGCCTTTTCTTCCACTTTCGGAGTCACCACGACGCCAGCGATAGGCGCGATGAGATCAGCGGCTGCAACTCGCTGCTGCTCGAGCTGGACTTCGGCGCTGTGGAGGTCGGCGCGGATCTGAGCCTGGCCCGCGACTCCGGGATCGTTGTGAAATTCGGCTTCGGCGAGTTCCCGCCGCGATTGCGACAATGCGGCCTCGGCCTGAGCCAGTTTGACGCGGTTCTCGCCGTTGTAGAGTTGGGCGAGCACCTGGCCCTTCTGGACGCTATCGCCTTCATGCACCAAAACTCGTTGAACGATTCCACCGTCAATGGTGCTAACGATGCGGCGCTCAGCGGGGACAACGGTAGCGTCCGTGCCGAGGCGCATGGGCCAGGGAATGAAAATGAGTAACGCGGCGATCATCGCGGCGCGTTCGAGGTATTGCCGCCAGCGACCCTCGGGCACCACGGACATCAGCTTCTTTTTCTGCTCCGCCAGCGGCTGAAGAAAATTCGCCAATGGCACCTGCTGGTAAAGCTGGGCGTTACGAATGGCAACCGTGGTCTGATTGGCGAGGATCGCTACGGTTTCCTTGTTACTCTCATTGAGAAAATCCGGCTCGTTGCTCAAAAGGGCGAGAACACCGAGGGTGCCTTGATCATCTCGCAGCGGCATGGCGTAGAAACCCTTGGATTCATGGGCTTCTAGGAAAGAAACTAATTGCGCTCGCGCCTCTTCCGGCTCCAATTGCCAGCCATCGTCCTCCCAATCCGCGGAAACGGGGCTCTCCTGCTCAGCGACCCATTCCAGTCTTTCACGCAATTCGCTCATCTCGCGCGTCTTGGGAACTTCCGTCTCGCCTGAAACGGCTCCCAGCACGAAGCGCCTGCGATCAAAGAATCCAATCACGCAGCGGTCAAACGGGACTACGGTAGCGGCATTCTGAACCACGGTCGAGAGAACGTGGTCGAGGTCCAGCGTGGAAGTGATTTCCTGGGAGATTTTCAGAAGGGCATCGAGGGCGTGGACCTTGCGCTCGGATTCAAGCAGGTTGGCGTTGTGCAACGCGACGGCCGCCTGCTCGCTGATGCTGGAGAGGAAAAACAGGTCGTCTTCATTGAAAGGCGTCCCATCATTCTTATTGAGCAACTCGACCACGCCGAGCACTTCGTCATCCTTGCGCAGCGGCGCACCCATCCAGGACTGAATCTCGAATTCTCCGGCGTCCTTTCGACGGTCCTGGAGGCCTTGGTCCTCGGTCGCGTCTTCCACGAGCTTTGGGTTAGCCTGCTGGGCAATATCGCCGAGGAGCCCTGCGGTAAGGGACGTCCGCGTGTCTTCTTCCACCGTGGGATCTTCGCCGGCCTGTTTCGCGACATAAAGCTCATCTGAATCTGGGTCTGCGAGCCAGAGATTGCAAGCTCCGGCGCCGAGGATGTCGCGAATCTTGCCTGCTACGATGGGGAGCAGTTCGCCGAGCTCGAGTGTGGAGGTAAATGTTCGTCCCAGGTCGTATAAGGCGGTCAGGCGTTCGAGAGTGGCGAGTTGGGCTTGGCGTTCGCCCTCGATGGCCCCCAAGTTGGTGAGAGCCTGGCCCGCCAAGCGGCTCGCTTCCTCGAGAAAATGCACATCCTCTGCGGTGAAATCTCCGCCACGCTTGTTGAGGACTTCGACGACACCTTCAGGACCCTGGGCTCCCGGCAAGGGGGCGTACAATGCCGATTTTACGCGGGTGCGGCTGGTTTCCTCGAGATGCTCGAGCGCCTCAGGAGATATTTCCCGTGCGGAAAGGCGGGAAGAGGCCGCCGATTCGAAAACTACAATCAGAGTTCCTTCGGTTATGGGATCTTCGGCGGGGTTCAAGCGCTCGCCAGGCTCAGTCCAGCGCATGCGACTAACCAGAGCTTCCGCTGAGGAATCGAAAATCCACACCAGCACGGCTCGCGCTCCGAGCGTTGCGCCCACCCGAGCCGCGAATGTTTTTAAGAGCGTGTCCTGGTCGCGGCAGGCCAGAGACACGCTCGCCAATTCGAAGAGCGCGGAAGTTGTTTCCATGGCTCTCCCAGGGTGGGGACAAGTCCGCTCTCCCATCGCGGGATAGGTTCCGCACAGACTGTGGGGAGGGAACGCGCGCAGCCTAACAAATGGAGCGCATAGGCGTCAAGGAAGTGTACTTTGGAGGCCGAAAAGACACCGTCTTTCTTGGCAGCCACTTGATTGGCGGACGCAATTCAGTTAGCTTTGCAACGCGCAGAGGCACCTTTGAACATCAGTATCCGTAAAGCTGGCCGAGCAACCATCCTGGATCTCGATGGGCCGCTGAAACTGGGCGATGCGGAGGAATCCTTCCGCAATCAAATCCAGCAATTAATTGACGCGGGCTCAACGCACGTGGCCGTGAACATGGCCGGGGTAACTGAGCTGGATAGCTCGGGGATTGGCGCGCTGGTGCGGTCATTCACCTCGCTGAAACGCGCGGGCGGGAAGTGCACGTTTTATGCACCGAGCAAGCGGGTGATGATGCTGCTGAAGATGGTCCGCCTGGATACCATTCTAGATCTTGCCGAAGACGAAGCCACCGCTCTCGCCCGCATATAATTATTTTGCAGGTCGCTGTGAATTCCGCAGAAGTTATCTGCCCTTAGTGTGCGGGCAGGCGCCGGAGGGGATTCCCCCATTTGAGGGATTCAATATTGGAGGCTTGTTAGCGCCGGTCGAGTGCAGGATGGCGAACGTCGCGGCCGGCAACAAAGTAGATGACATCCTCAGCGATGTTGGTCGCGTGATCGCCGATGCGCTCGAGATTTTTTGCCACCAGAATCAGCTCGAACGCCGCGAACACCACGGCGGAGTTTTCCATCATGTAGGTGAGCAATTCCCGGAAAAGCTGGTCGCGCAGCTTGTCCACTTGATCATCGCGCTGCAAGACGCTTTGCGCCAAATCGAGATCGGCGCGCACGAGCGCGTTCAGACTGTCGCGTACCATTCCTTCAGCCAACTCGCTCATGCGGGGCAAATCGACGTAGGGTTTCACTTGCGGATGGCGGAGAACGCGCATGGCGGATTGCGCGATATTGACAGCCTGGTCGCCGATGCGCTCGAGATCGCCGTTAATGCGCGACACGGCCAGAAGAAAGCGCAAGTCAGCGGCCATGGGCTGTTGCAGGGCCAGCAAGCGCTGCACGCGTTCGTCAATTTCGATTTGCATTTCGTTGATGGCGTCTTCCTCGCTAAGCACGGTCTCGGCGAGGTGTTCTTCGGCGTCCAGAACGGCGTGCACCGCCTGGTGGACGGCGCGCTCGGCCAGACTGCCCATCCACAGCAGGCGCTGTTTCAATTCCTCTAAATCATGCTCGAAGTGACGTTCCATGTATCCTCAATCCCTTCCGATCTACGCAACCTCAGCCCAGACCGGATAATCAGAACTGTTCTAACCGAAACGGCCGGTGATATAGGCTTCCGTTCGCGGATCGGTGGGCGTAGTAAAGAGCTTGGAAGTTTCGCTATGCTCGATTAGTTTGCCATCGAGCATGAAGGCGGTGAAATCGCTCGCGCGTGCAGCTTGCTGCATGTTGTGGGTGACGATCGCCAGGGTGCAGCTATCCTTCAATTGAAACATCAACTCCTCGATTTTCGCGGTGGTTACCGGGTCGAGTGCCGAGCACGGCTCATCGAGCAGAAGCACTTCCGGATCGACGGCGAGAGCGCGAGCGATGCACAAACGCTGCTGCTGTCCGCCCGAGAGGGCGAACGCTGATTTCTTGAGATAGTCCTTCACTTCTTCCCACAATGCCGCGCGGCGCAGACTGTGCTCCACCAAGTCATCCAGACGGCCCTTGTAACCGTTGATGCGCAGGCCATAAGCGACATTTTCGTAAATTGATTTCGGAAATGGATTGGGCCGTTGAAATACCATGCCCACGCGCCGTCGCAGTCCAACCACGTCCATCTGCAGGATGTCCTGGCCGTCGAGAAGAATTTCTCCTTCCACGCGCGTATTGCGGATGATCTCATTCATGCGGTTCAAAGTGCGCAGAAAAGTGGATTTTCCGCAACCGGAAGGGCCGATTAACGCAGTAATTCGGTTAACCGGGATATCCAGGCTCAGCCCAAAGACCGCCTGTTTTGGACCGTAGAAGAAATTCAAATTCGAAATCTTCAGACGCAACGACTGCTGGGATGCTTGTGTTTTTGTTTTTTCCATGGGCACAGGATCTCGCAGCACTTTTTCCGAGAATGCGTGTTGTGGCGCTCCACTCAAGACGGGTACCCTTTCGGCAAATCCGAACTAAACAACCTTGGTACGAGCCAGGATAAATCGCGCACCGAGATTCGAAAGCAAAACCAATCCCAGCAATACAAGCCCGGCGGCCCATGCCTGCCGGTGCCAGTCGTCATAGGGCGCAATCGCGTACGTGTAGATCATGACGGGAAGTGAAGCGATCGGCTGGCCCCATCCTTCGCTCCAGAATCGATTGCTGAATGCCGTGAAAAGCAGTGGCGCCGTTTCGCCCGCCACGCGGGCCAGAGCCAGCAGCATCCCGGTAAGGATACCGCCACTGGCGGCTGGAAGCACTACCGTAGCAATGGTTTTCCACTTGCTTGCACCGAGCGCCATCGCACCCTCGCGAAGACTCCCGGGCACTGCGCGCAGAAACTCCTCTGTGCTTCGTACCGTGATTGGAATCACCATCATTGCCAACGCCACTCCGCCGGCCAACGCGGAGAAGTGCTTAACGGGCAACACCACCAGCGAATACGCAAAGATGCCGATGACGATGGAGGGCACGCCATTCAGCAAATCGGTAGTGTAGCGGATGATGAACGAGAATGTATGACCACCGAACTCAGCAAGATAAACGCCGGCCAGTAAACCCACAGGGAGGCCCATGACCGCGGCCAAGAGGAGCAGTTTCAGGCTGCCTACGATGGCATTCGCCATCCCTCCGCCCGACTCACCGACGGGCTTCGGAAGTTGGGTGAAAAAATTCCAACTAAGGGATGCGCCCCCGTTCCAGATGAGATAGCCGAGAATCAAGAAGAGGACGGAGACGACTCCGAGCGCGGCCACTCCGGTCAAGCTGAGCATCACAACGTTTAGTGACTTCCGCCACATGCGGCGCGCCGTAATCATGCCGGACGTCCTCCACCGCGTTCTGTTACGACGATCAGGATGCGCGCCATTCCATTCAAGATGAAGGTGATCAGGAAGAGCACCAGACCAAGCTCAATTAATGCGCTCAAGTACAAATCGCCGGTCGCTTCGGTGAACTGATTGGCGATGGTGGAGGCGATAGTGTCACCCGGAGAAAAGAGTGAAGGGCTGATGCGCGCGGAATTGCCAATCACCATTGTTACGGCCATGGTTTCGCCCAGGGCGCGCGCCAGGGCCAGAAAAATCGAACCCATGATTCCGGCGCGAGCCCATGGCAGCACCACCTTCCAGGTAGATTCCCACCGGGTAGCGCCCAGGGCCAACGCCGCTTCACGTTGCTCCCGGGGTACGGTGAGCAGCACCTCGCGCGAAACGGAAATAATGTAAGGGACAACCATAATGGCCAACACGATTCCTGCTGTCAGGAATCCGACGCCGTAGTTCGGTGGGCGAAATAGAGCTCCCAGATAGGGGATATTTCCGAACGAATGAATCAGAAAAGGACCCAGAGTATTGCGCATTAGGGGCACGACGATAAAAATACCGAGTAAGCCGTAGATCACGCTGGGCACAGCAGCGAGCAAATCGATCAAAAAAGAGATGGTATCGCTGATTTTTCGCGGCGCGAGCTCCGAAAGGAAGATTGCGCTTGCAAGCCCCAACGGCACAGCGAGCAGAAGTGCCACAGCCGAGGTGACTAGGGTGCCGTAAATGAAGGGAGCGGCGCCAAAATTATCGAAGTTGGGATCCCAGACGCGGGTCCAAAAGAATATCCATCCAAATTTAGTGCGGGAGAGATGCGAATTCACCCATAGCTCGTACACCAGCATTGAAGTCAGCAGCAGAATGGCGGCAGCGAACGTCAGTGTGATCAGATGTGCGAGTTCGTCGCCGTGTTTCAGCCGGCGAAACAGCGCACGAGGCCCCGATTGGGGCGGAGCTTCATGCGCGGTGATAGTGGTAGCCGCAGCCATTTTTACTGGATCAGCAAAATCGCCTTCGTTTCTTTCTCAATCACTTCCTTGGGAAGCCGGGCGTAAGTCAGGCCCTCATTGTAATTCTGGCCGTCAGTGAGCATCCATGCGAGAAAACCCTTGATCGCGTCGCGCTTGGATGAATCCTGAATTTGGGCGGGAATCAGCAGCCAGGTGAAGCTCGAAATCGGATAGACATTTGGCCCGGGAGCGTTGGTGATGGAAACGCGAAAATCCTCCGGCAAGGTCTTGGCCGATGCAGCCGCGGCCGCGGTGACGCCCGCCAAATCGGCCTTCACAAACTTGCCTGCGGCGTTCTGCACTTTTCCGTAAGCGATGTTGTTCTGCACCGCGTAGATCAATTCGATATATCCAATCGAGTTGGGAGTTTGCTTCACCAGTCCGCTCACGCCTTCATTGCCCTTGCCGCCAAGTCCCACGGGCCAATTTACAGAGGTCGCTGCGTTGCCCACTTTGCTCTTCCAGTCGCCGCTGATCTTTGCCAGAAAATCTGTCCAGATGTAGGACGTGCCGCTGCCGTCGGAGCGGTGGATAACGACAATATCTTCGGCTGGTAATTTCGCGCCCGAGTTCGCGCTCGCAATTTCCGGATCATTCCACTTCGTGATGGTCCCGAGGAAGATTCCTGCAATCGCTTTTTGCGTGAAATTCAATTCGCCGCTCACACCCGCGATGTTGTAGGTAGGCACCACTGCGCCGAGAACAGTAGGAAAGTGCAAGATTTTGAACTTGGCTTGCCCCAACTGCTCATCCGACATGGGGCCATCCGACGCGCCAAAATCCACGGTGCCGGCAAGCAACTGGCGGATTCCGCCACCGGATCCGATCGATTGATAATTGATCTGAATATTGGAATGCTTCTGGTGATAGACATCAAACCACTTCGAGTAGATCGGGTAGGGGAAGGTGGCGCCGGCGGCGTTTAGGAGCACAGTGCCGCTGGATTGCGTCCAGGCCACCGCCGCTAAGCTCAACAATAGCGACACTAAGAATAGGGTCTTTCGCATGTTCGGTCGTATCTCCTCAATGTTGATTCTTCATTGGAAATGTTACAGGCGTGTTACATGGCTAAGAAATAGGGGTGAAATAGGACCAGGAGAGTCATGCGAGGAATGGAGGCGCGGCCCCGGGGGTGTGATCAGGCCGCGCCTCACTGGTGGGCAGGTCGTAAACTACCTTGCTTCCGGCGCAAATTGCAGGAGCGCAGGAACTTATGAAAATTTCTGTAACGCTGCCGTATCCAAAAAATAACGGTTCAAAATCACCGTCACCTGCGAATCCGGGCGAGGTTTGCGCATGACACACGTAGTCTGCCCCGGTGACGGGCCAGACTAGGCATCCTGCTTAAACCCGCGATGAACGAGGGATGAAAACTCAATTACATCCGCCAGCAGCAGCCGCTGCGTCTTGTGGTTCTGGCTCCTGGAGTTTCGCCCGGCCGTGCCGCACTTCGAGTCCTCGCACCCAGAAAAGAACGTCTTCTGCGATATTTGTTGCGTGGTCCGCGATGCGCTCCAGGTGCCGGGAGGCAAGCACGAAATGCAGATTCGGGGCGGCCAACGCTGGGTCTTGAGTCATACCGGCAAGCAGAGCTTCGAACAATTGATCGCGATACTGGTCCACCAGGTCGTCGCTCTCGAGAACCTGGGTGGCCAGATCCACATTCTGGTAAATCAGAGCGCCCAGGCACTTGGAGACCATGACCCGGACCGCCGCGGTCATCGGTTCCAATTCCACGGGCGATTGAACCTCGCCCATTCCTGCAAGTGAGATGGCACGCTCGCTGAGGTTGACGGCCAGATCGCCCATGCGCTCGAGATCGTTATTGATTTTAAGCGTGGCGACAATCAAGCGGAGGTCGGCGTCTGATAAGTTTGGGTGGCGCAGCACGCGGATGGCATGCTCGTCAATCAGGATTTCCATTTCATTGATGCGCGGCTCGGTAAGAAATACTTCACTCGCCAGTCTCTCGTTGCGCTCCAACAGAGCCCAAAGCGCCCGGTTCACCGACGACTCAACCGAGCGAGCTTGCGAAACCAGATAATTCACCAGCACGTTCTGCAAGACCCCTTCCGCACCGACGTTTGTGTCTCCCACAGTTCCTCATCCTCCGGCCGGGTTATGCAGACAATCCCGGCGCGCTTAGATTCTTTTATGTCCGCTTACACGATGGCCGGCGATGATTGCAATGGGGTTAAGCAGGTGTGAATCTTTGGCGACAATCTCAGAATGACTCAGGAAGCGAGTGGAACGGAAAACGAAAATTGCGACCCACTTCCGACTGTGCTTTCCACCCACAGCCGCCCGGCATGCGCTTCCACGATATGTTTCGCAATGGAGAGGCCCAACCCTGTGCCGCCGGCCTCGCGCGAGCGCGCCGCATCCGCGCGATAAAAGCGCTCGAAGATGCGCTCCTGTTCGGCCAGCGGAATTCCGATGCCGGTGTCAGAGACTGTGATCACGGCTTCGCGCGCGCCGGCACTGGCGGTCACTTGAATCTTGCCGCCCACCGGGGTGTATTGGATAGCGTTGTCCAGCAGGTTTTGGAGAACGTCGCGGAGCAGGCTCGAATCACCGCGGACTGCCGGCAGCCCCGGAGGAATCTCGATTTCCAGAGTGATTTGTTTCCGGCTGGCCTTCAGCAGGGTGGTTTCGGCGCAGCCTTCGATCAATTCCGTTAATCCAACAGAGGAAAATTCAATCTCGAGCTTGCCCGCTTCGATGCGCGCGAGTTTCAAGAGGTCATCGGTCAGACGAGCCAGCCGAGCGGCGTGGTCGCGGATAATCTCGAGGAACCTTCGGTTGTTGTTCGGATCGTCGAGAGCTCCGGCCAATAACGTCTCGGCAAATCCCTGAATTGCAGTCAGCGGGGTCTTGAACTCGTGTGAGACGTTGGCGACGAAATCCTGCCGCACACGCTCCAGGCGCCGCAATTCGGTAACATCGTGCAATACCACAACCGCTCCGGACGGTTTTTCCGACGCGCCGGGGCCAGCTCCGGATCCAGTTTCCAGCGCTTTCACCGGGGCGGCGGTAACCACAAAGCTTCGCTGCTGGACAATCCCCATGGCGATATCGCTCTGCAGACCCTCCTCGCCCCGTAGCGCGCGGCGGATCAATCCCAACAATTCCGAGATGCGGACCAATTCGATCAGCGGGCGTCCTTCGATGCTCTCCGGGTCCAAATTCAGGATTTCCGAGAAGGCGCTGTTGCAGAAGACCAGCCGCTCTTGCGCATCAATTACCGCCACGCCTTCCATCATGCTCCTCAGGATCGCGCTTGAACGGTTGCGTTCGCCGCTCAGGAGACGAATTTCGAGCTCCAAATGCTTTGCTGTTTCGTTCAAAGCTTGTCCGAGCTCGGCGAGCTCGTCGCGCGGGCCGCCGGCAATTAGCGGCCGAAAATCACCATCGGCAACGCGCCGTGAAAAGTGCTTGAGCCGCTCCACGCGCGTGGTAAACACCTGAGAAAAACTGAACGATGCGATCACTCCGATCAAGAGAACGACGAGCGAGGTGAGAAGTAGTTTTCCGTGAAGCTCGGCTAATGAAGTATCTTCCCTCACAAGCGGCGCCGCCATGCTGATGAGGACGGGCGCATTTCCAGGCGAATGGTAAGCCGCCGCACGGTAAAGGAAGTCTTGATTCGAAGTTTCACTGTGACGCACGGATTCTCCCGACCCGGTTGACAGCGCTTGCTGAATCTCCGGACGGTCAAGATGGATCTCCAACGCTCCCGTGTCACGCGGAGCTGCGGCCAGAACGTGCCCTTCACTGTCGATTATGGAGACCTGTACTCCGCTTTGCGCCATCCAATCGGCCCAAGATTGTGACTCGGCGGGGTTCTCCAGATTGGGCGGACGCCCCTGCGCCAGTTTCAGCAGTGATGTGAGTAGTTCATCAGCCGAGCGCAGATATTCACGGCGGAGCACGCGCGATGAGTACAGGTCCACGGTGAGCAGCATGCCCAGCAGAAGCGCGATGTATGTCAGCCCCAGTTTCCAGAACAGACTAGCTCGCACGGGTTTCAAAAATATAGCCGGCGCCGCGAATTGTTTTCATAAATGCCGGACGCTGAGGGTCTATCTCCACTTTTTCGCGCAGCCGGCGGACATACACATCCACGCTCCGGGGTGTAACAAATCGCTCCGTTCCCCACACGGCGTCCAACAACTGATCGCGCGTGAAGACGCGGTTCGGCCGCGCCGCCAGGAAATAAAGCAGGCGGAATTCAAGTGTGCTCATCGGCACTGGTTTTCCCCCTCGCGTCACGCGGTAAGCAGCGGGGTCAATCCGAAGGCCGCCAATCTCAATCGGTTTTTCGGATGGAGTCCCCGGTTCGGTACGGCGCAACAGCGCTTTCACGCGAGCGGCCAGCTCGCGAGGGCTGAATGGCTTTGTGACGTAATCATCGGCGCCGAGTTCCAGCCCGACGACACGGTCTGCCTCTTCACCCTTGGCTGTCAGGATCAAGATGGGCAGCCGGTTCAAGCTGACGTCTTTGCGGACCTCTTTGCAGATTTCCAGGCCCGAAAGTTTGGGCAGCATCAAATCAAGAATCAGCAAGTCCGGCGGCGCCTTGCGGACCTGCGCCAAACCGGTTGTGCCGTCTCCACTCGAGAACACCTGGTATCCGTCTTTCTCCAGGTTGTAGCGCACCAATTCGACGATGTCTTTGTCGTCTTCAATTACTAGCACGCGTTTCATGGTTTTTTCTCTTTTGAAGTCGAACACACCATACGGAAATAGCTGGCCGGATGCAAGCCGGTGATTTTTCTGAAATTTCATCAAGTCAGCGTTCACAAACGTTTCATATTGGCGCAATACGCTGTTAGCAATTCATTTTCTTCATCGTGTGCTCCTGTACATTCCTATTCAGTTCAATCATCAGACCGCTGAATCCAAACACTTTGCAACTATGAGTGATCGTGCCTCACCGGTGATTGGCAACTTCGACTCTCAATTCGCCGACTGCGCAAAGCGAGCGCTTCCATATGCCGATAACTGCAGTGGGAGGGTACGCCATGGGAGCCTTCGTTGCCAGACGGCTAGATCCTGAACTGCGCAGTTTCGAGTCGCGTGACTTCGAGGCAGGGCTGCGGCGAAAGATTGTGGGGCAGGACGAAGCGGTGCAGGCGGTGGTGGACCTGTACCAGGTGTTTCGCGCCGGCCTGAATTCGCCGGGACGGCCGGTGGGGAACTTGCTGTTCCTGGGGCCGACCGGGGCGGGGAAGACGCGCGTGGTCGAGGCCACGGCGGAAGTGCTGTTTGGCGATCCACGGGCGGTGATCAAGGTGGACTGCGCGGAGTTTCAGCACTCACACGAAATTGCGAAATTGATTGGTTCGCCGCCGGGATACTTGGGGCATCGCGAGACGCATCCGCTGATCACCCAGGAAGCGCTGGCGCAGTATCACACCGAGAAGCTGAAGATCAGCTTCCTGCTGTTCGACGAAATCGAGAAGGCCTCGGACGCGCTGTGGCAGTTGCTGCTGGGGATTCTGGACAAAGCGACGCTGACGCTGGGAGATAACCGGCGCGTGGATTTGTCGCAGACCATGATTTTCATGACCTCGAATCTGGGGGGCGGGGAAATCACGGAGTTGATGACCGGAGGAATGGGATTTGCACCGGCGGTGCCGGCCGATTCCACACCGCGGCTGGACGAGAAGGTGGAGAAGACGGCTTCGGAAGCAGCGAAGAGGAAATTCGCGCCGGAGTTCATGAACCGGATCGACAAAGTGGTGGTGTTCCATCCGCTGCGGTCGGAGCAACTAGAACAGATCCTGGAAATCGAACTGGGGATGGTGCAGCAGAGAGTGCTGGAGACCGCCAAGGGCCGATTCTTGTTCCGTGTGACGCAAGCGGCGCGGGATTTCCTGCTGCGGGAAGGCACGGACTTGAAATACGGGGCGCGACACTTGAAGCGAGCCATCGAGCGGCACGTGGTGTACCCACTGGCGAGTTTGCTGGCGACCGAGCAAGTGAGCCTGGGCGACGTGATCTCGATTGATTGGGACGGAAACGAAGCCGGACTGAAGTTTTCAAAGGAAGCAGAGGGTGCGCTGGTGCCAGTGACGGCACCGAGCACGGAAAAGTTGAAGGAAGCCGCCGCCGCAAGCTCTGACGGGCGCACGGCTTTCTTTCCAGCCGCAACGGCTGCTGTCGAGGTGACCGCCAGCCAGAAAACGATGCCCGTGGCAACTCGCAGCGTGCCCGTGGAGAAATCAAGGAACGAGAAAAAGTAAGGTCTCCCGGGCCATTTTTCTCGGAAAGAAATTGGAAGAGTTGCGGCGTGTGCAGGCAGGATTTCCAGCGCGCGCCGCGATTTCCGCCCAGGAATCCCACCGCGCGAGTCCCAGGCTAGAACTACCTTGCTCAGCACTTCCAGGCACAATTCCTAAGCGCTGGCTCAAGATTTGTCGGGAGTCTGCATCGGCTCGTCGAAGCTGCCCCCGTAAATATTCGGCACCTTCCCTCCAATTGGCCGCAGATAAGCGCAGAGCTGTCCACGATGATGGATGGTGTGGTGAAGCATAAACTGCAAGTACATTACCGCCGGGAGATTGAAGATTCCAAAGAAAGGCATTGGCGTGGCCCAGAAATCGGCAGGAAGTTTGGCGACCTGAGAGAGTTTCGGGGGGAAAATATCCTCGTACCAGAGGGCAATGTCGGCCACGGACGCAAATTCGGCGGGCATGGTGTCGTCTTCCATATTGAAATTTCCCGCCACGAATCCGTCGAGAAACCAGATGTCCACGCCGGCAACGTGCCATGCGAGTTCGAGAGTGCTGCGCGAATTCGGGTGCGGGCGATAAGCCTCCTTGCCAGCAGGGACCGCCTGTAGGACGCGAAGAGTGGTCAGATGTTCCTTCTCGACTGACGGCAGGAAAACATCCAGTAGAAATTTTGCCTGCTCAGGTGTCATGGACGAATTCCTCCGGGTCCTCAGGGCTTCCAACGAAGAATAGGCTTGCGCGCAGCTGCTACTTCATCCAGACGACCCACGCGCGTCGAATGCGGCGCCGTTTTCAGCAGCTCAGGTGTCGCTTCTGCCTCGGCAGCGATCGCGCGCATGGCACCAATGAAGTGGTCGCACTCCTCCTTCGATTCCGATTCAGTAGGCTCAATCATCATCGCGCCTGGGACGATCAATGGGAACGCGGTGGTATAGGGATGAAAGCCGTAATCGATCAACCGCTTGGCGATGTCCATGGTGTTTACACCATGCTTCTTCTGCCGCGCGTCGCTGAAAACTACTTCGTGCAGGGACGGCAGGTTGTAAGGCAGGTCGAATGTCCCTTCGAGATGCTTGCGAATGTAATTGGCATTCACCACGGCATCTTCCGTTGCCTGACGAATTCCCGGACCGTATGCAAGTGTGTAAGCAAGCGCGCGAAGCAGGACACCAAAATTTCCGCAATAAGCGCGGACACGCCCAATCGATTTCGGGCGATTGCACTCCAACGCATATTGCCCGTTCTCCTTCTGCACAACCACCGGAACCGGGAGAAACGGCTCCAAAATTTTCTTCACCATCACCGGACCCGCGCCGGGTCCACCACCGCCATGCGGCGTCGAAAAAGTCTTATGCAGATTCAGGTGCATCACGTCCACGCCGAAATCGCCCGGGCGCGTGACGCCCGCCAGCGCGTTCATATTCGCGCCATCCATATAGATCAGAGCGCCACGCTCGTGAAGAATCTGCGCAATTTCGGCGATGCGTTCCTCAAACACGCCGATGGTGCTGGGATTGGTCAGCATCAGAGCGGCCACATCATCGTTCACGTATTCGCGCAGATGATCCGTATCAATCTGACCGCGCTCGTTCGACTTGATGTTTTGAACCTCGTAGCCTGCAATCACAACCGATGCCGGATTGGTGCCGTGCGCCGAGTCCGGAATCAACACTTTTTTGCGGGCATTCCCCCGGCTTTCAAGATAGGCGCGAATCATCAGCAGGCCGGTCAACTCGCCCTGCGCACCCGCAGCAGGCTGCAGAGTGGCGGCGTCCATTCCCGTGATCGCAAGCAAACACTTCTGCAAATCGTGCAGAATGCGCAAGCATCCCTGAGAGACTTCAGCAGGCTGTTCGGGATGTTCGCTCGCGAGACCATCGAGGCGCGCGACGAATTCGTTCACACGCGGGTTGTATTTCATGGTGCAGGACCCGAGCGGATACATTCCGAGATCAATGGCGTAATTCCAGGTGGATAGGCGGGTGAAGTGGCGGATCACTTCGATCTCGCTTACCTCCGGAAAGCCTTCGATGGAGTCACGCGCGAAATCGCGGCCCAGAACCGAAGCAGGATCGACGGCCGGCACATCCAACGGGGGTAGTTCCATTCCGCGTTTCCCGGGCGCGGACCTTTCGAATATCAACCGTTCGTCGCGGCTGATGTGCCGGCTCGCACCGCCATTGGTGCCAGCGAGCGTTTCAGTTTCTGGGGCCTTCGAGGGCAATTCGTGCTGCTCCTTAGACCGCACTTTCCAGGATCCGCCGGATGGCAGCGGCCAGGCGTTCGATTTCCGCTCGCGAAATGGTTTCTGTGACGCACACGAGCGCGCGTTTCGTGAGTTCAGGGTAATGCGTCCCAAGCGCGAAGGGACCCACGATTTTATCGCGCAGCAATGCAGAGTTGACCATTTTGACTGAGCGTGGAAACTCCAGCGTAAATTCGTTGAATGTGGGGCCGGAAAAAACGCGCCGGACTCCGGGAATTTTTTCGAGCTCCGCTTGGGCAAATCGCGCTTTCGCGAGATTCTGCAGCGCCATCTCGCGCAGCCCCTCCTTACCCAGAAGGCAAAGGTGAATCGTGGCAACCAGCGCGTAGAGGGCTTCGTTGGTGCAGATATTTGATGTGGCTTTCTCGCGGCGGATGTGTTGCTCACGCGTCGCAAGGGTCAGCACAAAGCCGCGCCGTCCGGCAGCATCCGCAGTTTGTCCGGCGAGGCGCCCGGGCATCTGTCGAACGAACTTTTCGCGCGTAGCAATCACGCCCACATAAGGGCCGCCAAAGCTAGGCGCCACTCCCAATGCCTGGCCCTCCATTGCGACGATATCGGCTTCCGCAGGAGGTCGAACAATCCCCAGCGAGACTGCTTCGGTAATCGCTGTCACCAGCAGTCCTCCGGCAGCGTGCGTTTTTTCCGAAAGCCCTGGCAATTCTTCCAGCACGCCAAAAAAATTGGGTGACTGGATCACAACCGCGGCAGCCGTTGCCAGCAGATCGGACGAGAGAGCTGCCTGATCCACCTGGCCGGAAGTGGCGTAAGGAATTTCTTTGATCTCCAGGCCCAGATTCTTTGCGTAGGTGGCAAGAACCTGGCGGTACTCAGGATGTACCGAGCGCGCGACAAGAACGCGGTGACGTCCTGTGAGCCGCTCGGCCATCAGCACCGCTTCGGTGAGCGCCGTCGAGCCGTCATACATCGAAGCATTCGCAACTTCCTGTCCGGTCAGTTGCGACATCAGTGTTTGAAATTCAAAAATCGCGGTCAGCGTGCCCTGTGCCATCTCGGCCTGGTAGGGCGTGTAGGACGTGAGGAATTCGCCACGTTGCACCAGCGCATCGGTGACTACAGAACGAAGATGCTGGTACACGCCGGCGCCCAGGAACGATGTGAACCCGCGCGCATTCTCCGCGGCACGCGCCTGGAAATATAGGATGATCTCCATTTCGGACAACGGTCCGGGCAGCGGCAGTGGTTCACGGAGGCGAAATTTTTCAGGGATGGAGTGGAAGAAATCTTCCACCGTGCGGGCGCCAATGGCTTCAAGCATTTCGCGCCGTTCGGAAGGGCTCTTGGGGAGATAGCGCATCAGGCCGAGTGTTCCTTTGCCTTCTCGGCGATGTAAGCCTGATAGGCGGCCGCGTCCATCAGGCCAGAAATTTCTTTCGGGTCAGCCAAACGTACCTTCACAAGCCACGCCGCGCCGTGCGGGTCCTGATTGATTCTTTCCGGGGAGTCTGCCAGCGCCGCGTTCGTCTCCACAACTTCACCGCTTACCGGGCTGAATATTTCGCTGACGGCTTTCACGGATTCCACTGTGCCGAAGGACTGGCTGGCTTTCACCTGCGTCCCAGCCTTTGGCAATTCGACGAAGACAACATCGCCAAGTTCTGCTTGAGCGTAATCGGTGATTCCGACGGTGCCCACCTGGCCGTCCAGTTTGATCCACTCGTGATCTGTGGTGTAGCGATAATCGTTTGGGTACATCCGTGCCCCCTGTCCAAAGTGATGCCGCTATTGAGGCCGCTTGTAAAACGGAAGCGCGATAATCCGCGCCGGCGCTGATTGGCCCCGGATGCCTATTTCAATTTCTGTTCCGAGCGCCGCAGAAGCCGGCGGCACGTAAGCCATGCCGATATTTTTTTTCAGAAGAGGCGACGGGCATCCGCTTGTGACGCGCCCTGCCTCCCGCCCGGCGATCAAAACAGGGTAGCCATCGCGGCCGATTCGCTTGTCGAGCATTTCGAATCCCACCAGTTTCCGCTCGATACCCGTTTGTTTCTGGCGCGCCAGGACATCACTGCCGAGAAACGGACCCTTGTCGAGTTTGCAAATCCAGCCCAGCCCCGCTTCCCAGGGAGTGGTGGTGTCATCAATTTCATGCCCATACAGGCACATGCCCGCTTCGAGCCGCAGCGTGTTTCGTGCGCCCAGGCCGCAAGGAATTAAACCGGCTGACTCTCCTGCTTGCATCAGGTCGTTCCACAATTTCTCAGAGGATTCGGGGTCGAAGTAAAGCTCGAAGCCGTCTTCGCCGGTATATCCTGTCCTGGCGATCAAGCACTGGATATCAGCCACTCTTCCGAACACAAAATAATAGTAGTGGATGGTATCGAGTGAAACCTTCGTGAGCCCCTGGAGGATTTCTTTCGCTCGCGGGCCCTGAATGGCCAATTGCGAGTAGCGCGGTCCCGTGTTTTCAGCCTTGGCGTCGAAGTGATTGTTCGAAACCACATGCGCGAAGTCCGCATCTTGATTGCCGGCATTCACGCATAAGAGGTAATGATTCTCCGAAATTTTGTGGACCAGCAAGTCATCCACAAATGTCCCGCGCGCGGTCATCAGTCCGGAATATTGCGCCTGTCCGATCGTCAATTTTCCCGCGTTGTTGGAAGTCACATGTTGGACCAGCGTGAGAGCCCCGGGACCACGAACTTCCAGTTCGCCCATGTGACTTACGTCGAAAAGTCCCGCCCGAGTGCGCACCGCCATATGCTCGGCGATGATTCCCGAGTATTCCACCGGCATGTCCCACCCGCCGAAATTCACCATCTTCGCGCCCAGGCGGCGGTGGATGGAGTTCAATGCAGTCTTGCGGAGTTGAGCGGTGGCCGGCGTGGTCACAGAGAATTTCTCAAGTTTGAAACGAAACAACGAAACTAGCACGCGTGTTCTGGAGTGTCAAGAAACTGGAAGACCTTTGAAATTCCTGGCATACCATGCAAGGCGTGGGAAACGGCGCTGCCATGGCCGCAAATCACCGCGCCTGTAACACCCGCGGTCAAAGCCGCTTGTCGCAGGTGCGTTCCTGCCCTACTATTGAGTGAAACCGGTGTGGGGAGAACAAGGAGATTGTTCTAGTGGCCGTTGTTTGCTCGCAGTGCGACAAGCCCGAGCCGCAGTGCATCTGCGAGAAGTATTGCTGCTTCTGCCAGTCGCAATACAATATTCGACTTTGCGTCGATGGGCTGTATTATTGTCCGGACTGCCGGGAGGCATGTGACGTCCGCGTCGCCGAAAAAGATGACCACTGATCAGACCCGCACGGAGTTGTCGTTGCAGAACGATCCCCGCTTGATGGCGGCGGTCAGTGCCATTGTCTCCCATTCGGCCCAGCGCATCGGATTGCCGTCGGAAGCCCAGGAGGGCCTGGCAGCAGCGGTGATGAATGCCTGCCGCGAGACTTTTCCACTACTGGGAGACCAAGACGGCAACAATCCCTCGTTGAAAGTTATCGTCGAGGATTTTCCGGATCGCGTGGAGGTGACCATCGAACATGCAGGTGAGGCGCAGCCCACGGCGGGCTTGGATACTTTTTGCGCCGGTGGCGGCGATGACGGGACCGCCGGCATCAGCAACTCTCTTCAGGACACCCGCGTGGATCGCGTGCAATATGAATCGCACGACGGCCGATCGCGCATGAAGCTCATCAAGTATTGCGGCGGCCGCAAAGCAACTGTCTGATCCGCAGCGATTGATCCGCGGGCTGTATTACGCTCCCATCACATCGGCACAGCAAAAACCTTGGTACGAATAAGCGCGCCGAGTTGGTCCTCGCTCACGGGCGCTTCTATCTTCAAGCGATCGCCGGTGGGGGTCACGCGGACATTGTCGAGCACGCGGGCAAAATCCGGGTGCGCCTGCGCCTCTTGATAACGCCGGTACATCAGCCCTGCCTGCATCGCCGCGCCGAGTAGATTCGCGTCCTCTACGGAATCGCAAACAGCCTGGAAGCGCGCGTCCACGCCCTTGTCAGCATCTATGTTTATGGTCATCGCATGGAGGCGGTTGATAATCGCGGCAGCCTGTGGAAACTGGTTGGCCTGCGGAATCAACTGTTGCATCGCCAGGTGCGTGTACTTCGCATCGAGCACGGCCCAAATCGCGCCGCTGCCGTTGGCCTCGCCGATCAGCGAAAAGAGTTGATCGTTCGACATGATGCTTTCGGAGCCTCCCATGCGGACATCAATCAGCTTTTCGAGCGCGCCGCGGTGGCCGAATGCCGCCGTGTTGGAATCAAGGAACACGAAAAAGATATCGTTGGGGCCGGTTCCGCTGCCGAAGGCGTACAGATGGTAGCTGTGCGATTCAATCGAGGGGATTTTTTGCTGCTTGAATTTTGCTTCCGTCGAGGACGGATCAAACGAGCCGAGCGCTACGCCAACGACCTCCTCGCCGCCTGTCTTCGCAATGGTGATTCCAGCCCAGGCTAATTCTTCCACCTGCGTGTTCGGATCCACTCCCGCCGTGGCGATGAACTGTTCGAATTGCCGGAAACGCGATGGGAGAAGCTGCTCGCGGATTTGTGGGAACCAGGAAAACTTCCGCGCGGTTTTCAAATCGGCATAGGCAAACTCGCCCACGTCTTTGGGAAACATTCCGATAATCGCTGTGCTTAGCGATCCCGCTGAACTGCGAGTAGATAAGGCAGTGAAGCCGGCAAGTATCAGTCCGCCGGTTAGTACCGCGATTGCAAAACTACGAATGATTGGCTGTCTCACGATTGGGTCCCCTTGGTAAATGTTAACTTTACGGTCGGCCCACGCCCACCGGACTTTCTGTTACACGCGCGAGAAGCGACGCAGATTCCGATCGCATTCGCCCTGCAAACGCGCCGTCGGTAATCGACTCCAGATTTATGGCCACGTTTTCGAGCGCGCCTCGAACTCCCGCAGCAGCCATCAACCGGCCCACGCGGATGTCTGAAAGCATAGAAGGGCTAGAAATGGATTCCAGTTGCCCGAGCCGCTCAAATACTTCAGCGGCCCTGCTGGCAACCTCCAGCGGCACCTTCGCCGCTTCTTGGAGCGCCTGCTGGATGGCGCTTTCGCGCGTCTGCTGCTCCACGGCACTTCCTTGCGGTAGCTTGTACGCTGCCATCACGGATTCAAATGAAGCCGCGTCGCGATCAATCGCTTCCGCCAGCGCGCGCGAAACAGAGTGAAACTCTGCAACTGCCTCGCTCAACTGATCCACATGCGCCGCCTGCGATTTTTTCTTGCGCGAAAGGCCTGCGACCATCTGCCCCAGGCTCGCTCCGAGCGCTCCTGCAAGCGCGGCCACGGACCCTCCTCCAGGCGTCGCGGTGGATTCAGCAACCGCATCCAGGAATGGCTGCGCCAGGGCTTGCAGCTTTCCCGGCCCTTGGGAAGCCGCGCCACCAAGTGAAGCTTCCAATCGGTTCTCTAACACTTGCGCGGGAGAAAAGTTTTCAAGTTGCAGGTAGAAGTCCGCGGTCAACTCGATTGCCCGCTTGGGAATCAGGCCGACAATCTCGCTGCCGACAATAGTTACGCCGTAGCGATCCGCTTCGCGTTTCACCATCTCGAAGACGCGATGGATCGG
>Ga0307477_10000829_pt1 | contig 30093 bp, 28 predicted proteins | sample atmos_gasesECM2C_FD_203316 | JGI IMG/M metagenome (GOLD analysis project Ga0307477, IMG submission 203316) | Hardwood forest soil microbial communities from Morgan-Monroe State Forest, Indiana, United States - atmos_gasesECM2C_515 | ecosystem: Environmental > Terrestrial > Soil > Temperate...
CCTCCGACGCTCAGGCCATCTTCGACGCGCTGCACACCGACGACAAGCAACTGCGGTGGATCCCGGGCGACCACTACCTCGAGTCCCCCGAGGGCGGGCGCGCCGAAACCGCCGACCTGATCGCAGCCTGGATCGAGGAACGGCGGGCGTGAGGAGCCCGAGCCGGCGGCGAAAGGGAACGACAGGGGCCAGACAACCCCGCGATATCGGCGCAAGGAGCAAGAACACGCCGCGGACTGCAAGCCCAGTGATCCCTACGACAAGTACCATGGCCTGGTGTCCGACATCACGACTGAGGCGAACGGGGGCCTGTCGCGTCCGCTACGCGTCGTGATCGTCGACGACCACGAAGTCCTTCGGGCCGGCACACGGCAGATCCTCGAGACCGCAGACGACATCACGGTGGTGGGCGAGGCGGACGACGGCGACTCGGCCCTCCGGATGGTGAAGGAGATGCAGCCCGACGTCGTTCTCGTCGACATCCGGCTCCCAGGTGACAGTGGCATCGACGTGGCCCGCCAGGTGAGCCAGAACTCGCCCGATAGCAAGGTCGTGATCCTGTCGGCCTACGACGACGCCAGCTATCTCCACGCCGCACTCGCCGCGGGAGTCGCCGGCTATCTGCTCAAGACGATGCCGCGCGACGAGCTGATCAACGCAGTACGGGCGGCAGGCCTCGGCACCACGGTGCTGGACGCGTCGATGGTGACGCAGCTGACGCAGTCGACCTCTCATCCCGGTCCCGGGAACGAGAGCGCCATGCTCACGACGCGTGAACGTCAGGTCATCGAGCTCGTGGCCGAGGGCCTTCCCAACAAGGCGATCGCGTCGCGACTCGGCATCAGCGCACGAACCATCGAGGGCCACCTGAACCATGTGTTCGCCAAGCTGGGCGTGTCGTCGCGCACCGAGCTCGTGCGGTTCGTCCTCGACAACAACCTGACCGACTCACCACCGCCGTCACACAACAACAGCGCCGGATGACCGCGTCCCGACCGGGACGGTCAGTGCCGCCCGGTCGGTTTGACCCCAGAGTCGGTGGACCCAAGAGCCCGGTGGACCCAGGGCCCGTTCGACTCAGAGCGCGGGGGTGTACCCAGCCGGAAGGTTGATCGACTTCTTCTCCAGGAACAGCTCGAGGCCGTCCGGCCCGAACTCACGACCGATGCCCGACTCCTTGTAGCCGCCGAACGGGGTCGAGAAGTCGATCGGGATCGGACTGTTGAGCATGTACGTCCCGGTGCGCACCCCCCGGGCGACCTTGAGTCCCCGCTCGGGGTCCCCCGTCCAGACCGAGCCACACAGGCCGTAACTCGAGTCGTTGGCGATCGACACCGCCTGGTCGTCGCCGTCGTACGGGATGACGGCGAGCACGGGGCCGAAGATCTCCTCTTGGGCGATGCGCATCGAGTTGTCCACGTCGACGAACACGGTGGGCTCGACGAACCAGCCCTTGTCGATGCCGGCCGGCCGCCCGCCACCCAGGGCCACCTTGGCCCCTTCCTCCTGGCCCAGCTTGATGTAGCCCTCCACCCGGTCGCGCTGGCGCTCGGCCACGAGGGGGCCGACCTCGACGGTGGGGTCGAGGGGGTCGCCGACCTTCATGGCCGAGACCGACTCGACGAGCGCGTCGACGACCTCCTGGTAGCGGTCGCGCGGGGCGAGGATCCGCGTCTGGGCGATGCACGCCTCGCCGTTGTTCATGATGGCGTTGGGCAGGAGCATGGGAAGGGCCTCGGCCAGGTTGACGTCGTCGAGGATCACGGCCGCCGACTTCCCGCCGAGCTCCAGGCTGAAGCGCTTGAGCTGCTCGCCGCAGATGGCGCCGATCTTCTTGCCGGCGACGGTCGACCCGGTAAACGACACCTTGTCCACGCCGGGGTGGCGCACCAGGTGCTCACCGACCTCGCGGCCTGCGGGCAGCACGCTCAGCACGCCCTTCGGGAGGCCCGCCTGCTCGAACAGCTCGGCCAGGCGGAAGGCGTCGAGAGGCGTCTCCGGGGCGGGCTTGAACACGACCGAACATCCGGCGACCAACGCCGGGGCGAGCTTGGCGGCCGCGATGAACATCGGCACGTTCCACGGGCTGATGGCTGCGACCACGCCCACGGGCTCCTTGGCCACGAGGACCTGGCCCATGAGCCCCTGGCGCACCTCGTCGAAGCCGTAGCTCTGGGCCAGCCCGGCGTAGTAGTCGATGATCATCGTGGGCGCGAGGACCTGGGCCATGGTGCCCCAGCCCACCGGTGACCCCATCTCGGTCGTGATGAGCTCGGCCAGGGGCTGCATCTCGGCCTTGATGGCGTCGGACACCTGGGTGAGCACGGCGGCACGCTCGGCCGGCGTCATGCGGGGCCAGGGCCCGGAGTCGAAGGCCTGCCGGGCGGCGGCCACGGCCTTGTCGACGTCGGCCTCGGCCGCCTCGGGCACACGACCCGCGACCTCCTCGGTCGTCGGGTTGATCACGTCGATGGTGGCGGTCCCCGCCGGGGCCACCCACTCGCCCCCGATGAACAGTCGGTCGTAGGCCTTCACGTCCCCTCCCTCAGAGTGGAACCTGTTTCTCTTCTGCGATGCTACCCATCCCCGCGCGGCTCCGACAGCCCGCTCGGATCAGCGCATTGGGCAGGGCTGCGGTCAGCGGACGGCGCCGCCGAGGGGCAGATGCACGATCTGCGACGGGGACGGCGCCTCGACCGGGGGGGCCGCTCCGATCGAGGTGAACACCAGGTCCACCGTGAACCGGCTGTCCTGGTGGACGGCGGTGATCCGCTCGCGTGTCAGGTAGTCACCGTGCACCACGGCGGTCACACTCACCGACGAAAGCTGCGCGACGTGCGACCTAAAAAACGTCGTCGTGAACCGGTCGAGATCGACGGGCAGGAACAGGTATTGGCCGTCGCGGCGCACCACCTCGCTCGCGCCAGCAGCGGCCCGGAGGGGGAACAGCACGACGTCGGCAGCCGACTGGCCGCGCGACCGGCTGGGCGGGAGCTCGTACCAGCGGCCCGCAGTCAGCTGGTACCGGGTCGAGCCGATCACCACGAGGGTGACAGGGAGGCCAGCGGGGGAGGTGCTCTGGTCCCCGACGCGGTCGGGCGCCTGGTACACGATGTGCGCAACGGTGTGGCCGGAGAACTGCTGTTGCGCCGAGGCGGGCAAGCCGGAGAGCAACGGCGTGGCCGAGGCGGTGTCGGTGATGACGAAGCCCGACGCGGCCTCGGTCGCCCGGGCAGCGAGTCGAAGCTGATAGACGGCCTCCGGGGGCGCCGTCCACAGCGACAGGAGGATGCCGCCGAGCGTGAGCCCGGCGAGCGCGGCCAGCAGCGTGTGGGCGAGCGTGCCCCGAGACATCTGCATGTGCGTTCCTCGGCTCAGCCCTCGGGAGGCCCTTTCGGGACGCCGACCTGACGCAGTCGCTCGGCCAGCCACGTCACGCTGTCGGGCCGCGCCATCGCCGCCTCCCATCCGTCGAGGACCTGCTCGAGGCGGCCCCGTTCGGGGACCCACCCCACCACGGCAACGGTCACGTCGTCGAGCGGAACCGACGACGAGAACTCGTCGCCGAACCCATCTTCGACGATCCGGCCCACGGGCTCACGCATGACGTAGAGCTCGCCGGTGTCGGCCACCCACGACACCTCGTAGCGAACCCCCTGGGAGTCGTGCCAGTCGGTACCGAGCTCGATCTCCTCGGAGCGACGGCGCCGCTCGTCGGCTTCGTAGAACTCTTCGATGTTCATGACCCTCCCGTCGAGGTCGCGTCACATCGCCTGCCGCCGGAGTCCGCCCGCACCGGCGCGCTGGCCGGATCGGCTGGATGGGCCGGCCCACCATAGGACGACGGGGCGCGCGGCTCGGACCGCGGGTTCGGTCTGTGCCGGCCGGGCCGAACGGCAGGGTGTGCCGCCTAGGGTGGCGCCGTGGCAGTCGAGCGCGACACCTGAGGTCCGGGTTGTCGTCATCCGTGCCCACCGCCGTGCCCGCGCGCCCCCCTCGGGCCACGTTCGCGTCGGCGGCGCGTGAGCTCGCCGAGCGCGACCCGGTCATCGCCCGGCTGGTGGAGGCGGCCGGGCTGCCCCGGCTGCGGGGACGGGGCGGCAGCCACTTCGCCGCCCTCGTGCGGTCGATCGTGTACCAGCAGCTGGCCGGTCCCGCCGCGTCGGCCATTCACGCCCGACTGGTCGCCGCGCTCGACGGTGAGGTGACCCCCGAGGCGTTGCAGGCGAGGTCGCCCGCGACGTTGCGCGCGGCCGGGCTGTCGGGCAACAAAGAAGCGTCGTTGCGGGACCTGGCGGCCAAGGTGGTCGAGGGGACCGTCGTTCTCGACTCACGCGGGCTGGCACGCCTGAGCGACGAAGACGTGATCGAGCGGCTGTCGACGGTGCGGGGCATCGGGCGGTGGACGGCCGAGATGTTCCTGTTGTTCCAGCTGCGGCGCCTCGACGTCTGGCCGGCGGGAGACCTGGGCGTGCGGCGCGGCTACGGCCTGGCATGGGGCGTGCCGATGCCGTCGGCCAAGGAGCTCGAGCCGCTGGGCGACCCGTTCCGCCCGTACCGCTCGGTGGCGGCGTGGTACTGCTGGCGCGCCAGCGACCTCTACACCGGTATGGGGGCGGCGTTGCTCGCCCCAGCGGAGCCGGTCAAGGGCAGGGCGCGCATAGGGGGACGTCGCCGGACCTGAGGTGGATCTGTCGGGGGATTCCTCGGGGATTCCTCGGGGCTTCCTCGGGTAACTGCCCCCCACGTATCCGAGGCGAGAGTGGTTGAAGGTGTTCGTGTTGGTCGAGTGTTGACCGCGCGTTGACCGCTCGATGACGCTCGCTCTCCATCATGCCCACAGCGCCAGGTTGACGTCGCTCCGGCGGCAGGTCGAGCGACCCGCGCATCGGACGAATTTTCACGGGGGGGTGCGTCCACGTACCGGCGGATGGACCGTCGGTGCGAGAGAAGGGTGGACTTCATGAAGACCAGCGTGGGCCGCGTCTTGCGGTCTCGAATCGCCGCGGCCACAGCCGGCGCCACAGTCGTCGTCGCGCTCGTGGGAGGGATCGCCTTCGCCACGGGGGGCCCTCCGTCCGGAGGCGTGATCCACGGCTGTGGCAAGCCGGGTGGGGAGATCCACCTCAGCACGGGCGGTTCGTGCAGATCGGGGAGCCCGTTGAGTTGGAACACGGCCGGAAGTGACGGGTACTTCCGGGCGCCGGGGTCCTTGGTCACCGTGCCCGCCAACAACGTCGTGGCGACATTGGACTCGATCACGATCCCGGCGGGCAGCTACCTGATCACGGCGCGCGTCGACGCCCAGTCGTACGGCCCGAACAGCGGTGCGATCTGCTTCTTCACGAGCCCGGAGACACCCAACGGGTGGGGATGGACAACTCTGAACACGTCGTCGGACTGGACGAACCTCAACCAGCAGTGGACGATCATGCTGAACACCTACACCGGTGGGGGCGGCACGTTCACCTTGTCGTGCCAGTCCGGGTACACGTTCACCAACACCGCGCAAGCCGCGGGCACATTGGAGATGGTGAGGGTGAACACCCTCAGTTGACCGGCCCGCTTTAGCCGAGGGGCGGCATCTGGCGGGCCGCATCTGGCGGTCCTACCCCTCGCGTCACGACAGTCGGTTCCACGGGCGTGGCCGTAAGATGCACGGCCCGCCCATGGCCGACCGTCATCTCGCCGACCCGATCGCGGCGCTGGCCGCGGAGTGCGGTCGCGTCCTGCGCGACCGGCTCGCTCCAGGGCGCGTCGCCGTCCCTCGACAACTGACGGGGGTGACGGCCCGCTGGCTGAGCGCGACGTGTGGCGCGGCGGTCCACTCGGTCGTCGTCGCCTCGACCGAATCGGGCACGACGACGCGCGCCATCCTCCGGACGGAGGCTGACGGCCTGCCGGCGAGCGTTTTCGTGAAGCTTGCTCCCACCGCTCTCCGCACGCGCATGTTCGTGGACCTCGTGAGGCTCGGACACAACGAGGTGCTTTTCTACCGGCATCTGGGCGATTTGGTACCGCTCGCAGTGCCGAGGTGCTTCGGGGCACTCGTCGACCCCGCCACCGGGAGGTTCGCCCTCGTGCTGGAGGACCTCGGGGCACGCGGCTGTGTCTTCGGTGACCTGCGCAGCGGGGTCGGTGCCCATCGGGCCGGACGGGTCGTGCGTGCGTTGGCGCGTATGCACGGGGCGTTCTGGGCCGACCCCCGCTTCTCCGCCAAGATGTCCTGGGTCGTCGCCGAGCGCGACGCCCCTGCCCGGTCGCTCACGAGGGGACTGGTGATCCGCGCCCTTCGACGCGCCGGGGCGCGTTTTCCTCACATCGTTCCGGCCCCGATGCAACGGGAGCTCGAGTGGCTCGCCCACCGGTACGACCCCGTCCAAACGCTGCTGTGGGCAGGTCCACCGACGCTGACGCACGGCGACCCGCACCCCGGCAACGTGGCGTTCGACGGAGACGATCCAGTGTTCTTCGACTGGCAAGTCGTCAGGAAGGGCCCGGCCTGGCGCGACGTCGCGTACTTCCTGACGCTCTCGGTCGATCCCGAGGTCCGATCAGTTCACGAGCGCGAGCTGATCGGCCTGTACGCCGAATCGTTGGCGGCGGCGGGCGGGCCACCGTTCTCAGCGGACGAGGCGTGGTCGCACTACCGCGCTCACGCCGTCGACGCCCTCGTGGCGGCAGCGTTCACTGCGGTCTTCGGCGGGATGCAAGCCGCGCCGATCGCCGAGACCGGCCTCGAGCGGGCCCTCAAGGCGGCGGCCGAGTTGTACACCTTCGCCCTGCTGAGGCACCAGCTCGGCGGCTGAGGCGCGCCCGGCGCGACCGTCGGCCGGATCGTGGCAGGACGTGTCGGACGAGTAGCGACCCAAGAACCACGACCCGGCGCCCCACCGACCGCAGCGTGCCCCGCACCAGAGGCCCCGCCGTGAGATTGAGCCACCATCAGCTACTGCGTCATTCGCCGGCTCGCGCTGCAGGGCGGCCAGTGATCCGACCGTCCCGTCAGTTCCGAATCCAAGGCGATCGGGAGGTGTGCTCATGAAGGCCCGACCCACGACTCGTCTTCCCGCCAGTGTGGCCGGTGCCGCCGTGCTCCTCGCTGTCAAAGCGTCACTCGGCCTCTGGGCCGGCTACGCGCTGGTGTCGGCGTCGCGCGCGCATCACCGTTCGTTCCTGGGCGAGACCGTCACCGTTCCACATCGGGGCCTCGGCTGGACGCTCGTGGCGTTGGCGGCGGTCTCGCTCGCGGTCGCCGTGGCGTTGCTTCGTGCCGCGCCGTGGGCACGGATCGGGGTGCTCGGCCTCGAGGCCGTCGGTGCCGCGCTGGCGCTCACACGCGTGGCGTCGCACACCTCCTCCTCGGTGCTCTCGCTGGCATTGTCCGTCGTCATCGTGACGCTCGTCGTCGTGCCGAGCTCGGCTCAGGCACTCGGGCCCGTGCTCCCCCGGCCTCGACCCGTGCCCCGGGCGACAGGCGTTTAGGCGCGCTGACTGGGGCTTTCCGCTCCCACCGGGTCGGTGCCGGCGGCGACGCCGGACGACCCGAACAGACCGATGCGACGGCTCACGAGGTACAGCACCGCCAATACGCCCGTCGTCGCCCATACGAACGGTCCCAGCGCGCCGAGCCCCGCCGCCTGCATCACCACGCCCGCCACGGCGCTCAACAAGGCTCCCCCGGCGCCCGCCGAGGCGAGCTGCCAGCCGATGACCGTGGGGGCGTGCGCGGACCCGGACCACCCGGGTGTCTGGCCCACCATGGTGGGAAAGACAGCCGCCAGGCTGAAGCCGAGCACGATCAGCCCGGCGGCGCCCACCGGGTTGGCCGGGTTCCACCAGAACAGGCCCGCACCGCCGACCGCGCCGACCACGCTTGCCCGCACGAGCCCGGCCGCGCTCGTGCGGGTGGCGATCACCGCGGCGACCAAGCGGCCTAGGGTGAGACTCCCCCAATAGCCAGCCACCAGTGCGCCGGCCGTCGCCGTGCTCAACCCGCGCCCGGTGGTCAGGACGGTAAACGACCATTGGCCGGCGGCCACCTCCGCCCCGGTGTAGACGAAGAACGTCGCCAGGCTGAACACCACGGGACGGCTCGACAGAACTGGCGCAGCGCGTGCCGGGGCCTCGTCGACATGCGCGTCGCGCCGGTCGATCTCGGCGCGGCCGTCTTCCTTTTCGGCGTGTTCGTGCTCACCGGTGGCACCGCGGGCCTCCTCCCGAGTGGTCCAGCGGCTTCTCGTCGTGACCACCGCGACGGCGACGGCCAGCTCGAGACCGCACAGCACTCCGTACGCCGCGCTCCATCCGGCGCCGACCAGTACGAGCCGGGTCACGAGAATGGGGCCGACCGTCGCTCCCACCCCGTAGCACGAGTGGAGCAGGTTGAGACGCCGAGTCGCGTCGCCGTGGGCGAGGAAGGCGTTCATGCCCGCGTCCACGGCGCCACCGGCTGCTCCGAGAACACCGGCCGCCACCACGAGCGTCCACCACCACGGCGTCGCGGCGATCCCGAGGGCGGCCACGCATCCCGCTGCCGCCGCCAGAAGCAGCATCGTGGCGCGACCGATGCGACGGGTCACTCGGCCCGACAGGCCGCTCGCCGCCAGGTAGCCGACCATCGCGGCGAGCTGGACGAGGCCCAGTGCGGCCAGGGGCTGCCGAAAGCTCGAGCGCATGAACGGCCAGGCCGAGCCCAACATGCCGTCGGGCAGCCCGAGGACGACGAACGCGCCCAGGGAGATGCCGAACACGCCGGGACCGAGCCGGGAGGTGAAAGGTGGGACAGGGCCGCGGTGCGCCGGCGCGCCGTGGGGCCCCGTGTCCCGCGCGGGCCGTCGAGCTGCCACCCGACGATGCTGGCACGCCGCCCCGGCGACGAGACGGGTGGTGGGGTCAGCCGGGCGGTTTTGCCTGGACGATCTGCAGGATCCTCTCGAGCTCGGCGTCCTGAGTCTCGAGGTGCTTCTGGATCATGAGCGCTTCGTGCAGCACGGCGTCGGCGTCGTCGTAGGTGGCCTGGGCCCGCTTGTCCGACGCCTTCGCCTGGATGTTCTGCCCCACGATGATGATGGGCAGGAGCACGAGCTGCAGGAACGTCTGGGCGATCCAAGCCACGATGGTGATCTTGTCTCCTGTTTTGAACGCGCTCGGCGCCGAGACCAACGCGAGCGCCGTGAACAGGTAGGCGCACCACATCGTCCCCACGATCACGGTGATCAACAGCCCGGCACGGGCGTTGAAGCGGATGACCGGATTCGGATTCTTCAGCCGGCGCTGGTCGTCGACCATGACCGGGCCCCGTCTGCGACGTTCTTCGATGAAGTGTTCGATATGCGTGAAGGTCTGGGTCATCCGAGAATTGTCGCGTGGGGCGACGACAACTTCGGTGACCGTCACGCCTCGGACGGCGGCCTCGGGTCCCGCCACATCGACCACACCGTCGGGCCCCCGGGCAGGCTGATCTCCCCGGTGACGTCGAACCCGTGGCGGCGGTAGAAGGGGATGTTCGACTCTTTCGAGGACTCGAGAAACGCGCCCAACCGGTCGGCGTCGCAGTGGTCGAGGACCGGTCGCAGCAGCGCCGAGCCGACGCCCTTGCCCTGTTGGCTCGGATCGGTCCCCAAGATCGCCAGGTAGTAGTGGGGGGTCCTCGGGTGCCGCCGCTCGACCGTGGCCAGTGTCCGCAGGGCCCTGATCATGTCGGATCGAAAGCCCCGAACGAAGCCGAGCGTGCCCCGCAGCAGCTGCATCGGAGTCATCCGCCAGTGCCCGGGAGGGTCCCAGATTGCAGCACCCACGCGGTCGCTGTCCGTGTAGCACGCCGCATGCGGGACGTGCTGGACCCGGAGCATGGTGGAGAAGATCACCTCGCAGCGCTTGACCCGGTTGGCGGGGTTCGGGACGAGGAACTCCCACACCGGGTCGTCCTCGAAGGCGAGCGCCAGGCTCCGGGCGACCGGCGCGATGTCCGCGGGCGTCGCCAATCGCACTGGCACGTGCGCAGAAGCCGACCCCGCCACGTCGGGCGAGCCTACCGTCGCCGAGAACCGGTGGGACCTCGGTGACCGCCTCGCCGGAACGACGGTGTCGATCACCCCGGCTCCGCCGACCACCCCATGGGCCCGAGCTCCTGCGCCAGCGACGCCATGGCCGCCTTTTCCCGTTGCCACGTGTCGTCGATTCGATCCGCCCACCCGTCGCGCAGCAGCCGCTTGTTGGCCATCAGCGCGGCGACGCTGTGGGACGCCATCGCCTGGGCAACCACGAGTGTGTCGTGCAGCACTTCGCCCGGGGCGGAGCTGGCACGGGCGAAGCCGGTGGACACCGCGTCCGCGGCGCTCACAGGCGAGCCGGACAGGATCATCCACGCGGCGTACTGCGGTCCCACGAGACGAGGCAGCAGCCACGTTGCGGCCGCTTCGGCGGCCGTCCCGAGCGCCACGAACGGCATGCGAATCTCGGCCCGCTCGTCGACGATCACGACGTCACAGTGCAGCAGGATCGTCGCCCCGAACCCGACGGCAAGGCCGTTGACGGCGGCGAGAAGCGGCTTCGGGAACCGAGCCAGGCTGTGGAGAAGCGGGTCGAATTGTGCCCCGAGCTCGGTGCTCCCGCCGGGACGGCCCATTTCGCTCATGTCCACACCGGACGAGAAGGCGCGCCCGCTCCCGGTCAGGATGCAGACGGCGACGCCGTCGTCCGCAGCCGCGCGGTCGAGATGGTCGGCGAGAACGCGATAGCCGTTCGCGGTGAAGGCGTTCAGCTTGGCGGGCCGGTCGAGCGTGAGCACGCGGACCTTGTCGTGATCCTCGGCCAGCACCGCGAACGGAGGCTTCGTTTCGCTCACAGAGGTCTCCCCACCTGTCGGTCCGTGCCTAGTGTTGAGGCTAGCCAATTGCACGACGTAGCCGGACGTGATCGGAGCCGCAATGGCAGCGAAGGACGCAGAGGACGACGTGCTCGTCGACCGGTCGCGAGTGGAGATCGCTGTCGTGACGCTCAACCGGCCGCATCGCCTCAACGCACTCACCTCGGAGATGCTCGACCACATGTACCGGGTCTTCGACGAGCTCGGTCATGACTCGACCTGTCGGGTCATCATCGTCACCGGCGCGGGCCGAGGCTTCTGTGCCGGTGACGACCTGGTGGACTACCGCCCGCCGGCATGGGTCTCGGCCGACCTCGGCCCGATCCAGTCCAACATGTATCAGCAGAAGCACGTGGCCGGGCTCGTCCCCCGCCTGCGCGCTCTGCCCCAGCCGGTCATCGCCGCCGTGAACGGTCCCACCGCCGGGGCGGGGTACGCGCTCGCCCTGGGCGCGGACCTGCGGCTCGCAGCCGCGTCGGCGGTGTTCGTCGACGCCTTCGTCAAGATCGGGGCGTCGGGCGCCGAGATGGGCCTGAGCTGGTTGCTGCAGCGCATCGTGGGCGCGACACGCGCCGCGGAGCTCGTCCTGACCGGCCGTCGTCTTGATGCGAACGAAGCGGCGAAGATCGGGCTCGTCCTGCAGACCGTCCCGGACGGCGAGGTCGTCGACGCCGCCGTGACCCTCGCCGAGCAGATTCTCGCCAACACCCCCATGGGCACGTGGATGGGCAAGGCGACGCTGTGGTCGAACCTGGAGATCCCGAGCCTCGAGGCGGCCATCGACCTCGAGGCCCGCACGCAGATCTTGACCCTCGCCACTGAAGACGCCCAGGAACAACGGCGCGCCGCCCAGGAACGGCGACCGCCCAAGTACACTAACCGTTGACGCACAAAGCACGGGCGATGCACCGGTAGCGGTGCAGCACATGCGATCATCGGTTCATGGCGAACGCGTGGTCGCAGGCGCTGTGGCACAAACATCCGGGCGTCAGGTCCGGAGCCGATCTCTCCCTCGGCGAGCGGGCCGCGGACAGGATGCGCAACATCATGGGGTCGTGGCCGTTCGTGTTCGGCTTCTTCGCGGTGATGATCGCGTGGGCCACGATCAACACGATCGTCCTGCAGCGGGTGATCAACCACAAGGCATTCGACCCGTACCCGTACATCCTCCTCAACCTGTTCCTGTCGATGCTCGCCGGGGTACAAGCCGCGGCGCTGCTCATCGCGGCTAAACGGGCCGACGCCGTCGCATCGGAGATCGCACTGCACACCGAGAAGAACACCGACGACCTGAAGACGCTGCTCCAGGAGAACACCGACCTCACCGCAGAGGTGAAGCGGCACACCGATCTCCTCGACGAGATCCATCGGCACGTCGCCGCCCTGAGCCCCCAGGCGGGTCGGTTCGCCCCCGGTGAGGAACCGCCTGTCGCCGGTTCGGCCCCCGCCGCCGGGTGAGCCCCCGCCGCCGGGTGAGCCCTGGTCGCCGGGTGAGCTTCTAGCTCTGAGGGCGTCCCCGTGCCGGTGTGACCGGAGCGGGACGGCCCTGCTCCACAGGAGTCGATCCGTCGGGACCGGAGTTCGCGGTCGGGCGGTCCCGATTCGGGCCTGAGTTCGACGCGACGGAGCGGCGCAGGGCGTCGTAGATCGACAGACCCTGACCGACGACACCGGCCACCACCTCGTTCACGCCTTCTGTCCCGTTCAGGATGGTGAGGTTCGATCCGGAGATCCCGCGGGCCGCTTCGGCCACGAGGGAAGGCAACGCGTCGATGAGCTTGTTGGCGGCGATGAGCGCCTGGTTCCCGTCGCCGAGTGCGTCGGCCCGAACGTTGATGGCTTCGGCCTCGGCGCTGGCCACCGTCTTCTGGGCGTAGGCGTCGCCGTCGGCCTCGTGCTGCTTGGCTTGGGCGTCGCCGGCAGCCTTCACCTTGTGCGCCTCGGCTTCGGCTTCGGCCAGCATCCTCTGCCGGTTCGCCTCCGCCTCGGTGTTGAACTTCACCATGTCCTTGTTGGCTTCGGCCAGGGTCCGCTGCCGGAACGCTTCGGCTTCGGTCTCGGCATTCACCTTGTCGCGGTCGGCCGCGGCCAACGTGCGCGTCTTGTACGCCTCCGCGTCGGCAGGCCGTCGCACCTCCGACTCCAGCCGCTTGTCGGTGAGCTGAGCGGCGCGCTCGGCCAACAGCGTCTGCTGTTCGATGACCTGCTGAGACGCTTCGGCCTCCGCCAGCGGACCGGCTTGGGCCGCCTTCGCCTTCGCCTGCTCCGTCTCGGCGCTGAACCCCGACTGCTTGATGGCAGTGTCCCGCGTGTACTGCGACTTCAAGGCGGCCGCTTCCTGCTCCCGCTGAGTGGCCTCCTGGTCGGCCTTGGCCGCGGCAATGCGCGCCTGACTGGCCACTGCGGCTGCGTGCGGCGCAGCGATGTTGTTGATGTACCCGGTGGAGTCCTCGATCTCCTGGATCTGGAGGGAGTCCACCACGATGCCGAGCTTCTCCATCTCCCCGTGGCTCCCGTCCTTCACCTCCTGGGCGAGACGGTCGCGTTCGCGGATGATCTCCTCGACCGTGAGGCTCCCGATGATGGATCGGAGGTGTCCGGCGAAGATCCGGCCCACCAGCTCCTCCATGCGGTCCTGTTCCGCCAGGAACCGACGAGCGGCATTGGCGATCGAGACCGGATCGTCGCCGACCTTGAAGGCGGCGATGGCGCGGATATGGAGGCGGATGCCCTGGGTCGTGATGCAGTCCTCGGCGATCTCCGACTCCTGCAGCGACAGGGACAGGAACCGGGCCTTCTGCTTGATGGGCAACACGAAGCAGCCGTGTCCGGTCACGATCCGGAACTGGGTGTCCTCGGCCTTGCGTCTCGATCCTGAGATGAGAAGCGCCTCGTTGGGCGCAGGCACATGCCAGAAGAACATTGGACGACCTCCTCCTAGCCTCGACGGGTCACGAAAGAGCGGTCACCGAGACGGTCCGACCCGACAGGCACTCGACCACCACGACCCGCGCGTACTTCGCAATCGGTTCGTCCGCGCACGCCGTGAAAGCCTCGGTGCCCCCGCGGACGGGGAGAACGACCTCTCCGGGCCTCCTCGGGGTGATCGGAACGGTCACTTGGCCAACGGTGCCGACCAGTTCCTGGTCCAATTCCTCGGCCATGGTCGGCATCCTTTCGACGGCCTCGTCACCTCCGAATGTAACGCTCGCTCGGCCGATGCAGGCGCGGGTCCAACACCGGTGCGCCGTCTTCGGGAGCGAATGCGAGGTGGGAACGCCGTGCCTGGGGTACAAAGCGGGGGGAACCCACGAGCGGTTGGGACGGAGTTGGGGCGCACGTTGGGGTGCACGATCGCTCCACCGGGCACCTCGAGTGGCCCAAGATACGACTCGGACGATGCCGAACAGATCGACGAAGAACCCCCTCCGGGTCCAGGAGATGGTGCGGCGCAGGGTACGGCGCAGGCAGCTGTGGCGCCGCACCCGCATCGGCGCGCTCGTGGCCGGAGCGATCGTCGTCGTCGGCGGTGCCGCCTTCGGGATCGACCGGATGGTCGTCGCACTCACCCGCTACTACGGCAGCCCGACCCACACTTCCTCCCACCAGAGCACGCCGATCACCTCGGGCTCCACCACGACGGTCGCGGCGGGACCTCCCGGGTGTGTTGGCGCCCAACTCACGGGAACCGTGGCGAACTGGCAGGCGACGGCCGGAACCACGTACGAAACCGTGACCCTCACCAATATCTCCACCTCGACGTGTACCTTGGACGGCTTCCCCGCGCTCGGAGCCAACGCCCAGAACGGGGCTGCCCTGCCGGCGCCGACCCGCAACGTGGCCACACTGGGCTCGAGCTCGAGCAGCCCGTCGTCGTCGGCACCGGCATCGGCTCCGGCCCCGGTGTCGGTGGCGCCGGGCGCGACCGGCTGGTTCGAGTTGGCCTTCTCCGACGTCTGCTCCCAGGTGTTGACACCGGGGGCGGCGCCGAGCTCTTCCTCCAACGCGTGCTACCCCGGGATTTCGCTCCAGGTCACGCCGCCCAAGACGACCAGTTCGTTGCTCGTCACCGAGCCGTTCCGCTTCGACTACGGCACCAGCGGGTTCGAGGTCGGACCACTGCTCTCCGGTTCACCCCCGTCGTCACCCCCCATCGGACCCTGACGAGAGCGTCCCGGCCGCTCAGCCGGGCCGCCGCCACCTCGGCCGTCGCGACCGAATCGATCGATAGGACGTCACGGCATCGACCTGAGGCCGATCAGCCCGACGGGCCGGTCATCCATCTCCGTGGTCGGCCGCCTTGTCGGCTCGCTCGAACAACGCACGCACCGCCTCGAGATCGTACGGCCGCTCCTCGCCCGTCTCCTCGTCCCATTGGCTGCGGGGTTTGGCGACGAAGTCGCCCCCGTAGACGTGGATGGCCCCGGTGTAGCGGCGCGCCGGGTTGCGCACGGAGTGGATGGCGTCGTTGCCGAGCATGAGCACGTCGCCTTCCGACAGCGACTTGCCGCCCGAGCCGACGATCGTACGGCCCTGCCGCCGGAAGAACGAGTTGTCCTCGGCGCCGCCGTAGATGCCGATCGCTGCCCACATCCGGTGGTCGTGGGGAAAGAGGGAGATGTACGGCGGCCACACCGCGTTGATCACGGTGAGGTCGGGAGCCCGGTGCAGGAAGTTGAGCCCGGCCGACGCATCGCCTAACGACGCCGTCAGCTCGTCGGGTTCGGACACGACACGGCGCAGGATGTCCCGCACCGCCGGACGGGGATCGTCGTCGCGGACGGCGTCCTGCAGCTCCGCCACCACGGCCTCGAGGTCGAGCAATCGTGTGCCCCGTGCTCCTTCGGTGTTCCGCGACGACACCCGATCGTACTCACCGGTCGGGTTGCAGCCCGGTCGCGCTCACAATGGCCGAGATGAGGAGGTTCGCGCTCCCATCGACAGCCCTCGCGATCACGGACGAAGGATGCGACAACGCCTCGGCGATCTGTCCCATGGACTTGCCTTGGAGCACGGCCGGGTCGAAGCCGGCACCCACCAGGACGAATCGGTTGCCGATGTCGACGAAGGGGATCGATCCCGGCATCGAGCTGTACGGCGCCCGGTCGTAGGCGCCGAGCACGGCCTGTTGCGGCGCGGTGAGCTTCTGGAGGGTCGGGTACGACCCTCCGACCGCCTGATTGGTCTGCAGCTCGACGGTTTGGAAATCGAGACGCGGGCTCGAGTAGGTCGAGCCGTAGAACGAGAAGGTCGGCGTGTCCGGGTAGATGTCGGTCGACGACGAGTGGGTCGCCGACAACGTGCCGAACTGCCCGAAATGCGACAGCGCGACCACGAGCGCCCAGCGCTCCGCAGCGCAGAAGGGGCAGTACTCGGCCCCCACGTACAACACCTCGGGCTTCCCATCAGCACCGGCCAGGGTCGGTTGTTGACCTCCGACCCGCGTCGGCGAGGCCAGGCCGGGCGGTACGCCCACGGCGCTGAGGGTGCTCGCGCTGACCGACGTCGCGGCAGATTCGATCGCGGCCGGGACGGGGGTCGCTCCCGTGCCGGGCGCGCTCTTCGCGCCGGCGGTGATCAAGGACGCGCCAGGCGACCGAGGGCCCGACCCCAAGGCGATCGCTACCAGTGTCGCGACCACGACCACCACGGTCGCGATCGGGACGAGGGTCCACCGGAGTCGACTCCGTTCGGGGCGTGTTCGTATTGAGCGGTGAGCTTTTTTCTGTTCGTCATTGGTCATGTCGATCTCCTCGAAGGGGCCCGGCCAAACTGGGCGCGGGAATGCTGCTCGGATGGTTGAGGACTGCCCCGATGCGTGTGTCGTCGACTCCCGTACGCCTGAAGGGGGACGACAGGTGCGCCCTGGTGCGGCGAACACCGCCGCGATCAGGGGCTCAGATTGAGAGCGAGCAGTCTCGCGGGGGGCGGAGAACGAGGATCGGGATTCCGGCCGGCAGCGAGCCGACGCGGGACCGGCGGCGGCGCACCAGCTCCGCGCACAGGTTCGTCGCGGGGAACCCGCCGACAACGAACAACAGCACCGCGCCGAGTACGGCACCCGACAGAGCGAGCGAGCCGCCACAGTGGGCCGAGCTCTGGAGACACGGGCCTGGATCCGGCGACGCCGGCCGGGGCCCGGTCGCACTGCTGTGGATCGCATTCAGCGGAGGGGAACCAACCGCGACGTCGGCAATCGGCGAGAACGCCACGAACGCAAGGGCGACGACGCCCACGGTGACAGCCAGGCAACGGACGCGAGGCACGACCTTCGAGCGTATCGCCGGGACCATCGGATGTATCGGCAGTCAAAACCTTCGGGTGCGCCTCGAAACCGTCGGTCGCACCCAGAAATCTCCCCCCGGGTGCATCGATCGCAGCTCCGCCGTGTCGGCGCGATGCGGGCGCTCAAGGGCGAGCTGAGGTCGCCGAACCAATTGCCCGTGACCACCCAGTGGCCGGCCGCGGGTCGTCACGGCCTCAGGTGGCGGGCCGGAAACCGTGATCGACCTCGGAACGATGCGGGCGACGGTCGGATGGAGCTCGTTGTCTCGGGTGCGGCGGCGCCAAACGCCATCGACGTCCCGCGAACCGAGCAGCAGCTGAGGCGCGACGCGAAATTCGGTAGGGGCTGTTCGGTGGGGCTGTTCGGTGGGGCCGGGAGGGATCGAACCTCCGACCCAGGGATTATGAGTCCCCTGCTCTGACCACTGAGCTACGGCCCCTGACCGGAACGGCGCCCTCGACTTCGGACGACGGACCGGAGCGCCCGCCTCGAACGGGCCTGCTCCGGGGGAGAGACTCGAACTCTCAACCTAGCGGTTAACAGCCGCTTGCTCTGCCGATTGAGCTACCCCGGAAACGCGCGACGTGCACAGGTGACAGCCACCCGAAGATAGCAGCGGCCCGGCAAAGGGCCGCCGATCGCTGGTGGCGTCAGACCTCGTCGAGGAAGTCCCGCAGCGGTTGCGCCGCGTTGGGGTGCCGGAGCTTGGCGAGGGTCTTGGCCTCGATCTGCCGGATCCGCTCGCGGGTGACCCCGAAGGCCTTGCCCACCTCTTCGAGCGTGCGGACGCGACCGTCCTCCAACCCGAAGCGAAGCTCCATGACCTCGCGCTCGCGCCTGGGCAGGGTGCCGAGTGCATCGCGCACGGCCTCGTGCAACATCGAACGGGTGGCGGCGTCGTCGGGGACCTCGGCGCCCTGGTCCTCGATCAGGTCGGAGAGGCTGAAGTCCTCCTCGTCCCCCATGGGCTGTTCGAGCGACACGGTGTCCTGGTTGATCCGCTGGATCTCGCGCACGCGTTCGATCGGGAACTCCACCCGGCTGGCGATCTCCTCCACGGTCGGCTCGCGACCGAGTTCCTGGAGCAGCTGGCGCTGGACGCGGACGACCTTGTTGATGGTCTCGACCATGTGCACCGGAATGCGGATCGTGCGGCCCTGGTCTGCGAGGGCGCGCGTAATGGCCTGGCGGATCCACCACGTCGCATAGGTCGAGAACTTGAAACCCTTCGTGTAGTCGAACTTCTCCACGGCGCGCATGAGGCCCAGGTTCCCTTCCTGAATGAGGTCCAGGAAGGCAAGGCCGCGGTTGCGATACCGCTTGGCGATCGACACGACCAGCCGGAGGTTCGCCTCGATGAGCGCCTCCTTGGCTTGCTGACCCCGCCGCACCTGCCGCTTCAGCCGGGTTCGGTGCTCGGCTGTCAGCCTCTCCCCCGCGACGCCGGCCTCGTCGTCGGCGAGCTCCTCGACGGCCGCATTGCCCGCCTCGATCCGTTTGGCCAGCTCGACCTCGAGATCGGCGGTAAGGAGGGGAACCTTGCCGATCTCCTTGAGATACGTGTGGACCGGGTCAGCCGCCGCGCCACCCCCGTGCTCGCTCGACGCGTACGAGGCCATGCGTCCGCGTCCGGGTCGGGGAGTCTGCCGGTCGATCACGGCGTCGTGCGGTTCGCGCCTGAACGCCTTGCGTCCCAACCGCTGCAGTGGCCCGCTCGCGCGGTCCCCATCGTCGTCTTGGACCCGGGGAGGCGAATCAGAAGGAGCGGAGCCTGCATCAAGATTGACCGGAAGGCCCTCGACGACTTCTTCCGCCACGGCCTCCGCCACGGCTTCCGCCACCGCCTCTTCGAGAACCACGGGGGCTGCGCCGTCGCGCCGCTCCTCCACGTATTCGATGCCCTCAGCACGCACCCGATAGACGACGTCCTCGATGACGTCGTGTGTCAACTCGACTGATTGCAGCACGAGGATGAGGTCGTCTTGTGTGAGATATCCCCGCCGACGCCCCACGATGAGCAGTTGCTCGAAGCCCTCGACGGCAACTCCTTCGGGGGCCGGCCGTACCGAGCCGGCCGGCGGGTGAAACTCACTCATTCGCTTCGCCCCTTCCGACAAGCCAGGCTAGCAACCGTCCCGCGGCCTCGGTGCCGCGATCGGCCACCTCCAGTTCATCGAGGTCGTGGCGGACACGCGCGATGGCGGGAGCGAACTCCGCGACGGAATCAGGTGACAGTCGCGCCTGGTACTCCCACTCGGCCAGCGCACGGCGCGACGCATTGCGAACCAGGGTCACGATAACGTCATCGGCATTCGCGGCTGGTTCCTCAACCGCTAGGCGGCGCAGGAGGGCTGCCACCCTGGGATCGCCCTCTTCGGCACCTGCGATGGCATCGTGGAGGTCGTCGGCACGTTCGAGCGCATCGAATGCAGCGCGCTGGAGCTCGTCGTCGAACAACACCGCCTCAAGGCGATGGGCGACCACCTCGGGCTGGTGCATGGCCAGGCGCAACGCCTCGAGGCCCGGGCGGGGCGAATCGACGCCGGCGCCTCCCACGGAGACAACGGGGCCGGGGCCGTCGGCCCGGGAAGCCGACGAGCCGTTGGCCGCCTGCTCGAGCGATGTGTCATGGCGCACCGCCCCGGACCGCGCCCGGCCGCCCGCCGCCATCTCACCGTCGGCGCGTTCGGAAGCCTGGCGCGCCCGGGCGAGCACGGCGCGCAGTGCGACCGGATCAAGCCGACAGCGGTCCGCCACCTGCATCAGGTATTGGTCACGCACGAGCTCGTTGGGATGTTCGGCCACCGCAGCCAGCGCCGACTCTGCCGCTTTGGCGCGTCCCTCGGCCGAGCGAAGATCGGCAGCGCCCAGCACCTGGTCGACGCGGAAGGCCAAAAAAGGCTGGGCTTCGGCGATCGCGGCGCGCAGCGACTCGGGGTCGCTTCGAGCCAGATCGGCCGGATCGGCGTCAGAGGGCAGGGCCGCCACCGCCACGTCCACCTCGTGGTGGCGCTCCCACTCGTACACGCGCCCCGCTCCTGCCTGTCCCGCGGCGTCGGCGTCGTAGGCGAGCACCACGCGCCGCGCAAAGTTGCTGAGCAGCCGGAAGTGGTCTTCGCCGAGAGCGGTGCCGCAGGTGGCGACGGCCCGGGGTACGCCGGCTTGGAAGCATGCGATGACATCGGTATACCCCTCGCACACGACGACCTCGCCCTTCGCCACCACATCCTGCTTGGCCCAATTGAGTCCGTACAGAGTGCGGCGCTTGGCGTAGATCGGTCCGTCCTGGGAGTTCTTGTACTTCGGACCTGGGCCCCGGTCGCCGGCGGGACGAGCCTCCCCCGGTGCGGGCGGCAGGATGCGGCCTCCCAGCGCGATGGCTCGTCCCGACGGGTCGAAGATGGGAAAGACGACTCGGGCGCGAAACGCGTCTTGCTGTCGCCCCCGCCGGTTCACGAATCCGAGACCCGAGTCGACCAAAACCTTGTCGGGGACCCGGAGGGCGGTAGCGAGGGCGTCCCAGTCGTCGGGCGCCCACCCGATCCGGAACGTGCGCACGACCTCGCCGTCGTAGCCACGTGAACGGAGGTAGTCGCGCGCCGGTCCGGCATCCGGAGCCGACAACATCCGCTCGAGGTAGAAGTCGACGGCCTTTGCCACCGCGTCGTAGAGCGGAGCCCGTCGGCGGTGCTCGGCGGAGGTGGCCGCGTCCTCGGTGATTGTGACGCCGGCGCGATCGGCCAGGCGCCGCACGGCATCGACGAAGTCGAGATGCTCGATGTCGCGCACGAACGTGATGGCGTCACCCGACCGTTGGCAACCGAAGCAGTGGAACACCCCCATTTCGGCGTTGACGCCGAACGAGGGCGTCTTCTCCTGGTGGAACGGGCATAGCCCGACCCACCGCGTCCCTTGGCGCTTGAGGGCGGCGTGCTCCCCGATGAGCGCCACGATGTCCGTGGCGGCGCGCACGCGAGCGACGTCCTCGTCGGGGATGGTCACGACCGGAACGTACCGCGCCGCAGTGGCGCGGGCGGCCGGGGCGGCGCGCCGTCCGCTACCTGGTCCTGCTCCTCTTCACCGGTCTGCGAGCGACCGGCCGGCGGGCGGGCGACGACGACCTGGCCGCCTTCTTGGCCGAGGACCTTTTGGCGGCGGTCCTTGTGGTGGGGCGCCGTTTCGTGGTGGGGCGCCGTTTCGTGGTGGGGCGCCGTTTCGTGGCCGCGGCCTTCCTCGTGGCGAGTTTCCTCGCAACCGCCTTCCTGTTGCCCGCCTTCTTGGCCGCGCCCGCCTTCTTGGCTGCGCCCGCCTTCTTGGCCGCGGTTCTCTTGGCGCCGGCCTTCTTGGCTGCGGTCCGCGTGGCGGCGGTCGTCGCCCGTCCCTTCCCGCCGGCGGTGCGGCGACCGGGAGTCGTCGCCTTGCGCGCCGTCGCCTTGCGTGCCGTCGCCTTGCGTGCCGTCGCCGTGCGTGCCGTCGCCGTGCGTGCCGTCGCCGTGCGTGCCGTCGCCTTGCGTGCCGTCGCCTTGCGTGCCGTCGCCTTGCGTGCCGTCGCCTTGCGTGCCGTCGCCTTGCGTGCCGTCGCCTTGCGCGCCGAGGGGCGGCGCCCGGCCGGGCGCGCCCTCGATCCGACTCCGGAACCGCGTGACAGCACGGCGTGCGCAGCCGACAGGCGGGCGATGGGGACCCGGTAGGGCGAGCAGCTCACGTAGTCCAAGCCGGCCGCGAAGAAGATGTCGATCGAGGCGGGATCGCCGCCGTGCTCCCCGCACACCCCGATCTTGAGTGCCGGGCGCGTGGCTCGGCCGCGGTCCACCCCGAGCCGCACGAGCTCGCCCACACCGTCCGCGTCCACGGTCTCGAACGGATTGTGAGGAAGCAGACCCTTTTCCAGATAGGCCGACATCATCCGGCCTTCGACGTCATCCCGGCTGAACCCGAAGGTCATCTGCGTGAGGTCGTTGGTGCCGAACGAAAAGAACTCCGCCACCTCGGCGATCTCGCCGGCGAGCAGCCCGGCGCGGGGGGTCTCGATCATGGTGCCGAAGAGCACGGAAACCCGCGGCCGCCTCGCACCGCGCCGGGCTCGTGCCCCGTTGTTCCCGGCCGCCCCGGGCGCCGATCCGCCAAACGCTTCGGCGAGCGTCCCGAAAACCGCTTCTTCGACCCAACGCCGAGCCAGGGCCAACTCGTTGCGGCTGACGGTGAGCGGGATCATGATCTCGATGACGGGCGTGCCTCCTGCGGCCACCCGGTCCACGGCCGCCTCCATGAGGGCGCGCACCTGCATGGCGTAGAGCCCGGGCTTGAGCACCCCGAGGCGCACGCCGCGCACTCCGAGCATCGGGTTGAACTCGTGCCACTGCTTGGCCGCGTCATAGAGGGCCCGTTCCTCGTCGGTCAGGCTCTGGGTCGCTTCCTTGATGGCGAGCTCCGTCGTGTCCGGAAGGAACTCGTGCAGCGGCGGGTCGAGGAGGCGGACGGTGACCGGCAGCCCGTCCATGGCCTCGAGGATCTCGACGAAGTCGGCCCGCTGGGCCACCCGTAGCTCCTCCAGCGCGGCGTCCTCCTCGGCCGGGCTCGCAGCCAGGATCATGCGGCGCACGATCGGAAGACGGTCCTCGGCGATGAACATGTGCTCGGTCCGGCACAGGCCGATCCCCTCGGCTCCCATCCGCCGGGCGTTGGCGGCGTCGGCCCCGGTGTCCGCGTTGGCGCGCACGCCGAGATGTCCCCGACGGATGGTGTCAGCCCACGCCAGGACGGTCTCGAACTCCTCGGGCGGCTGGGCCTCGGTCAGCGCCATCTCGCCCTGGATGACCTCTCCCAAAGTTCCATCGATCGAGATCCAGTCGCCTTCGGCCACCGTGATGCCTCCCGCCTGGAACGACCGGCCGCTGATGCGGACCTTGTCCGCGCCGACGACGGCGGGCTTGCCCCAGCCGCGCGCCACGACTGCGGCGTGCGACACGAGGCCCCCCCGGGCGGTCAAGATCCCCTGGGACGCCAGCATCCCGTGCACGTCCTCGGGCGAGGTCTCGTTGCGCACCAGGATCACCCGCTCACCGCGGGCGGCGGCCGCCGCCGCGTCGTCGGCGGTGAAGTAGGCGCGTCCCACCGCCGCGCCCGGGGATGCGCCCAGGCCCTTCGTCAGCACGGTGTGGCCGCTGCTCGCGAATTGCGGGTGCAACACCTGCTCGAGGTGCTCGGCGGTCACCCGCTGCACCGCTTCGGGCACCGACAACCGGATCCCGCGGTCAAACGTCATCTCGACCGCCATGCGCAGCGCGGCCCGGCCGGTTCGCTTGCCCACCCGGGTCTGGAGCATCCAGAGCTTGCCCTGCTCGATCGTGAACTCGGTGTCGCACATGTCGCGGTAGTGACGCTCGAGCCGGGCGAAGATGGACATCAGCTCGCCGTAGATCTTGGGGAAGCGGTCCTCGAGGGCGGACAGCGGCTCGGTGTTCCGGATACCGGCCACCACGTCCTCGCCCTGGGCGTTCACCAGGAAGTCGCCGTACGCGCCCTTGGCCCCCGTCGCCGGGTCGCGAGTGAAGCCGACCCCCGTCCCCGACTGGTCGTCACGGTTGCCGAACACCATCGCCTGGACGTTGACCGCGGTGCCCAGGTCGTGGGAGATGCCTTCGTGGTCGCGGTACGCCACCGCCCGCGGCCCGTTCCACGAGCGGAACACCGCCTCGATGGCGCCGCGCAGCTGTTCGTCGGGGTCCTGGGGAAACACATGCCCGGTGTGGCGCTGCACGATCTGCTGGTACTCGTCGACCAGGCTGCGCAGCTCGACCACCGGCACGTCGGCGTCGGAGGCCGCGTGCGAGCGCTCCTTCGCTTCGTCGAGGAGCGTGTCGAACTCGGCGCCCTCGATGCCGAGCACGATGCGGCCGTACATCGCCACGAAGCGCCGGTACGAGTCGTAGGCGAAGCGCTCGTCGTCGGTCTGCTTGGCCAGGGCGTCGACCGACTGGTCGTTGAGCCCGAGGTTCAAGACGGTGTCCATCATCCCCGGCATCGAGAACTTGGCACCCGAGCGGACGCTCACGAGGAGCGGGTCGACCGGGTCCCCGAGGCGCTTGCCCATCTTCTTCTCGAGGCGGGCCCGGGCCCGGGTGACCTCCTGGGACAGGCCGGCCGGCCAGCCGCCCGCCATGTAGGCGCGGCACGCGTCGGTGGTGATGGTGAAGCCGTGCGGCACCGGAAGCCGGAGGACAGAGGTCATCTCGGCCAGGTTGGCGCCCTTTCCCCCCAGGAGGTCCTTCATCTCCATGGGCGGGCGACGGTGCTTGTGCTCGAAGTCGTAGACGAGGGGCATGGGGGCTCCTGCGGTGCGGGTGGATCGTGCGGGTGGATCGTGCGGGTGGATCGTGCGGGTGGATTGTGCGGGCGGGTCGTGCGGGCGGGTCGTGCGGATGATCGGGGCGGGCGAGGCGAACTGACCGGGGGGGACGGTGCGAGCCCGGTGCTCAGCCTACCGGCCGCTGTCGGAAGTTCTCGGCGGCTCCCGAGGCCGCCGGTTCAGCAACCGAGACGGCCGGCGATCTCCTGCGCGATGCGGTCGATGGGCACGCGCACCTGATCGGTCGTGTCCCGGTCGCGCACCGTGACGGCGCGGTCTTCGATCGACTCGAAGTCGACGGTGACGCAGAACGGGGTGCCGACCTCGTCCTGCCGGCGATAGCGCCGCCCGATGGACTGCGTGACGTCGAAGTCGCACATGCACACCGGCTGGAGCAGGCCGAGCACCTCCCGCGACAACGGCACGAGCCGGTCGTTCTTCGAAAGCGGCAGCACGGCCACCTGGTAGGGCGCGAGGCGGGGGTCGAGGTGGAGGACGGTGCGCGCTTCGCCGCCCACCTCGTCCTCGTCGTAGGCGGCGAGAAGGAACGCCATCATGGTCCGGGTGGCCCCGGCGGCGGGCTCGATCACGTAGGGCACGTAGCGCTCGCCCGTCGGCGCGTCGTAGTACTCGAGCTTCTCGCCCGACAGCTTGGAGTGCGCGTTGAGGTCGTAGTCGGTGCGGTTGGCGATGCCCTCGAGCTCGTCCCAACCCCACGGGAACGCGAACTCGACGTCCGCGGTGGCCGCCGAGTAGTGCGACAGCTCCTCGGGCCCATGGTGGCGCAGGCGGAGTTGGTCGCTCGGGATGCCGAGGTCGACGTACCAGCGCAGGCGCTCGTCGAGCCAGTAGTCGAACCACTTGTCGGCCTCGTCGGGCGGAACGAAGTACTCGAGCTCCATCTGCTCGAACTCGCGGGTCCGGAACACGAAGTTCTGGGGGGTGATCTCGTTGCGGAAGGACTTGCCCACCTGCGCGATGCCGAAGGGGGGCTTCTTGCGGGTGGTGGTCACGACGTTGAGGAAGTTCACGAACATCCCCTGGGCCGTTTCCGGGCGCAGGTAGGCCACCGTGGCGTCCTCCTCCACCGGGCCGGCGTGCGTCTTGAACATGAGGTTGAAGGCGCGCGGCTCGGTGAGGTCGGTCGACCCGCAGTTGGGGCAGGCGCCCTCGATCTTGTCGGCCCGCCAGCGCTCGTGGCAGTTGCGGCAGTCGACGAGCGGATCGGTGAAGTTCGCCAGGTGGCCGGAGGCCTCCCAGATCCGGGGCGACGAGAGGATGGCCGCGTCGATACCCACCACGTCGTCGCGCAGCTGCACGATGGAGCGCCACCACGCGTCCTTGACGTTGCGCAGCATGAGGGTGCCGAGCGGCCCGTAGTCGTAGGTCGAGCGGAAACCGCCGTAGATCTCGGCCGACGGGAAGATGAAGCCGCGCCGCTTGGACAGGTTGACCAGCCGTTCCATGAGTTCAGGGGGCCGGTCGGGCATTCAGGGAAGGTTACCGGGCACACCCAAGCGGACCGACACCTCGTTGGCGAGCAACCGGCCGCGCACGGAGAGCACGGCCCGCTCGCCGCGCCGGTCGAGGAGCGGATCGAGATCGGGGTCGTCCGGCACCACCGACGCAGGCACCCCACCCGAGGTGCGCAGCGCCAACGCGAGGCCCTCGAAGATCCTCTGCGACTCGGACAGGACCTCCTCCCCCGCGACCGGCGAGCGCCCGGCGCGCACCGCCCCGATGTAGCGCTCGGGGGTGCGGACGTTCCACCACCGGCGTCCCGAGCGGTGCGAGTGGGCCGCGCAGCCGACGCCGCGGTAGTCGCCCTGCGCCCAGTACAGGCGGTTGTGGCGGCACTCATGGCCTGGGACGGCCCAGTTGGACACCTCGTACCAGCGGTAGCCCGCCCCCGACAGCGTGGTGTCGACGATCTCGTAGCGGCGGGCGCTGGCGTCGTCGTCGGGATGGCGCGCCGGGTCGCGGGCGAGCGGTGTGCCCGGTTCGACCGTGAGCAGATAGGCGCTCACGTGCGCCGGACGCGGCTCGAGGGAGAGCACCGCGTCGAGGGTGGCGAGCAGGTCGTCGTCGGTCTCGGCCGCCGCGCCCAGGATGAGATCGACGTTCGTGGACCGAAAGCCGGCGTCGCCCGCCAGCGCCACGGCGCGGCGCACGTCGGTGGTGCCGTGGCGACGCCCCAGAGCGGCGAGTACGTGCGGCACCATCGACTGCACGCCAAAGGAGACCCGGTTGACGCCCGCCGCCCTCCACCGAGCGAAGCGGGCCGCGGTGGCGTCCTCCGGGTTGCACTCCGCCGTGACCTCGGCCTCGGGGTGCCGGTCGATCGCGTCGACCACCCGGGCCAGGTGCTCGGCCGGCAGGCGCGACGGGGTGCCGCCGCCCACGAAGACGCTCGTCGCCGGGTCGAGGCCCTCGTCGTCCCCGGCCCGGGCCAGCTCGGACAGGCAGGCGTCCGTGTAGTCGGCCATCAGCCCGTCTCGGTCGGTCCACGTGGCGAAGGCGCAGTAGTCGCAGCGGGCGGCGCAGAACGGCACGTGCACGTACACGCCGAAGGGGGCGGGCTCAGGCGCCGGGCCCGGCACGAACGCTCCTCAGCCTCCGGTCGAGATGGACCTCCATCGCTTCGGTCGCCAGCTCCCCCACCTCGCGTGCCACGGGCCCGTCCGGCTCGGCCAAGGCGGACGCCAGGCCACCACCCAGGATGCGCCGCACGAGGTCGAGCGCGGCGGGCGAGATGGGCCGTCCCCGGCGGCACGCCCGGCACAGCACGCCACCCTCGATGAGGTCGAAGGCCATCAGGTCTGCGGTCGCGCCGCACGACGCGCACTCGTCCACCACCGGCGCGGAACCCTCGAGGGCGAGGACCTTGAGACAGAACGCCGGCACCATCAGCGCGGCGTCGTCGCGCTCGAGGGCGCGCAGCGCACCCACGAGCATGTCGAAGAGGGGAGCGTTGGCGTGGCGTTCCTGGGCCAGCTGGTCCACCACCTCGAGCAGCGTGAAGGCCTTCGTCACCCGCGCCAGGTCCTCGCGCACGGCGCGGAACGCCTCGGTGGTCTCGGCCTGGTTGACGATGTCGAGCTCGCGTCCCTGCCAGCACAACAGGCTCACGTGGCTGAGCGGCTCCAGGCGGCCGCCGAACTTCGACGTGGTCCGGCGCACCCCCTTGGCCACGGCCCGCACCTTGCCATGGCCCCGGGTGACCATGGTCACGATGCGGTCCGCCTCACCGAGGCGCAGGGTGCGCAGCACGACACCCTCGTCGCGGTAGAGGCTCACTCGTCCATTGTCCCGCGTCGGTCGTCCGGTCCCGTGTCCCGACGCGGCGCGCGGTTCGGTGTGGTCCGACCGCCCAGGATGTTGCCCAGGGCGATCATGGCGACGATGGCCAGCGCGGTGAACAGCACCGCGGTGGCGCTCGACACGCCCGCGATCGACAGCACGATCAAGCCGGCGAACGCCGCCAGTCCCGACACCCACGCCACCATCCTCATCGCTCGGCCCTCATCGCTCGGCCCTCATCGCTCGGCCCTCATCGCTCGGCCCTCATCGCTCGGCCCTCATCGCTCGGCCCTCACGCCCGTACCCCGCCGTAGCGACGCTCGCGCCGCTGGAACTCCGCCACCGCGTCGAACAGGTGCTGGCGACGGAAATCCGGCCACAGCACGTCGCTGAACACGAGCTCGGAGTAGGCCAGCTGCCACAGCAGGAAGTTCGAGATGCGGTACTCCCCCGACGTCCGGATCACGAGGTCGGGATCGGGCTGGTCCGGGTAGTACAGGTGGGCGCGAATGGCCCGTTCGTCGATCTTGTCGGCTGACACCCCCTGTTTCACCAGGGCGCGCACCGCGTCGACGATCTCTGCCCGGCCCCCGTAGTTGAACGCCATGGTGAGCGTCATGCGCCGGTTGGCCTGGGTGAGTGCGACCGACTCGTCCATGCGCCTGAGCACCCGGCGCGGCACGCGCCAGTCCCGGCGGCCGGCGAAGCGGATGCGCACACCCTTGTCGTGCAGCTCGTCCCGGCGGCGCACGAGGAGCGACTCGTTGAACCCCATCAGATAGCGGACCTCGTCACGCGGCCGGCGCCAGTTCTCGGTGGAGAAGGCGTACATGGTCAGCCAGCCGATGCCGATGTCGAGGGCGCCGTTGACCGCTTCGAGCAGGGCGGCCTCCCCCGCCGCGTGGCCCTCGGTGCGCGGCAGGCCCCGCTGGCTGGCCCACCGGCCGTTGCCGTCCATGACACACGCCACGTGGGCGGGCACGCGCGAGGCGTCGATCCCCTCGGGAAAGGCGGTCGCGGACGGGTTCACGTCCCGACGCTATGCGCTGGCCTCGTTCCCGGTGTGCGCCGGCCGCCTGCTGCAGGTGGCGCGGGCTCGCGCCGGCGGGTCGGCCGACCTGGGCGGCTCAGCCGGAGCGGGCGATGGCCATGTCGTCGGTCCCGAGGTAGGCGGCGACCACCCCGTCGTCCTCGAGCACGCCCCGCGGCACGCCCTCGGCGATGACCCGGCCGAGGTGGAGGCAGACGAGACGGTCGGAGAGCGACGACACGAGCGGGATGTCGTGCTCGATCACGACCAGGCTGGCGCCGGTCCGGTCGCGCACCGACAGCAACAGCTCGCCGAGGGCTTCGGACTCGCGTTGAGCGATCCCGGAAGAGGGCTCGTCGAGGAGCAGCACACGCGGCTCGTGGGCGAGGGCCCCGGCCAGCTCGACCATCCTTCTCGTCCCGGTCGACAGCTCGGAGATGAAGGTGTCGCGGTAGCGCTCGAGCCCGACGCGGGCGAGGAGCTCCTCCACCTTGTCGCGCACCGCCTCCTCCGAGTCGAGCGCGGCGCCGAGCCCAACGATGTTGGCGAGGGGCTCGCGCACCTCGACGTGGCGGTCGAGCGACACCGCCAGTGCCTCCGCCACCGTGAGCGAAGGGAACAGGCGCGCATTCTGGAACACCCGGCCCATGCCGCGGCGCGCCCGAGCCGGGGCGCCGAGGGACGTCACGTCGGACCCCTCGAGCAGGACGCGACCTCGGTGAGGAGCGAGGAAACCGGTGCACACGTCGAACAGCGTGGTCTTCCCGGCCCCGTTCGCCCCGATGATGCCCACGATCTCTCCGGGTCCCGCCCGGAGGCTCACGTCGTCGAGCGCCTGGACCCCGCCGTAACTCAGGCTCACGTCGCGCACCTCGAAGCGCGTCGACATGGCCGGCGCGGCCCGGTCGCGATACGGGTCGACGTCGCGATGGCCCTCGGCATCGTGACCATTGGCGTCGCGGGGCCCTTCGGCATCGTGACCGTTGCCCGCCACGCTCGAGTGCCGCGTGGCGCGCGCTGCGCCGGCCACCTCGAGACCCGAGCGCAAGAAGACCGAGCGCGCCAGCTCGGGCTGCTCGGCCAGCTCCGCGGTGGGGCCGGTGAACCGCACCTGGCCACGCTCGAGGAAGACAGCGCGCGGGGCCAGCACCGCCGCGACGTTGAGCGACTGCTCCACCACCACGACGGTGGTGCCCTGGGCGGCCAGGTCGCGCACCACCTCGAGCAGCTCCGACACGACCGTCGGAGCGAGCCCGAGG
>Ga0307477_10000830_pt1 | contig 30081 bp, 36 predicted proteins | sample atmos_gasesECM2C_FD_203316 | JGI IMG/M metagenome (GOLD analysis project Ga0307477, IMG submission 203316) | Hardwood forest soil microbial communities from Morgan-Monroe State Forest, Indiana, United States - atmos_gasesECM2C_515 | ecosystem: Environmental > Terrestrial > Soil > Temperate...
CTGATTGCTCAATTACATCCTTGAAACGTGAATTTCCAACAAGGCAACAACCATCTGTATCTTTTGGAAAGTTTCCTGGATGAATTTCCACAGCAGTGAATCCAGGCACACCCATTACATAAGGCATATACCTTTGCCATCGAGCAGAAGGAAGCATTTGCAATTGATACGTACCTTCTGGAATGCATCTTGGTTTATCAATACGATTAGGAGGCTCTAAAGTATAAGCAATGAAAATTCCATTTATATCTAATTCGCCTTCCACGGCTATCGCATCCGACCATGCATCGTTTCTTGTGACGGTGACGATCATTGTGCCTTACCAAAGGTCTTGGAAACCATCCAATCCTCAAGTAGCTGCAATCTGCGATCTTGCCCATTAGCCAATGATTCAATTTTAACGATAGCTTCGCGCAACATACTGATATTACGCTCCCGCTCTTCCGAAGTGTGTTGATGCGCTTCTTTCCAAGCTTCAATGATCCTGACACGCCAATTAAGGTCACGCCAGGCAAGAATGGACAATATAAGGAATGTCGCTACGGTAAGCGCATTCCCTAGCGTTACCGTAGGATCGAACTTCATTCTTTGAGCGCTTCTCGTAATCTGTCCATTATGTATGTAGATGGTTTTAACTCTGACTTCTCGATCAGGAACTGTATGCCAAGCCCCATGGCCTTGAGCCGCTCGCCTTGCTTGGCGACAAGATGAAGCAGATAGACAAAGAAAGAGAGTATCGCACCGGCGATTAGTGCTATGTAGAAAGCGATCATTTAATTCGATGGACTTAATGTAAAGACCATTGTTGGGAGCAGCGTTGCCGAGCTATTGGTTATCGATGCCGAATCGGACGCATTGGCAGTCTTATATTGGAGCTTTACAGTGTGGGAAGCGCCATCTCCAGTAATCGACCAGCTAATCCCGAATTGCAATTGAAAAGTGGCCGCGCTTGGCGTAACCATCCCTTCATTTATTACGGAGGAATCGAATAGTGCGTAAGATACCCCTGCCACAGCCGTTAAGGATGTAATTTGCCCGGACGCCGATATGGCCAACTTCCATCCTGTTGGAATTGTTACTGTATAAGAAAGATTTGTTGCATCTACGTCTACATAGGACGTGCTTGCAGTGGTGTAATTACCGCCGCCGCTTCCCTTCTTGAGTGTGATCGTTGATATGCCCGTGCCCGTTGGCGTGCCATTGATGATTGGCGCAGTTAATGTTTTGCTGCTCAGTGTTTCCGTTCCGCTATCCGTGCCCGTAGTAGTAGGATTGGTGATTGTTGGACCCGTGATCGTCGGAGAAGTGATCGTAGGGCTTGTCAACGTGCATCCTGTGGACACGCACGGCTCTGTCACGTAGAAAGGCCCATAATTGTTGGTTCCTATGGTGATGGTGTAGTCGTAAGCCCCTGGACCTACCCAAACCCCCCAATTGTTCTGCGAATCTGGATTAGCCACACATGAGGTAGTGCCGTCGAGCACGATCTGCGTGGATGTTGAGCATGGCGTAGTCAATGCGGCAGTTGTGTAGGTGGTAACTTTATTCGTGCAAGGAACAGCATTGGCCGGGTGTGCACACCAATTGATAATAGGTACTGGCGGTATGATAACGAATACACTGGCAATGTTTGGTATTGATGCGGCTTGAGTGACTTGGCTGCTGAATCGGCTTCCTTGCCCGAAGGAAAGTGCTGGCCATGCGTACAACAATACCGGAAGAATTAACAGTTTTTTCATTGCATCCTATAAGTTACGCTTGCATTGATTAAGCCACCGTTGGTGCAACCACTTTCGAGCACTGTCTTACGCATATCCAGAACGTGACCGCTGGGTGCATTTTGAGTCACATTAACAGCATAAGAGCCAGTGCCGCTCGTTAAAGCGATGCTGGCTCCTGTAATGGTCGCGCCTGCGGTTTCATCGTAAATGACGAAAGTAGGATAGGGCGAGCAACCGCTGGCGGATGGTATTTCAGAAATTCTAAAAACCTCAATTACGATGGCTCCGCCACCAGTGTCCATAAGGCCAAGAGCAAAGTTGGTTCCTTGCGCATTCGTACATGCACCTGGGCCGCAAGCCACTGAATTCCACACCATATTAGGAACATTAGTTATCGTAACTCCGCCTATGGTTGGCGTGGTAAGCGCGGCGCTCCCTATCGTGGGAGCGGTGCCAAATACCGGCGCACCCGTTCCCGTGGCCGGCGTTACAAAGGCAAAAGTCACTGCCGGTGTTGTTGTTGGATTGGTCACGGAAGTAGTGAACAGAGGACTAAGATTACCGATATTAAAATTGGTAACCGTGCCCGATCCAGGCAGGCCGTTTACGGTACCCGTAAACGTTGTCGTACCATTGATGTTTACTGCCCCATTAAACGTTTCCGTGCCTGCGTGGGATTCGTTGCCCGTCCAGGCATTATTAGCTCCTAGAAATGGCGGCGGCAGAACAAAGTCCATAACACGTTGTTGTGTTCCGGTTGCACAGTTCACGCCGCCAGAGCTATACACCACAAAGCGATAAGCATTGGCCGTAAGCCAAATACCGGATGGCGGGAAACCGCCTCCGTCAAGGATTATCGGATCGCTATTTTGGAAGCTGCCCGTCGAATCCGTGTATGTGGCTAACGGAGTCGAAGTTCCCGCCATGTAAGTCCATACACACCCGTTTGCGATTGGTACTCCAGTTCCAGAATCAAATTGTTGGTAAAACCAAGGTGCAAGTGCTACAGGGGTTTGACTATAGACATGCAGTTGTGGTATAAGTAAAGACACTATGAGAATAGCGAATATGATAAATAAGAGTTTCAGTCGATTAACAGTTCTTTCATTTGCTGGCATAGGAAGCTCCCGTCAAGCTCTTTGGAAATGTAAATGCCAGTGCGGAAACACAATCGTGGTAATCGGTACAAGCCTCAGAACGGGCAACACAAAAAGCTGTGGATGTCTTTTGAAAGATGTACGTAAAGAAAGGCCAAGCAATCTCAGGCATGGCTGTGCTAGACCTGGAAAACAAACAGCCGAGTATAGAATTTGGAACACGATGCGCTTTCGTTGTGAAAATCCCAAAGCTGAAAAATGGCCAAATTATGGTGGAAGAGGTATTAAAGTTTGCAAACGGTGGAAAGTATTTGTCAATTTTCTCGCTGATATGGGAAAGCGACCGCCGAAACTCACACTTGAACGTATAGATAATGATGGAGATTACAAGCCATCTAATTGCAGGTGGGCTACAGCCAAAGAACAAGCTAACAATCGCAGGCCAAGAAAAAGTAAACGATAATATTTGTGCATGGCTCACATAACCAAGAGTGGCGAGCAGTGCTGCTACGAGGGCGATAGAGAGGATGCGGAGGAGTTTCATTTCACGATACCCAATTCTTGAAGCGTGCGATATGCAGCTGAGCCGCCAGCCCCAAGAAGAGCGCCGACGCCTGTTGTAATTGCCGCTTTCTTTCCAAGCTCTATGGCCTTATCTGTGAAATCGCTTATCGTTGAAGCCCCCTTCCATTCACTCATGGCATCACGATATTTACCAAGCACACCACCCTGATCTGCCACATCATTTAAAGCATTTCCGAGAGATTGGGTCCATTGCCCTAGGGCCGCTTGCATACGTGGAGTCATTTTCATTATTTCTTCAGGTGAAAGCTTGCTAACTGCCGTGCTGTAAAAATCACGTATCTCATTAAAAGTTGGAGCGCCTTCTGGATATTTCTCGGTATTAATAGTCCTATCGATGAAATCTCCAACTACTTTAGGCATTTGCAAGCCTGATTTGGCAAGTTGGGAAATCCTCTGCGTGGCATCGGAAAGTTCATCTGTCATGCCAACCGTGTGATCGCCAACAGCATCCTTGACTTGCTCGAATTTTTCAGAGGCGGCAGCAAAACTAGGAAGTAGGCTTGTAAGCCAAGGAGTTGCGGCCGCCGCACCACTTGCAGCAGCCACTACGGGAGCTGCCTTTAATCCAGTAACTACATCTTGATTGATAGGACTAGCTGCACGCATCTCAGGTGTGATTCCAGGTTGTGCCATCGCATTTCTACGAACTGCAGGGCCAGGTGGTTTAGGTGCAGAGATAGCTGCCCCACCATAAGCGGTGAATGGATCAGGAGGAGGAGCCCCTAGCGCCGCGCCGCCATAAGCGGCAAACGGATCATTGCCTGGTGGCACCTGGATTATCCTTTAGAAATTGGTCCCACTTATCAGCAGCTATATGACCTATTCTACCATTTGCTAGCTTAACCGTGATATTTCCTTGAGGAATAGAATTTACAGACTGCGCGGCTGCTGCCGCTTTAGATTTGGGAGCAATGTCCTGCATATCTACAGGCTTGAAACTCGCTCCATACGTCTGATTAATTGTATTGATCGTGTTTTCGTACTTGGCTCTATTGCCCCTTGCCATGATGTCTTGCATTTCGGACATATCATCGAGAACGGAATTGGGAATGGATTTTCCAGTTAGCGCCTTTCCCAGATGGCCTTGCATTCTCTGCCAGAGCGAGCCTCCGCCGTAATTTTGAATCTCGGCCATATTTATACGTTTGACGCCTTGCGAAGTCGTGATCTGTAATGCGCCTTCTTGCGGGAGCAATTGGTAGGCGACGACATTTCCAGATTTAGCATCGTCCATCATTTCCTTAAGACGCTGTGTCACGGATAAGGATTGAGCATAATCAGCACCAGCTTTTTGTGCATCTTGAGATGCTGGAGCAACGAGATGTGGTGGAACCTTAGCCAAGGCAGCATTGGAACCACGGGCCATCGCAGCCTCAACGTTTGCACGGGCTTGCCCTTCTGCCGCAGCGACAGCTTCCTTGCCAGCCTGTATTCGCGGATCTGTATTGATAGCAACTTCCTTGTTAACTTGTTGCTGTGTATCAGGCGACATCCCACCGTCTGCTGGAATAACTTTTTGCTGCGCTGCCGTTTGCTCAGCCTGTTTCGTCCCTTCCTCGATGACCATTTGCCGCAGCTGTGACGTATTGAACGCCTGCTGCAATGTCTGCACGCTATTTAACTTATCAATGTGCTGCGCTGCCTCTGGGGGATATAACTCAGGATGTTGCTGTATCTCACTACGAAGATTAGCTAGCCCTTGAGTTTGTTTTGCCGCATCCGTCTCCGAAAGCACCGGCTCGGCCAATTGATCGAAGTTCTCCAATTGCTTTGAATGGTTGGTTAGGTTCTGGCCCGCTACTTCGCCTTGTGTCTTTGTCAGATTAGCTATGGCTTGCGCGCTCTTGGTAAGTGTATCGCTGATTTCAAGAGCGCCCCCAGGCCCATACAAGGGAAGATTCTTTTTCTCCGCGAGGTACTGAGCCAGCGGGTGTAGCGGGACAGGAGACTGCGTTCCCGTGGATGGGGCAGCTTGCGCTCCCGCCGCTGATCCTTTGGTACTCTGCCATTCCTTGTAATCGTCCATCGCATGTGGATCGCTCAGAAAGCTGTTTGTAACGGTGGCGTTCTTCAATGCTTGTTGCTTAAGTTGAAGATCAATGCCGCCAGATTGCAATTGTTGTTGCTGTCCTTGGATCTGACCTTGTTGCAACTGCTGCTGTCCCATCAGCTGCCTGATACTTAGCATCTTGGCATAAGTATCGAGTGGCGATTGCTCGTTAGAGCGAACACTCAAAGCGGGCAGTGGAATCGAGGCGATGACTATGCTCCTATGTTATCTGTATCTGGCTTCCAGGCTGACCACTAGGGTTAGGTTGATTCTGCTGACCATTCAACAGCTGCTGCAACGTTAGATACTGCGTCAAGTTGCCAATTCCACCACTTGCTGCATTGCCAACTCCCACATACCCACTGGCATTCGCCGCTCCAGCGTTCTGGAGCGCCTGCCCCTGCTGTGCTCCGGCCGTGAGACTGATATTGCCGACATTGGAAGCCGCCGCTTGCCCCGTGCTTCCTGCTTGCCCCGCTGCCACTTGACCTACTCCAGCTAAGCTGGCCAGCCGATTGTATTGGTTGGCCTGCAAATTCTGGAACTGGCCATAAGCTTGCTGATATTGTTGCAACGCACGATTGTATACATCGCCGTAAGTTGTGGACGCCAGCCCCTGCCCATATTGCTGCAACGCTTCGCCAGTGTTACCGCTAAGCAAGCCGCCACGAGCGGCGGCCGAGTTCTGTAGCGCCTGCGTGCCTTGCCCAAGCGTGAACTGATACCCAGGAGTTGCCGCCGCTTCCGCTGCCGTAGGCGCCTGAAACCCAGGGTATGCTTGCTCTGCTGCCGTAAGCTGCGGAACGAGGCTCGATAATGACCGAACAGCTCCTTGCCCCGCCTGAAGGAATGGAGCGATATTACTTTGCTGAGTGCCAAACTCCTGCTCCTGAAAGTTAAGGGCATTCTGCGCTTCCTGCGCCTGTAACTCTTGCGCTTGCTCGGCGGCACTGGCCTGCGTACCAGCAGCGCTGAGAGAAGCTCCAGCGCCGATGCCAGCAGAAGCAAGGCCCAATCCTCCCAATATCGCTAATGGCGGCATCTAGATCGCTTTAGTCCACACGGTATAGGGTTGTTTTGTGTAACCGAGACGCTGCAAGTAGTCCTCTGTCTCTGCAGTGCCATAGGCAAACATCTTCGTGACGCCTAACTGCTCAGCTTGCCACGTAATTGCGCGCATCAAGCGCCATCCTAAAGTAGTCGAGCGCCAAGCAGGTGAAATCCAAGGTCCTTCCACGTGGATAGGAGCTACAAGAAATATTCTTCCCACTACCTTTCCTTCATCCATTGCAAGCAATGCTACGGCATGCTTAGGATCAGGACAAAATCCATCGTGGATTTTCTTGAGAATGGGAAAGCGCTCAGGATCAAGGCGCACAATCTTAGGCACAGAGCGCTCCTCGCGCACTAGAACGTTGCTATCGCGACTCGTTTCCATGTGTTCTTTGCCACCGCAATGTAGAGAAAGTTACCATCCGTAGCGATCTGCCCTGCAACCCCGGGCGATGCTGCCGTCGCTGGCGGTGTCAAACTCACCGGAGACAGTAACTGCGCCGCTAATTGCACGAATTGCTTCACCCATTCACGGCCCACAAGATTAATCAGCTTGCCATCCTGGGAAGCGCGAAGAAATGCCGTGTTGTATATGCCCGTACCGGCGAATGCTGTAGGTTGTTTAGCCATGCTAATTCACTTGTTCCTGCGGGTTTATTGTGGTAGAATCTAAAAGATGAGTAAACTTATAGATCTCTCTGGAAAGAAGTTCAATAGACTTCGCGTAATACAAAGAGGACCAGCAACGAAAAGCGGGGAAACTACATGGCAATGCATTTGTCAATGCAGTAAGCTGGTAACTGTCCAAGCCCAAAATCTTAAGTCTGGTCATACCAAAAGCTGTGGATGCCTTGAAAGGGAACTGACTATAAAAAGGAATTTTAGACATGGAGCAACTGTTCGCGGCAAGCATTGGCCAGAATACTTTGTTTGGAATACAATGCGAGCACGATGTGAAAATCCTAAGTCTATAAAGTATAAAGATTATGGACAAAGAGGAATAAAGATTTGTAAACGATGGTTGAAATTCACCAATTTTATCAAGGATATGGGAAGAAGGCCAACTTCTCAACATTCTATAGACAGAATAAATAATAATGGTAATTACACACCATCTAATTGCCGATGGGCTACCCGCTCTGAGCAGCAGCTCAATAAAAGAGCATGTAGAATTAAGCGACTTCCGCATATTGTTTAGAGAGCCTCTTTTTGCCAACAGTTAATCCAGGCTCCGCGTCCAAATAAGCATCTATGATGCGCACTGGAACAGGATCTGAGCACGTCAACTCGTACACGCGGTCCCTGGAACGCCCTAACCTGCGCCAGATAGCGCGCGTGCGATACTTGCCTGCCTGCCCAAAGCCAACATCTCTACCGCTCGACCAATCGTGTCCGCCATCATCGGAATATCGCAAAGTAAGCATAGGGTCGCGCGGATTGCCAGCACCATCTAGCAAGGGCGGTTGCGGACCTAGGCCGGTTTCGATATCCACCCAAAGATAATTGTGATAAATCCATTGACCTTCAGTTGAGACGTGAGGAGCACGTCTCAACCTACGGATTATCGCGCCATTATCCGTGACAAAGTTCCACCCGCCCCCGGAAACGGTAGGCAGCGACATCTGATAAATGTTCCCACTTTGCCGGTCGCCAACCAAATGCTTGCCGAAATTAAAAGTATGATTCTGTGACAATGCCGCTTGATAAATACCGGCCTGCGCGAACCAAAAACCACGCTCGGCCCACAGACCCGTAGCGGCATCATAGGCCCATGTTGCCTGTGCCGAAGGAAAGGTAATCACCCAAAACGTGTGCCCACCATCCTGGTAGGTAAACGCTCTTGCATCGGCCAGCGTTATATAGCTCTGCCATGCCGTCTCGACGGCATGGTTGCTGACACGCACAGGCTGATAACCATTGGCTCGCCAAGCTATGCCCCATCCTTGATCGTTGCGAGCGCCAATCCAGAATATCGAGTTGTCCATTTGTACTGTAGCAAACTGAGCGCCGGAGCCTTGCTCAACGAAACCGCCAGGAGATGTAGCCAGCGGCACTGGCGATGTTCCAGCGTCATAGTCTACTTCGGAAGCCCTTGCGCCAAGCAAGTACAGCTCTCGATGATCAACGATTGCCGAGACAACATTATCTGGAAAAGTGTTTATGGTCGTAGTGTTAAGCGCTGGCCAACTGGTAGCATCGAACAAGGTGGACGTAAAATATTGCTCTGCGGAAGCGATGATTGCGATAAAAAATCCATCCAAGTAAAGTACCTGGCTAACCGGCCCTGGAAACGTCACCGCTGGCACACTGACAAATGTTCCTGCGAGAACAGGGCCAATAGCCTTAAGGTAATACACATAGAGCATGCCAGCCGTAGCCATGGCCAATTGCTGAGGACTAGCGCACATCGATGCAGGTTGTCCATCATTGGCAACCGCTCCAAGCGCTGTATAAGTTCCGTTAGATTTAACTTCGTAAAGCTGCGCATCCACAACCGCAAAAGACCTTCCGTTAATCGTCCATTCGCCGCGTACCTGCGCTCCAGGTATAGCAGCAAACATACTCAGACCTGGAGTCCCATAAAGCTGGCGGGCTGACTTGCCATCTCCTGATTCATTAACTTCAACATAGAGATTAATGCAGCGCTGTGCATCGGCATTGGGCGACTGTGACGAATATGTGGGGCCGACAAACCCAAAGCGGCTCATAACATCCCTGCTCTTCCTGTGGCCACCGGAGCTCCTAAATTAGGGCACGTCCCCGATTGCGGAAGTAAGAAGCAGCCCACTCCTAGGCCGTTCGGCAAGGCACCACGCCAAGCAAGGAACAGGAAAGACGAACGATAACCTTGCGTGTAGGTCTTGCCAAAAAACTTGATGCCAATGTTTGTGGGTTCAAGGACGCAAGAGTTGAACATTGTATCGCCTTCGAGTTGATACTTCTGCTGACCTGTTACCGAGTACAGCCACGCATAGCCCATAGCAATAAGGTTATTCAAATCTTCCAGGACGGTGCCTCCCTGCCCAAACTCCTGTATTGCTCCCCATCCGGCCTGACGCAAGCTAGTCCATGTACGAATTTCGTAAGGCGGCGCTCCGGCCGCTCCATTCCACGGCACCCAATAATTGTTCCACCAATGATCAAGAGCCGCTTGAACTGCGGAGGGCACGCGCGTATCGCCATTGCCAGTGTTGGGATCGAGGTAAAAGTCGATAGAGGACTGAACGAGCAAGCCAAGCATGAACGATTCTTCGAGAACAGTAGGATCATCGTTCGTGTACTGGTCTAGGATTCCGAGAACGTAAGCGGCCATCGCGTTGACTTGTGCCAGCGTGGTTGTGCCGCCGCCTAAATCGTAATCGAGCCGTTTCGCCTCAAGTTGCTCCGCTGCCTCTCGGGCAAGATCACCACTAGCAAAAGGAAGGATGTTCGTGACCATCGTTCCACCACAACAATGGGGCAGCGCGTGAACGCCAGAGCACGCTGTCGGAGTCCCGAAATTCTTACACTCGTAGAAAAGCCCCTTGGAGAAAATGTGGATTTGTCCGCCATTTCCACTCCAAACAGTGTCCGGTCCCGTTATGTGAAAGTTCGCATATCTCTGATCGCATTGGCTTGCCGCCTGAACCCAGGGGATCGACTGGTTGAGGTACATCCCTGTCTGGTAGAACACCCATTCGGCATCGTAGAAGCCAAGGCCAACGTTTCCGTAGGCGCAGATAATGGGGGTTCCGCCCGGAGTTCCTGGCGTCAGGTAATAGTTCAAGCCGACGCTGGTCAGATAGCCTTGCCAAGTTGAAAGCGACGGAATGGGCGGTTGGCTCGGCGGAGTTCCGGGCACGAATGTCGATGTGTTGACGTTCATCGCCCACGTGTAGGTGTGAGTTGTGGGCGTGGCACCGGCCTTGACCGTGAGTGTCAGCGTGTAGCTGCCGACCGGCGTCGTCCCGCCTTGGTTGGTGAGGATTTCAAACTGCTCGGCATTGGCGAATGGCGACGCACTGCCAGAGCCTAGATCACTACCGCCGTTTAAAGTGAGCGTGTCATCTGCAGTGGTCGTGGTGCTGACCGTCCCGATTCCGGCTCCGTTATCCTGCTGATCGGGCCAGTGAACCTTGGAGTTTGTAGGGATGCCGGTAATCTGAAAGCTGACGTTGTGGCCCTGAATGTCCGTGACGCCAACCAAATCCCACGTGTAAAACATCACGTACATCGGGAAGCCTTGCAGGATGTTGTGAGGACCGTTCATCTGCACGCTAAAATCCGCCGTCCCCGCCGAAGCTGCGCACGCGGTCGCAAACTCGAAACTTCCAGAGGCAGGGTCGTTCCATGAGAAGAGATAATCCGCAGGAGCGCCTGCAACGATTCCACGCCCCATGAAGTAAATAAAATATCGAGTACAGGCCGCTAGACCGCTTAGCGGAACCGAGTGCGAGGTCGTCCCCGTCAAATCCGTTTCCGTTGTGCAGCCACTCTCGGCGGTCAGTGAAGCTCCTGGAGTCCCTTTCGGGAAAGCGTTTCCAAAGCCGTAGCACACTTGCGAACTGGTCGCCACGCTGCTCGTCCAGGTGCAGGTGACACTAGTAGTCGTCGGAGTCGGGCACGCTTGCGCCGAATACGTCGCGGGGCTGGCTGTAACGACGGGGAAAGCAATCGTCCCACTGATCGCCATGTTGTTATTCGCGTCGGTGACTTTCAGCGTGAAGGACACATCCCCTGCCGTAGTCGGCGAGCCGCTTATGACGCATCCGCCCACGGGCGTTGAGGTCGGGGTGACTGCCGACAAGCTCATTCCTGCCGGAATCGAGCCGCTGTTGACCGCGCACGTAAACGGCGGCGTGCCGGTCAGGATGTTGAGAACCATCCCGCCGATGCCGGTATAGCTTGACGCTCCCGGCGTCGGGTTGTAGTCGCTGCTCTGAGTGGGATACACAAACGTCGGAATGCTTAGCGTCACCTGAGAAAAGGCCGGCAGCGTACAAAAGAGAAATATGATTACCAGTTTAATTGGACGCATAAACATAAGGAACCGCAGTGCGACTAGATTGATTTGCGATATTGGTGATGGTGATAGTCGCAGGCAAGACTCCCACAGTACAAGTATCGGTCGCGTCAACTCCCCAAGTATTAGCTGGTGTTCCTGCTCCAGCGTTGATCTGTTCCGCGCCAGAACCATAAGAAAGCAGTAAGACCGTGGTGTTGTCGGCACACCACGAAATATAGAAACTAGCTCCGGCTGCAAGCGTATAGGCGGCAGGCGTGAAACATTGCTCTCCTGTAGCCGCCGTACTGAATGAACCCGTATGCCATCTTAACGTTCCGGTTCCGCCAGTAATCGAATACAAGCCTACGTCGGCATGACCGGCAGCGCTTAATGTAGTAATGAAAATACAAGCGTTTCCCAATTTGCGGGATAATGGATTGAAGAACCGCATGTACAGGCCTTGATTAGCGGTTATTAGATTGTCTCCAGGGTCCGCTCTGTTAGCAGGGTTATCTCCCAGGCCGAGAACATAGTTGCAACCAGACGTGCAGCCAGCAGCGGAAGAAACGTCTCCTGAAACGCTCAGGGTGTAGTTGAACCCGCTGTCCTCTACTAAAATATATTGCCCGCCCGCCGCGAGCGCGCAGGTATTTGCCAATGCCCCATTTGGCGTGCAACGAATCTGCGAAGCAGTCTGCCGTTGTAACGTTGAGGCTCCCCCTTGCACAATGATACCGATACTTACCGGGGGCACAAAGCAACCAGTGTTCCCATCGGGGATCGTAAGCGTCTCACCGCTCGCGTTCGTCACACGTGAATAATTCCCGATATCTGTGCATCCGAAGGTATAGGAAGATTCTCCGCTTGCCCTATCAGTGATCGTCGCTCCTGGTAACGAATATACTAGAGGTCCAGCCACGCCTCCAGTGGGTGTTGAAGTTAAAACTTGAGCGCGGGTATTCGGGGTGGTGGGGCCATTGGGAAGTCCTCCAGCCGGTCCCGGAGGGCCTTGCGGCCCTGTATTTACCCCGGTGCTAATCGTCACACTAACTTGGCCACTGGTAAATGCCGAAACCCGCACACGAATATCAGTTAATCCGTTGGTCGCATATGTCGTCAATCCTACAGACGATAAAGTTGCGACAATTGTAAACGTAACACCATTATTGCCAGACTCTTCCACGAGCGCAGTAGCTGAGAATATTCCAGCCAAAGTTATAGCGGAAGTATTAGCATTAAAGGGAAGCTTCATCCATACACAACTGAACACCACGGAACAATCCGTGCTCGATGCAATGAGATTGCCGCCTTGTGGATTGGTGAAGGTGCCTTGCTGACCTTGAGAAAAGGCAGAAAGGACTAAGCCAAATAAACAAATAATAGTGAGCAGGATATGTTTCATGTAATCCTCAAAACACTATATTGCCACCGATGATCACTTCACCTGCCATCGGAGCGGACTCCCATGTAAAAGTTATATTGCCAAGCAATCCAATTGTTGCGGAAATACCTGTCCCGTCTGAAGAACTCAAGGTATTTGTACCCGATGGAGAAAGGCCAGCTATACTGGCCGCAAGATTATAAGAGCTTGAATTGCCCCATAAAAACGGGCTGGTAATTGTGTTAACGGTAAGCGTAGTCGATGTACCATCTACATGCACATATAAATTGAAAGGTAATTGTGCTTTATTGGCCATTGTTACTCCTTTGTCATGGAGCTATGTAACCGTTCAATTGAATATTGATCGTGTTGGTTGCGGTACCAATAACACAAATGGCGTTCGCTGTCGCTGGAACCAATGGCGTGCGAAAAGAAATGATTTCTGGAGCACCCAAAACAGGAGCAGTCCACCTGGAAGTGGTCGCATCACTTGGATAAAGTGCCGTAGTGCCTGTTACACAATTCGTTCCTGTACCATATTGAATTGCATAAGTACCTGCTGTCGCAGTCGTAGTATCCACAGTTATGTCGGTAACATAGTTTCTGAAACTTGCGGCAGGCGCAGCTTGACATTGCGTAAGAGTGGCTACAAGCGCGTGCTGAGTACAGGTAAACCTATTAGGCCCTCCCTCGACTACAAATATATTGCCCGTCACATCAGCTGCTGGCCTTATAATGTCGGTGGAAGTCCCCACGGCTGGATTTGCTTGTGTAGCCTGAGCAAAAGCTCCAATAGCTACTTCGTTCGCAGGCATCGCTGTGTTATTTGCTGCATCAAAAATAGCTCCAGCATTACCGACAATCCCAACCTTCTGCACTCCGGCAGCTGCAACTACTGTCGCTGTACCAGCTATGCTTGTCGTATCACTATTGACCGACATTACATTGCCAGCACCCTTAGTACCTATAGCAGTTGGCGTGTTTGTAATTGCCGTTCCAGCTTCTTGGGCTAGATTTATGGAGCAATTAGCTGCTGTACATGATACTGGTTGAGTTGTCTGAAAAAACGTACCCGTGACCGGAATAGTATTTGTGATAAATGCATTAACTGCAGGAACTGCAACAGCTGCTGGAGTTGATCCATAATTCACAATTGCGGTTGCGCCAAGAGCGGTGCCAGCAACTTGAGTTAAGTTCTGCGTCCATGGTCCGCCTACTTGAGAAGCATTTACAGGACACGTGGCAGCGGTTGCGCAGCTAACTGGTTGCGTCGCCTGGAAGAATGTTCCCGTAACCGCGAACGAACCACCATTGGCACTAACAACCCAAGGCGAAGTTCCCTGAAATGCTTGCACAAACAGCTTGCGATCAATAGTCAGCTGCGGAGCGCAAGAGCTTCCAGAAGTGCAATTGGTTGGCGATGTCGAGTACCAGCCGCCAGTGATATTTACCGGAGTAGTTCCCGCCGTAAAGCCTGCATTATCCAGGAACGATGAAGCTGAGCAGCCAGTTATGCAATTTACTCTCAGATTGCTGCTGGCATCGACCCTTAATCTGCATGCATTTAACAAAGTGCAAGCTGGGTCGACCGTAGAATACAATCCACCAATCACCGATATGGTGGAAGTTCCAACGGTGTATAGAGTGTTATCTACAAATGAAGCCGGCGCGGAACATCCCAACAGGCAATTGACGCTTAAGTTTCCGCTTCCATCGAACTTGAATAGCGATACGGGAACTGTTTCCTGCGGCAAACCAAAATCATGACGTACTACACTAAGGAAATCCGGTTCCGGTTCAGCATGCGCCTTGAACACAACGCAAATTAAGGTCAATGCCAGTAATAATCCAACGATCCATAACCATAATGGTAATCGATGCGGAGGCTCACCTTTTCCATGTATGCCTACATGCGTCTTAGCCATGTGCTGCGCCAACCGTTCCCGATCTTCCGGCGCATAATGGCTGTAGATCATCTCCGCTTCGCTTCGGAAATGCTTCAACAGCCATTCTTTTCTCTGTTTACGATTCATCTTGATCGAATGTTGTCGTAACGCTATTCACCATCTGCAAATAACAGATTATTTGCCCAGGGTAAAACTTCCCACGGCACAAATACTCGCCACCAGATTGCTTCCTGCACGATACCGGAGAGCCGGAGGGAGTGACGATGCTAAATTTATCTGGAGAAAGCGTTTTGGCAACGAGAAAATCACCATTGGGCCATCCACTTACGCCACGATTTTCCTTGAGAGCTATTTCCGTGCATTGCGATTGTGCCGTTACTGCCGTCCATGCAATTTGCGTAACCGTAACCTGGAAAGTTGCTGCCACATTATCTCGACAAGCCAGTTTTGTAATTAAAGTACGGCCGTATTCTTCGTGGCGTACCTGCATCCGCAGTCGCTATAAATGGCGCAGCAGTATTCAGCCCCTGCACGCGCCGGTTAGCATCACGAGCCAATGTAACAAGCGTAGGAGATGCCTCTTTGCCGAACATGGGGCAAATATTTACCGCCAGCGTATATACAATATCGTCCATCCACCCTTGCGGCATGCAAAAGGATGAGTTCAACTGTAGCTGACCTAACCCGCTCCATGTTTCCAGCTCCACCGTTTCGGCATTGTTGGGCACAGTCCAAAAGAACAGCGAGCCATTAGGCCAATCCTCTTCGTAATAGACATCGGTGATCAGCACACCTTGTACCGCAAATGCGCGCTTCGCAGACCACCATTCTGCACCCTGCTTACCATTATGTACGCGAATAGGGGAACGAACGGCAGTCGCACCGCCCGGTTGCAAGATGATGCTGGCATCAAGAATCTTTACAGGTCGCTGATTAACTACGAAATTGCCAGTTGGCCCTATGGTGTGAGGTTGGAGATTGGCAATCGTGACGTAAGTATTGAAGTTAATCGCATAGATATAGCGCCCTTCGGTGTTACGGGCGTCAAGTATGCGATTGAGCTTGGTGAGAACATCATTTGCCTCTGGACCAGTAGGAGTTTCGGCAGGATCGAGAGCGCCGATCTCCTTCATGGCCATCGAGCATATGTCCAATACTTTATAGGAACACGTACCTCCAGGTAGTTGTGAAGGTATTGTGCCAGCTCCGCCAGGAGGCAGTATTGGACCGCCTGCGCCTGCTGGCATTTACTTGCGGCGTCCTCGTACGGGAACTGTTGCTTCCTCTTCCTCCGTCTCCGGCTGCACTTGACTTTGCACCGCCGCCAACTGTGTCTTTAGCTCCTTCTCCAGCTTGCGCAATCCAGGCTGGCTTGGCATTTGCAGCTTATCCATATGAATCTTCTGCGGTTCATCGAGCCAGCCTTCCTCGATGGCTACAGTATGCTCCTCGCGGTTCTTAACCGTTTTGAGCTTGCCATTCGGATGATAGATCATCTTCGGGTAAGGCAAATTCTTAGATGGGATAACCTTGAAGTGATCAGGCGGCGCGGCGATATTCATAACGCGCAGCTTAGCTTCATGCTTAGCCGACTGCACGTCATAACCTTCGCTGACCAATTGCGCTGCGATAGTGCGCATGATGTCGAGCTGCCGTTCATCGAATCTGCTATCGTCAACCGCCGCCATTTCCTGTAGTTCTAAGCCTGTTGCCATGTGAATCTCCTTTGTTTTGACTACCTCGCCAGTGCGGAAATTGAAATCGGACATCAAGACAAATTGCCAGCCGAAGTCATGGAAGGCGACATGCCCACCACATGCCAAACTCCATCCATGGCCCTTAAAGATACACCAGCCCCACGAAATGCCGTAAAGGTGATAACCGTTTTCAAGGCTACCCCGCCGGCAATAATAGCCGAAGGAGCTGTGACGGTATGAGCGAATGCGGAATCTGACCAGATATTGATCGACAGGCCATCGTCTACTTCCGCAGTAGGCGTGCCTATGGTTATGGCATTGGCTGAACCTGTGTCGATCACGTAATTGCCAGGAACGTGAGGATTTATAGCGTCCGTAGTTCCAGACAAGGTAGTTATCCCACCTTCAAATGAATCTCCGTCGATAATATCCTGCTGGCCGTCTTGCGTGTAAGCGCCGCCAGCATTGCGAGCACCTATCCCGCGCGGGCCTTGCGTGATGCTTGGATTGTTTACGGTTGCAATTTGCGTCATACAATCTCCTTGGAAATTTGGCCGCTGTTTAACCGCACAACGGCCAGAAGCGGTCAGATTTATGTTGTGGTAATTGGTCGTAGCAACAAGACACCTATGGTAAGTCCGCTAAGGTCTTGGCTATTGATTTGTTGAATTTGACCAGCTACGGAAATAGTGGTTTCGTAATAATATTCCAAACCACCTTGTGAGGAGCTACCAAATCTGTACACTAGGGCAACAATATCACCAACCTTAGCACCAGTAAGTGTGATGCCACCATTACCAGTACCTCCAGTTAATGTAGCCCATAAGCTTGCACAAACCTGCATTTTATTATCTCCTTATTGACCGAGCCTGTACCATTTACCATCAGGCCCATTCCATATCCAACATTGCATGGAACCAACGACAGCACCCGCTTCAGAGCTGCCGATATTGTTTCCAGCGGTGGTTAGAAACACGCCCGTAGGAATAATGCAAAATTCCCCACCGGCTTGAGTATTTGCAGTAGCGTTTCCATTAAGTCCGATAGCTCCGTTTCCAGCAAATGTGAACGAAGTTATTGTAGCTGTACCGGAAACTTTAAATACCGGACCTGGAACCGCCAATGCAGCTGCTGACGCCACCGTTGCGAAACTCGCCCCCATTGGCAGCAAAGGATTATTAAAACCGGGCTGCCAAGTTAGCGATGTTGGATTGCAAATCCACTGCGCTCCTGAACGAACGTTAACCCAAGGGCTAACGACTACGTTATTCAAGACGCAAGTGGTATTGCTGATGTATCCAGGAACGGCAGTCGTTCCGCCTGGATCGAAGGCATAAAACCAGAACGGCTTGCCAGCCAGCACCATCGCTCCGGTAAGATGCGGAGAAGCTGGCGTACCATTTACGCCGCGCACTACCGTAAGCGTGGTGCCATTTACGGCAATCACATACATTTCTTCACGGTCAATGTACAGTGCCGTCTGATTCGGCTGCGAAGCCGTAACACCAAGATTGGGGTTGATGCCCACAATACCCGTTGCACTGGCAACTTGAATCAGAACTGGAGCGGGCGACAATGGAGTTGTGCCTTGCCCAATGACGTTGCCAGCCACGGAAGCGGTGAGCGTGGTTTGAGTAAGGTAGTTTTGCTGCGCGCTTGCGATAAACGGGGCGCACAACATCAGAACTGCCATAAGAAGGTACTTACAATGGTTTTTCATGGTATTTTTCTGTTCCTTTTTGTCTCGATTCTTTATATACTTGTCCCTATGGGTAGACCACCACTGCTCCACTTGCAAGGACAACGATTTGGTCGATTGACTGCATTGACCTACGTTGCAAGCAAACGATGGCTGTGCCAATGCGATTGCGGACAACAAGTAATTATCCGCACGTGCTCTCTTCAGAGTGGCTGTAGCAAATCTTGCGGTTGCCTTCAACGTGAATTGTTGAGCGCACGACGCAAAACGCATGGCGCTACAAAATCCCCTGAATATGCTGTTTGGCATCACATGAAACAGAGATGCACAGACCCTAATCACCCGGCCTACAAAAATTATGGGGGGCGAGGAATTACGATCTGCACTCGCTGGCTTCATGATTTCGCTGCCTTTCTTGCTGATATGGGAAAACGTCCGAAGGGATTGACCCTTGAACGAATAGACAATGATGGTGAGTATTCGCCCAATAATTGTAAATGGGCTAGTTACTCGGAACAGATTAAGAATCGCAGACCTTCTAGGCACAGAGAACCCTCCCGCAGCACGCATCGGCATACAGTTGACCGAAACCGATAACCGTATCCCATCTATTTACCATTTTGCTTTGCACTGGATCGAACATGCGCACAAAGCGAATGGGTATGCCAGTCTTTTTGTCGCGGTCCTGGGCTGTTAGCTCCGTAGCCTTTGGAGATTCAAGCTTCACCCCGACCAGTGCGAATGCGTCGCGGTGAATCCAAAGACCCTGGGCACCTGAAACGCCATTGGGTGCCGCGGTTCCTGGGAACCTTGTGATCGCTGCGCCGCCTGCCGGTCCAGCATCAACGTTCTGATACTGAGAACCAGGCAAGAAGATGGCTGGCGAGAAGTTAATCACATCAGCGCCGCCACCGGCCGCCACCAGCGGAACAGTTATCACAAACGTCTTGGGAACTGTGGACAGCAAACGCCGCGTCATGGGATTGACTTGATTAACGTTGGCAATCGAAAACACATCGCCCACGTTAAGCGTGTCACCTGCCGTTAGATTTACAGTCAACTGCGTGCCAGACTGGCCGCCGCCGTTAACGGTAAATGCGCCAGCTACGGTGCCACAAGTATGACGCCACAATGACATAGCCTCATACCAGTCGAAGCCCCACAACTTACCCAATGAACCTTCCTTATATTGCTCGGAAATCTCATCGGTGGGGTTAAACAGCGCTTGCAGTGCAGGAACGAGGGCTGTGCTTACTTGCGGCGGGATAATCATGCCTTTCTCGCCACTCGGAGGGCACGCCAACTCGATCAAGCGCTGCCGCGCTTGCATGAACGTGGTTGCGGAGTTAGGATCGACACCCAAAACTCCAACGATGTTGTTAGCGTTTTGGTATGCAAACAGCGCCGCGCGAGTGTCTATTTCCTGCGCTATCTGGGCCATTGCTGGTTCCAGATATTGTCTGGAAATCTCACTCTTGCTGCGCTCCATCATCAGCGCCGCCTCGAATGAATCCCACTCGAAGTCAACACCGAAGATCTGATTGCAGGTTACGGTTGTGTTGATCCGGTTAATGGGCTGCGGCGAGTAACCGAGTCCCTCGCGGATCAGGAAGCGTTGTGGCAGCTTGACGCGTACCACTTCGCCAATGGGAAACTCCCGGTCGAACTCCTTGTTGTAGTCGGTATTGAAAAACTGCGCGACTTCCAACTTGTTGAGGAGCAGACGGAGAGCTTCGGGCGCTACCCAATCTGGAAAGATATAAGAATTGGCCACCTAGTCTCCTCGAAATATTTGACATGAACTGCTCATGCCAGCTTCCGAGGCTAGCGCTTTTAACGAAGTGGTGTGCCGAGCACCGTACGGCTTTTAACATCATCACAAAAATCATTATGCTGAATTCCTTGGAAACATTGCTATAGTTCGTGGGCATTTTACCCTACCCCAACGAACGCGAGCCTTTTCACTTGGAGTCAGTCGTAAACTTGCTTTAAACAGAACAATCTTAATTTGTTCTTGTCGCCTCTCTCCCAATAGTGGCATTAGCTGCTGTGCCAGACTTACAGCTTGATCGCCACCAACATAGGCCGTCCATGACGGTTTCCTATTTGGACGCTTCCTAAAATATGGCCCATAAATCCTTCCATCCATAAGCGCGGCAGCGTGTTCAATTACATCCCGATCTGTCATTGATATCTTAAGACATGGAGAGTTGCTACGACTATCTTTACGACAGCAACCTTCGCCTTCAAAAAGGCCAGCAAGCCAAGCCAATTCTACGTCTGTCATCTCACGCCGCGCTTTCTTTCTGCTAATGCGCGACGATTAGCCAAATCACGCAAGTGCGTGGAGTCTCCGGTCTTTTTGTACTCTTCCAATGCTGCATCTTCCTCATCGGTGGGAGTGCTGCCACGACCGCCGATCTCTGCCGGAGGTTTCTTGGCTTGCGTAATAACTTTAACTTCTGATTTTTTATCTTCCTTCTTCTCTAGCTCTTCTTTGCGTTCTTCGATTAACGATGACTCGATTTCATCCAGCGCTTTTGTCTTTTCCTTCGCAGTAAGCTTATTAATGCGCTCCAGTTCCTTTGGCTGTTCCACAAAATGGTTTAGAATCTTCGCCACAATCTCATTGTCAGCATAATCCTGCAAGTAATTCCACACAAAGGGATGAAAATTAAGTGGCTGCGCCTTCTTCCAGAAATCCGCACCGAATAAGTCTTCGCTCTTAGCCTTGATCGATGTCCATTTTGCCAATTGCGACTTGGAGAACTCATCTTGCGCGGCTTTTGCTTTGTCGTTCTCGGCTTTTGCGGCATCAAATGCCGCTTTCCTGGCTGGATATTCCAGCAATGCTGTTTCATGCTTATCGAGCGCAGCTTCATACAACTCATCCGAAGCAAATTCTGACCGGCGCGGGCGCTTGGGCTTCTCAGGTTCCTTGATGTCGGCAGCTGGTTCTGTTTTTACTTCTGCGTGGCCCTTCTTAAGCTCCGCAATGTCGGCTTCAAGCTTATCGGCGCGCTCTTTTTCTTTCTTACGATCCGCCAATAACTCCTGAAATCGTTTCTCGGTGTCCTCTGGACCTTTTTGCTTGTGCTTAGGTTCGGGAGTAACAACCTTGGGCTTCTCTACAGCCGGAATCTCATCACTACCACCCTTAAGCCAGCGATCACGCGCAGTGTTACCTTTATCGTCGCGCTGAATATCGTCAAGCGTCTCTGCTGATACTGGTTCGGCAATCTGCGTTTCGTCGATCATGTACTGCGCTCCTTCATCTCTACTTGCACAGCCTTGAAAGTCTTGCCCGCTAGCGAGCACACCGCATTAGGCAGTTTCGGATGAATCATGTAATGTTCTTTATCATCGCGATTGTGAGTCAGCATCATGCCACATTCGGGACAGGCTACATGAATTATGGCCGGGAACTTCATTGCCCTGCACCTGCGTCCGTAGGTGCAGCTTCTTGCTGCTCTGCCGCCGCCGCCGCTACTTGCGCCTGGCTTGCCTCATGCTCGTGCTGCTGCGCCTGCATAGCCGTTTCATGTGCCGCACCATGATTCTCGATCCAGAATTGTTTGTACATCTCCATCTCTTGCGCCGCATTCTGATTCTTAGCTTCGATCAATGAGACCAGCACCTTAATATCATTAGACATCTGCGCCAGTTGCTTCTGATACTCGCCTTGGATTACCTTGCCAGCTTTCTCCATCTGGAGTTTTTGAAGTTCGGCTTGCATTTCCTGTAACTGTTGCTGTGCTGCTTGACCCTGCGCAATTTGTTGCTGCTCAGCCTGCTTATCGGGCGGCGGTGAAATAATATCGGACATCTCATCGCCAAGCGGCCCAAGTGTAGATTTGAGCTTAATACCAAGAGCAATGAGCTTTGCCGCAGCACCAGGTGGAATCAACTGTGCAATCTGTGTAATGTTACTAACAAGCATGTCCACAAACTCAGAACCTTCTTCACGCTGCGAAGCAAAATCAGGCATTGTGGAAATGGTTATTGCATGCGTGCCGGAAGTAGCATCATAAAACTTATTGACCATTTGCCCGTTTTCATTTTTCTCTTGAAAATTCTTGTCATTTAAGGTTACGAGAGCGGAATTACCATTAGAACGTTGAATGGCCTGCTCGCGTTTAGTGTCATACACAAATTTACGCCAAGCATCGATAATCCTGCCCGTATACTCAAGTGCAAAATTATAGTTGTCTATGAAATGAAACGTGCCACGATCTTCATCGTCCTCTATTTCCTTGAGCGCCACCCCCGACTTCTCGCTCCTGCGTTGCGCTGCCGTAGGCAAATTGCTGCCGCCCATTGCCGTCTGTATCGCTCGACGCGCAGCCTCGCATGCAACTTCATATGCCTGAAAATTAGGCTGAAATTCCTGACGCTTTGGTAAAGGCAGAAGTTGAGTGCCGGTTACATCCATCACAGGGTCTGCTTGCAAGTACGCTAATGGAATCTTATTGGCCATCTGCCAATCAGATTTGTTAGTTTCAAATTGGCCAGTATAACCAATGTATGGAACCTTGGGCGTCAAACCTGCTTCCTCTGCCTCCTGGCTTCGCGCAAAGCAATAAAACATGAACGGATCACGTGCCATGCGCACAAGAGAGATCAACTTGCGATGAGAACCGCCGCCTTCATCAACATAAAGCTCTTTTCCAAACACTGCCACAATTGGAATCCACGGAATCTCAATCTCGGTTTCGTCCAGAATCTCAAGACCATTGGTAATATATTGCGTGACGATGCGCACCTGCTCTGTATTCTGGCGCTTGGAATTATTGGCAAGCCATTTCTTCTTCTCGTCTGGATTATCGAAATCCAATGGCAATTCATCCTCATACAACGCAACTGGCCCTTCTTTATTTTCAATCAAATGTAATGTCTTTTTTTGTAACTCGACGCGCCATGCTTCGGCTACACGCACAATTTTCTCGCTTACCCAACCTGGAGCTTCGGCCTCATGATCTCCAGTAAAATCAGTAATTGTTGCACTTGGAAACCTGCGCTTGAAATCTTTGCGGCGTACAGAATCCGTGACAAAATAGCCCATCGCATCGGAGGTATCTATCTCCTTGCAATCTGGATCTGGGTACACCGTATCAGGATTCGGTATACGCCCGATATAAAGCTCTTGGTTAAACGCTGCCGGACCTTTGCCACCACTCACTACGCGCTTGCCCACGCGCCAATACCCATAGGAACGTTCCGCGGCCCCCTGGAATCCAGTGGTAAAAGCCATTTGCGCTTTGGAATTGTAACAGATTTGCCTGATCAGTCCTTGCGATGTTTCGGCAGTGCCATCATCTGCACCATAACCTTCAGGCTCAGCTTTAATAGCACGCTTATTCTGTCGCGGGCTATTGACCAGCTGATTAATATATGGCGATAACTCATCCCAGGTCATGCAAGGACGATCATGGTCTTCTCGAAATTGCCTGTCTTTCGGGTCCCATGGATCACCAGCCACATACCGCATGTCCGTCTTGGCTTCTTCACGTATTTCGCGCCATTCATCACAATAATATGTGAAGTCATCACGTATTTCTTTAAGCAGAGACTTCTCTGCGCTAGCGCTTCTTTTTTCTTCCGCCAAGATGGTCCCTGAAATTGTACATATGGGATTCCGAAGTTCTGTGCTGATTGCCTACTTTGCGGTCATGCTTAGCCTGCATGCGCTCGCCTTTGGCTGTGGGCTGGTTACCCTTCATCGCGCCCATATTATTCATCGCGCCATAAACATACTTATCAGCACGCTTACCCTTGAAACCTTTCTTGGCAGCGCCGCGACGGAGTATGCTCTCTAGGAATTTTGGCACTTATACCTCGGCGATGTCACTGGAATTAGCTTCCCATCTTCTGTTATCAATGGGGCATATCGCTCCGCAATAGCTCCCATGTTGCCATGGATTGCATCAACCACAATTTCACTTCTGGAAACGAGCGAATTTTCCAATACTTTCAAAGCTTCATCGCTTAACCATTCTGACATACTAGCTCTCCTGCCCCTTGTTCCACGTCACTACCACAGTGCCATTGCCACAGCACACAAGGTTAATGTGCACGCCGCGCGCAAGCAGCAGATAAATCATATTGTCAAATTGAGGCGAAGTCACCGGGAAATAATCAGGGAACGTAAACGCCAGCCAGTTTTGATTGGCGGGATTCATTCCCATCTCAATCCTAATTGCTCAATGGCCGGTTGTAAATATTGCTTTGAAAAGTCTTCAAAGTTGGCACATCGCTCAGGTTTAACGATCAATGTTACCTTGCCATCGTTAAATTCTATGGTGAGCAGCATTTCACCTTCTCGTAATTCATATTCATGGTCTTTGGGTCCGCCATTCCAGCCTGTTGCTCTTAACGCTCCTGTACTCATCGAGGCGGCCACAACTTTCCCGCTTCTGGCATGCCAAGCTTAGCGATCTCTTCACGCCGCACAACGTCCATGCTGCCATCGGCAAAGGTCAAATGCACATGGCCAAAGTGTGCTGGAGTTACTGATCGCACTTTCTTTGGCTCTTGCTGCGGATGACGCGATTCTTCTGTGCTGATTTGCTCAGGCTGACTCATTTTGTCTCCTTAACTTCAAAATGTAACCATCCCAGGAGTATCGTTTAATGCACAACAGCCATTGTTAAACACGCGAAATGCTCCCTGCCGGCAAAACAGGCTTCGGCCATGACTATCTGGCTGTTTCGCTTTGGTGTGATATTCGCAGCGCTTGCAGCCAAAACCGTCTTTAGGCGTGACGCCATAATCAGCCAGGTTCTTGCTGATCTTAGTTGCAAATCTAAGCTCCGGGTCGCCCGCATCAAGATTCTCCCAATGGCGGCAACTTCCATGATCTGGAGAAATTTCGCCCTTGACGACGAGGCAGGCATTTGGCTCGTATTTGTTGCAGTCGCCGCAAAGGTAATTGCCGCCCTTGTCAAACACGCGCGAGTCTCCGCTCCACGGATCGGCATATTGAAACATCTTGCTGAACGTGTCGCGAAGATGCGCTTCAACCACCTCGTCATATTTTCCAGTATCCTCGAATAATCCATCTTCTTCAACTGGCGGTGAAACAATTTTTCGCGCCTTAGGCTTAGGTTCCCTTGCTCCTTCTATCGCCGCGTCTCGCTCTTTGCCGTAGGAAGCCATCTACTCATCAATTTCCGGTCCATCATGTCCTTCGGCTGCCGCTACATCGTGCGAGAATGTGGCACCATCGCCAAGATGAATATGCATATGATGCCCGCCTTCACCGTCATAAGTATGCATAATCTGATGCGGTCCACCGGAAATGTGAATCGTGTGATGCACCTTTACGCCAGCACCCATTGTTCCAGCGCCGCCGAGCGTGCCTGTCTCGGCTTCGGTTGGCTCTTTTCCTTTGGCTTTGCTTTGCACACTTGATTTTGCATATCCATGACTTGGCATTTAGTTCTCCTTAATTGCATGCCGCGTATCGAATTTACTGCTGCCGCGCATGTGATTATTGCGTTTTGGCCTTTCTCTCGTCACCCTGCCCCAACCGCAACCAGGAGCATTGTCAATTGTCACAAGCAATGTGCACCGTTCACTGCGATCCATGAGCAAAGGGCCACCGTTCCACACCACGTCAAACTCGATGCCGTCTATCAATCGCAGCACAAACATTCTTCGCAAATGAAGCATGCTGGGCAAATATCATCAGCATCTACATTTTCTAATTCTTCTGTGCTCTGATTACTTTCACACACGTTACCACACACCGAACATCGCAAAGTCAGCTGCATGAACTCTCGCACCTGCATGCTTCGGGCCGGCAATAAGTCTTGCACTTGTCGCTGGCGGTCTGATGATCACAATCATAGTGAGCGCGCTCACAAGCGCAGGGATGAGAATTACCGACCAAGTTATCGCAATACTTGGGCTGCTTACTGTGATCCTGCGCCCAAAGAGGCAAAGACCAAAAAACTACAAACAGCGCTAAGCGCCTTAGTGCCATTTATCAGTTATCTTTTGTTCATAAGCTTTCTTGCCGTGCTTTAGGGTCGCGTGACTGTTCAATCCTATCTTCGCTCGAAACTCTGCGGAACGATGCAAGGATTCATCTTCACGATAGATATTGCTCCAGGAACATTGTGAACATTTGACTTCGACAGAAATCATCTTTCTTGCCGAATGAACCAGAATCCCCAAATACCTAAGATCCAAAGTAGAGCTATAGAGATCACTGCACTACCTCACTTAGCGCACCCGGAGGGTTTGGGACTGTCACAAGCTCTCTGTATACATTGTACCCAGTTGCGACAAAATGGTTAGCATCAGTTGGTGGAGCAGTCCAATTAAGAGTGACGCAATGAGGTATCCCGGTCCCGCATGAAGTAGAAACAACAGAAGGAATAATGGCCATTACTGACATAGTTGGAAGAGACTCACCAGCGGCGTTCGTGGCGGTGACGACATAATTGAATACCTGCCCGGCGCCCACGGAAGTATCTGTAAATGTATTGGCGCTAGTCGAAACCATCTTTGTGTATCCTGCCGGAGCTTGCGCAAATCCCAAAACACAATAGACCAGCAAAATCGTAAACAGGCTCCAGCCATTGAACCAGCTCCTTAACCCCACGTGCCCATCCTCGGCGGCGGCGCTTGCTGCTTAGGCTTCGGTGCTACCTTGACTGCAAATGTCATTGCCAGCATATCACCACAATCAGGAGAAGCTAGACCTCGCTTCTTCATGTCCTCTTTGCGTTCAAGTTGAAGTTGCTGCTTACCGGAGAAACCGTATTCAGGTCCACAAAGATCGTCGGCTAATTCCGATTCATCTGGAATCTGCGCTCCTGCAACCAGCCAATCACGCATAAGTCCCCAACACTCGGCTCTCTTGTTGTAATATGCTGCAACATCGAGTGGAGTAGCTCCACCGTGAAATTCAAATGACTTATACCCTCGATGCTGCAAAGCGTCCACCACACCGGCCCCCAAACCGTCACCATCAATAACAACCGCATCGGGAACCTCCTGACGAATAAATGCGACTGTTTGCTCTGCGGTCCATTGCGTATCTTTCCCGCGATACTTGCCCAAGATTCTCGCTCTGCGCCCCTGCCTTATCCCAATAACTGTTTGATCGTCTCCAAACCTGGCCACGTCAACCGAAAGTATCTTGGGCAGAGATTCGTACCCTTGAGCGCGATACTTGCGACAGGCGGCAACCACGTCGGAACCGATGAACTGCGTTGAACCAGCCCTTGGAAATTCTCCACGTACGCGAACTCTGACGAAATCAGAATCTTCACCATAATCTTCGATCCACTTGTCTATTTCCGCTTTGTTGGTGCCTTCCACTTGACGAGAATCAATTTGGAATGTCTCCCAACGATGCTTGAATTTACCGAAGCACTCACGAAAGCGACCTGTATTTTGTGTAGGATTTCCAAAGGCAAGCCAAATAATCTCCGTGCCTTCGTCAGTCAATGCTCCTTCAACGGTTTCCCAGATTTTATCTGAAATACCAGAGGCTTCGTCAAACACCAATACGATTCTTTTCCCTTTATTATGGAGACCAGCAAATGCCTCAGTGTTGTTCTCCGACCACGGTATGTAGTCAACGCGCCAGAGTCTCTCATGCCCTTGCTCCTTACTGGTAATCGATGTAGCTTTCATATCCCACAGGAATTTAGTCACCGATTGCTTGAACCATTCTTCAACGCGCGGAACAGTTTTGGTCGCAAGCTGGGTGCCCGTATTCGCTGTAACCACAGCCTTGCAATCGTCGCACGTGCTCATTGCCCAATTGAGAATCATTCCAATGAGAGAAGATTTACCAATTCCATGACCAGAAGCAATCGCGATTCTAATAGGCTGATGACGAGTTGCTGAAACGCTAAGCTTTTCCTGAATGAGAGAGAGGATTTTCGTTTGCCAAGCGCGCGGACCTTTCGCTTTCTCAAGTAAGCCTTCTCCCCAAGCAAAAGCAACATCTGCATATTTCGATGGCCGATACGTGAGCTTGGCTAAGTTCTCATGGAACTCGCGCCTAAGTTCAACGGTCGCTGTTGCCATCACTCATCCGACGCTTCAAGGCCAACATACCTGCAAGCTGATCATCGACACTGTGCTCAACCTTATCCACAAATAGTTTGTGATAGCGCCCGAGTAATTCCAATGCGCGCAAGGAATCAGCAAGCTTGAATCGTGTGCGCAAGTACATCTTACGCTCGCCATCGCCACTGCCGCCAGTGAAATCGACCGTGAACTCCTGAATCGCGGATGCTTGCTCCGGCGTCATCATCGAGAAATCAGGAACAAGCTCACCATCTTCGATGCGCGAGAAATCAGTCACACTTGCAAATGCCTTTACAGCGATGGCTTGCAAAATACGCTCGACACTGATATCTAATTTCGCGATCTGCTTCCCAGTCGCTTTCGCAATAGCCTCTTTAATTTCAGGGTTGTCCATTAACTTTGAGGCTTGAACATTGGCATTTTTGGTTTCGTAACCAGCGCGCAAATAAGCCGCCGACGCATTCAGATCCTTGAGGTACTCGGCAACGAACTTTTTTTGAATATCAGAAAGCAATGTTACCTTTTACTACCACGCGTCACCGGCTGAAACTTCCCGCCTCGTATCCACTGCCACACGGGTACGCCGGCAGAGAGTACAAGCTGCCAACCGCGATTGTCGCCTTGGGCACGAAGTAAGCTGGCCTTGCGTCTGAGTACCTGCCGTGCGAGTTGCTGTGGAGTGAGTTGTAGCGTCAAGGTCGTCAACGCAGGACCGCTGCGCGTCGGGTGTTTTACGTAGAACTAGGCTAGTAAGCACACAAGTAAAACCAAAAAGCAAGAAAATTCTGTACGGACTCCCAGGTAGGTTTTGGCACCACCCTCGCGCGCGATCAGTGTGTGTTGGTGCCAAAATTTTGCTTTTAGACTTGGTGCCACTTGGTGCCAAAACAAGCGTTTTTTCTCGTAAGTATTGTACTAATAAGAGCTTATTCTTTGGTATACACACGCTATAAGAGGTGCTTGGTGCCAGTGGTGCCAACGTGTTTTGGCACCACCTTTGGCACCACTTTTTTAGCCTTTGGCACCATCCAGCACCACTTATTTTGGTGCCAAAATAAGAACCGGCGCGTAAAAAATACTTGTAAAGTCTTTCCCTTAGGTGTAAAAGTGTAGTCGCTTCCAAGGCAAAATCGGTCTGCATTTAGGGGAGCCAGCGCCTACACGTTGGCTCCCAACTCCTTGTAGGGGGAGCGAACGTGGACTTGGCTTTACCATCAAATATTGATGCTGAGCGCAGCGTTTTAGGCGCGATACTCCTCGACAGTAATTCCCTCAAGAAAACCCACCAAGCACATCTTCAACCTGAAGATTTTTTCCACGATGCACACCGCCGCGTGTTCCGAGCCTGCGTAAAGATGGATGAATTAAAACTGACCATCGATACCCTCACAGTTTCCGATTATCTACAATCTACACATGAATTAGAAACTTGTGGTGGATCTGTTTTCATCTCCAATTTAATAGATGGGATTCCGAGACTTTCAAACATTGCTCACTATGCGGCGCTCGTAAAAGAAAAATCACATTTGCGCAAGCTCGCACACTTGGGCGAAGAGTTAAAGCAAAGAATCCTGCATAGCGATGATCCGACGGATATAATTCAAGCCATTCAATCCGAGCAGGCCGTATCAAAAAATATCATTTCATCTGTAGCTTTAAAGATTGCCGATATGCCTGATGGAGTTCTAGAAGGTGTGTTAGGAGAAATTTGCCAGCGTGAAATGAAGCATTTCCCAATAGCCTATGCATGGCCGGCGCTCGTTGCCGTGGCTGGAGCTATCCTCCCCAAAAATGGCAGCCCATTAAGATCAAATCTTTATGTAGGATTGATTGGCCCAATACACAGTGGCAAGACAC